>Ga0126377_10000512_pt1 | contig 23651 bp, 15 predicted proteins | sample PanSoiMetPlot_22_FD_92647 | JGI IMG/M metagenome (GOLD analysis project Ga0126377, IMG submission 92647) | Tropical forest soil microbial communities from Panama - MetaG Plot_22 | ecosystem: Environmental > Terrestrial > Soil > Tropical forest > Bulk soil | place: Panama | collected 2016-02-17 | reverse complement strand
GGAGGCTGCGCCGCCCCGGCCGTCTTCGATGCGGTACGTGCCGGCGCTGTGCCAGGCCATCCGGATGAACAGCGGACCGTAGTGGCCGAAGTCGGCCGGCCACCAGTCCTGGGAGCTGGTCATCAGCTCGTGCAGGTCGCGCTTCACGGCCTCGAGATCGAGGCTCTTGAACTCCTGGGCGTAGTCGAAGCCCCGACCCATGGGATCGGACTTCGACGAGCGCTGGTGCAGGATGTCGAGCCTCAGCTGATCGGGCCACCAGTCCTGGTTCGACGTGCCGCCGCCAGCCGTGCGGTGGAAGGGGCACTTGCTTTCATTTGCCATGAGCTCTGTCCTTTGCTGGATGTCGTCGCCGCCCTCGTGAGCTGCCATGACGATGCCTCCCGGCCGCTGATTGCTCCAAGACATCATTTCTATATGATCGATAGACATTTCCTATCAGTCCGTCCGCGCGGCCGTGAAGGGCGCGACGGCGATGGGCGGGCAACCGCGCGGTCGATTCAGTTGTTCAGCGTGATCACGACCTGTGTCGTTCCGGAATTGACGGTCACCGTCCTGGTCGCTGCGTTGTAGGTGCCGCCCGACACGCTGACCACGGTCGACGAGGCGAAGACCGGCAGCTGGACGAAGACCGCCCCGCCGGGCAGCGTCCCGGTGAGGACGACCGTGATGACCCGGCCGGCGCCCGGCCGCGTCACGGCCAGCGACACGCCGTACGTCGTCCGCGCGCCGGTGTCGGGGTTGAACGATGACGTGATGTTGCCGAGCGCGATCGTCTGGCCGGCCGCGATCCAGGTGCTGGGGATGCCGCGGCCGATGTAGAGAGGACGCGTGTACGTGAACGGGCCGCTTCCGGTCGCGGTCAGGCCCTCGGCGGCGATCGCGCGCACGAGCGCCAGCTGCTGGTGCGCGATTGGCCACGCATATGGGATGGCGCCGAACTGCGGCGCCGCGTGGTTGCCGGCCCAGATGTTGCCCGAGCTCGGTCCGCTGCCGTTGGCCTCCCACCATGCGTTGGGGCCGCCGGTGGTCGTCTGGATCTGCCAGGCGTAGCTGGTCAGCGCCAGGTCACGGAACTGCGTGCCGTACAGGCCGCCCTCCGAGTAGACGGTGTTGTACGCGGTCGAGAAGCCGGGGAACGCCCCGAACGAGGGGAACGGGACGCTGCCGGCCAGGCGGTTGAAGCCCCACGTGTACATCCGGTCGAGCTGCGCGGGATCGCCGATGATGCCGCTCAGCGGAGTGCCGCCCATGAGCATGGCGTCCCACTGGTTCTGGCCGGACCAGCCCGCCTGCGCCCAGTTCGCGTCGTTGAACGTGTTGCAGCGGTTCGCGCTGTTGGGCCGCTGCACCTCGCAGGGCAGGAAGTTGAAGCCATTCGCCGACTGGTTGTTTCCGATCACCGTGTTGAGCGAGTTGTGCAGGCTCACGTATGCCTGCTGCGCCCAGGTGGCCTCGGCGGTCTGTCCGATGCGGGTGGCGATGTACTTGTATGCCGCCAGCCCGATCAGGGCCGAGTAGTTGGACAGGATCCACTTTCCGGTGGAGTCGTTGTCGAAGTTGGTGCGCATGGTGCCGTCGCTGTCGAGCTGCGCGGCGAAGTGCGTGCGCATGATGGTGCGCAGGCTGGGCCCGAACTGGGTCTGGTTGTCGTTGAAGAACTGGCTCACGAACGCCGTGTCGTTGGTCCTGGCCAGGTAGGTCGCCCAGGCCCACGGCGTCTTCCACAGTCCGTCCCAGTACCAGTTGGCCCCCACCGAGGGGAAGCCGGGCTGCTCCGACGTGCGCCCGACCAGGAGCAGGTTGCGGGCGTCGCTGAACTCGCCGATCGTGAACCGGGAGACGAGCTCACCGGGCACGTCGTGATTGAGCAGCCAGGCGTAGTTGTTCGCGCCCGAGAAGGGCGCCTTGCCGACCTGGATCATCAGGTGGTACGCGGTGCCGGCCCGATAGGCGTTGAGGAGCGCGGTGCCCGGGTTGGCGAGCCCCGTGCTGGGCAGCTGCAGGTTGGGCAGCGACGGCTGCGCGGTGGCGTTGATCCGGCCGTTCCAGAACGCGGCCATCTGGTCGTGCGCGGCGTCGTAGCTCGGCGCGGAGGAGGCCAGCGTCGCCGTCGACGGATAGGAGACGCTGGCGCCGAAGCGATCGATGGCCGCCACGAAGTCGTGGTTGCGAGTCTGGCCGGCCGGCACGCTGTCGCCTGCCGGGGTGAGGCGGACCAGGTTCGGCCCGGATCCGCCCGGCGGCACGGTCACCGCCCCGCTCCCGTTGTTGGTGACCGAGACACGCGTGTAGGCGAGGACGAACGGGTTGCCGCCGATCACCACGCGGTTGGCGAAGTTCGTGATCGAGATGGCGACGTTGTTGCGAGCGAACGACGTGCGCAGCGCGGGCAGATAGCCCGAGTCCATGGTCCACTGGATCGACTGGGCCGGCGGCGACTGCCCGCCGGCGAGGCCGAACGTGAAGGCGCCGAACGAGTACATGGCTCCGCAGTAGCTCGTGCTGCCCTGCGTGAACGTGCTGGGCACGCCGCGGGCGAAGTAAGAGCCGGACAGGTAGGAGAAGGCCGGATACCAGTTGCCCTGCCACCCGATCGCGGACTGATCGAACCAGCCGAATGCGAACGGGTCGCGCGGAGTCGGGAAGTTCGTGCCGTAGCTGCGCGGCAGGCTGGTGTTGTTGCACGCGTTCTGCGGGAGGGCGGGAAGCGTCTCGAAGCCGCCGCCGCCGCCTCCATCGGAGACGAAGCTCGGAAGGCGCCACACTCGATCCGACGCGTTCGAGCACGGGAGCTGCACGAGCTGCGCGCCGTTGGCGGTCGACCCGCCGCTGACCGCGACGCACTTGCTGCTGTGCGTCGCTTGCAGGTTGAAGGTCTTGTCGGTGCCGGCCACCGTCACCGGCACCAGCCGGAACCGCTGGCTGCTGGCGCCGCTGCAGGCCAGCTGGACCACACGGGTGTTGTCCGCGGTCGAGGCCCCGAGCACGTCTGCGCACTTGCCCGCGGCGAAGGTGCCGATCGTGTACGTGTCCGTCGTCCCGGCCACCGGCGTGAAGGTGAACGACTGGTTGCTCCCGCCGTGGCAGCCCCACTGGATCAGGTTGACGTTGTCGCCGGTCTGGGCGCCGAATACGTCCATGCATCGGCTGCTGTTCCGGGCGACCGCGGTCGACGCGAACGTGACCGCGGCGATCTCGACCGCGTCGTTCGAGCGGCCGACCTCCTCCTCGCCTTCATCCTCCTCGAGGGTGCATCCCCCGAGTGCGGCGCAGACCGCTGCACAGCCCAGAACCAAGGAGCGAGCCTTCCTGGCCTTCATCGGACCCTCCCGCGCAAGAGCGGCGCCTCGATCCGTGGTACCGGAGCTCGCGAGCCCGCGCGAACCGGACGCCAGGACCGACCGCTCGCTGCCATGTAGTCCGACCCGCGCGGCCATGGCAAGACCGATCGCGCGCCGTGTCGCTCAGGGTGACGGCGAACCGCCCCGCGGTCGAGAGAACGCCGCAGGGTCGACCTTCCAGGAGACCTTCTCGCTCGCGTCGAATCGCACGCGCACCTCGATGATGTTGTCGTGCACGAGTTTCAGGCTGTACGAGTCATGATCGCGGAAGCGGGCTGACCCATCCCAGGTCCATGGGTGCTTGCCGGGCACGTACACCGAGACCGTGTGCATCGTGTGTCGAGGGCCGATCGAGACCCCCGTCAGGGTCCGGGCGCGCTCGTCCCACCGGGACTCCGCGATCTCGACGGCGCCCTGCAGGACGTGGCGGTCGGTCGAGATGACGCGCGGCCGATCGGGGCGCTCGTGCAAGGCAAGCAAGGTGACGCTTCCCGGCTGGACAGTGAGCGTCAGCTGATCCTTCACCTCCCCCACCAGCTGCTGCTTCCAGAAGTCGAACGCCAGGTACGTCTTCGCCGGCGCCAGCCGGAGGCGGGACAGCGGGAACCGCCGCTCGATCGGCCTGGTCAGGTCGGCATTGAAGAAGGCCGCGACCGTCCATTCACCGAACGGCTTCACGATCCTCAGCGCGAACACCGAGGGCATGTCGGTGTCGAAGAGATCGACCGGAATGGCGGCCTGACCGAACGCCGGGGTGATCTTCTTGAGCACCTCGATCTTGTATGGCTCGAGCAGGGTCAGCCGGTCGCCGGACATCGTGTTGCCGCCGCTCATGGCGATGAGCGTCGCGGCCGCCTCGGCCTGCTGATTGTCCAGGAGATCCGTGCACAGATGATCGACATCGTTGATCCAGGTGCGCCCGTGAAAGTAGTAGCGCTTGGCGGCGGCCGATGCGCTGCAGTCCGGATGGCGAAAGTAGGTCTCCCATGCCGCTTCGGAGAAGCCGTAGTTGACGTCCGCCTCGATCCGCATGCTGTCGATCAATCCCACCGTGGTGGCCCCGGGACCGCACTCGAGGATGTGACAGCGCTCTCCGGCCGCGCGTCGCATGATCTCCATGCCTCTGCGGTAGGCCTGGGCCGATGACACGGTGGGGTCATGGTACCGGCGAGCCGCCAGGATCGACCACGCGACGAAGTCGATCTTGATCATCTCGTAGCCCCAGTCGTTGGCGACGGTGTCGACCAGATCGTGCAGCCACCGCGCCGCTCCGGGGTGCGTGATGTCGAGGCAGTAGCGCCTGGGATTCTCGTCGGCCGGCGGTGCGGCGTCGGCGGGCCAGTTGCCGACGCGCTGCGGCCTGCCGTCCGGGCCCCTGACGAGCCACTCCGGGTGGCTTCGAAAGAGCGCGGTCGGCTCGGAGACGACATAGGGAGACAGCCAGATGCCCGGCTTGAAGCCGTGGCTCCGTATCCTGTCGGCCAGCCACTTCATTCCATGAGGGAAGCGCTCGTTGCCCTCCCAGTCGCCATGCCAGCGCTGAAAGCCCTCGTCGACCTGGATGTACTCCAGACCGAAGGGCCTCAGATGCTCCGCCGCGAATGCGGCATTGGATACCACCTCCTCTTCCGAGACCTGTGACAGCGTGTAGAACCAGCTGCACCACCCGTTGATGACGGAGCGCGTCCGCCCGCGGAGTGCTCTCCCGACGGCGTCCGCGTAGGCCTCCAGCGCAGCATACGGATCCGGCGCGATCGTGACGAGCAACGGGCCGGAGCGGATGGTCTGGCCCGGCCGCAGCGTCACGGGCGGGGAGTACACGGACTCCGCCAGGAAGGAGATGCCGGCCGCGGCGCTCGAGAGCAGCAGATTGCCCAGACCGCGGCTGTTCTCCAGGTAGCCCAGGACCATGCCGGGCTGATCGTATCCACTGAACAGGCAGGCGTTCCACCAGCTGTGGATGGTCGGGTGCTCGCCGCCGATCGGGCCGTTGGCGAGGGTCACGCCCTTGAGCTTGCCGGACGTGATGCCGCCTCCCCGGGTCCCGAAGTCGTGCAGGACGCCCGTCTCGAAGTACATCTCCCCGTTCGTCAGGCACTTCGACACACCCGCCGTGTGCAGCACGCCCCGCTCGCGCTCGACGGCGCGGACCGGCTCCAGGCTGTGAATCACCAGATCGCGCCCCGAGACATTCCGGCAAAGCGCCTCGATGGCGATGGCCGGGACGTCGTCGTACAGCGACACCCGAAGCTCCAGGTCGGCCTCCCCTCGTGGGTCCTTGTAGACGGCGATCGACCGTCTGGAGGTGCCGAGCGCGTCCCTCCGCGTGTCGTTGCCGACGGAGAGCCGGTAGCTGTCCGTGGCCGGGGACCGCTTGCGGGCGGGCGCGAGGTTGACGCAGGTCGTGGCGCCGCTCAGCAGGGCAGCTCCACCGGCGCGGCGGACGTCGAAGGTTCCCCGAGCGCGGTCGAACGAGACCCTGAAGCGTTCGCTGCCCGCCCCGCGCTCGGGGCGTCCTGCCCAGGCACAACCCGGCGCCGACAGCGACAGCGAAGCTCCCGCGAGCGACAGCGAGGTGATGAAGTCCCTGCGTCTCATGGAGGGTTGACCCGAGCAGCGACCGAGGCTGCGCATCGTCGCATTTCGGGCCATCCGGTGGTCATGAGACGCGCGCCGAAGTGATGCCATGACAGCGCGCCGCAGGATGGCCGGCGTCAAGTACGATTGCCCGATGGCTGTTCTCCCGCGGGAAGAGCTGCTCGATCTGGCGCTGATCCGCGAGCGCGTTCAGGCGCATCGGCCAGCCCTCGCCGGCGAGGTCGGCGACGGGCATCTGGTCGCGGCCGTCGCGCTCGTGTTCTACCAGCCGGAAGGCGGCGCGCCGGAGCTCCTGTTCATCGAGCGCGCGGGCAGGGAGGGCGATCCCTGGTCGGGCCAGATGGCGTTCCCCGGCGGGCGCCGCGACCCGGGCGACGCCGACAGCGCCGCCACCGCTGCGCGCGAGACCGCCGAGGAGGTCGGCCTCACGCTGTCCGCGCCGTTCGGGCGACTCGACGATTTCTCGAGCAGCCGCAACCCGCGCGTGCCGCCGCTCGTGGTCTCACCGTACCTGTACGAGGTCGCGGAGCGGCCGTTGCTGGTACCCAACGTCGAGGTGCAGTCGACCGTCTGGATCCCGGTGCCCTGGATCCTGCACCCCGACTCGAGCTTCGACTACGAGTTCCGGCGCGAGGACTTCACCGGCACGTTCCCGGCGATCCGCTTCGAGAGCTACACCGTCTGGGGTCTGACGTATCGCATCCTCGGCAGCTTGTTCGCCGTGCTCGGCCGCCAATTCGGACCGGCGGGGGGATAGGCACCCGAAGGGTCTCTGCGCGATCGATTTCGGTATCGGAGCCGTCCTGTCCTGTTTGCATCCGATTCGCTCGGATGCCCGAGCGAGGGCCATGTCGAGTGTTCCTGGACACTCGTCGACGTGCTTCTGATTCGCAATCGAGCGAATGCCTGAGAGCGGTATGTCGTACACGCGTCCACTTTCGTGTTCGCAGTCGACACCTGCTCTCGAGGCTCGCCCGACGAGAGGGCCCCTCTCGGCGTAGCTTCTCGCGCGCGCGCAAGGCTGATACCGTGTGCACGGTGCAGGTGGGGGGCGACGGGCGCGATCGAGCGCAGGGACCGCGCGCGATCGAGCGCGAGCCGGCGCACTCGGGCACGGTGACGACGCTGGTCCGCGATGTCGACTCGCCGCCGAGGCCGTCGGAGGCTCCCGTGCGGCGCTCGGGGCAGCTGCCGCCCGGCACCGCGGTCGGGCGCTACGTCGTTCTCGAGGCGATCGCCGAGGGCGGGATGGGCATCGTCTACCGCGCGCTCGACCCGGAGCTGGATCGCGCGATCGCCCTCAAGCTCCTGCGCGTCCGCCCCGACGGGCCCGAGGAGCGCGAGCGGCAGAAGACGCGCCTGGTGCGAGAGGCCCAGGCGATGGCCCGGCTGTCTCATCCCAACGTCATCTCGGTTCACGACGTCGGCACCTTCGAGGACGATGTCTTCGTCGCGATGGAGCTGGCAGAGGGATGCACGCTGTCCCGGTTCCTCCTGGAGAACCGCCCGACGGCGCGTGACGTCATCGCGCTGTTCGCCGGGGCCGGCCGCGGGCTGGCGGCCGCCCACGCCGCCGGACTCGTCCATCGCGACTTCAAGCCCGACAACGTCGCCGTCGGTCACGACGGCCGCGCCCGCGTGCTCGACTTCGGTCTGGCGCGGGCGGTCCAGACCTCGCCCGGCCCGGAGGCTGGCGTCGAGAAGGTGGAGGAAGCCTGGAGCTCGCCGCGTCTGCTCGAGGCGGCCCTGACCCGGGACGGCGCCGTGATCGGCACACCGATCTACATGGCTCCGGAACAGTTCCGGGGCGACGTGTTCGATGCCCGGGCCGACCAGTTCAGCTTCTGCGTCGCGCTCTACGAGGCGCTCTACGGCGAGCTGCCGTTCTACGAGCGGGCCACCCGTCGATTCACGTGGCGGCCGGTGGTCCTGCCGGCCAGCCCGCGTCTGCCCGAAAGGGCGCGGCGGGCTCTGACTCGCGGTCTGGCGCTCGATGCGGCCGAGCGTCACCCGTCCATGGACGCGCTCCTCGCCGACCTGGAGCCCGCGGCGGCCGACGCCCCGCGAGCCGGTCGCATCGCCAGGTTCGCCCTGATGGCGGTCGCGCTGGCGATCGCCGCCACGACCGCGCTGGCAACGGCCCGGCTGCTCGATCGCGACCAGCAACACGCCGCCGTGCTCTCGTCGCAGCCGGCCGGGGCGCTCGCCGTAGCGCCCGACCGTCCGATGCTCGCCTTCCTGCCCTTCGCCGACAGCTCGGCCCGGGAGGACGGCCGCTGGATGCGAGCCCTGCTCGACGCGGCGTTCGAGGACGAGCTCGGTGCGGATGCTTCGGTCGGCCTCGTCGCGCTCGACGAGGTCGCGTCGATCCTCGAGGCCGACGTTCCGCCGCAGCGGTCTCCCGAGGCGATCTCTCGCCTCGCCTCGGCGTTCGCGGCCGAGTTCGCGATCGATCCCGGCTTCGTGGTCGTCGGCGAGGGCTCGGCCGCCTCGGCGCGGATCCAGCTGCGGATCGTCGACCCCCGCGGCCGCGTGGCCGGCAGGATCACCGGCATGGTCGAGCTCGCGCACCTGGACGAGGGCGTCCGCTCGATCTCGAAGCGGCTGCACTGGACCATCGGCCTGGCGCCCGAGTCCGCCGCCGGCCAGCCGCGCTCGAGCGGACTGCCGACCGGTCCCGAAGCCCTCCGGCTCTACGGCGATGCCCTCGACATCGAGGCGCGCGACCCGTCCGCCGCGCGCGCGCTGCTCGAGCGCGCGTCCTCGCTCGAACCGGACTGCGCCGGGCTCCATGCCGCACTGGCCCGCACCTGGGCCAGGGAGGGAAGAGTCGATCGCGCCCGCGCATCCGCCGAGGCCGCGGTGGAGAGGGCCCGGTCGTGGCCGCCGCGCCGGCGCGCGACGCTGGCGTTTCGCACATGGTACGCGCTGGGCGAGTGGACGCGGGCGGCGTCGGCCTACGAGGAGCTCATCCCGCTCGGTCCGGCGGATCTCGGCCTCGCCATCACCTACGGCCAGGTTCTCATGCAGGCCGACCGCCACGCCGACGCGCGCAACTGGATCGCCGCGCTGAGCCACGGCGACCGGCGCGCCCGCCGGGTGCCGCGCCTGCTGCTTCAGGACGCGCAGTCCTCGATGTTCGCGCTCGACTGCGACGCGGCGATGGCCACCGCGAGGTCGGCGGCGGAGGCGGCTCACGCCACCGGTGTGCGCGGAATGGGCAGGGTCGAGGCCGACGCCCTCGCGATCGAGGGGCAATGCGCCCGCGTGCTCGGTCATCCCGAGCGGGCGCGCGAAGCCGGCGTGCAGGCCCTCGCGCTCGGCGAGGCGCTCGGCGCGGCGTCGGTCCAGCTCAACGCCCTCGCCGTGATCGGCGCGGTCGAGGCCGACTACGACCCGGCGGCTGCCCGCGGCACCCTCGCGCGTCGACTCGCGCTCGCACGCGAGCAGCACAGCCGCGAGCAGGTCGCCGACACGCTCTGTCTCCTGGCCCAGCTCGAGGCCTGGGAAGACCCCGCCGCCGCGCAGCGCCGCCTCGGCGAGGCTCTCGTCATCTACCGCGACATGGGCTCCGCCGACTCGCAGGCGTACGTCAGCGGCCTGCTCGCGGAGCTCGGCATCCGACGCGGGAACCTCGCCGCCGCCCGGCGTCATGCCGAGGCGGCCGTCTCTCTGCGCACGACCGACCGCGAGATGCAGACGCTGGCCAACAACCTGACCACGCTCGGCACCGTGCTCCTCCTGCAGGGCAACATCGCCCCGGGCAAGCGGCGGCTGGGCGACGCGATCGCGCTGGTGCAGCAGTTCCAGGGCGACGCCTCGACCGCCAGGCACGCCCTCGCCGAGGGGATGATCGCGGCAGGCGAGTCGTCCGCGGCGCTCGAGCTCGCGCGATCGATCGTTCCCGCCGACCAGCCGGCCGATCCGGTGGTCCTGACGCTCGAGGCGGTCGCGCTCTCGGAGCTCGGCCGCGGACCCGAGGCGCTCGCGACCGTCGCGCGCGCCGAGCAGGCATTCACGGACAGCGACGCGCCCCGCCTCGCACATCGAGCCCGGGTCTGCATCGCCGGTATCAAGCTGCGCCACGCGAAAAAAGCGGTCGCGGCCCGCGCCCGGCGCGAGCTGGTGCGGCTCGCGACCCAGGCGGACGCGCGCGGCGATCGCCTGACCGCGCTCGATGCGCGCGCCCTGGCGGCGACCGGACGGCCCCGGCAGCTGTCGGCCGTCGCGGCCAGGGCGGCCTCGCTCGGCTACGGTCTCCTCGCCCAGCGCATCCGGCGCGAGCTCGGAAGAGAAAAGCCGCGCCGGTGACCATGGCTCCGGGTCGTCCGCGTCGTCCGGCGTGACGACCGGCGTGCCGGCGACCGTGAAGCCTCGATGTGATCCAGGCGCACGCTCGCAGTCGAGGCTCACGCGCGGAGCGGGCGAGCGAGCCATTGCTGGCGCACCGACGGAGCGACCGCGCGCTGGTGGCGCGACGTCGATCCCCGTCCCCGGCTATCCCTCGGCGCGCAGACGTGAGGCCGGCGCGGCTGGTGTATCCTGGCGGGCCCCTCCTGCAGGAGAAGAATCCGGCCGCGGCCCGCGCTGCCTACGAGAAGGACCTGGCCATCCAGATGGACAAGCGCGGCGATGGAGCGGAGGCGACATTCGCCATGCGCGGCCTCGGCGACGTGGCGCTGTTCGAGAGGAAGCCCGACCTGGCGATCGCCTTCTTCGAGCGCGCCAGGCAGGTGCTCCAGAAACGGCCGCAGAGCAGCCGGTTCCTGCGGGTCCCGGTCCTGACCGCCCTCGGCCGCGCGCACCTCGCGGCAGGACGCCGGTCCGACGCAGCCGCCATCCTGGAACAGGCGATGGCGCTCGCCGACGCGAACGGCGAGTTCAGCCGCCTGGCCGGCGCGCGGGCGAAGTTCCAGCTCGCACGCGCCGTCTCGGCGTCAGGCCAGCGCGCGCGAGCGGCCGACCTGGCGCGCGCCGCGCAGGGCGTCCTCGCGGGTCACCGCGACGCCGACGAGATCGATCGCTGGCTCGAGCGCCACCCTGCTCGCTGAGGCGATCGCTCCGCTGCGACCTCGCGCCGACGGTGTCGACTCCCTCGACGCGAACGAAGCCCTGCTCGTCGAGCACGCCGCCCAGGTGCTCGCGCCGTCGGCGCGATGGTGATGCCGGCGGCCAGGAGTGCGACGACCCGCCGCCGACCGGGCCCTGGCGGTCGAGTCGAGCGCCGCTTCACCGGCCCTCCCGCGTGACCTGCTTGCGGTGGGCACGCAGCAGGCGCCCGACGCCGTCCCGGTCGACCGACTTCGCCGCGCGTTCCAGCCAGTCGAGCGGCGTCCTCCCGTTGTCGTCCACGGCCGACGGGTCGGCCCCTTCCGACAGGAGGAGCGCGACCGTCCTCGCGAAGCCGGCCCTGGCGGCGTGGTGCAGCGCGGTCGCGCGTCCGCCGTCCGCGCGTTGCCCGGTCAGGCGTCTGTCGTCGACGCGCGCCCCGTGACGGAGGAGGGCGGCGACGTACGCGGGATCGTCGGCGCGTCCCTGGTTGCCCGTGCAGGACAGCCCGATCCACGATCCCGAGCGGTCGACCGTCGCGCCGGCGCGCGAGAGCACGGGCGCGAGATCCGGGTGGAGAACCCAGCGCCCGGCGCCGATGGCGGATGCCGGCGCGCCGCGCTCCAGCAGCATTGCCACGATCGCGACGTTCTCGCGCGCGACGGCGTCGCGGAGAGCGCGCCCGCCGCCGCGGATCGGGCCGGCGCTCGCCGCGAGGAGCGAGCGCAGGGCCAGCGCGCTGTCGGCGGCGACCGCATGATGGACCGGCGTGATGTCGAGCGCGTCGACCGCGGGATCGGTCGCCTGCGCGGCGGACGGTTCGCGGGTCAGATCGGCGTCGAGGCGCTCGAGGTCGCCGAGGTACGCGTGGGTGAAGATGTCCTCCTTCGCGCCGCGTTCCAGGAGGAGCGCCTCGATCGGACGGCGCCGCCTCGCCCGCGCCGCGCAGAGCGGCGTGGCGAACACGAGCGGCGCGACCGGCGCGGGCAGGTCGATGTCGACGCCGCTCTCGAGCAGGAGCTCCGCGGTGGAGCGTCGCCCGGCCAGAACCGCGACCTGGAGGAGGCTGGCCGCGTGCGGCGCCGAGGCGAGCACATCCGGCGCGCGCGCGAGCAGGCGGCGGAGCCCGGCCGCGTCCCCGCGGCGGGCGAGCGCGATCGCCTCGATCGCGGGCCGGTAGCGGAGGCAGGTCCCGTGCGGGTGCGCGCGCAGCGCCGAGGGCGCGCCGTCCTCGTTGACCAGCGCCATCGCCAGGACCCGCACCTTCTCGCCGATGGCCCGGCATGCGTCAGGCTCCGCCACCGCGGCCGCGAGCGCCGCCCCGAAGTGGGCGAGCCAGCGGCCCGCGAGCGCGCGGGTGATGGGCAGCAGGTGGTGGCGGTGCGCGAGCGGCGCATGCGCGCGCTCGGTGTACGCGGGCTCGCCGCCGAGCCACTCGGTGAAGAAGAGCTTCTGCGCCTCGCGCTCGCCCGCCAGGTCGCGACCGAAGAGCGCCCGGAGCGCGGCGTCGGTCTCGATCCGGTCGTACAGGCCATCGACCAGCGCGTCGACGGCGGAGCGGCCGCCGATCCGGGCGAGGACCTCGCCGCCGGCGAACGGCCGATGGGCATCCGGCCGGGCCAGGAAGCGGCGGTGGTCCATCGAGTGCCCCATGTCACCGGTCCGGCTTGCGTGCCGTCCTCGACATGATGCATCGGCCGGGGACCGGCGGAAAGCCCGCGCCGCGAGCGGCTGCGCCCCGCCTCGTGCCCGAACAGCGCCCCGAGCACGGTGGCGCCGACGGAGATCGCCGTCTGCACGCCCGCCTGACGCGACTCCTGCTTCTCGCGTCCGACCGCCTGCCCGGCGCGGCGCAGCCGCTCCCGGAGAGCGGCGAGCCTGGTCGCGTACTTCTGCCGCAGCTTGTCGGCCCGCGCGTCGCGCTTCTCGGGCGCGTCCTGTTGCAGCAGCGCGCGAAAGTCGGCCTCCGACTCGGGACGAGGGAGCCGGCGCGAGGACGCATGTGCGATCGGAGCGAGCTCCACGATGTAGAATGAGCATCGATGCGGGATCCACTGGCGGGGAGCTGGTCGCGTGGGCTCGGCCCGATCGAGTCGCTTCCGCCGCGGGCCGAGCTCCTCGCCGCGATCGGGGCGAGAGTGGGCCGCGGCCTGGAGTGGGAAGGGCCGTGGTTCGACGCATCGATCGGGCTGCGCGAGGAGAATGGACGGCTCCTTGCCGACTGCCGGGTCTCGCTGTCCCGACCCGCGCGGATGGCGAGCTTCGCTGTCGGCATCATCATGGCGATTCCAGTCGTCGCCTGCGGGATGGACGGCGCGCTGATGCGGCTCGTCGGCCTTCTCTTGCTGGCGGTCTGCTTCCTGGCTGCCGTCCAGCTGGCCGCACGTGTCCGGGTCGGATGGACCCTCCGGCGAGCCATGGCGCAGGTGAGGGCGAGGAGGCCGCGCCGGCTCCCTCGCGCGAAGGCCCGCTTCCGCACTCGGTAGCGCTTGACTTTTTCGCGCACGCGGCGCCAGGCTTTCTTCGCGTCTGCAGGGCTGGGTCGCTGGAAAGGAGGGGGGATGCGAGACGAAGCTGCCGCCCCGAACGGGGTCGGGCCGCGCGAGCCCGAGGTGCTTGCCGCGCTGGGACGGTGCCACGACCCGTGCTGCAAGGAGAAGCAGATCAGCGTCGTCGACATGGGCCTGGTCGAGCGCGTGCGCATCGACGGCGACCGCGTCGATGTCGACCTCGTGCTGACGAGCGGCTGGTGCCCGTTCTCCATGCACCTCCTGACCATGGTCGAGCAGGAGGTCGGCGCGATCGAGGGGGTCGGGGAGGTCGTGGTGAACATCACCTGGGACCGCGTGTGGACGCCCGAGCGCCTCTCGGAGGACGCCCGCGCCAAGCTGCGCCTGCCCATGGAGCAGCTGCTGCCGCTGCGCGAGGCCCGGCTGCGGCGGGAGGCGGCGGAGCGAGCGAAGAACGAACCCAGGACGAGCCGCAGCGACGAGACCGGAGAGAGCCGATGATCGACGACGCTTTCGTGTTCGACGGGGTGTGCCACGTGTTCAACTTCGACAGGAAGAACGCCTTCGGCAAGCCCGGTGAGATGTTCATCGAGCACCTGTACGCGTTCCACCAGGTGCTCAACGCACCCGGCGAGAAGACGCTCGCCCGCGAGGAGTACATGCGCGAATGGACGGTCGACGAGATCGCGCGCATGGTCTTCGACGAGAGCCCCACCGACATGCTGGTGGCCCAGCCGCTACCGCTCACCGATCTGTTTCACGACGGCCTGTCCAAGTGGGAGAAGTGCGCGGAGCTGGCGCGCCGCTATCCCGACCGGGCCGTCTTCTGGGGCTCGGTCAACCCGCTCGAGGGCAAGAAGGCCCTCGACCTCATGCGCATCCAGGTCGAGGAGTACGGCGCGCGCGCCTTCAAGTTCTACAACGTGCGCTACGACTACGGGCAGCCGTTCCCCTGGCGCATGGACGATCCGCGCATCGCCTACCCCGTCTTCGAGCAGGCGCTCAAGCTCGGCGTGAACCTCATCGGCGTGCACAAGGGCGTCCCTCTGGGCCCGCAGCCCATCGAGCACACGCAGACCTGGGACATGGACGGCGCCGCCGCCAACTTCCCGGACATCAACTTCGTCATCTTCCACGTCGGCCTGCCCTTCATCGACGAGGTGTGCTGGCAGCTGGTGCGCTACCCCAACCTCTACGCCTCGATCGCGGCCACCGTGAACTTCGTCGTCCGCTCGCCGCGCGTCTTCGCCGAGAACATGGCCAAGCTCCTCTTCTGGTGCGGCGAGGACAAGATCATCTATGGCGGCGAGACGCCCATCTGGCACCCGCGCGGCGCGCTGAAGGCATTCTGGGAGTTCGAGCTCCCCGACGAGATCGTCACGGGCTACGGCTGCGGCCCCCTGACCAGGCAAGCCAAGCAGAAGATCCTCGGCGGCAACCTGGCCCGCCTGCACGGGATCGACGTCGAGGCCAAGAAGCGCGAGCTGGGCCTGGGGTCCTGACGCCTGCGCGCGGACGACGAGCAGATCAGTCGACGTCGACGACCGCTTCGGCCCACTGGGCGGTGTGATTGTCGGTGGCCAGGTCCTGGAACGGCAGCGCGAGGGCGGGGTAGCTCGCGTCGTCTCCGTCCGGGGCCCGGTCGGGATCGACCGCTGCCATCCAGATGAGCGTGGTCCCCGGCTGGGGGGTGCGCAGACCGTAGTTGCGGTCGGACGAGAAGGTCATCCAGTGGAGGCGGCCGCCTCCGCCGGCCTCGCGGGCGAACGTGAAGGGAGCCCATTTCGGAAACGAGTTCTCGACCGCGGCGCGCACGTCGGTCGGACCGGGTGCGTTGGCGCGCGCGAGCTCGGTCGGCGCCGCGCCCGCCTCCGGCTCGATGACGAACAGGGTCGCGGTCGGGTCGTCGTAGGCGTCGCACTCGTCGCCGTTCTGGCCGCCCGCGCAGGTCGAACGGTTGAAGGCGATGAGGTCTCCCTCGGGTGAGAACGTCGGGTAGTAGGTGCTCTGGCCCGGCACCGACGCGGTGAGCTCGACGGGGGCGCCGAATGCCTCGCCGGCGCCCGGCCGCGTCACCATGCGCAGCGAGCACTGCTGGGCGAAGGCGAGGGTGCCCTGCGCGGCGTTGGCCGCCTGGCCGACCTGCGTGTACACGATGCGGTCGCCGTCCGGGGACCAGTCGGGGTGGTTGGCCGGCTGCGTCTCGGTGCCGCCGACCGGGACCGACTCGACGAACTGTCCGGTCGCGCCGTCGAAGATGTTCAGGTCGTAGCTCTGCCATCCGGCCTGCGTCTCGTCCGCGAAGACGCCCACGTACTGGGTCCCGTCCGGGTTCCACGACGAGAACGCGCTGGGCGGCGGCGTGTTCCAGGGGACGACCGGCGCTCCGGTCGAGAGGTCGAGCAGGAGGATCATGGCGTCATAGGAGCCCTCGGACGAGGTCAAGAGTCTCACGCCGTCGCGCGAGAGCGCGTGGCAGCCGACGCAGTGCCCACCGGTCATCTCCGGGCCGACCACCCTCTCGGCTGCCACCTGATCCGGGGACGCGAAGTCGAACCGCATGATGGCGGTCTCGGAGCCTGCCACCTGCGACGTGGTCCAGTAGTAGATCCCGCCCTTGATGTCGTCCTGAGAGAAAGCGATCTCGATCGGCGCGCCGTGCCCCACCCCGCTTCCGGCCAGGTCGGTGCCGGCCGCGCCGACCGCGACCGGCCCGAGACCGCGGCTCGACTCGGCCACCCAGCGCCACACGTCGGCGTCGGGCTGGTAGATGCAGCCGCCCGCCAGAGGGGTCGTGCACGTGGTGTAGACCACCACATCGATGAGGTCGGTCGAGAACGAGAGGGCAAAGACCTCGGTCCCGGCAGCCGGGACGAAGTGGATCTCGAGCTGGCGGAGGTTCGGGGGGATCAGCACACCGTCGGACGGGTAGACCAGCTGGGGCGCGAGCTCCGGCGCGTCGTCGCCGCCGAACAGGCCGCCCGGATCCGGCGGCAGGTCGCCGGCCGCCGGATCGCTGTAGCGCCGGACCATCTTGACCGTCAGTGTGGCCGTGGCGGTCTCCCCGTCGACCCTGGCCACCACCTGGGTTCGCCCCGCGACGTCCGTCCCCGTCGTGAGGCTGGCGCCGTCGAAGCTCCCGAGGCGCGAGTCGTCGAGGTCGAAGCTCACCTGATCGGTGACGTCGCCGGTCGACCCGTCCTGGAAGCGCCCGGTCGCCGTGAAGTCCGCGGTCGCGGCAACGCCGTCCTCGATGGTCAAGGTCAGGTCGGACGGCTCGATGGTGAGCTCGACGACGGGGTTGTCGCTGCCGTCGTCGGCGTCATCGCCGCCGTCGTGATCACCGCCGCCGCCGCCACCACCACCACCACCACCGCATGCGGCGAGCCAGATCGCGAGCGGAGCGGCGGCGCGGACGAGTCTCATCCCGTGACCCTATCAGATGCTCGGCCGGGCACGCGATGGCGGCGCGCGAGGCTCGGCCGTCTTCTCACTCGTCTCGCCCCGGGTCGATACGAGCCTCTTGCCATGTCGCCCGGGGGCCACGGCGAGGCGAGCGAACGCATCTCGACGGCGCCGGTGTGCATGTCGACCGCGTCGGGGCGCGGTCCGTGTCAGACGGACGGGTCCGCGCTGCTGCCGAGCGCCTTTCCGACCATCTCGATCAGGCGCTGGAATCCCATGGCGGTGCCGAACGCACCGAGCCGACGCAGCTCCTCCGTCCGCTCCTGCCCCGAGGCACCGGCGAAGACGATGAACGGCACGTCGATCTGGCGGTCCCTGAGCTCCTTGAGCAGCGTCCGTCCGGCGAGCGGATCCCCTCTGCGATTCATGTCGGAGATGACGAGGGCGTACGCGTTCCGGTTGGCCTCGGTCTTCGCGAGCGCGTCCTCGGTCGATTCGCTCAGGTCGAAGTCCACCCCGTAGAGCTTCGTGAGCAGTGTCTGCACGGAGACGTTGTTTCGCGGGTTGTCGTCCACCCACAGGACGCGCCGCCCCGTGCGCGCCGGCGTCGGGGCATTCGCGACCGTCCTCAACACGTCCGCCTCCGTCCTCTTCTCGGCGGCCGCGACCGCCTTGCGTATGCGCGCGCGGAGATCAGCCTCCTTGAACAGACGCTCCAGATTGAGACGCGTCCAGAGGTAGCCGGCGAAGAAACCGGCGAGGGCGAAGTACACCACCAGCGCTCCGGCGAAGACGGCGCTCGAGGCGAAACCGCCGACCCCCGGGGCCAGATATTCGCCCATCTCCTGGAGAGAGCCGGGGATGTTGGCCAGCTGTGTGAGCCCCACCCCGACCAGAATCTTGGCGAGCCAGTCCGAGATCTGTTCGAGATTGGTGTTGGGCTGGTAGGGCGCGTCCCCCTCCCCCGCCCTCTCGTCCCTCTCGCGCTCCGTTCGATCGGTGGTTCCGGCGGCCGCGCTGCGCCCCTGCTGCAGCGAGCGCGGGATGCCGAACAGGAAGCCGGTCAGAGCGCCGACCAGCAGCGACGCCGCCGCGACGGCCAGGGTGGCGGCGAGCGCGGAGGCCATCGCCGCGATCGACCTGGCCTGCAGGCAATAGGCGAGACAGACGGCGACGCCGAGCACCAGCGCGCACACGAAAGCCCGCTGCGAACCGGCGTCCTGATCGGGCGGGTCAGCTGGCCCACCCGCCCGGGACGCATCGGCCATGCTGCGCATCGCCGGCTCCGCACGATCAGCGCGTCGCCCCAGTTTCCGAAAAAAGTCCACGACTCCCTCCCGTCGTCAGGGCATGGAACGGCCAGCCGCGCGCATAGTGTACCGTCCGCCGCGGTCCCTCGATCGGCGCACAGCATCGCGAAGCGCCGCGCCTCTTGCCCATGGCCGCATGGTGATGCAGCGCCCTCGCGCGGCCGATCGCGCCATCGACCGCCGAGCACGGGCGCCGGCGACGAGAGGCCGGGAGGGCCATCCCGGTCACCGGCGCTTCGCCGCGCTCGCCTTGCGCGCGCGATAGGCAGCGACGGCGGCGCGGTTGCCGCAGCCGGAGTCGCAGAACCGCCTCGACCGGTTCTTCGTGAGATCGACCAGCACGTGGTCACAGCCGGGAAACTCGCAGGTCCGCAGCCGGCCGAGCTCCTTGGTCCGCACCACGTCGAGGATGCCCATCGCCGCCTCGACCGCCATGCGGGTCGCGAGCGGTGCGTCGGGCGAGGTGGCGTGCATGTGATAGTCCCAGCCGTCGTGCTTGACGAGCTGCGGCAGCGCGTGGCCCTCGCGCAAGAGCTCGTTGACCAGGTCGACGACCTCGCGCTCGCGCAGCTCCCAGAACCGCCGGAGTCGCGGGCGCAAGGCGCGCACGGCGCGCAGCTCGGCGTCGTCGCGGTCGCGCTTGCCGGTCCAGCCCTGCGCCCTGACGAACGCATCGAGCGCCGCGAGGTCGGGCAGACCCTCGACGGCGCCGGCGGTGTTGACCAGCGCCGCCGCACAGCCGAGCGCGTCTTCCGTGTCATGGGCAAAAATCAACTTGACTCCTGACAGGGCGGAGGGTACACGTAATTAGCATAACCCAGCTTTGACCATGTCAACCAGCAATCCACAGCTTCAGTTCCGCACGCGGGCCCGCCTCGGGGTCGGTCTCGCTCTGTTCTCGGCGGCGTGCTTCAGCACCGCCGGCTCCTTCGCGCGGGCCCTGACCGACGCGGGATGGTCGACCGGGGCCGAGGTGTTCGTCCGGGTCGCGACGGCCGCGGCGATCCTCGCCATCCCGGCGGTCCTCGCCCTGCGCGGCCGCTGGGCCGCGCTGCGCCGCAACGCCAGGTCGATCGTCCTCTACGGGGTCGTCACGGTCGCGCTGTGCCAGCTCTGCTACTTCAAGGCGGTCGAGCACCTCTCGGTCGGCGTCGCGCTCCTGCTCGAATACCTGGGCATCGTGCTCATCGTCGGCTGGATGTGGATCCGCCACGGCCAGCGGCCGCGCCGGTTGACCGCGCTCGGCTCGATCGCGGCGCTCCTCGGTCTCGTGCTGGTGATCGACGTGCTGGGCGGCGCCCGGCTCGACCCGATCGGTGTCCTGGCAGCGCTCGGCGCCGCCGTCGGGCTCGCCACCTACTTCGTGCTGTCGTCGAGCGCGAGCGACGAGCTGCCGCCGGTGGCCCTGGCAGCGGCGGGGCTGTCGGTCGGAGCCATCGCGATCCTGGCGCTCGGCCTGGTCGGCGCCCTGCCGGTGCATTTCGGCGCCGGTGTGGTGACATTCGCCGGAGCTCGGGTGAGCTGGGTCGTCCCGGTCGGCGGCATGTCGGTGGTCGCCTGCGCGATCGCGTACGTCGCCGGCATCGGCGCGGTGCGCAGGCTCGGACCGACGCTCGGATCGTTCATCGGCCTCACCGAGGTCATCTTCGCGGTGCTGTTCGCGTGGGCGTTCCTCGGCCAGCTGCCCACCGCGCTGCAGCTGGTCGGCGGCGCGCTGATCGTCGGCGGCGTCGCGCTGGTCCGCGCCGACGAGCTGGGCCGCGAGCCCCCTCGCGCGCCCACCCGGTCGGACGCCGTCGCCGGACGCGACGACACGCGCCTCCCGCGCGCGGCGTAGTCCCCGGCGTCTCCCCGCGATCGGACTTGCCGGCGCTCGCGCTCCCGGCGACCGCGATGCACCGATCTTGACAAGACGGACCGCTCCGATTTCCGATGGACGCCGAGGGGAGGCACATGACGCGAAGACCTCGGCTCCGACAGGGCTCGATCCTCCGGCGAGACGCATCGCGACTGTTCGTGATGGCGGCGGCCGGCCTTCTCTTCCCGCACCGCGCTGCGCACGCCGGCGACCAGCTCCCGGATGGCTCGTTCCAGTCCGGCAAGGGGGCCTGGTTCGCCTATGGCGTCGCGTCGGGTCCCGATCTGGTCGGCGGCGCTCTCTGCGTGACGACCAAGGAGCGCACGGTGAACCCGTGGGATGCGGCCATCGGCCGCAACGACGTTCCCATCCAGAAAGGCGAGGGCTACCGCCTGACGTTCCGGGCCAGGGCATCCCGCGACGTCGTCCCCAACGCGAACTTCCAGCACGCCTCCGGCGGCTACGAGGTGATCGCCGGCGGCACTCCGTCCGTCACGACCAGCTGGAAGACCTTCACCTTCCAGGGCGCCGCGCCCGCCCGGTTCGCCGACGGCCAGGTGGTCTTCCAGATAGGCGGCAAGGGCGCCTTCACGTTCTGCATCGACGACGTCAGGCTCGAGGGCGGGGTGGCTCCGCCCCGCTACGTGCCCGAGACGGGGCCCCGGGTGCGCGTCAACCAGGTCGGCTATCTGCCTCGCGGTCCCAAGGGCGCGACCCTGGTCACCGACGGGCGACGCCCGCTCGCGTGGGAGCTGGTCGACGCCACCGGCCGGGTGGTGTCGCGCGGGATGACCAGGCCGCGCGGCGTGGATCCGACCTCGGGGCAGAACGTGCACACGATCGACTTCACCGGCTACACGACGCGCGGCGTGGGGCTCACCCTGAAGGCGGACCGCGAGACCAGCCATCCCTTCGACATCGCCGCCGACGCATACGAGCGCCTGCGCGTGGACGCCAAGACGTACTTCTACACCAACCGCAGCGGCATCGAGATCCGCGACTCCCTGGTCCCCGGGTACGGACGCAAGGCCGGCCACGTCGGCGTCGCCCCCAACAAGGGCGACACCGCGGTCTCCTGTCAGGCGCCGCGCGACTTCATGAAGAACTGGACGTGCGGGCGCGGTTTCGTCCGGAACGTGACCGGCGGCTGGTACGACGCGGGCGACCACGGGCGCTACGTCGTCAACGGCGGGATCGCGGCGGCGCAGCTGATGGGCGAGTACGAGCGCAGCCTCACCGCCCGGACCGCCGACAAGGGCGCGCTTGCCGACGGAACGCTCCGCATACCCGAGAGCAAGAACGGCGTGCCCGACGTCCTCGACGAGGCGCGCTGGGAGCTCGAGTGGATGCTGCGCATGCAGGTGCCCGCGGGCGCGACCGACCCCGCCATCGCGCCGTACGCGGGGATGGCCTTTCACAAGGTGCAGGACGACGCCTGGACGGGCCTGCCTCTCGCGCCCGCCGCCGACGACAAGCCGCGCGAGCTCCACCGTCCGTCCACGGCAGCCACGCTCGACCTGGCGGCGGCGGCGGCGCAGGGCGCGCGCCTGTTCGCCCCGTTCGATCGGGCCTTCTCCGCCAGGCTGCTCGCGGCGGCCCGGACGGCGTACGCCGCCGCCAGGCGAGTCCCCGATCTCCACGCTCCCGCGGCCGACGGTGCGTCCGGCGGTGGCCCCTACGACGACGCGGACGTGAAGGACGAGTTCTACTGGGCGGCGGCCGAGCTCTACCTCACCACCGGCGAGTCGCCCTTCCGCGACGCGATCATGGCCTCTCCGCTGCGCACGCGCGGCCTCTTCCCGGTGGACGGCTTCTCCTGGAACACGCCGGGCGCGCTGGGCCAGCTCGACCTCGCGACGGTTCCCAGCCGGCTCCCCGCGCGGGGCGAGATCCGCGCCACCGTGCTCGCGGCGGCGGACGCCATCGCCGCGGTGCAGAAGCGGCAGCCCTACGCGCAGCCCTACGGCCCTGCCAACCGGAGCTGGACCTGGGGATCGAACAGCCAGATCCTCGACAACATCGTCGTTCTCGCCGTCGCCCACGACATCAGCGGCGCGGTCAAGTACCGCGACGCGGCGCTGGCCGGCCTGGACTACCTCTTCGGCCGCAACGCCCTCGGGATCTCGTACGTCACCGGCTACGGAGACCTGACCGCGAAGAACCAGCACAGCCGGATGTATGCCCACCAGCTGGATCCCAAGCTGCCCCATCCGCCGCCTGGCTCGATCGCGGGCGGCCCGAACTCCTCGATCCAGGACCCGGTCGCGCAGCAGAAGCTGAAGGGATGCCTGCCGCAGCTCTGCTACATCGACGACATCCAGTCATGGTCCACCAACGAGATCGCGATCAACTGGAACTCGGCGCTCTCGTGGGTGGCGTCCTGGGTCGCCGACCTCGACGACGGGGACGACGTCCGCCGCTGAGGTCCCGCGGCGGCGCGTCAGCCGCCGGCCGCCGGCGATGCCGGCGACGGGAGGCCGTGACCCTCCCGCGCCAGGTACACGATCGACGTGGCCGACCCGTCGTCGTGCTGGACCGTGTGGACCAGCGCCTGCGGGAGAAGCAGGCCGACGGACAGGGTGAAGTGATGCTCGAAGAGCATGCGCGCCCTGGCGTCGGGGTTGACGACCCGCACGCGACAGAGGGTCGCCCGGCAATCCATGTCCATCACCCTGGTCGCCTTCAGGACCTCGCGCGAGACGGCGCTCGCGATGAGATCGCGCGCCTTGCTCGACCAGGCCGGATCGGCCGGTTCCGCCCGCAGAGCGGCCTCGCTGGCCTCGGCCTGGGCGCGGACGCGCTCGTCGCTCTCGGCGATGAGCCGCCGGCGTTCGACCTCGTCGACCGGCGTGGCGTCCGACTCATGTCGCGGCTCGTCCGCGCCGCGGAGCCGCGCGGCCATGACCTCGCGGCGGAGGAGCGCGACCTCCCGCCGCAGCGCGCCCGACTCGTCGGCCCCCCCTTGCGATGCGGCCGGCATGGAGGCGTCGGGCCTGGCCTGCGCGGCCCTGGCCTGTCCGGGCGCGGAGCGCCTGGCCCCGCTGGCCAGCGCGGCGAGGAGAGCGCCGACCATGAGGACGGCGGATCCGAGGAGCAAGCGCGTGCGGCGTCGTGATGTCATGGCGAGGTCCGGTCCTCCGACTAGTTGTAGTCGTCCGTGTCGATCGCCTCGCCCACGATGTACTTGAAGATGTAGCTGCTGGGCGGCAGGTAGCAGCTGATGGTGAAGGTGCCGTCGAAGCCGACCTGGCTGGGCGACAGCGAGAAGTAGAGGTTGGTCGGCACCGTGCTGTACGTGTAGCGGGCGACGCTGGCGATGAGGCCGCCGCTCGAGTTGTAGCTGTTGAAGTTGCACTGCAGCAGGCCGCCGTTGCTCTGCACGGTCACGCCGGCGTCGATCGTGGAGGCGTAGGAGCTGTCGCGCACGACCGGGCACGTGATGCTGTCGACCCCGCCGAAGTTGTAGAAGTAGTTGGCGGTGTAGTTCGAGCTGCTGCTCCCGAAGAACGGCTGGCACTGACCGCCGGCGTGGTGCTTGTAGTCCCAGGTGTCGGCGAGGCTGGTGCCGCCGATTCCG
>Ga0126377_10000510_pt1 | contig 23663 bp, 22 predicted proteins | sample PanSoiMetPlot_22_FD_92647 | JGI IMG/M metagenome (GOLD analysis project Ga0126377, IMG submission 92647) | Tropical forest soil microbial communities from Panama - MetaG Plot_22 | ecosystem: Environmental > Terrestrial > Soil > Tropical forest > Bulk soil | place: Panama | collected 2016-02-17 | reverse complement strand
CGTCCGGCTCGTGCGGCGGGTGGCCGCCCGGGTCGCGGCCGGCGCCCGGGTCGGACGGGTCGAGCGGCTCGCGCGACACCGACACGCGGTCGACCAGGATGCGGGCCCGCCCGGTCAGGCGCTCTCCGATCGGCTGATCGGCCGAGGCCGCGGTGGTCACCACGTCGAGCCCGCTGTTGTCCGTGTAGTAGACCGCGCGGGCGTCGACCTGGCCTGGCTCGCGCTGGCGCGACGCGCCGCCGCAGGCCGCCGCGACCCCGAGCGCCGCCGCCAGCGACGCCGCCAGCGCGACCCGGTTCGCCCCCACTACTCGACCGGGCCGGTCTGGTGGCTGGGGCCCTCGTCGCTGCCGAAGCTGGCCACGGTGCGCGGCTCGTCGCCGACCGCGAGCGTGTCGGTCACCGCGAGCGATGCGACGTCGACCACCGACACGGTGCCGTCGATCGCGTTGACCACGAACACGCTGGCGCCGTCGCCCGACAGCGCGGCGGCCGAGTGGTCGGTGTGGACGCCGACCTGGATCGAGGGGAGCTGGACCGGCGCGGCCGGATCCGACGCGTCGATGACCATGAGCTGATCGACGCGCGCGTCGTCGACCTCGAAGCCGCCGGAGCTGGGCACGAACAGGAGCCCGCCGTCCCGCGAGAAGAAGGCGTGCCCGGCGTTGGCGGTCTCGGCCGCGGTGCCGGTCAGGACATCGGTGCAGTCCGGCCCGGTGTAGCCGAGCGGCAGGTTCGCCACCACCTCGTCGGTCATGCTGTCGGTGACCGCGATGGCGCCGACCTGGCAGTCCACGCCGCCGTCCCCCTCGCGCGGGGATTCCTGCATGGTGTAGACGTGGCGGCCGTCCGGGTGAGCGAGCGTGTAGCCGCCGCCGGAGCCGGCGGTCCCGAGCAGGGTGAAGCCCGGCTGGTCGGCGTCGAGGTCGACCACGACCATGTCGCCGGAGCTGGTGAGGTTGCAGTAGGCCTTGCCCGAGAGCGGCGCGGTGGCGCAGCCGTGCGGCGCCGGCGGCAGCCCGCGCGCGTAGCTCGGATCGCAGAAGGCGGGATCGAAGCCGCCGTCTCCCGGATCGGCGGCGCCGAAGCCGGCGTCGGCGCCGTTCAGCGTGGCGATGGTCTGGATGTCGCCGAGGTCGGAGAAGTCGTAGACCGACACGACGTTGTCGCAGTCGCTGATGTTGCTCGCCACCATGCGCGGGCGCGTGGTGCTGAAGGTCGCCTTGTGGTGGCCGATCCCGAGCGGGACCTCGCCGACCACCTGGAATCGGGTGTCGCTCCCCTCGGCCACGTCGACCAGGCAGGCGCTGGTGTGGGCCGGGTCGTCGTCGCCGTCGTTCAGCGCCACCCAGTACTGCGCCCCGTCGTAGCTGGGCGTGAGGTAGGAGTGAACCGGCCGGGTCCCGCCGGCGCCGGACGATGGGAGCCGCGCCTCCTCCAGCATGGTCCGCCCATCGACCACGAGGATCTCGCTGCGGCCGGTCAGGTTGACCATGACGACCCCGTCGGACAGCGCCTGCAGGTCGACCGGGCCGGTCACGTCGGTGACGGTGCCGGGCCGCTCGTCGCCGCTGGCCAGGTCGAACGAGGCCAGGCTGCCCTCGCGCGCGACGAACAAGGTGGGGGCGATGCCGCCGTCGCCCGCGTCCGGGCCGTCGTCCTGCTGGTCGTCGCCCTGCCCATCGCCGCCGCCATCGTCGTCGGCGGGCGAGTCGTCGTCGCCGCCGCACGCGGGCGCGAGCCCGAACAGGACGATGAAGGGAACGAGGGCGAGGCTGCGCGCACGCGCGCGCGGTAGGGCGCGGATCATCGATCGACTCCTTGGTAGAGGTGAATCGGTCCCGGGCTATTGCGTGCACCCGCATCCGCCGCCCGGCGCATCGCCGGGCAGCCCGCCTCCCGTCTTGCTCTCGGCCAGCTTGGCCCGGTACTCGCCGGGGTAGCCGTCCTCGGCGAAGCGGACGGTCATGGCGGGCGAGGCGAGCCGCTCGCGCTGGTACGGCCGCTCGCGGGCGCAGGCCTGGGCCGCGATCGCGGCGGCGAGGGCGAGGGCGAGGGCCGCGATCGAGCGAGACGAGGAGGACGCAGACACGCTCGCCACTCTGGGCGTCGCGGCGCCCGATCCGGATGCGTCAATCTGACGCCGGGCCGCCGCCTGCGTCGCGCGGCCGCAGCCGACGGCGCCTCGAGGCGAGGCGCCGCGGCTCAACTGCGCGGAAGCCGGAAATCCGTCCCCGCGGACAGCGCGTCACCATGCCGCAGGCGCTCGGCTATCGCGCCGCGGCGGTCGTGCGGATCCACGCGGTGATGAGGTCGAGCACCTCGGGCGCGATGGTCTCCGCGATCGTTCCGTACTCGTCGACCGCGCCGGTGGTGGCGTGCTGGAAGAGGTGGTTGAGGCCCGGGAGGCGCTTGACCTCTGCCTTGCGGTTGTGCGCGAGCGCCTTCTTGATCGCGTCGACGTTCTGGTCGGCGTCGACCTGGACGTCGAGCTCGCCGTCGAGCGCGAGCACGGGGACCTTCACCCTGGCGAGGGTGGGGCGCGGATCGTACCTGGCGAAGTTGCGGTACCACGGCGACAGCAGGCGGTCGAGCTGCGGCGCGAGCTCGGGGGCGGGCTTGCCCGACGGGCCCGCGAGCACCGCGGTGACGTCCTTGCGCGCGGTCGCGTCGTCGCGCGGGCTCGCGACGATCTTCATGATGGCGCGCTGCTTGTCGACGTCGGCGGCGATCTCGTTCTCGGCGGCGCCGCGGGCCTTCAGGAGGCGCTCGAGCTGGCGCGGCACCAGCTCGGCGCCGGAGACGCCGGGTCCCGCCAGCATCACCACGAACGCGACCTGCTTGCTGCGCGTGGCGGCGATCGGCCCGATGAGACCGCCCTCGCTGTGACCGATGATGCCGATGTGCGCGGGGTCGATGCGGGGCTGGGTCGCGAGGAAGGCGACGCCGGCGAGCGCGTCGCCGACGAAGTCGTCGGTCGTCGCGGTTTTCGGATCGCCGCTCGAGCCGCCGATGCCGCGATCGTCGACGCGGAGACAGGCGATGCCGTGGCGCGCGAGGTGGTCGGCGATCACCCAGAACGGCTTGTGGCCGAAGAGGGTCTCGTCGCGGTCCTGCACCCCGGAGCCGCTGACCAGCAGCACGGCGGGATGGCGGCCGTCGCCCCTGGGCAGGGTGAGCGTGCCCGCCAGCTTCACGCCGCCGGCGCTGTTGTCGTACGTGACGTCGATCGAGTCGTAGTCGAACGGCGGCCTGGGCTGCTGCGGGCGCGCCGGGCTGGCGAACGCCCGGTGGCCTCGTCGATGGGAGCGAGCGTGCAGGGCAGCGCGGCGCCCCCCTGCTCGAAGCTGCAGTGCGCGGGCGCGCCCTTCGCGTCGCGAGCGATCGACCACTTCGCGCCGACCCGGGCGATCGCGAAGGCGATGCGCTCGCGCGAGACGACCACGCCGGAGAGCGGCAGGTCGCGGGCCCCCTGACTGGGTATCTGGATCTTGCCGGCATAGCCGTCCTTGCCCGGCACCAGCTCGACGGCGAAGGGAAGCTTCGTCCCCTGGACCGCGACGCTGCCCGCGAAGCGCATCACCTCGCGCTCGGCGGGCGAGGCGGCGGCCGCGGGAGCCGGGGGCACGGCCGGCGCGGGCGCCGTGGCGGGCCCGGCCGGGTGCGCGCAGGCGGCCGCGAGCACGAGGACACTCATCGAACGACTCATGGACTCTCCTGGTGCGATACCGCTCACTCGCGGAACGTCACGACGTCGTTCTCGAGCGGCAGCTCGTTCCGATGCGCTCGCCGCGGCGCGCCCGGCTTGCCTCCGCCGGTGTCGAAGGATGATAGCAGGTAGGGGATGCCCTCCGAACCGAGCGGAGATGGCGAATCGGTCACGTGGAAGTGAAGGTGAGGCTCGGTCGAGTTGCCCGAGTTGCCGACCAGGCCGAGGACCTGCCCGCGGCGAACCCGATCGCCTCGCTTCACCCGCAGACTCCGCGGCTGCAGGTGGGCGTAGAGCGCGAAGCGACCCCGCCCGATGTCCACGATGACGTGGTTGCCCGGCAGCGTGTCGAGGGTCATCGGCACTGCGCGCGAATTCAGGCCCGGCACGTTCTCCGGGATCCCATCCACGATCGCCACGACCACGCCGTCGGCGACGGCCAGCGCCTCGGCCCCGTAGGCGCGGTAGCTCCGGTTGCGGGCCTGGTCGCCTGCGAAGGTCCTGCCGTCGGGCCGCAGCCGCACCCAGTCGATCGCGAAGCGCTGCGCGATCGCGGCCCGCCCGCCGACCGGGATCAGCGCGCGCCGGTGCCCCGAGCCGTGCGACGGCCCGTTGGCCGCCACCCAGTCTCCCCCGCGCAGAGGAGGCCCGATGACGAGCGCGTCGCTCCGCACCGCGATGCGAGCGGCCTGCAGGCTTGTCTCGGCGGCGCCGTCGCCGGCGGTCACGACGATCCGGTGGTCCAGCCCTGCCGGAATCGCCGCCGCACCGTCGAGCGTGATCCACATGAAGACCACGGCGCGGAGCCCCGGACCGACGCGGAGCCGGGCCCAGCCCGCCGCGTCCGGAACGCCGGGGCGGAGCACGCTGCCCGCGAGGTCGAGACCGTCCCGACGCGACAGCGAGCGGCCCCCGACCAGCGCCTCGACCCGCTTCAGCGTGAGCTCCTGGCCCCCGAGGTTCGTGATGTGCAGCTCGTAGACCAGGTGCTGCTTGCCGCCCGCCCGGAACGCCGTCGGTGCGATGGGCACCTCGACATCGAGCGGAGCGCCGAGCTGCGCGGCAGGGCGGCGCTCGGCCGGCGGCGGCCGCGCTCCGGGTCCGTCCTTCTGGAACGCGAGCGGCTGAGCGACTCCCCCTTGCCTCCACGTGCCGGACAGCCTCGTGTCGTTCTGGCCGAGAACGCCGTCGTAGGCGCCGCCGACGCGCCCGACCTCCAGGGTCAGTCGATTCGCGCGCAGGGAGACCTTGTCGATCGGGATGGTCGCGCCCTGATCGATGCTGTCGATGACGCCGCTGTAGGCGTCGCCTCCGGATCGCGCCAGCGTCAGTACCAGCCGGAGCTTGCCGGCGCCCTCGCCGAGGGTCCCGCGCCAGGTCCCCTCCAGGTGGCGTCCGGCGCGCGCCTCCGACGCGGCCAGGAGACATACGATCGCGATGCAGAGCTGGAGCCAGGAGCGCTTCGTCATGACCGCCCTCGTTCGAGTGGGGAAGGAAGCAATGCGTCGATCTCTCGCTGCAGCCGGCGAGCACCCAGCCGGTTCAACCTGGCGATGCCGAGGAACACGGCCGCGCCTGTCGCCAGGACGATCGCGGCCGCGATCCAGAGCACCGTGCGCTCGGGCGAATCCGGGGCGATGATGCGCGCGAGCCGGACGGCGGCGTGAGACGTGCGGCGCGCGAACCTGACGTGCTCGACCGGGATGCTGACAGCAAAGAGCACCAGGCCCGGGACGAGCGGCCCCAGATACCAGCGCCAGACACTGGCGAGCAGGTCGCGCTGGCGTTCGAGCTGTCGGCGATGGTGCTCCAGGTGATCCGCCGTGCACGCGGCGAGCTCGGCCGGCTCCGACGCGCCGTGCCGGCGCAGGTAGAAGGCGACGTAGAGCGCGCCCGCGATGGTCGCCACACACGCGACACGGACCAGCATCGTGTCGGCGAGGGCGGCGCGCACGCCGACGACCGCCACGACGATCGCGACGGCGGCGTACTCGCGGACGTTGCGCCGGCGAATCGTGCGCCGGAACGAGGCCGCCTTGCCGGCGACCGGGTCGACCGGGGGCTCGGTCGGCTGCCGCTCCTGTTCCTGCCAGAGCAGCTGGAACCGGTCCCCCGCGGTTTCTCTAGGCATCGTCGTCTCCCTGCGCGGTCCAGCGGGCCAGCACGCCCTTGATGCGATGTACCCTGGTGGCGACGTTGCCCGCCGACAGGCCGGTGACGTCGGCGATCTCCGCGCCCTGCAGGCCCTCGAGGTAGAGGACGATCACCTGGCGATCGAGCGGCGCCAGCCGGCGAATCAGCGCTTCGATCCGGTCGAGCGCCTGGCGCGCGCCCATCGCGCCCTCGGGATCCGGTCCGTCCGCGGGCAGCGATTCCAGCTCGTCCAGGCCGGCGCTGTGCTTCAAGCGATCGCGCCGATCGCGGAGCACGTGCGAGGCCGCGACGTTGTGCGCGACGCGATAGATCCACGTCTTCAGCGAGCAGCGGCCGTCGAAGCCGGACAGGCTGCGCCAGATCGCGACATGGATCTCCTGGAGCAGGTCTCGCCGCCGCTCGCGGTCGTGCTCGAACGCGAGCGCGACGCGCTCCAGGGATGCCCCGAACCGGGCGACGACTTCGCGATACAGCTCGTCGCGATCGCCGGCCGGTCCCGGGTCATGGGCATCCGGAGGGAGCGATCCGACGGTCGCCGGCCGGGAAGACGTGGGCATGCCCTGCTCGATCTAGTCGCCGGGGAGCCCCTCTTTCTTACAGGTTTTCTCGGGCGGCGCGAAATCGAGTGGTCGACACCCGGCGCCTGGTGGACGGGATGCTGGCCTTTGCAAGCCCGGCGCCAGCCCGCCTCACCGGCGGCGCAGGCGCACGTCCCGGGGCGGCAGGTCGCGGAACAGGAGGACCTCCGTCGCGTTGCGGCCATCGGGTCGGCCCAGATCGCCGAGGTGAAGGGCCGCGAAGTCGCCGATGAGCACGCCGCCGGACTCGCTGCGGAAGGCCGACGAGGCGGCGGCGTCGGCGTGCTCGACGACGATCCGGCACATCGATGCGCGGCACGAGACGTCGCTCGCCGCGGCCTGGGGAAGGCGCTCCGCCAGGAGCGATCGCAGATGAGCCTCGCGGTCGTCGGCCCAGGCGGGGTCGCGCTGCTGGGCCTCGTACATCTTGCCCAGCACGGCGGTCTCTTCCTCGGCGGACATGTGGTTCTCGTCGACGCGTCCGTCCGCCGCGCGCTTCGAGTCCGCTCGCTCCGCGTCCGCCGCGCCGGTGGCGGGCGGACGCCCGGGACCCGGCCGCGACGTCGGTAGCTGGGCCATCCGTCGCTCGAGGAGGTCGACCCGCGCCCTCATGGTCGCGTCCGCCGCGCCATGTCGGTCCGCACCGCGCGCCCCTGGCGCCGACGGCGCGGGCTCCGGGGCCGAGAGACGCGTCAGGACGTGGAGCGCGGCGGCTCCCAGCAGGAACACCAGGAGCGCCCGCCCCATCCAGGACAGCTTCGACGTCACGGCCGGGCTCCGTGCCTACTCGACGTCCCAGTACCGCTGATAGACGCGATACTCGACCAGCGACGCGAAGGGGTTCATCGTGCACTCCAGCGCCGCGCCGCCGGGAGCAAAGAACTCGATGTCGAAGGCGGTCGTGTCGTAGCCGGCGTTGTGATACGTGACCGTCGGGTTGTACATCCAGCCGGTGCCGTTGAGCTCGGAGATGCGCAGCTCGCAGGTCACGCCGTTGATCGCGCTGAAGTTGATCCACGCGGTGTCGGCGAAGAAGTCGGTGACGAAGGGGCAGAATGCCTTCCTGGACACGCCCGTCGGGTTGTAGACCTGCGATGCATTGATCGGCGCGAGAGCGGCCTGGTAGTTGAAACAGAAGGTCCCGGGGTAGTTCAGGATCATCGCGTCGTCCTCGATGGCCGAGCTCTGCTGCGCCGTGGTGGCGAGCAAGAGCGGTGCGAGAGCGACACCGATGAGCAGCGACGTCCATCTCGATCTCGTCCGTTGGCGATCCATGGGGCACTCCTTGTCTGGAATTTTTCACACCACACGCAATGCGCGCGTCGGCAATGCACGCCGCATTCCATCCGGCGACCGCCTCGTTCTCGATACCTGATGCGCTCGTCGCGATGACGAAGTCATTCCGCGCGCGCTGCGCGAGCGCGCAGAATGGCCGCGCGCCGTCGGTGGCCTGGACGGCGGACGCCACGGTTCGATGACGTTGCAGGCCACTTGCCGGGCCGACTATCCTGTCCACCTCGTCGGACGAGCGATGATGGCGAACCTCCGCACGCTGCTCGTGGGCCTCACGGTGGGCCTCGTCTCGGGCTGCTCCTGGCTCTGGGTGCGGCCCGTCGAGCACGAGCGAGTGTCGAGCGGTGCATTGCAGCCGACCTGCTTCACCAGCAGCTACGCGTGGCCGGTTGTCGATGCCGTCGCGGCCGCTCTCCTGCTCGTCGGTCCGATCCTCGCGTACGAGCACCAGTCCTCCGAGTGCAGTCGCGGAAACGAGGACGAGTGCTCGTCGACGGGAGCCGTCGTCCTTGGCTGGACCCTCGTCGCGCCGGTCCCCGCGGCTTCGGCGTACTCGGGTTTCCGCGCCGTCCACCAGTGCAGGCGAGCGGGCTCGCCCTCGCGCTGGAACCGGCCGCGCGCCGAGTAGCGGCTCGCCACTCTGTCCGCGCGGACGGCGGGCGGACGTCGCGGACACCCTCGACGGGCCGATCATCCCAGTCGGATCAGTGGGTTGGCATCGGCACGGGAGGTGCTTTGCTCGTCGCCACCCCCACCATGATCCGCGATACCTCGAACCAGGACGTCCTCCTCGACCGCGCGGCCAGGCGGCCGGCGCGGCGCTGGATGGTGCGCGGCGCGGTCGCGGTCGCGCTGCTCCTCGCCATCGTGGTCGGCGTGCGCCGGTGGGGGCTGGGCGAGCGCTCGGTCGATCGCGAGCGCGTGCGCATCGCCCAGGTCGTGCGCGGCACGCTCGTGCGCGACATCGCCGCCGACGGCAGGGTCACCGCCGCCAACAACCCGACGCTGTACGCGGTGGCGGCAGGCACCGTGGAGCTCGAGGTGCAGGCGGGGGACCAGGCCAAGCGCGGCCAGCCGCTGGCCGAGATCACCAGCCCCGAGCTGGTGAGCCGGCTGACCCAGGAGCAAGCCACCCTGGCCAGCCTCGAGGCCGAGGTCGGGCGCGCCGACCTCACGGTGGAGCAGGGCCGCGCCAACGCCAAGAAGATGATCGACCAGGCCGAGATCGACCGGCAGACCGCTTCGCGCGAGCTGGAGCGCTTCCGCCGCGGCTACGAGGCCGGCGCCATCCCCGAGATCGAGGTGCTGCGCGCCGAGGACAACCTCAAGAAGGCCGACATCGCGCTGGCCCACGCGCGCAAGGACCGCGTGCTGTCGGACCGCGGGCTCGGCTTCGACCTGCGCACCAGGCGCCTGGGCCTCGAGCGCCAGCGCGAGATCGTGCGCGAGCTGCAGCGCCAGGTCGACGCGCTCGTCATCCGCTCGCCGGTCGACGGCCAGGTCGGCCAGCTCCTGGTCGCGCAGCGCGCCAACGTCGCGATCAACGCGCCGGTCCTGAGCGTCGTCGATCTCACCGCCTTCGAGCTCGAGATCAAGGTGCCCGACAGCTTCGCGCGCGACCTCGCGATCGGCATGCCGGCCGAGATCAGCGCGGGCACGACCCGGTACACCGGCCGCGTGCGCTCGGTCTCGCCCGAGGTGGTCAACGGCGAGGTCGCCAGCCGCCTGGAGTTCGTCGGCAAGAAGCCCGACGGGCTGCGCCAGAACCAGCGCCTCACCGCCCGCATCCTGCTCGACCGCAAGGAGGACGTGCTCATGGTGGAGCGCGGACCCTTCCTCGAGGCCGGCGGCGGACACACCGCGTACATCGTCACCGACGGCGTCGCCGAGAAGCGGCCGATCCGCACGGGAGCCGCCAGCCTCGACGCGGTCGAGATCCTGTCGGGCGCCCGGGCGGGAGACCGCATCGTGGTGTCCGGCGTCGACACATTCGGCGACGCCGAGCGCGTCCGCATCGCCGGCGACTAGCGCCACCCGCCACGCGTCGGACCGACAACAGTCATGCACACCGTCCATCAACCGGAGTTGCCGCCATGCTGACCATGCAAGACGTGTCCAAGGTGTATCGCACCGAGATGGTGCAGACCCACGCGCTGCGCGGGCTCGACATCCACGTGCGCGAGGGCGAGTTCCTGGCGGTCACCGGACCATCCGGCTCCGGCAAGACCACGTTCCTCAACATCGCCGGCCTGCTCGAGGACTTCTCCGCCGGCCGCTACCAGCTCGACGGGGTCGACGTGAAGGGGCTGGGCGACGAGGCCCGGTCGCGCCTGCGCAACGAGAAGATCGGCTTCATCTTCCAGAGCTTCAACCTCATCGCCGATCTCAACCTGTACGACAACATCGACGTGCCGCTGCGCTACCGCGGCATGTCGCGCAGCGATCGCAAGCGGCGGATCGAGGGCGCGCTGGAGCGGGTCGGACTGGCCTCGCGCATGAAGCACTACCCGGCCGAGCTGTCCGGCGGCCAGCAGCAGCGCGCCGCCATCGCCCGCGCCGTCGCCGGCGACCCGCGCCTGCTCCTGGCCGACGAGCCGACCGGCAACCTCGACTCGCAGATGGCGCGCGAGGTGATGGAGATCCTCGAGCAGCTGAACGCCCAGGGCGCCACGGTCGTCATCGTCACCCACGATCCAGAGCTGGCCGCGCGCGCCCAGCGCAACGTGCACATCGTGGACGGCGTGGCCACCGATCTGGAGCCGGCGCCGACGCTCCTGCGCCCGGTCCGCCAGCCGTCCAACCCGGCGCACGCCGGCAGGTGACGACCATGTTTCCCCGCTACTTCTACTACGTGGATCTCGCGCTGCGCAGCTTCCGGCGCAACCGCGTTCTGACCGGCCTCATGGTCGTCGCCATCGCGCTCGGCATCGGGGCCAGCATGACCACGCTGACCGTGCTCTACCTCCTGTCCGGCGACCCGCTGCCGGGCAAGAGCGAGACCATCTACGCGGTCCAGCTCGACTCACACGGCCCCGAGGGATACCGGCCGGGTGAGGAGCCCGACACGCAGCTCACCCGGTTCGACGCCGAGACTCTCCTCCGGGCAAGGCGCGCCGATCGCCAGGCCATGATGTCCGGCGGCAACGTCGCCATCGAGCCCAAGCGCGCCGGGCTCGACCCGTTCTACGCCGACGCTCGCTACACCTCGGCCGACTTCTTCCCCATGTTCGAGGTGCCCTTCGCCCAGGGCGCCGGGTGGAGCGCCGCCGAGGACGCGGGGCGCGCGCGCATCGCGGTCATCTCCAGCGAGCTGAACGAGAAGCTGTTCGGCGGCGAGAACGGCGTGGGCCGCACCATCCGCCTCGAGCAGAGCGAGTTCCGCGTGGTCGGCGTGCTCGGCCGCTGGCGCCCCACGCCCCACTTCTACGACCTCAACACCGGCAGCTACGGCGAGGCCGAGCAGGTGTTCGTGCCGTTCTCGACCGCGCGCGAGCTGGACTTCTCGCGCAGCGGCACCATGAACTGCTGGTCGGAGACCGAAGGCGAGCCGGAGGGGCCCAACGCGCCCTGCTCGTGGATCCAGTTCTGGGTCCAGCTGGGCAGCCGCGACCAGGCCTCGGCCTACCGCGACTACCTGGTCAGCTACTCGGAGCAGCAGCGCAAGGCCGGCCGCTTCACCCGGCCCCCCAACGTGCGCCTGCGCGACGTGATGCAGTGGCTCGACGCGCGGCACGTGGTGCCGAGCGACGTGCGGCTGCAGACATGGCTGGCCTTCGGCTTCCTCATGGTGTGCCTGCTCAACACCATCGGCCTGCTCCTGGCCAAGTTCCTGCGCCGCTCGCAGGAGATCGGCGTGCGCCGGGCGCTCGGCGCCTCGCGCAGGGCGGTCTTCACCCAGTTCCTGGTCGAGGCCGGCACCGTCGGCCTGGTCGGCGGCATCCTGGGGCTGGGCCTGGCCTGGCTCGGTCTGTGGGCGGTGCGCCACCAGCCGACCGAGTACGCCGCGCTCGCTCATCTCGATCTCTACATGCTCGGCGCCACCTTCGTGCTGGCCATCGCGTCGAGCCTGCTCGCCGGCCTGCTGCCGGCCTGGCGCGCCTGCCAGGTCACGCCCGCGCTGCAGCTCAAGTCGCAATAGGGGACACCATGCACATCCTGCCCATCCTCTCCACCCTGCGCCGCCACCGCACCGCGGCGACCCTCATCGTCCTCGAGATCGCGCTGACCTGCGCGATCGTCTGCAACGCGGTGTTCCTGATCGGCGAGCGCGTCGGCCGCATGAATCAGGACAGCGGCGTCGTCGAGAACGAGCTACTCCGCATCCAGCTGACCGGCATCGGAAAGGACAAGAACCCCGCCGTGCTCACCAAGGAGGACCTGGCCGCGCTGTCGGCGGTCCCGGGCGTGCGCAAGGTGGCGCAGTCGCTGCAGGTGCCGTTCGGCAACTCGTCCAGCAACAGCGACATCTCGCTGGAGAAGGACCAGCTGCAGTCGAACCTCAACGCCAGCACCTACTTCGGCAGCGAGAACCTGCTCCAGACCCTCGGGGTCAGGCTGTCCGCCGGCCGCGACTTCACGCCCGACGAGTTCCTCGACTGGGACGCGATCCAGAAGGACAGCAAGCTCAAGGTGCACTCGATCATCCTCTCCCGCGCCGTGGCCGAGAGGCTGTGGCCGGGCGAGAACCCACTCGGCAAGAGCGTGTACATGGGCGACGACCCGATCCGAGTGGTCGGCATCATCGAGCGGCTGGTCCGGCCCAACAACTTCCTGGCGGGCGCCGGCGACTTCGAGCTCTCCACCGTGCTGCCCATCCGCACCCCGTACACGGTCGGCGGCAACTACCTGCTTCGGGTCGACCCGCAGCGCCGCGCCGAGGTGCTGACCGCCGCGCTCGCCGCGCTCGAGAAGAACAGCCCCAACCGCATCATCCTCCGCAAGCAGACCTTCGACGAGCTCCGCGCCGACTACTTCCGCCAGGACCGCGCCATGGCCTGGCTGCTGGTGTCGGTGTGCGCCGCGCTCCTCATCATCACGGCGCTCGGCATCGTCGGCCTGGCCAGCTTCTGGGTGCAGCAGCGGACCCGGCAGATCGGCATCCGCCGCGCGCTGGGCGCCACGCGCCGGCAGATCCTGCGCTACTTCCAGACCGAGAACTTCCTCCTCGCCACCCTCGGCATCGTCATCGGCATGATCATGGCCTACGGCATCAACATGCTCCTCATGGAGAAGTACGAGCTGCCGCGGCTGCCGGCCCTGTTCCTGCCGCTCGGCGCGGTCACCCTGTGGGTGCTGGGCCAGATCGCGGTGCTGGGCCCGGCCCTGCGGGCGGCGTCGGTCCCGCCGGCGGTGGCGACCCGGACCGTGTAAACATCGACGGGCGAGCCGATGCCCACCATCCTCGTCATCGACGACAACCCGGCGGTGGCCACCGCGCTGGAGGTGCTGTTCTCCATGCGCAAGCTGCGCACGCTCGGCGCCGAGTCGCCGGCGGCGGGCCTCGCGCTCCTGGCGCGCGAGCGGGTCGACCTGGTCATCCAGGACATGAACTTCACGGCAGACACCACCTCGGGCGAGGAGGGCGCGCGGCTGTTTCGCGCGATCCGGCGCGCCCAGCCCGACATGCCGGTCATCCTGATGACCGCGTGGACCCAGCTCGAGACCGCGGTCGAGCTGGTCAAGGCCGGGGCGGCCGACTACGTGGCCAAGCCGTGGGACAACCGCAAGCTCCTGGCCACGGTGGGCAACCTGCTCGAGCTGTCGGAGACGCGCCGCGAGCTGGCCCGCCGGCGCGCGGGCGAGAGCCGCCGCAAGCGCGAGCTCGGCGAGCGCTACGACCTCTGCGGCCTGGTGTTCGCCGATCCGGCGATGGAGCAGGTGGTGGCGCTGGCCTGCCAGGTCGCGCGCGCCGACGTGCCGGTGCTGGTGAGCGGGCCCAACGGGGCCGGCAAGGAGAAGATCGCCGAGATCGTGCAGGCCAACTCGGCGGTCAAGGCGGGGCCGTTCGTCACGCTCAACTGCGGCGCGCTGCCGTCGGAGCTCATCGAGGCGGAGCTGTTCGGCGCCGAGGTCGGGGCCTACACCGGCGCGACCCGCGCGCGCGAGGGCAAGTTCGAGGCGGCCGACGGCGGCACGCTGTTCCTCGACGAGATCGGCAACCTGTCGCCGGGCGGACAGATGAAGCTCCTGCGCGTGCTGGAGACCGGGCGCTTCGAGCCGCTGGGCTCCAACCGCGAGCGCCAGGTCGCGGTGCGCGTGGTCAGCGCGACCAACGCGGACCTGTCGGCCATGATCCGCGCCGGCTCGTTTCGCGAGGACCTCTACTACCGGCTCAACACCATCGAGATCCGCGTGCCGCCGCTCGCCGAGCGCACGGACGACATCCTGCCGCTTGCCGAGCACTTCCTGGCCACCAGCAAGGACGGCGGCAAGCGGCTCGCGCCCGACGCGCGCGACGCGCTGCGCCGCTACGCCTGGCCCGGCAACGTGCGCGAGCTGCGCAACGCGCTCCAGCGGGCGGCGCTCCTCGCCCAGGGCGACGAGATCGCCGCCGCCGATCTGCGCCTGCCGTCCAGCGCGCCGCCGCCCGCGCCGCCCGAGGAGCTGGACCGCGCCGCCATCGAGATCGCGCTGGCCCGCGCCGAGGGCGTGGTCGCGCAGGCCGCGGCCGAGCTGGGCCTCAGCCGCCAGGCGCTCTACCGCCGCATGGAGAAGCTGGGCATCGCGCGCGAGTGAGCGCGCCGGGCGCTTCCGTGAGCGGCCCGCGGTACGCTCCGTCCGGTGAGCGACGCTGTGTCCAGGACGAGCGCGGGCGGCCGGCGCGGCTCTCTCGCATTCCGCATGGCCGTGGCCGGCTACGCGCTGGTCGCGCTCGCGGTCGCGCTGGCCCTCGCGGTCGACGACTGGCTGGACGACCCGATGCTGGCCGGCGCGGTCGTGCTGGCCGCGTTCCTGCCGCTCACGCTCTACGCGGTGCGGCGGCGGCTGGCCTCGGTCCTGGCCATGTTCCGCGCGCTGGCCGGCACGGTGACGAGCTACCGCGACGGCGACTACTCCTTCGGCCTGGCGTGGAAGCCCCGCGACGAGCTGGGCGATCTGGTTGCCGCGCACAACCAGCTGGGCGACACGCTGCGCGAGCAGCGGGTGTCGCTGGTCCAGCGCGAGCTCCTGCTCGACACCATGGTGCAGAACACGCCGGTGGCCATGCTGCTGTTCGACGCCGGCCGCCGCATCGTCTACGCCAACCTGTCGGCGCGCAAGCTCCTCAACGAGGGGCGCCGCATGGAGGGCACCGCGCTCGACGCGCTGCTCGAGCGCGCGCCCGAGCCGCTGCGCGACGCCATCACGCGCGGCGGCGACGGCCTGTTCGCGGTCGAGGTCGGCGAGGAGGAGGAGATCTACTATCTCGCGCGGCGCGGCTTTCGCCTGAACGGGCGGCCGCACGAGCTGTTCGTGCTGCGCCACCTGACCGCGGAGCTGCGCCGCCAGGAGGTGCAGACCTGGAAGAAGGTCATCCGGGTCATCAGCCACGAGCTCAACAACTCGCTGGGGCCCATCGCCTCGCTCGCGCAGTCGGGCAGCGACCTCGTGCGCCTCGGCCAGCACGATCAGCTCGAGCGCGTGTTCGCCACCATCGGCGAGCGCGCGCGCCACCTGGAGGTCTTCATCCGCGGCTACGCTCGCTTCGCCAAGCTGCCGGCGCCGCGCCCCGAGCCGGTCGGGTGGTTCGAGTTCGTCGAGCGCCTGCGCGGCCAGGCCAGCTTCCAGGTCGACGGCTCGCTGCCCGAGCAGACCGCCACGTTCGACCCGGGCCAGCTCGAGCAGGCGGTGCTCAATCTCCTGCGCAACGCGCACGAGTCGGGGACCGCGCCCCACGAGGTGCACCTGCGCGTGCGGAGGCTGCCCGGCGCGGTGTCGATCGACGTCCTCGACCGCGGCCCGGGCATGAGCGAGGCCGTCCTGTCGCAGGCGCTCCTGCCGTTCTACTCGACCAAGCGCGGCGGCACCGGCCTCGGCCTCGCCCTGGTGCGCGAGATCGCCGAGGCCCACGGCGGCCGCGTCGCCCTGGCCAACCGCGAAGGCGGCGGGCTCAACGTCACCGTCGTGATCCCGCAGTGAGCTAGTCCACCGACCAGTCGTCGATGTAGGCACCGTCGGCCGAGTCGATGCGGATCCCGGCCGTCCCCCACGACAGCGAGCCCGAGGTCGTGGTCAGGACCAGGTCGTCGTCGAGGTAGAGGCTCAGCTCCTCGCCGACCGCGTCGAAGCGGATCGAGTGCCAGACGTCGGGCGAGGGCGGGCCGAAATCCTTGATCACCGCCAGGGCCGTGTACTCGCCGCACAGCTTGCGCTGGATCTGGACGACGCCGTCGAAGCGCCACGACGCCACGTACAGGTCGTCCTCGCTGCGGTAGCGCGCGAACGCCTTGAAGCCGGGGTTGCCCTCGTCACCGGTCCGCCCGTGGTGGAAGAACCGGTAGGAGACGCTCTGATCGGTCCACTTGATCGGGTGGCTCGAATCGGCCGGCGCGTAGCCGAGCGCGAGCGCCCGGAAGTAACCGTCGGAGGTCGTGCCGATGAGGCCGCGGGTGTAGGCCGACGAGCCGACCGCGACCGCGTCGAGGCAGCCCGCCGTGACGTCGAGGTACGGGCGCCGCCCCTTGTCGTCGCTGCACTCGACGTTGTTCGGCAGGTCGGGCCCGTAGCCGCTGAAGTCCTCGTCGCCGGACGGGTAGTCGAGCGCGTCCGGACTCGCCGCCGCGCCGGACCACGGCAGCTCGCCCGCCGTGCCGCTCGGGTAGCCGCCGGCCGTCGCGAACGGGCTGTAGACGCCGGGCGCGCCCAGGGCGCAGGCGTCGCTCGGCGGATCGCCCGCATCGCCGGGATCGTCGGCATCGCCAGGATCCGCGCCACCAGGCTCGCCGTCGCCGCCGCCCGGAGCTCCCGGGACCATCGATCCGTCGTCGAGATCCGGGGGCGCATCGATGTAGCCTGTGCAACCGGCGAGCGAGAGCGCCGCCAGAAGCAGCGCCCTTGCCCCCAGGGGTGCCACCACCGTCGAGAACTGCATGTCGCGCCACCCTGCCGGAGGTGGCCCGCCGTGTCAATCGGGGACGGTTGTCAAAGCGCGGCACCTCCGTCGCTGTCAGGCCGACGGAGCTGCCACCATCGGCCGCCGCTGCGACAAGGTGAGCGCCGCGCCGACACCTCGAGCCGCCGCGCGCGTCTATCATCGAGCCCCGCGCGCCCCAGGGCGCAGGAGGTCCAGATGTCGGCCGTACGCAGGTGCCTTGTCATGCTCGGGATCGCCACCGCGATCGCGTCGGTCGCCTGCGGCGAGGTGTCGCACGGCGACGGGGACGGCGCCGACAGCGACGACGACGGCGGCGCGCAGACCGACGACGACGGCGGCGACGGCGGCGGCGACGGCGGCGACGTGAAGGGCTTCGCCGTCGATGTCGCGGTCGAGCGGCTCTTCCTGCGCCAGGGGCAGACCGCGGCCCTCGAGGTCACCATCTCGCGCGAGGACGGCTTCGACACGGCGGTCACCGTCGAGCTGCGCGACCTCCCGGCCGGCGTGACGGCCGAGCCCGCCACCGCCCAGCCGGGCGGCGGCCGCGCGATCGTGATGGTGAGCGCGGCGTCCGACGCGACGCAGGGCGCGCTCGGCGTCGAGGCGGTCGGCAAGGCCGGCGACGTCGAGCGCCGTGCCGCGGTGCGTCTGGTCGTCGCCGGCGAGCCGGGGACGCTCGACCAGTCGTTCGCCGGCGGCGGCGTCTTCACCTACCAGCTCGCGGGCCTCGCGTCGACCGGACGCGGCCTCGCCATCCAGCCCGACGGAAAGATCGTCATGACCGGCGGCGCGGGCGGTCAGGCGGTCACCATCCGGCTCGACGCCGACGGCGCCCTCGACGACTCGTTCGGCTCCGGCGGGGCGGTGTCCACCGGCGTCGGCCCGCAGAGCCGCGGCGCGGTCGTGACCCTGGCGCCCGAGGGCCGCATCCTGGTCGGCGCCGACGTCAGCGGGTCCGCCGGCCCCGACGTCGGCCTGGTCGCGTACACGCCGGCAGGCGAGCTGGACGGCGGCTTCGGCAGCGCCGGGACCGTCGTCGTCGACACCCCCGTCGGTGTCGACGACGTGCGCAAGGTCCTCGTGCTCGGAAGCGGCGAGCTCCTCACCGTGGCCCGGGCGGAGGCCCTGGGCAAGGACTTCGCGCTCCAGGTGACCCGCCACAGCGCCGCGGGGGTGCTCGACGCCGGCTTCGGTCTCACCCAGCAGCTCTACTCCCCGGCGGCCGCGTTCCTCGATCGGGAGGGCCGGCTGGCCCTGGCCGGGATCCGCGACGGCCTCGAGCGGCTCACCTTCGTGGACCGCTTCCTGCCCGACGGCACGCCCGACGAGAGCTTCAGCGAGGACGGCGTGGTGGAGACCGACATCGCGCCGGGCGCCATCGACGGCGCCACCGGGCTGATCGAGCTCGACGGCGGCAAGCTCCTCGCGACCGGCTTCGCCGCGCCGGACGCGCAGGCCCTGCTCGCGCTGGCCCGCTACAACCCGAACGGGAGCCTCGATCTGACCTTCGGCGACGGCGGCGTGCTGGTCACGCCGACTCCCTTCGACCCGGCGGACTCGCTGCGCACCACGGTGGGCGGCGCGGAGGCCGTGCTGGTGGCCGGCCGCGAGCCGGTGAGCGGGCTGCCCGCCGTGATGCGCCTCCTCGGCGACGGCAGCGCCGATCCGAGCTTCGGCGACGGCGGCCTCGCCACGGTCGACGCCGGGCTACCCGTCACCATCGACAGCGGCGTGGACGGCATCGCGATCGACGGCGACGGGCGCATCGTCGCGTCGGGCAGCGCCGGCATGTTCGAGACCACCTCCTACGTCGTGGCGAGGCTGTGGCCGTGAGCCGGCGCCCGCCGCGCCCCCCGGGGCCCGCCTCCTACGGCAAGATCGGGCCGCAGCCGCCGGTCTCGCAGAAGCAGCCGGTCTCGCCGCAGGTCGACACGATCTCGCCGTTCGCGTAGAAGCCGCGCATCATCTCGATGGCGGCCTCGCGCCGGCGCACCGACGAGTGGACCTCGTTGTCGGGCGGCGGCTCGTTGGTGATCGGGATGGTGTCGCCGAGCCCGAAGTCGAAGATGGCGAGCGCGTTCTCGACCGGGCCGGTGGCCAGCTCCACGCCCCACGGCTGGTAGACCGACGGGGCCAGGACCGGGATGCCCATCGAGCGCACCTGGTACTCGCTGGCGACGTTCGAGACCTCGACGTCGGCCACGCCGATCTGCATGAGCAGCTGCTTGGCCGGCACCCCCGGGATGCCGAAGTCGAGGATCGCGTCGGCCACCGAGTCGGGGTCGGTCGTGTCCCACTGCATCTGCATGAGCGAGATGAGCAGCGACACGTCGATGGCGTTCGGGTAGGACCCCTGCAGGAACGTCTGGTAGGTCGGCCAGTCGGCCGAGCGCTCGAGCAGCATCGAGTAGTTCATGGCGCCCACCTGCAGCACGCCCCGCTCGATGAACGGATCGTAGGCCATGATGGTCCCGCCGAAGATGCCGCCCTGCGAGATGCCGTAGTAGAAGACGCGATCGGGATCGACCACGCTCCGCCCCGCCTCGTCGGTGAAGAGCTCGCCGGCGAAGCGCGCGCGCGCGACCTGGACCAGGCTGATGTGGTTGACGATGCCCTGGATGAGGGTCTCGAAGATGAGGTAGCCGCGGTTGGCGTCGGACAGGGCGGCCAGGACGTTGGGCGCGTCCCGCGTGCTCATGCCGCGCAGATCGGTGCCGATCGCCACCATGCACAGCGCGGCCGCCGCCGTGCGTGTGCCGCCGCTCATGACCTGGTCGGAGTCGCCGAGCAGCCCGTGGCCGTACACCATCATCGGGGCCGGCGCGTCCGCGGTGGCGCAGGCCGGGATGATCGCGTCGAACGGGACCCGGTAGAGGCCGGTGGCGACGGGCCGCCCGTCGGCGCGGCGGGCGAGCCGCGTCTCGAGCGTGACCTCTCCCCCCTCGGTGAGGAGGAGCGGCGCGTCGAAGAAGCCCTCGATCTCGCGCGAGAAGCGGGCGTCGTCGCTGGGCTCGTCGCGCGTGATCTCGAAGGTCACGTCGCCCATCGACGTCCCCAGCAGCGCGAGCGCCGAGTCGCGCGCGGCGATCATGTCGCGGCGCATCGACTCGCGCGACGCCGTGACGAAGTCCCAGGCCACGACCAGATCGTCGGCCGCCACGCCGTGGTCGGCCAGCGCGGCCAGGATGTCGGCGTAGCGCGGGCGGATGCGCTCGAGCCGCTCGTGCCCGCTGTCGGTGCCGTCGAGGATGGCCTGGAAGCCGGCCGGCACCGGCAGCTCGGCCCCGTCCGGCGCGCGCAGGTTCTTGCGGATGGCGACCGCGTAGCGCCTGCCGCCCTCGAGCAGCACGGCGGGGCGGATGTAGAGCGCCTGCTCGTCGGGCGACGGTCCGCGGGCGTCGAGCTCGGCGAAGTGCGGGACCAGCTCGCCCGTCTCCATGTCCACGATCACGGTCGGGCAGTCGGGCGCCAGGCTGGCCTGCAGGTCGGTCCAGCGGGGCAGGTTGCTCGCGTCGACCCCGGTCGCGAAGGCCGTGATGATGGGCGCGGCGGGGGAGAAGCCGTCGTGCTGGTTGAACGGCGCCGGGTCGATCGGCACGCCGGCCGCGCTGATCGGCAGCGCGCGCTCCGGGATGTCGAGGCGCACGCCCGTCGGCGAGGTCGCGTCCTCGACCATGTAGAGGCTGCTGGGGAAGGGCAGGGAGCAGCGCTGGCCGCCCAGCGGATTGCACTCGGGCGCCACCGCGCCGCCGCCGTCGCCGCCGTCGTCCGCGCCATCGGCACCGTCGGCGGTGTCGCCGCCGCCGTCGTCGGAGCTGCTGTCGTCCACACCTGCGCCGGCGCCGTCGTCGTCGCGCCCGAGATCGTCACCGCACGCCCACACGAGCGTCGCGGCCAGCATGCAGCCGATGGTCCAGATCTTCGCCATGTCCGGCCTCCTGCAGCGGGTTGTCGGCGCACGATACTGCAGCCGCCGCCGCGGGGTGAAGTCGGAGGCGCTGCCGCGGCCGCCACCGCCGCGCTCGTGCCCGCCGGGCCCGGTTGCTATGGTCTGGCCGATGGCGCTCCCTCCGCTCCTCGAGGTCCGGCCGCCGCCCGGGCCGGTGCGCGCCGAGGTCGTCATCCCGGGCTCGAAGAGCATCACCAACCGCGCGCTGGTGCTGGGGGCGCTGGGCCGGGCCACGACCGAGCTCCGCGGCGCGCTATGGAGCGAGGACACCGCCATCATGGTGCGGGCCCTCTCCGACCTCGGGTTCGCGGTCGAGGTCGAGCCCGACGCGCGCGAGCCGGCCAACCGACTCATCCGCGTCGAGGGGCGAGGCGGCGACATCCCGCGCGCCGGCACCCCCGCGAGCCCGCTGCCGGTCCACGTCGGGCTGGCCGGGACGGCGGCGCGCTTCCTGACCGCGATGCTGTGCCTGGGCCGGGGCAGCTATCTGGTCTCGGGCGTGCCCCGCATGCACGAGCGGCCCCAGGCCGAGCTGTTCGCCGCGCTGCGGGCGCTCGGCTACCGGATCGACGACACCGGCGGCCGGCTGCCCGCCGTGGTCCACGGCGACGGGCCGAGGCCCGGCCGCACCGAGGTGAGCGCGGAGCAGAGCTCGCAGTTCGCGTCGGCGCTGCTCCTGTCGGCGGCGGCCGGCGGCTGGGACGTGGAGGTGCGCGGCGGCAGCGGCGACGAGCTGCCCTACGTGGAGATGACGCGCCGGCTGCTCGAGGCGTTCCCGGCCGCCGACGGGGGCGCGTTCGACGTCGAGCTCGACGCCTCGAGCGGCAGCTACTTCGCGGGCGCGGCCTGGCTGCTCGACCAGGTGCCCGCCACCCGCGGCAGCCGGCTCGGCGTGCGCGGCTGGCCGCGCTCGGGCTGGCAGATCGACGCCGAGCTGCCGCGCTTCCTGCCGCTTCCGGCCGAGCTGTCGCGCGAGCGGGATCTGGCCGACGCGATCATGACGGCGATCGTCCTGGCGCCGTTCGCCGCCGGCCCGACGCGCTTCACCGACCTCGGGCGGCTGCGGGTGCAGGAGTGCGAGCGCGTGGCGGCCCTGCGCACCGAGCTCGGCCGCTGCGGGGCCCGCGTCGAGGAGAGCGGCGACACGTTGACCGTGCACCCCGGGCCGCTCCACGGCGCCGACATCGACACCCACGGCGATCACCGCGTCGCGATGTGCTTCGGCATGCTGGGCCTCGCGGTGCCGCGCATGAGGCTGCGCGATCCGGCCTGCGTGCGGAAGACGTTTCCCAACTTCTTCGCCAAGCTGGCCGAGCTCGGGGCCGAGGTCGTCGACGCCGGGACCGGCGCGCCGCTCACGGGCTCCGCGCTGCTCGCCTGAGGCCCGCCCGACGCCGCGGCCGTGGCCCGCGCGACGCGCGCGGCTCAGGGCAGGACGCGCTCGCGGTCCGCTCGGCTCGGCACCTGGCAGGTGTCGAGCTTGCCGAACACGCGGTAGCGGGTCCGCGCCACCACCCAGTACAGAGGATCGAGCAGCGCGGCGGGCAGCCACCTGGCGTGATGGACCCAGCGCCACGGTCGCCCGAGGTGGCGGGCGAGGTGGAGGAAGGCCTTGCTGCGCAGGTAGACGCGCCCGTCCTCGACGTAGACCACCGAGTCGAGCTGCTCCGGGATGGCGGGGTGGAGCGCGCGCAGCCTCGCCGCGGTCTCGCCCTGCAGCGGCGCGTAGAACAGCAGGCCCGCGCGATCGTGGGCCATGAGCCAGCGCACCAGCCGGTGACACAGGCCGCACACGCCGTCGTAGAGGACGATGCGGGGCGGCATGGGCTGGAGGGCGGGCTGCATGGCGGGCTGCATGCTGATGAGATGCTACGGCAGGCCCCAGGCGCTGCGCAGGGCGGCCCGCTCGGCGGCGGGCAGGAGCACGAAGACCGGGTGCGCGGCCGGGTCGAGCCAGGCGAGCAGCCCCTCCATGTCCGGCCGCGCCATCGCCGTGCAGCCCGACGTGCCGGCCGTGGGCCCGCTCCAGATGTGCAGGAAGATGCAGCTGCCGGCGCCGGCGGCCGCGTCGGCGTTGTGGTCCACGATCACGACCCAGCGGTAGAGCTCGTCGGACCGGCGCATCGACTCGAACGAAGACCAGTCGACCGCGACCCCGCCGGCGTCGAACACGCGGTTGTAGCGGGCGGAGCGCGGATCGTCGACGCACACCCAGCCGTCGTCCACCTGGGAGTAGGGCTCGCGCGCGCCCGGCGGCGGGGCGGACGCGTAGCCGAACGCCGCCCCGATGGCGAACGCGCCGGCGGGGCTCCTTCCGTCCCCCTCGCGCTTGAGCGGGCCGCCGCGCCCGGCCGGCGCGCCGTGTCCGTGCAGGCCGCGCCCCCACGCCGATCCGCGCGCGCCGATCACCGCCGGCCAGGGCCGCCCGACCGGAGTCCACGCTCCCCCTGGCGCGCGCGCGAAGCGAGCCAGCTCGGCGGTGACGTCGTCCCAGTCGTCGACGGTGGCGACGACGACCTGCCTGGCCGCGGCCGGCACGACTCGCGCCGCTGCCGCCGTCGCAGCAGCCTCCGCCGGTGCCGCGCCGCCCGGACGCGATGCCTCCGCCGGCACCGCCGCGGGGCCGGGCGCCGACTCCGCCGAGCACGCCGCCAGCAGGGCCAAGAGGGCCAGCAGCGCCGCCGCCGCGATCAGTCGCCGCTCGGCGCGGCGCTCATCTCGAGCATGCGCTCGATGGGCGCGAGCGCCCGCACGCGGATCGGCTCGGCCACGTCCACTTGCGGGGCCAGGTCGCGCAGGCACAGGTAGAGCTTCTCGAGCGTGTTGCGGCGCATGAACGGGCACATGTTGCAGGAGCACGACTCGTCCTCCGGCGGGGCGGGGATGAGCGTCTTGCCCGGCGCCGCCT
>Ga0126377_10000509_pt1 | contig 23669 bp, 16 predicted proteins | sample PanSoiMetPlot_22_FD_92647 | JGI IMG/M metagenome (GOLD analysis project Ga0126377, IMG submission 92647) | Tropical forest soil microbial communities from Panama - MetaG Plot_22 | ecosystem: Environmental > Terrestrial > Soil > Tropical forest > Bulk soil | place: Panama | collected 2016-02-17 | reverse complement strand
GCGGCGGCGCGTTTCGGGGCGGCCGCGCCGGGCGACGCCGTTGCTGTCCGAGCAGAATGGGAGCCCGCCCCGCCGCCGGGACGCCGGTGCGGTGGGCGGCCGCCCACGAGGACCGTGACACGAGGAGCGCCAATGTCGGACAACAGCTTCGGTGCCCGCGCGGACCTGCGCGTCGGCGACCGCTCCTACGAGATCCACCGCCTGGACGCCCTGCAGGACCAGGCCGACGTCGCCAGGCTGCCGTTCTCGCTCAAGGTGCTGCTGGAGAACCTGCTGCGCAACGAGGACGGGGTGGCGGTCGGCGCCGAGCACGTCGCGGCGCTGGCGAGCTGGGACCCGCAGGCCGAGCCCACGCGCGAGCTGGCGTTCACGCCCGCGCGGGTGCTCATGCAGGACTTCACCGGCGTGCCGGCCGTGGTGGACCTGGCCGCGATGCGCGACGCGATGGCCGAGGCCGGCGGCCGCACCGACGCGATCAACCCGCTGTCCCCGGCCGAGCTGGTCATCGACCACTCGGTCGTGGCCGACTTCTTCGGCAGCTCCAGCGCGTTCGCCCGCAACGCGGAGCTGGAGTTCGAGCGCAACCAGGAGCGCTACGCGTTCCTGCGCTGGGGCCAGGGCGCGTTCGCCGACTTCAGCGTCGTGCCGCCGGACACCGGCATCGTCCACCAGGTCAACCTCGAGTATCTGGCGAGGGTCGTGTTCGCCGACGGGCAGGGCCGCGCGTACCCGGACACGCTGGTCGGGACCGACTCGCACACGCCGATGGTCAACGGGCTGGGGGTGCTCGGCTGGGGCGTGGGCGGGATCGAGGCGGAGGCGGCGATGCTCGGCCAGCCGGTGTCGATGCTGACGCCGAGGGTGGTGGGGTTCAAGCTCCACGGCGAGCTGCGCGAGGGCGCGACCGCGACCGACCTCGTCCTCACCGTCACCGAGATGCTCCGGCGCAAGGGCGTCGTCGGCCAGTTCGTGGAGTTCTACGGGCCCGGCGTGGGCAACGTGCCGCTGGCCAACCGCGCGACGATCGGCAACATGTCCCCCGAGTACGGCTCGACCGTGGCCATCTTCCCCGTCGACCAGGAGACCCTGCGGTACCTGGAGTTCACCGGCCGGCCGCCCGAGCTGGCCGCGCTGGTCGAGGCGTACGCCAAGGAGCAGGGCCTGTTCCACGAGCCCGACGGGCCGGAGCCGGTCTACTCCGACCGGCTGGAGCTGGACCTGTCCAACGTCGAGCCGAGCCTGGCCGGGCCCAAGCGCCCGCAGGACCGCGTGCCGCTCGCGGTCGCCAGGCCCGGCTTCCGCGCGGCGCTGGCCGACGCGCTCGGCGGCGGGCCGGGCGCGGCGGCGGGTCGGCCCGAGCCCGCCCCGGAGATCGCCGTCGCGGGGTCGTTCCCGGCCAGCGACCCGCCCGCCGCGACGACCGCGGGCAACTGGCACGAGCGCGGCGACGAGCCCGAGGTGGCACCGGCCGACGCCGCCGTGCGCGACCGGCCGAGCAACCCGGTCCCGGTCCGGCTGGAGGACGGCTCGTCGTTCGAGCTGGACCACGGCCACGTCGTGATCGCCGCCATCACCAGCTGCACCAACACCTCCAACCCCTCGGTGATGCTGGCCGCGGGGCTGCTGGCGCGCAACGCGGTCGAGCGCGGCCTGGAGGCCAGGCCGTGGGTGAAGACCTCCCTGGCGCCCGGGTCCAAGGTGGTCATGGACTACTACGAGCGCGCCGGGCTCGTCCCCTACCTCGAGAAGCTCCGCTTCCACCTGGTGGGCTACGGCTGCACCACCTGCATCGGCAACTCCGGCCCGCTCGCGCCCGAGATCTCCCGCGCGGTCGAGGAGGGCGGGCTGCACGTCTGCTCGGTGCTGAGCGGCAACCGCAACTTCGAGGGCCGCATCAACCCCGACACGCGCATGAACTACCTCGCGTCGCCGCCGCTGGTGGTCGCCTACGCGCTCGCCGGGACGATGGACACCGACCTGCTGCAGGACCCGCTCGGCACCGACCTGCAGGGCCGCCCGGTGTACCTGCGCGACCTGTGGCCGTCCTCGCAGGAGGTCGACCGGCTGATCGGCGAGGCCATCCAGTCGGAGATGTTCCGCACCAGCTACGCCGACGTGTTCGCCGGCGACGAGCGCTGGAACTCGCTCCGGGTGCCGACCGGGGACCGCTTCGCCTGGGACGGGTCCTCCACCTACGTGCGCCGCCCGCCGTACTTCGACGGGATGCCCGAGGAGCCCGAGCCGCCCGCCGACGTCGAGGGGGCGCGGGCGCTGGCCGTGCTCGGCGACAGCGTCACCACCGACCACATCTCCCCGGCCGGGGTCATCAAGCGCGACAGCCCCGCCGGCCGCTACCTGACCGGGCACGGCGTCCAGCCGCGGGACTTCAACTCCTACGGCTCGCGCCGCGGCAACCACGAGGTGATGGTGCGCGGCACGTTCGCCAACATCCGGCTGCGCAACCGGCTCACGCCGGGCACCGAGGGCGGGGTCACCCTGTACCTCGGTCCCCCGGGCCAGGCCGGGGAGCCGGAGGAGACCACCATCTACGAGGCGGCCGTGCGCTACGCCCGCGAGGGCGTGCCGCTGGTGGTGCTGGCGGGCAAGGAGTACGGCTCGGGCTCCTCGCGGGACTGGGCGGCCAAGGGCACGCGGCTGCTCGGGGTCAGGGCCGTGATCGCCGAGAGCTACGAGCGCATCCACCGCTCCAACCTGGTCGGGATGGGCGTGCTGCCGCTGCAGTTCCGCGACGGCGACACGCGGGAGTCGCTCGGCCTGGACGGCCACGAGACGTTCACGATCGCCGGGCTGGCCGAGGCGGGCGGCGACGGCCCGGTCCCGCGCGAGGTCCGGGTGCGCGCCGACGACCGCGAGTTCACCGCGGCCGTGCGCATCGACACCCCCAAGGAGGCCGAGTACTACCGCCACGGCGGGATCCTGCCCTACGTGCTGCGCCAGATCCGCGCCCGCGGCGGGAGCTGAGCCGGCCCGCGCCGGGCAGGGGCGGGCCTGGTGTGAACACCAGTTCGAATTGCCTCTTGCGCGAGGGCGGTGCGGCAGGGGATCGTTAGGCGCGATGTCCGTTCCCGCCGTGGAGGACGGCGCCCGGCTGGACGGCGCCCGGCTGTTCGAGCTGCCGGCGCCGCAGTCCGGCGACCGCGCGACCCTGTGGCGGCCCGCGCCAGGCCGCCGCGCGCCCGCGCGCCGCCGCCCGCGCCGCCCGCCGCCGCTGCTGCTGGCGGTGGACGGCAACGCGCTCGCGCACCGGGTGTTCCACGCGGTCGGCGGCGACGACGCGGACCCGGGCGCCGCGCCCGAGCGCTTCCTCGCCGTGCTCGCGCGGGTCGCGGCCTCCACCAGGGCGACCGCGTGCGTGGTGGGGTTCGACGACCCCGAGCGGTCGGTCCGCCGCGACCTGCACCCGGCCTACAAGGCGCAGCGTCCGGCCAAGTCCGGGCGGCTGCTCGGCTTCCTCGACCAGGCGACCGGGCTGGTCGCGGCGCTGGGGCTGTCCACGGTCGTCCCCGACGGCCTGGAGGCGGACGACGTGCTCGGCTCGGCGGCCCACCTGGCCAGGTCGCGTGGGTTCGCGGCCACGCTGGTGACCGGGGACCGCGACGCGTTCTCGCTGGTCAGCCCGACCGTGACGGTGTGGCTGCTGGCCAACGGCGGGTCCACCGTGCGGGTCTCGCCGAGCCGGGTGGCCGCCAGCCACGGGATCCCGCCGGCGGCGTACCTGGAGTTCGCGGCGCTGCGCGGCGACAGCAGCGACAACCTGCCCGGCGTCCGCGGCATCGGCGCGATGACCGCGGCCCGCCTGCTGCGCGCCTACCCCACGGTCACCGACGCCCTGGACGACCCCGAGGGGCTGGTGCGGCTGCTCGGCCCCTACCTCGCCCGGACCCTGGTCGACCAGCGCGAGGTGTTCGAGCACAACCGCGAGCTGATGCGCATCCGCGTGGACGTGCCCCTGGACCTGGACGCCTGCAACCGCCCGCTGCCGCGGGCCGCGCTCGCCCCGGTCCTGGCCGAGCACGGCCTCGGCGACCTCACCGACCGGCTCGCGCGCGCCTTGGCGCTCATCGGCCAGTCCGCCTGGCGCTGCCCCCCGCCCCCCTGAGCGGCGCGCGCGCCCGCGCCGCTTGCCGAGTCCGGGCGCCGGGGACATCTTGGAGGAGACGCCCGGCCGGATCCGGCCCGGCCGGGCCAGGACTGCGAGGCGCCCTTGACCGCTCAGCCCGACCACCTTCCCGATCCCGCCCCCGCCGCCCGCACCGTGGGCGAGCTGCGCGCCACCGACCACGAGCACAAGCCCGTCCACCGCGAGGTCCGCGACAACCTGGTCGCGCTGCTGGCGGCGGGCGAGCCCCGCTTCCCCGGGATCGTCGGCTTCGACCAGACCGTGCTCCCGCAGCTGGAGCGCGCGCTGCTGTCCGGCCACGACGTCGTCCTGCTCGGCGAGCGCGGGCAGGGCAAGACCCGCCTGATCCGCTCGCTGGTCGGCCTGCTGGACGAGTGGACCCCGGTGCTGGAGGGCTCGGAGATCAACGACCACCCGTACGCGCCCGTGTCGGTGTGGGCGCGGCGGCGGCTCGCCGAGCGCGGCGACAACGCGCCGATCGCGTGGCTGCACCGCTCGCACCGCTACGGCGAGAAGCTGGCCACCCCCGACACCAGCGTCGGCGACCTGATCGGCGACATCGACCCGGTGAAGCTCGCCGAGGGCAGGACCCTGGGCGACCCGGAGACCATCCACTACGGGCTGGTCCCGCGCACCAACCGGGGGATCTTCAGCGTCAACGAGCTGCCCGACCTCGCCGAGCGGATCCAGGTGGCGCTGCTCAACGTGCTCGAGGAGCGCGACATCCAGGTCCGCGGGTACACGCTGCGGCTGCCGCTGGACCTGCTGGTCGTCGCCAGCGCCAACCCCGAGGACTACACCAACCGCGGGCGCATCATCACCCCGCTCAAGGACCGCTTCGGCGCCGAGGTCCGCACCCACTACCCGCTGCGGCTGGAGCACGAGATCGCGCTGATCCGGCAGGAGGCGCGGATCGGCTGGGAGCGCGGCCCGCTGCGCGCCCCGCTCGTCCCCGACCACCTGCTCGAGGTGCTCGCCCGGTTCGCGCGGGCGGTGCGCCGCGCCCCCCAGGTCGACGCCCGCTCCGGCGTGTCCGCCCGGTTCGCGATCGCGGCGGCCGAGACCCTGGCCGCCTCCGCGGTCCGGCGCGCGGCGATCACCGGCGAGCAGGTCGCGGTCGCCCGGGTGGGGGATCTCCCGGCGGTCGTGCCCGCGGCCATGGGCAAGGTCGAGTTCGACCAGCTCGAGGAGGGCCGGGAGGTCGAGCTGCTCGGCCACCTGCTGCGCCGGGCGGTCAGCGAGACCTGGCGCGCCCGGCTCGGCGGCGCGGACCTGTCGGGCGTCCTGGCCCGGTTCGAGGAGGGCGGCACCGTGGAGACCGGCGAGCTGGTGCCGGCGGCCAGGCTGCTCGAGCAGGTCGGCCGGGTGCGCGGGCTCGCCAGGCTGCTGGACCGGCTGGGGCTGGAGGACGGCGCGGAGCAGCCCGGCCTGGTCGCCGCCGCGCTCGAGTTCGCGCTCGAAGGCCTGCACCTGGCCAAGCGGCTGTCCAAGGAGGAGCTGCCCGGCCGGACGGTCTACGGCGGCTGACACGCACGGCGGGAGGCGACGGCCATGGAGTACCGCTACGGGTCCTGGCGCGGCGGGCCGGATCCCCTGGCGTCCCCGTTCGACGCGGGCCGGGCGGTCGACCGGCTCGCCGACGAGGTGCTGTCCGGCGAGCGCCCCGCCGACGCGCTCGCGCGGCTGCTGCGGCGCGGGCTGCCGGGCACCCGCGGCCTGGACGACCTGCTGCGCCGGGTGCGCGAGCGGCGGCGGAGCCTGTCGGCCGGCCGGCTGGACGGCACGCTGCGGGAGGTGCGCGAGCTGCTCGAACAGGCGCTCGAGGCCGAGCGGGCGGTGCTCGCCGCCGACCCCGCACCCGACGCCCGCCTGGCCGAGGACGAGCTGGACCGGCTCCCGCCGGACACCGCCGGCGCCGTCCGGGAGCTGGCCGACCACCGCTGGCGCTCGCCCGAGGCCGAGGCCGCCTACGAGCAGATCCGCCAGCTGCTGCGGCGCGAGGTGCTCGACGCGCAGTTCCGCGGGCTGAAGCAGGCGCTCGCCGACCCCGAGCGGACCAGCCGGATCCGCGACATGCTCGCGGACCTGAACGCCATGCTGGCCGCCGACGAGCGCGGCGAGGACACCCGGGCGGCGTTCGGGCGCTTCATGGAGCGCCACGGGGACCTCTTCCCCGAGCGCCCGCGCAACCTCGAGGAGCTGGTCGACGCGCTCGCGCGGCGCGCGGCCGCGGCGAGCCGGCTGCTCGCCTCGCTGTCGGAGGAGCAGCGCCGCGAGCTGGCCGAGCTGGCGGCCGCCGCGATGGCCGACATGGGGCTGGCGTTCGAGCTGGACCGGCTCGTGCAGGCACTGCGGCAGCGGCGCCCGGACCTGTCCTGGGACCGGGCCGCCGCCCCGCAGGGCCGCGGGCGGCCGCTGGGGCTGGGCGACGCGACCACGGCGCTGGAGGAGCTGGCCGACCTGGAGGCGCTCGAGTCCAGTCTCGCCCAGGACTACCCGGGCGCCAGCCTGGAGGACGTGGACCTGGAGGCGTTGCAGCGCACGCTCGGCCGCGCCGCCGTGGACGACGTCGAGGCCCTGCGGCGCCTGGAGCGCGAGCTGACCGAGCAGGGCTGGCTGGTGCGCGAGGAGGGCGAGCTGCGCCTCACGCCCAAGGCGATCCGGCACATCGGCGCGGCCGCGCTCCGGCGCATCTTCCGCAGCCTCGCCGACGCGCGCGGCCGCGGCGACCACGAGCAGCCCGCCGCCGGCGTCCTCGGCGAGCCGACCGGGACCTCGCGGCCCTGGCGGTTCGGGGACGAGCAGCCGCTGGACGTCGTGGCGACCGTCCGCAACGCGGTCCGCCGCCGGGCGGCCGGCGGCGGCCGGGTGGCGCTGATGGCGGAGGACTTCGAGGTCGTCGAGACCGAGCGCCGGGCCGCCGCGGCCGTGTCGCTGCTGGTCGACCTGTCCTACTCGATGGTCCTGCGCGAGGCGTGGGGCGCGGCCAAGGCGACCGCGCTCGCGCTCCACAGCCTGGTCTCCACCAGGTACCCCCAGGACGCGCTGCAGGTCGTCGGCTTCTCCTCGCTCGCGCGCGAGCTGCGGCCCGGCGACCTGGCCGTCCTCGGCCCGGACATGGTGCAGGGCACCAACCTGCAGCACGCCCTGATGCTCGCGGGCCGGCACCTGCAGCGGCACCCCGAGGCCGAGCCCGTGGTCCTGGTGATCACCGACGGCGAGCCGACCGCGCACCTGACCGCCGGCGGTCAGCCCTGGTTCGACTGGCCCCCGCTGCCCGAGACGATCGAGCTGACCCTGGCCGAGGTGCTGCGGCTGACCCGCCGCGGCGCGACGATCAACGTGTTCATGCTCGACGACGAGCCGCGTCTGGTCCGGTTCGTGCAGGCGCTCGCGCGGCTGAACGGCGGCCGGGTGTTCACGCCCTCCAGCGACCGGCTCGGCGACTACGTGGTCAGCGACTACCTGCGTGCCAGGCGCGGCCACAGGTAGCGGGGCCGCGCCCTGGTCCAGCCCCCACGATACGATGCAGCCCGTGTCCAACCTCGTGCTCGGCCCGCTCCTGCGCTACGTGGGCAGGACGTGCGCGACCGTGTGGCTGGAGGCCGACCGCCCCGGCGTGGCCCGCGTCGAGCTGGTCGAGGAGGGCTCGGGGGCGGTCGTGGCGGCGCGGTCGCCCACCTTCCACGTGCTCGGGCACCACTACGCGCTCGTGGTCGTGGAGGGGCTGGAGCCCGGGCGCACCTACCGCTACGGCGTCGACCTGGGTGCCGGGCGGGTCTGGCCGCCACCGGGTTCGGGCTTCCCGCCGAGCGTGATCCACACCCTCGGCGGCGACCACGCCCTGCGGATCGCGTTCGGCTCCTGCCGCCAGTCCGACCCGCAGGCGCCCGGGGAGGACCCGCAGGCGATCGGGCCGGCCGGCCGGCGCGGGCAGGACGCGCTCGTCGCCTGCGCGCAGCGGCTGCTCGACCAGCCCACCGCGCGCCGGCCGGACGCGCTGCTGCTGCTCGGCGACCAGCTCTACGCGGACGAGGCCGCGGCGTCAGCCGCCACGAGCTTCGAGGGGTTCACGCGCCTGTACCGGGTGGCCTGGCAGCAGCCCGCCGTGCGCTGGCTGCTGTCGACCGTGCCCACCGCGATGATCTTCGACGACCACGACATCCAGGACGACTGGAACACGTCGCAGTCGTGGGTGGAGCACATCCGGGCCCAGCCGTGGTGGCACGGGCGGATCGTCGGCGGGCTGATGTCGTACTGGCTCTACCAGCACCTGGGCAACCTGGCGCCGGAGGACCTGCGAGCCGACCAGGTGTGGGCCGAGCTGCGCGCCGCGCGGGACGGCGGCCCGGCGCTGGCCGCCTACGCCGAGCGGGCCGACCAGGAGCCGGGCGCGCAGGGGACCCGCTGGAGCTTCCGGCGGGACTTCGGCCGCGTCCGGCTGGTCGTCATCGACTCGCGCTGCGGCCGGCTGCTGGCCGGGGGGCGGCGGGACATGCTCCACCCCGCCGAGTGGAGCTGGCTGGACGCCCAGCTGCGCGGGGACGTCGACCACCTGCTGCTCGGCACGTCCCTGCCGTACCTGCTGCCACGGGCGATCCACGACCTGGAGGCGTGGAACGAAGCGGTCTGCGCGGGCGCGTGGGGCCGGGTCGCCGCGCGCCTGGGCGAGCGCGTCCGCCAGGGGCTCGACCTGGAGCACTGGGCGGCGTTCCGCGGGTCCTTCGAACGGCTGGCCGGGCTGATCGCCGCGGTCGGCGCGGGCGAGCGGGGTGCGCCGCCGGCCTCGATCGTCCTGCTGTCCGGGGACGTCCACCACGCCTATCTCGCCGAGGCGGACTTCCCGCCGGCCCGCGGCGTGACCAGCCGGGTCTTCCAGGCGGTCTGCTCGCCACTGCACAACCGGCTCCAGCCGAGCCTCCAGCGCGTCAACCGCCTGGCGACCGGCCGGCCCGGCCGCTGGCTGGGGCGCCTGCTCGCCGCGGGCGCCCACCTCCCGCCCCCACCGGTCGACTGGCGCGTGACGCACGGGCCCTTCTACGACAACCAGATCGCCACCCTGACCCTGGACGGTCCCGCGGCGACTCTGCGGCTGGAGCGGGCCGTCGCCCGCGACGGCCAGCCGGCGCTGGAGACCGTCCTGGAGCAGCCGCTGACCTCCCCGGCGCCCCGTCCCGCCGCGGACGGCACGCGGGTGCGCTGAGCCGGCGGCGGGCTCAGGAGCCGAGGATGCGGCGCTTCTGCTCCTCGAACTCGGCCTCGGTGAGCACGCCCTGGTCCTTCAGTCCGGCGAGCTCCCTGAGCTGGGCCAGTCGGTTGTCCATGTCGTCGGCGGGCGGCGGCGGTTCCTGATACGCGTAGGCCTGCTGCGGGGGATAGGCCTGCTGCGGCTCCTGATAGGCGTAGGCCTGCTGCTGCTCCTGCTCGGCCCAGCGGCTCGCCTGCCGGCGCGAGACACGGTTGGAGACGGCGGTGGCGGTCCCGGCGATGACGGCCGTCCGCGCGACACCCCGAAGGAGACCAGGCATTGCTCGTTCCTTTCTCGCTCTGGCCGGCGCTCAGGCGCCGGGCTCGGTGGCGTCCAGCGCGCTCAGCACGGCCTGGACCGGGATCCTCCCGCTGGCCACCAGCTGGCCACCACCACGCCGGAGGGCCGCGGCGAACGGCGCCGCCCAGCGGTTCTCGTAGACCAGGATCCCGGCCGAGCTGCCGGGCTCCAGCACCTTGCCCGCCTCCTGGACGTCGTCCTGACCGAGCAGGCCCGACGACGCGCCCTCGAAGACGGCCAGGTCGAGCTTGCCGTCCTTGTCGAAGTCGGCGATCGCCACGCCCGTGACCGACCCGTCCAGCTCCTTCTTCACGAAGAGCAGGTCCAGGATCCGGATGATGCCCCGGTCGACCAGATCGACCAGCAGGGGGAGGCCCTCCCCGGTCATGCGGCTGCCCGGGAACTCGACCACCACGTAGTCGATCGGGCCCATCTCGTCCAGATCGCTCATGCAAGCCCCCTAGGCGGTTGCGTTCGACGACCGGATCCCCGCCGCCGCGGCGGCGCCGGCCCGGGGCCGGGAGATCCAGGCTGGAGCCACGACGATGCCATCCCGGTGGGCCCTGTGCCTCACCCGCATGAGGTGAAACCACGCAGGGCGGTCCCGACCGGCCGGTCCCCGCCGGGTCGCCCGCCCGGAGTCGGCAGGTGCGACCGGGGTGGACAGGTGCGGGGGTCGAGGGCCAGCGGGGGCAGGTAGCGGGCGTGGACCCGTCGCCGCCCGTTGCGCTGCAACAGCCAGGTGGAGCCCTTCGGCCAGTGCGGCGGCGCTTCGAGGACCGACCCGCCCGTCGTGAGCTGCTCGAGCAACCGGCCGATCGTCTCACCGTGGGTGCACAGCACCGCATCGGCCACCGCGCCGTCCCAGAACGTCTCCAGCACCCCCGCGGCGTCGGCGTCCACGTCCAGGACCGCGCTGGGTTCGATCCGCAGGTGACGGTTCCGCGCGAGCGGTTCGACGGTCTGCCGGCAGCGCACGGCCGGGCTGCAGAGGATGCGCTCGACCGGGTAGTCCTCCAGGCGGACCAGGAGCCCCTCGGCCTGGCACCTGCCGACCGGTGACAGGGGCCGCAGCCCGTCAGGACCCTCCCAGCCGCGCTTGTCGCCTGCGTCGGCGTGCCGGACCACCAGCAGCATGTCGTCGACCACCCCCAAATCAGGATCCGACCCAGGGAGGTCGGCCGCACCGTTCCAGCCACGCGCCCGGTCGAGCCCTCGGGGCGCGTCACGTCATGGAACCCGCGTCCGGGAGGGCCGGCCTCGCCCCGAAGGGATGAATCCGCGCCGGGCCGCGGGGACGGGCACCGGATCGCGGGCACGACCTGCGGACCTGCGGCACGCACGAGGATCACCCGGATCGGATGAGGCGCACGACCGCCCGCCGCGTTATTCCTTCCTGGTGGGCGATCCGTCCGGACGCGCCAGGAGCCTCTCTCGAGCGTGCTGGGGCGACGCTTCTGCCGGGCACTCGCCGGGTGCACAGCATGGTGACCAGCGAGACCCCCGACATGCCTCCTCCTGCAGGCTTGCCAGATCCTGATCTGGTACGGACCAAGCTGCGGCCACCCGCGGCTCGGGCAGGGCTGGTGCGTCGTGCCGACCTCGAGTCGCTGCTGGGGGCGAGCGTGCAGGGCAAGCTCTGCCTGCTGGCCGCTCCGGCCGGGTTCGCCAAGACGACGCTGCTGCTCCAGTGGAGCGCCGCCGCGGCCGGCGGCCGGGCGGCCTGGGTCTCGCTGGACGAGGGCGACAACGACCCGACCCGCTTCTGGGTCTGCGTGGTCGAGGCGCTGCGGACCGTCGAGCCGAGCATGGGTGCGGCCACGCTCGGGGCGCTGCGGCGCACCAGCGCCGACCTCTACCGGACGGTCCTGCCCTCGCTGCTCAACGAGCTGAGCGCGGTCGGCTCGCAGCTCTACCTGGTGCTCGACGACTACCACCTGGTGACCGACGCCGTCTGCCACCAGACGCTCGCCTTCCTCCTCGACCACCTCCCGATGAGCGTCCACGTGGTGCTGTCCACCCGGGTCGACCCGCCGCTGCCGCTGGCCAGGATGCGGGCCAGGGGGGAGCTGGCCGAGATCCGGGTCGCGGAGCTGCGGTTCACCAGCGAGGAGGCGTCCGGACTGCTGAACGCCTCCACGGGGTTGCAGGTCCTGCCCGAGGACGTGGAGCGGCTGGTGGAGCGGACCGAGGGATGGGCGGCCGGCCTGTACCTGGCCGGCCTGTCGCTGCGCGGCCGGGAGGACGCGCACGCCTTCGTCGACTCGTTCCAGGGCGACCACCGCCACGTCGCGGACTACCTGGGGGCGGAGGTGCTCGCCAGCCAACCGGAGGCGGTCAGGGCATTCCTGCTGCGGACCTCGGTCCTGGAGCGCCTGTCCGGCCCGCTGTGCGACGCCGTGCTCGAGACCGAAGGGTCCGCCGCGCTGCTCCGCGAGCTGGAGCGCTCCAACCTGTTCCTGCTGCCGCTCGACGATCACCGCGAGTGGTACCGCTACCATCACCTGTTCGCGGAGCTGCTGCGCGTGGAGCTCGGCGACCGCGACCCCGCGCGGGTCCCGGTGCTGCACCGGCGGGCCGCGGCCTGGCACCGGCACGCCGGCAACGTCGACGCGGCCATCCACCACGCCGGCGCGGCCGGGGAGTTCGCCGAGGCGGGTGCGCTGATCGCCCGGCAGTGGCTGGCGTACTGGCGCCGCGGACGGCTGGCCACCGTGGCCCGCTGGCTCGACGAGCTCCCCGACGAGGCGGTCACGGCCGACCCGCCGGTCGCCTTCGTCGCCGCCTGGGTCCGCGGCTACCGCGGCCTCCCCAAGCGGGAGGTCGAGCGCTGGCTGGCCGCCGCGGAGCTCGGCGGCGACGAGTGGGCGCCGCCGGACGGCACCAGCTCGCTCGCGTTCGGCGCCACCCTGGTGCGCGCCGCGCTGCTCTTCGACGATGTGGGGCGTTCGGCCGCCGCGGCCCGGCGTGCCCTGGAGCTCGCTGGGCCGGAACCCTCACCGTTCTCGTGGATGGCGGTGGCGGCGCTCGGCCAGGGCCTGTACCTGTCCGGGCAGCCGGCCGAGGCGCGCCCGCGGCTGGAGGAGCTGGTGCGGCGCGTGTCGCCGTCCGCACAGCCGTACGCCGTCGTCACCGCGCTCGCGGTGCTGTCGCTGACCGCCGGCGACGAGGGCGACGATCGCGGCGCCGCGGCGCTCGCCCGTCGCGCGGCGGCGGTCGTCGACGCGCAAGGGCTCGGCAACGAGCCGCTGTGCGGGATCGTCTACGTGGCGCTGGGCTGCGCGCTGCTACGCCAGGGTGAGCCCGTGGAGGCCGGGGAGCAGCTCGGGCGGGCGCTGGAGCTGCTGCAGAGCGACAGCATGCTCGTGCAGCGCGCGTTCGCGCTGCTCCTGCTCTCGGGCGTGCACCACGCGCGCGGCGACCTCCCGGGCGCTCGGGCCCTGGTGGGGCGGGCGCGCGGGCTCATCGAGCAGTTCACCGACCCCGGCTCGCTTCCCGCGCTGCTCGAGCGGGCCGAGCGGGCGCTCGGCCCGGCGTCTCGCCGGCGGGTCGCCGAGGCGGCCGCGCCCCTCACCGAGCGGGAGCTGGCGGTCCTGCGGCTGCTGCCCACCCCGCTGTCGACCCGGGAGATCGGCCGCGAGCTGTACGTCTCGGCCAACACCGTCAGGACCCACGTCCAGGCCGTCTACCGCAAGCTCGAGGTCGGCACGCGGGCCGACGCCGTGGCCCGCGCACGCGCGCTCGGCCTGATCTCCGGGTCGGCTCCGTCGTGCCGGTAGCCATCTCACCCGGTCGCCATCTCACCTAGGTGAACCGGCCCTTCGATGAGGCCGTCTCATCCACCGCTGGCCGAGACTGGCCGGGTGATGGTCCGCAACCGACCCCGCGGCGCCACCCGGCCGATCCACTACGAGATCGTCGTCCGTGGCGAGCTGAGCCAACGCTTCTCGACGGCGTTCGAGGGGATGACCCTGACGGCCGGGCACGGCCGGACCGTCATCGCGGGGCCGGTGGTGGACCAGGCGCAGCTGCACGGCCTGCTCACCCGGGTCAGCGACCTCGGCTTGGAGCTGGTCAGCGTGAACGCCGCGCGCGAGCCCGCACCACCGCGACCGGACGAGGCGTGAAGGGCGCAGCGATGGGTCGGTCGCCCTCCACCGCAGCCGTCGTCGCTCCGCAGCGCATCGGGGCCACCGTGGCCGCCGGCGGCAGGAACGGCCGCGGCGGCCGGCCACGGCCGCCGGAACGCCGGCTCGGTGCGCGCAGCACCGCCGGGGCCGGCATGCCCCTGCTGGAGACCAAGCTCTCGCCGCCGTGCGCGGGCTTCCGCCTGGTGTCCCGCCCCCGGCTGTCCGCGCTGCTCGACGCCGGCGCGCAGCAGCTGCTGACGCTGGTGTCAGCCCCGGCGGGCACCGGCAAGACGACGCTGCTCGCCTCCTGGCGCTCGTCGGGCAGGCCTCCCGGCCCGGTGGCCTGGCTGTCGCTGGACCCCGGCGACAACCAGGCCGCCCGGTTCTGGGCCCACACGCTGGCGGCGCTGCACCGGTCGGGCGCCGTGCCGGCGGGCAGCCCGCTGCGGTCGCTGGCGCCGCGCCCCGGCGCGGACGACACCTTCCTGCCCCTGCTGGTCAGCGGGCTCACCGAGCTGCCCGCACCGGTCGTGCTGATCCTCGACGACGTCCAGGAGCTGACCGACGCGACGGTGCTCGAGGGGCTGGAGTTCCTGCTGCGCCACGCCCCGCCGCTGCTCCGGCTGGTGCTGGCCACCCGCGCCGACCCTCCCCTGCCGCTGCAGCGGCTGCTGGTCGGCGGGCAGCTGACGCAGGTGCGCTCGGCCGACCTGGCGTTCACCGTCGCCGAGGTGGCGGACCTGCTGGCCGACCACGAGGACCGGCCCAGGCTGTCCGAGGACGACCTGGCCCTGTTGCAGGCACGCACCGAAGGATGGGCGGCGGGCCTGCGGCTGGCGGCGCTGTCGCTGCGGAGCCAGCCCGACCCGCACCGCTTCGTGACCGAGCTCGCCGGCGACGACCGCAACATCGCCGACTACCTCGTGCGGGAGGTCCTCGACTCCTGCCCCCAGGAGCTGCGCAGCTTCCTCGTGCGGACCAGCGTCGTCGAGGAACTGCACGGTGACCTGGCAGACGCGCTGACCGGCGGTCACGGCGGTGCGCAGACGCTGGCCCGCCTGGAGCGGGCCAACGCCTTCGTGGTGGCGCTCGGATCGCGTCGCAGCGCCTACCGCTACCACGCGCTGTTCGCCGGCCTGCTGCGGTACACGCTGCGGCGCGAGGCGCCGGACGAGGTCGCGGAGCTGCACCGGCGTGCCGCGCGCTGGTACGCCGAGCACGGCCTGGCGACGGACGCCGTCCAGCAGGCGCTCACGGCGCGGGAATGGCGCTACGCGGCCGACCTCATGGCGGAGCACGGGCTGAGCCTCATCCTGCGCGACGAGGGTGCCCTGCTCCGTCGCCTGGTGGGACGGCTCCCGGCCGGGCTGGTCCAGGCCGACCCGGAGCTCACGCTGCTGGCCGCCGCCGACGGGATCCTGCGCGACGACGCCGACACGGCCACCGTCCGCCTGCGGCTCGCCGAGCGGCGGGAGGAGGTGCACCAGGACCGTCAGGACCGGTTCGCCCTGCTGCTGGCGATCTGCAGGTCCACCCTGGCGTGGCGGGCGGGGGACCTCGACGAGGCGGTGGCGGCCGGCCAGGAGGCGCTGGCCCTGCAGGCGGGAACCGGGGCGGGCGCCACCGACGACGCGCGGGCGCGCACGCTGTCCGACCTGGGCAGGGCGGAGCTGTGGGCCGGTGACCCGGAGGCCGCCGAGGCCCACCTGCTCGAAGGCCGGGCGGTCGCCCTCGAGGCGGGACTCGGCTCCCTGCAGCTTTCCTGCACGAGTCAGCTTGCCGCGCTGCACGCCATGCGCGGCACGCTCGGGACGGCCTTCCAGCTCGGCACGGACGCCGCCGAGCTCGCCGCGCAGCGTGGCTGGTCGTCGTCGCCGCCGGCGACCGGCGGCTACCTCGCCCTGGCGTGGGTGCACTATCACCGGGACGAGCTGGTCGAAGCGGACCGCCAGCTGGAGCGGGCGGTCGCCGCGTCGCGGGGCCGGGCGGAGGGGCCGGTCACGGCCGCGGTCGCGATGGTGCGGGCACGGCTGCAGCGCGCCCGGGGCGACCTGACCGGCGCGATCGCCACGGTGGCGGCTGCTCGCCAAGGTCCGGCGGGCCGCAGGCCGCCTGCCCGCCTGTGGCGCTGGCTGGTCCTCACCGAGGCGGAGCTGCGCAGCGCAGCCGGGCAACCCCAGTCGGCGGGCAGCCTGCTCGAGGGCGTCGTCGACGGCGAGCCGCTCGGGGCCGGGGAGGCCGTGGCGCTGGCTCGGGTGCAGCTGCGCGAGGCCGACGCCGCCGCCGCCGCCGCGACCCTCGCGTCGTTCCCGGACGCCACGGCGCCCGGGGGCCTGCTGGTGGCACCGGTCGAGGCGTGGCTGCTGGACGCCCTCGTGAGCGATGCGCTCGCCGACCGCGACCGGGCGGCGGCGTCGCTCGAGCGCGCGCTCGGTCTGGCCGAGCGGGAGGGGTCCCGCCGCAGCTTCCTCGACGCGGGCGCACCGGCCCGTTCACTGCTGGTCCGCTACCGCCAGCGGATGCCGTCCTCCTGGCCGTACGTCGACGAGCTGCTGCGGTCGTCCGCGGAGTCGGCACCCGCGCCAGCCCCGCCGCCGCTGGTCGAGCCGCTCACCGAGCGGGAGCGGACCGTGCTGCGCTACCTGCCCAGCATGATGACCTACGAGGAGATCGCCTCGGATCTGTACGTCTCTCCGAACACGGTCAAGAGTCATGTCCACGGCATCTTCCGCAAGCTCGGCGTCAACGGCCGCCGGCAGGCGGTGCGGAGCGCTCGCGAGCTCCAGCTCCTCTGAGACGGGCGGATCACCCGATCCGGGCGATGACCGCGCCCGTCGCATCCCGGATCGTGGAGTGGCACGGAGGGAGGGGTGGCTGGAGTGGCAGACAACTACGAGATCCGGATCAGGGGCCGCGTCGGCGACTCGCTGCTGCAGGCGTTCGAGGGGCTGACGGTCACGACCGAGCCGGTCGAGACGGTCCTGTACGGGCCGATCCACGACCAGGAGACGCTCCACGAGCTGCTGGCCGAGCTCCAGTCGCTCGGCCTGGAGCTGCTCGAGCTGCGTCGGCTTCCCGGGGAGGCCGGCTAGCCGACGCCTGCGGCAGCCGCCTGACCTCGAGCAGCTCCAGGCCGAGCCGCCGGGCCCACGCCAGGATCCCGAACAGCGCGGCCTGGTCGGGCAAGGGACCACGCAGCACCGTCCGCACCGGTTCGGTGGCGACGCCCCACCCCTCCCGCCGCGCGACCGGCCCCACGTCACCGACACGACCTGCGACTCGCAGCGCATACCGGACCTCGGCCATGAGCAGCTCTCCCATCGGCTCGGCAAGCCCTTCCGGGCGACCACGACATGACCTTGGTCCCCGGGCCGCCATGCCGTCATCCTCCTGATGCGGTGAATTCCACCCCGCGGTGCGCGCCGGCCGCAGGCGCGGGCTATCCGCATCTCACCTGCCGCGGAGGATGCCGGGGCGGACACAGCCCGGCGACGATGGGCGGCGAGGGCACGGGGAGGGCGAGCGGCCGACCTCGACGGGAGGAGGGCTGGGTGGACCGACGGGAGCGGATCATCAAGGAGCTGCTGGTCGAGCCGGGGACGGACGCGAACATCGCCGGCCGCGACCCCGCCTGGACCGGGGGGGCGGAGTTCGAGCAGCTCTCGGCGAAGGAGCTGAAGGCCACGGCGAAGGAGCTCCTGGCCCGGGGCGTGGAGGAGCTGTCGCAGGCCCAGGAGCTGCTGTGGGCGAGCGACACCTCTGCGCTGCTGGTGGTGTTCCAGGCGATCGACGCGGCGGGCAAGGACTCCACGATCGAGCACGTCATGTCGGGCGTGAACCCCCAGGGGGTGCAGGTCGTGTCGTTCAGGCAGCCGTCCAGCGAGGAGCTCGACCACGATTTCCTGTGGCGGATCTCCAGAGCGCTGCCCGAGCGGGGTCGCATCGGGATCTTCAACCGGTCGCACTACGAGGAGGTCGTGGCGCTGCGGGTGCATCCGGAGTGGCTCGGCAAGCAGAAGCTGCCGCCCGGTCCGCGCGGGGCGGACTTCTGGGCGCAGCGGCACGAGGACATCAACGCGTTCGAGCGCCACCTGGACCGCAACGGGACCAGGGTCGTGAAGTTCTTCCTCCACGTGTCCAGGCAGGAGCAGAAGCGGCGGTTCCTCGCCCGGCTGGACAACCCGGACAAGCAGTGGAAGTTCAGCGCGGCCGATGTGGCGGAGCGGGCGCACTGGGAGGAGTACCTGCGGGCCTACGAGGAGGCGATCACGGCCACGTCCACGGCGTGGGCGCCCTGGTACGTGATCCCCGCCGATCACAAGCCGGTCATGCAGGCGATGGTCGCGGCGATCCTGGTCGACACGATCGGGTCGCTGGGCCTGAGCTGGCCGGAGGTCTCCGAGCAGGCGCGGGCGGCCAACGCCGAGGCCCGCCGCAGGCTGGAGGCGGAGCCGGACGGCGGGGGCGCCTGAGGTGGGTTCCCGGGCGCCGGCCGGCACGGCCGCACAGAGCACGTCGACGGTCCTGCTGACCCTTGCGGCGGGCCAGTTCCTCATGACCCTCGACAGCTCGGTCATGAACGTGTCGATCGCGACGGTCGCCAAGGACGTCGGCACCACGGTGACGGGCGTCCAGGCGGCGATCACGCTCTACACCCTGGTCATGGCCATGCTGATGGTGACCGGCGGCAAGGTCGGATCGATGATCGGCCGGCGGCGTGCCTTCGCGATCGGCTGTGTCGTCTACGGCGTCGGGTCGCTGACGACCGCGCTGGCGCCGAACCTGCCGATCCTCATCCTCGGCTGGTCGGTGCTGGAGGGCGTCGGCGCGGCGCTCATCCTGCCGGCGATCGTCGCGCTGGTCGCCGGGAACTTCCCGCCCGAGGGCCGGCCACGGGCGTACGGGCTGGTGATGGGCGCCGGCGCGGCCGCGGTCGCGGTCGGCCCGCTGATCGGCGGGGCCGCGACGACGTACTTCTCGTGGCGCTGGGTGTTCGCCGGCGAGGTCCTGCTCGTGATCGGGATCCTGGCGCTCGCCCGCCGGGTCGCCGACGCGCCGTCGGAGACGCGCCCGCGGCTGGACGTCCTCGGGGCGCTCCTGGCCGCCGTCGGGCTCGGCGCGTCGGTGTACGGCGTCCTGCGGTCGTCGGAGTGGGGCTGGGTGCTGCCCAAGCCGGGCAGCCCGTCGTGGCTGGGCCTGTCGCCCACCATCTGGCTGATCATCGGCGGCCTGCTGGTGGTCTGGACGTTCCTGGAGTGGGAGCGGCGCCTGGAGAGAGGCGGCGGGGAGCCGCTGGTGCGGCCGTCGATGTTCGGCAACCGCCAGATGGTGGGCGGCCTGGTCATGTTCAACGTCCAGTACCTGGTGCAGGCCGGGCTGTTCTTCACGATCCCGCTGTTCCTGTCCGTGGCGCTGGGCCTGTCGGCGCTGGAGACCGGCGCGCGCATCCTGCCGCTGTCGATCACGCTGCTGGCCGCGGCGGTCGGGGTCCCGCGGCTGTTCCCCGCCGCGTCGCCGCGGCTCGTGGTGCGGCTCGGGCTCCTGGCCATGCTCGCGGGGGTCCTCGTCCTGCTCGCCGCGATCGACGCGGACGCGAGCGCGGGGATCGTGACGCTGCCGCTGCTGCTCGCCGGCCTCGGGATCGGCGCCCTGGCGTCGCAGCTGGGCGCCGTGACCGTGTCGGCCGTGCCCGACGAGCAGAGCCCGGAGGTGGGCGGGCTGCAGAACACCGCCACCAACCTCGGGGCGGCGGTCGGCACGGCGTTGGCGGGCTCCATCCTGATCGCCGCCCTCACCGCCTCGTTCCTGCAGGGCATCCAGCAGAACCCGGCCATCCCGCAGCAGGTCAAGTCGCAGGCGAGCGTCCAGCTCGCCGGCGGCGTGCCGTTCCTGTCCGACGCCGACCTGCGGCAGGCCCTGAACGACGCGGGCGCGTCGGCGCAGGCGACGCAGGCGGCGCTGGACGTGAACGCGGAGGCCCGGCTCGCCGGCCTGCGGTCGGCGCTGGCGGTGCTCGCCCTGATCGCCCTGCTCGGGCTGTTCTCCGCACGCCGGATCCCGACCCGGCTGCAGCCGCCGCCGGCCGCCCCCGCCCGGTAGCCTGGCGAAATCACCTGGAACGGGTGAGGCGGGCACGACCTCCCGGCCGCAGGATCGATCGAGGCCTCCGACCGGATGGCCGGTGGCATCGGGGCCGGCCGACCGCCGGCAGCGGTCGAACGGAGGGGACGCCGGTGTCGGTGGGTGAGGAGACGAAGGGCGAGGTCGGCACCCGGGCGGTCTGGTATCAGACCGAGGCGTCCGCGGTCGCCCGGGAGCTGGGCGTCGAGCCCGAGCGCGGCCTCGCCGCCGGCGAGGCGCGCAGCCGGCTGGCGTCCCACGGCCCCAACCGGCTCGCCGGCGGGAAGAAGGAGTCGAGCTTCCAGGCGTTCCTGCGGCAGTACCGGGACTTCATGCAGATCGTCCTGCTCGCCGCGGCCGTGATCAGCCTGGTCGTCACCGGCGACGTCGCGACCTCCGTGGTCCTCGCCGGGCTCACCGTGTTCAACGCCGTGATCGGCCTGCGCCAGGAGGCCAAGGCGGAGGAGAGCGTCAAGGCGCTGGCGCAGATGCTCAAGACGGTCGCCCGGGTCCGCCGCGACGGCCAGGCGGTCGAGATCGACGCCGAGGAGCTCGTGCCGGGCGACGTGGTGCTGATGGAGGCCGGCAACCGGGTCCCCGCGGACGGCCGGATCTGCGTCGCCGCGACCCTCGAGATCGAGGAGGCCGCCCTCACGGGCGAGAGCCTGCCCGTCGGCAAGAGCACCGACCCGGTCCCGGGCGACGACGTGGCCCTCGGCGACCGCACCTGCATGGCCTACATGAACACGTCCGTCACACGCGGGCGGGGCGAGATGGTCGTCACCGCCACCGGCATGGGCACCGAGATCGGCCACATCGCCGACCTGCTGGCCAAGACCGAGGCCGACAAGACGCCGCTGCAGAAGCAGCTGGACGGCCTGTCCAAGATCATCGCGTTCATCGCCGGCGTGGCGCTGCTGCTCGTCATCGTGCTCGGGCTCATCCGCGACCAGTCGTTCGACACGCTGTTCATCACCGGGGTGGCGCTCGCCGTCGCCGCGATCCCGACCGGGCTGCCCGCGGTGGTCACGGCGCTGCTGTCCATCGGCACGCGCGAGATCGCCCGCCGCAACGCGATCGTCAAGCGCCTCCCCGCGGTCGAGACCCTCGGCTCGACGTCGGTGATCTGCTCGGACAAGACCGGCACGCTCACGCTGAACAAGATGACCGCCAGGGAGCTGGTGATCCCGGGGCAGAACCGGTTCACCGTCTCGGGCGAGGGCTACCGGACCGAGGGTGAGATCAAGCACGTCGGCGGCTCGAACTTCGACCTGGACCCGTACCTGCTGCCGATGGTCCTGTGCGCCGACGCGGTGCTGGACGGCGAGAGCCTGATCGGCGACCCGACCGAAGGCGCCCTGATCGTGCTCGCCGCCAAGGGCGGCCTCGACGTCGCGGAGACCCGTGCCAGCTATCCCCGCATCGCCGAGGTCCCGTTCGACTCCGACTACAAGTTCATGGCGACCTTCCACGAGATGACCGGGGCGGGCGGCGAGCCGGTGGTGCGCTGCTACGTCAAGGGCGCGCCGGACGTGCTGATCTCGCGCGGGGGGTCCTACCGCGACCCGGACGGGACCGTGGTGCCGGTCAGCGACGACAACCGCCCGCTCGCCCTGGAGGCCAACGACCGCATGGCCAGGGCGGGCGAGCGCGTCATGGTGGTGGCCCAGCGCGACCTCGACCCGGCCTCGTTCGACCCCGGCGGGGACCTGCTCGGCCTGGTCACCGACCTCACCCTGCTGGCGATGGTCGGGATCGTCGACCCCCCGAGGTCCGAGGCGAAGGCCGCGATCGCCGAGTGCCGGCGCGCCGGCATCCGGGTGCGGATGATCACCGGCGACCACGCGACCACGGCGGGCGCGATCGCGCGCGAGCTGGGCATCGAGGGCCGGGCCATCACCGGCGCCGAGTTCGCGGCGATGAGCGACGAGGAGCTGCTCGAGCAGCTGCCGGAGATCGGCGTCGTCGCCCGCGTCGCGCCCGAGGACAAGCTGCGCCTGGTCCGGCTGCTCAAGCGCACCGGCAACGTCGTCGCGATGACCGGCGACGGGGTGAACGACGCCCCCGCCCTCAAGGCCGCCGACATCGGCGTCGCGATGGGCATCACCGGCACCGAGGTGTCCAAGGAAGCCGCCGTCATGATCCTGACGGACGACAACTTCGCCACGATCGTGAGCGCGGTGGAGTACGGCCGGACCCTCTACGACAACCTGCTCAAGTACCTGCGGTTCCAGATGTCGACGCTGGTGGCCTACATCGCCATCTTCATCGGGGCCGGCATCTTCGCGGTCGCGGGCGGGGTTCCCCTCACCCCCCTGCAGATCCTGTGGGTCAACATGGTGATCGACATCCCGATCGCGGTCGCGCTCGGCTTCGACCAGCCCACCGGCGGCCTGATGGACCGGGCGCCCCGCCCCGTCGGCGCGCCGGTGCTGTCCACGGCGAACTGGATCCGGCTGTGCGTCCAGGGGTTCGTGATGACCGTGGGCGCGCTCGTCGCCTACCAGATCGGCCAGTCGTGGGGCGAGGACGCGCTGGCCGCCACGATGCTGCTGACGACGCTGTCGCTGTCGCACCTGGCGGTGGGCCTGCTCTCGCGCGACCAGCGCAACACCATCTTCAGCCGGGCCGCGCTGCCCGGGCCGACGCAGCTGCGCCGCTACGCGATCACGCTGCTGGCGATCATCGCCGCCACCACCATCGGCTTCCTCCAGCGCATCCTGCACACCACCGAGCTGGACTTCTCCCAGTGGTCGGTCTGCATCGGCCTGGCCGCCACCCTGCTGGTCGTCGAAGAGCTCACCAAGCTGGTCATCCGCCTGCGCCACCACCAACCCGCCACCACCCGGCCCCGACCCGCAGGAGCCGGGACCTGACCGTCCGGGACCTGACCGTCGGTCCGTCGGGGTGGCCAGGCGCGCGTTCACGATCTCGCTCATGATGATGAGGGGTCGTGACCGCCTTCGCGGTCGTGGGGACGTCCACCGAGGTGCTCGTGTCCGGTGAGCTGGCGGCGTCGGTGCAGAGGAGGCGGATGGACAGGCGGATCGAGCGGCTGCGCGGCCACTACGTCGTGTGCGCGTTCGGGCGGGTGGGCCGGACCACGGTGGAGGAGCTGCGCGGCCGCGACCACGAGGTGCTGGTGATCGAGCCCGACCCGGCCAAGGTGCCGCTGCTGGAGGCGGCCGGCGTCGCCTATCTCACCGGCGACCCGACGGCCGAGGCGGTGCTGCGCCGCGCGGGGGTGGACCGGGCCCGCGGGCTGGTGTGCGCGGTCGACTCCGACGCCTCGAACGCCTTCATCACCCTCACGGCCAGGTCCCTCAACCCGCTGCTGACGATCGTCGCGAGGGCGTCGCAGCCGGAGTCGGTGGACAAGCTCGAGCGGGCCGGCGCCGACAAGGTGGTGTCCCCCTACACGTTCAGCGGCCGGCGGATGGCGCTGCTGGCCGTCCACCCGGCGGTGGTGGACGTGATCGACGTGGTGGGCCTCGACCCGCACATGCAGCTGGAGCAGGTGGTCGTGCAGGACGGCTCGCCGCTGGCGGGCGTGCGCGTGGGCGAGGCGCAGGCGGGCCACCCGGGCGTGGCGATCCTGGCGATCAGGCGCGCGGGCGCCGACCACGTGACCTCGCCCGAGCCGGACCTGGCGCTGTCGCCCGGCGACCTGGTCGTGGTGCTCGGCCCCGAACGCACGCTCGGCGACCTCGCCGGGTAGCGCCGCTCCGGC
>Ga0126377_10000508_pt1 | contig 23674 bp, 22 predicted proteins | sample PanSoiMetPlot_22_FD_92647 | JGI IMG/M metagenome (GOLD analysis project Ga0126377, IMG submission 92647) | Tropical forest soil microbial communities from Panama - MetaG Plot_22 | ecosystem: Environmental > Terrestrial > Soil > Tropical forest > Bulk soil | place: Panama | collected 2016-02-17 | reverse complement strand
GTGGTCGCCACCGCGCTCGAGGTGTGGGGCTCGCTGTGAGCGTGGGTCTCAGCGCGGCGGGCGATCGGCGCCCACCACCGCGATGGCCTCGACCTCGAGCATGAGCTCGGGCAGGACGAGCTGACTCACCTGCACCAGGCTGGCGGCCGGCTTGTCGCCGGTCATGTACCAGTCGCGCACGTCGCGGAAGGCCTGCAGCTGCGACACGTCCACCATGAAGATGGTGAGCTTGACGATGTCGTCGAAGCCGGCGCCGGCGGCGGTCAGCGCGGCCTCGAGGTTCTCGAACACCTGGCGCGCCTGCGCCGAGAAGTCGCCCGCGCCGACCACGCGGCCCTCGCGGTCCACGGCGATCTGTCCGGAGACGTAGATGGTGCGTCCGCCGGTCACCTCGACGGCGTGGCTGTAGCCGCGCGGCGCGGGCAGCGTGGGGGGATTGATGTGTCGCGTGGTCCTGGTCGTCATGGCGGTCGTCCTGTCCCTGGCTGTGCGGCCTCTCGGCGTGGCGTCGGTCAGGCCTCGACGCCGAGCAGGCGCCCGGCGGTCGCTGGATCGCGGCGGAAAGCGTCGGTTGCGCACCGGTGGACGATGACCCCCTTGGCCATGACGGCGATCTCCTGCGCGACGTCGAAGGCCAGGTGGAGGTCCTGCTCGACCAGCAGGATGGCGACCCCGCCGGCGGCCAGCTCGCGGATGACGCCGCCTATCTGATCGACGACGAGCGGCGCCAGCCCCTCGGACGGCTCGTCCATGAGGATGAGCGCCGGATCGGTGACCAGCGCGCGCGCGATGGCCAGCATCTGCTGCTCGCCGCCCGACAGCAGGCCGGCGAGGTGGCGGCGGCGGCCGGCCAGCCCGGGCAGGAGCTCGAACAGCGCGTCGCGGGTCCACCGGCCAGGCGCGCCCTTGTTCTTGCCGGCCGCGCGCGCGGTCAGCTCGAGGTGGTCCTGGACCGTGAGCGTCGGCCAGATGCGGCGCCCCTGCGGCACCAGCGCGGCGCCGGCGCGCGCGATCTCGTGCGGCCGCCGTCCGGTCAGGTCGGCGCCGCCCAGCTGCATGGTGCCGCCGGTCGCGCGCACCAGGCCCATGACGGTCATGACGAGCGTGCTCTTGCCGACGCCGTTGCGCCCCAGCAGGGCGAGGGTCTGCCCGCGGTCGAGCGCGAGGTCGACGCCGTGCAGCACGGTGCCCTGGCGGTACCCGGAGCGCAGGCCGCGGAGCTCGAGGAACACGCTACTCCTCCTCGCTCGCCGGCTCGCTCGCCGGCGCGAGGAACAGGTCCTGTCGCCTGCCGCTGCCCAGGTAGGCGGCCTGCACCTCGGGGCTCCCCCGCACCTCCTCCGGGCTGCCCGACATGAGCACCGCGCCCAGGTGCATGACGGTGACGCGGGTGGCCAGGCGGAACACGAGGTCGAGGTCGTGCTCGACGAACAGGAGCGACACCTCGTCCGGCAGCCGGCGCACCAGGTCGGCGAGGCGCGCGCTCTCGGCCGGCGACAGCCCCGCGGCCGGCTCGTCGAGCAGGAGCACGCGCGGGCGGGTGGCCAGGGCGACCGCGATCTCGAGCTGCCGGCGCTCGCCGTGCGAGAGCGCCATCACCGCCGCGTCGACGCGCCCGTCGAGCCCGACCTCGCCGAGGAGCTGGCCCACCCGCTCGCGGCGCGCCGCGTGCGCGCGCGGCAGCGGCCACCACGGGCGGCCCTGGGCCCGCTCGGCCGCCAGCGCCACGTTCTCGCCCGCGGTCATCGACAGGAACAGGCTGGAGTGCTGGAAGGTCTGGCCGATGCCGAGCCGCGCGCGCCGCGCCTCCGACAGGCGCGTGACGTCTGCCCCGTCGAGCGCGATGCGCCCGGCGCTGGGCCGCAGACCCCCCGCCAGCAGGCGGAAGAGCGTGCTCTTGCCGGCGCCGTTGGGGCCGATGAGCGCGTGGCGCGCGCCGGCCGGCAGCGAGAGGTCGACGCCGTCGACCGCGCGCACGGCGCCGAACTCGCGGCGGAGCCCCGCGCACGACAGCGCCGCGCTCACGAGGCCGCCCTCCGCCGCGCCGCCACCGCGCGCGCCAGCCCGCCGGGCAGCGCGAACACAACGACGACGAAGAGGAGACCGAGCACGAGCGGGCCGTGGCCGCCCAGGCTGGAGCCGAGCGCGTCGGTGATGACGACCACCAGCGCGGCCCCCACGCACGGCCCCCACAGGCTGCCCTCGCCGCCGATGGTGACCGCGAGCAGCGCGAGGATCGATGTGCCGAGCCCGACGTCGGGCGGCGTGACCAGGCGCTGGTGGGCCGCGAGCAGGCCGCCGGCCAGCCCGGCGACCGCGCCGGAGATGATGAACGCGGCCAGCTTGTAGTGGTAGACGCGGTAGCCGAGCGCGCGCATCCGCGCCTCGTTGTCGCGGATGCCGCGCAGCGTGTCGCCCAGCGGCGACGCGGCGATGCAGCGGACCGCGGCCGCTCCGACGGCGAAGCCGGCCAGCACGAACCAGTGGCGCGCGCCGACGTCGATGAGCGAGAAGCCGCCCAGCCGGGCCGCGGGGATGCCGTACAGCCCGTTGGAGCCGCCGGTCACGTCGTGCCAGCTCTCCGCCAGCTGCTGCACGACCTCGCCGATGGCCAGGGTCAGCATGAGGAAGAAGACTCCGCGCGCGCGGACCGCGACGCAGCCGGCGATCGCCGCCACCACGGCCCCGGCCGCGATCGCGACGGCCAGCGCGACCGGGCCGCTCGCGGTCACGTGGACGGCGCACCAGCCGGCCGCGTAGGCGCCGGCGCCGAAGTAGGCGCCATGGCCCAGCGACGGCAGGCCGGTGAAGCCGACCAGCAGATCGAGGCTGGCGGCCAGGAGCGCGAACACCATGATGCGCGTGACGGTGCTGGTCGCGTACGGAGTCAGGAACAGCGGGGCCGCGGCCAGGAGCGCGAGCACGGCGACGAGCGCCGCGCGCTCGGCCGCCCGGCCCGACAGCCGGGGCAGGGCCACGCTCATGGCCTGGCACCGCCGGGCGCGCCGAACAGGCCCTGCGGCCGCAGGATGAGGACGAGCGCGAGCGCGCCGAACAGGACGAAGGAGGCCAGGTCCGACAGGAGCGAGCGGCCGAGGGTCTCGATCTGCCCGATGACCAGGGCGCCGACCAGCGCGCCGCGGATCGATCCCAGGCCGCCGATCACCACCACCACCAGCGCGAGGATGAGGACGGTGGTGTCCAGGCCGGGACCGGCCCCGTAGATCGGCGCGCCCAGCACGCCGGCGCAGCTGGCCAGTAACGAGCCGAGCGCGAACACGATCGCCTTGACCTTTCGATCGTCGGCCCCGACCGCCGACACCATCTCGCGGTCCGCGACCGTGGCCCGCACGAGCGCGCCCAGCGAGGTCCGCTCCACGCCGAGGTGCACGATCGCGGCCAGCGCAAGGCCGGCCGCGATGAGGGCCAGGCGATAGACCGGGTAGAGGTGGCCGAGCACCATCGCGCTGCCGTCGAGCCCGGGCGGCGGATCGACCGCCAGCACGTCGTCGCCGAAGATGGCCGACAGCGCGTCGGCGGCGATGAGCGAGATCCCGAGGGTGAGCAGCGCCTGATCGAGGTGGGAGCGCCTGGCGAGCCGCCCGGTGGCGAGCGACAGGCCCGCGCCGGCGGCGGCGCCGAGCGCCCCGGCCGCGACCAGCGCGACGAGGAAGCTGGGCCAGCTCGGCGACGGTCCGCCGATCAGCCACGACAGATATGCGCCGGTCAGGAAGAGGACGCCGTGCGCCAGGTTCAGCACGTCCATCATGCCGAACACGAGCGAGAGCCCGACGGCGAGGATGAACAGGAGGAAGCCGATCGCCAGGCCGTTCAGCACGCTGACGAGGTGAGTGTCGAGCCAGGCTGGCATTGGCCTCCCGGATCGCCGGTGGCGGCCGCGAGAATGTTTGTGGAGCCGACTCCCGGTGTCAATAGGCGCACCGGGCGAGCACGGCGGACCGAGGGTATAAGGTGGGCAGCGCGATGTCGGTGCTCACACATGTGCTTTGGGACTGGAACGGGACGCTGCTCGACGACCTGGACGCGGCCATCGACGCCATGAACCGCGTGCTCGCCGCCAGCGGGCTGCCGCTCCTGGACAGGGCGCGTTACCGCAGCGTGTTCGGCTTTCCGGTCCAGGACTACTACGGCCGGCTCGGTTTCGGCCCCGAGCACGGGACCTTCGAGGACTGGGCGCGCGCGTTCCTGGACGCGTACGACCGCGGCGCCTCGGGCATCCCGATCCGGCGCGAGGCGCGCGCGATCCTGACCCGGCTCAAGGGCGCGGGGCTGCGCCAGGTGGTGCTCTCGGCCGCGCGCGCGGGCCACCTGCAGGAGATGATCACCTGGCACGAGCTCGGCGACTTCTTCGAGGAGCTGCTCGGGCGCGACGATCACCACGCCAGCGGCAAGCTCGACGTCGCGCGCGCCTGGATCGAGCGCACCGGGGTCGACCCCGCGCGCCTCCTCCTGGTCGGCGACACGATGCACGACTACGAGGTCGCGCGCGAGATCGGCGCCCACTGCGTGCTCATCGCCGAGGGCCACCACGGCGAGGCGCGCCTGCGCGCGTGCGACTGCGCCGTGCTGGGCACCCTCGAGGACCTGTACACGGCCGACACGCCGGTGCGCGCGTACCTGGCGCAGGCGAGCTGAGACGGAGATGTTCTTGAAACGGAGATGACATGAAGGACCAGATGGACGAGCTCAAGAAGGCATTCGAGCAGGTGAAGCTGAAGCTCCACCTCGCGGGCATGGACGTGCGCGACGCCTGGAAGGCGGTCGAGCCCCGGCTCGACGATCTCGAGGCGAAGCTGGTGGACGCCGGCCGCGACGCGGGGCGCGAGCTGGCGGCGTCGTTCGAGCAGCTGGGCGGCGCGCTCCGGCGGCTGGGCTCCGAGATCGAGAAGCGAGCCAGGCGCGAGCAGGACCAGCCGGGCAAGCCGGGCGGGCAGAGCGAGCCGGGCAGCCAGGGCGGTCCGGGCGAGCCGGGCAAGTAGCCGGCGCCGCGAGGAGCGCGAGGAGCGCGTCCGCCGGCGCCCGCCGCGCTATGCTCGCCGCGTGAACGGCGACACGATGGGGACGGGATCGCGATGACGAGGCGCCCGCTGTCCCGGACGCTGCTGGCGCTCATGCCCCCGGTGCTGCTGAGCATCGGGCTGGCCGAGGCCGGGCTGGTGGCGACGCGCGAGCTCCTGCCGCCCGGCGTCCTCGACCAGAGCAGCGGCCCGGTCGGCGACTACCTGCAGACCCTCGGCACCGTGTATGCGGTGCTCCTGGCCTTCGTGGTGTTCGTGGTCTGGTCCCAGTTCAACGACGCTCGCGGGTACGTCGAGCGCGAGGCCAACGACCTGGTCGACCTCTACCGCTCCGCGCGCAGCCTGCCGGCGGGATCGCGCGGGCGGGTGCAGCAGCGCCTGTCGGACTACGTCGACGGCGTGCTCGAGCGCGAGTGGGCGGCCATGGCCTGCGGCGACGAGCGCGCGTTCGAGGAGCTGTCGCAGCTGCTCGACAACCTGTGGGACGACCTGCACGCGGCCGAGCCGGAGACCGAGTGCGAGCGGGCGGTCCACGCCGACATGCTGGCGCGCTTCAACGAGCTGTCGGATGCGCGCACCAACCGGCTCACGTCCGCGATGCTCAAGATCCCGCTGGCCATGAACCTCCTGCTCTACGCCGGCGCGGTCATCGTGGTCGGCTCGATGTACCTGTTCGGCGTCGAGCGCGCGTGGATCCACGCGATCCTGACCGGCGCGCTGGCCGGCGCCCTGTCGCACGTCCTCTACCTCATCCACGACCTGGACAGCTGCTTCTCCGGGGACTGGCAGGTCCCGCTCAGCGCCTTCCAGCGCGTGCAGCGGTACATCCGCGGTCACACCGGGGGCCACCCGGTGTGCAGCTGATCGGCCCGCCCGGCCCGCCCGGCCCGCCCGGCTCGCCCGGCTTGCGCGGCGCGGGCGGGCGTGCGGTGATCCGGCGGTGAGCCGCGACGCCGAGGCAAACCGAGATCGACTGCGGCGGATCGCCCGCCGCGCCATGACCGAGCGCGGGCTCCTGCCCGACTTCTCGCCGGCGGCGCTGGCCGAGGCCGCTGCCCTCGGCCCTGCCGCGCCCGGCGGCGATGGCGCCCGCGATCTGCGCGGCCTCCTGTGGTCGTCGATCGACAACGACGACTCGCGCGACCTCGACCAGCTGGCGGTGGCCGAGCCCCGGAGCGGCGCGGTCGCGCTGCTGGTGGCCATCGCCGACGTCGACGCCTGCGCGCCGGCCGGCTCGGCCATCGACGAGCACGCGCGCGCCAACACCGTGTCGGTCTACACCCCGGGCCAGGTCTTTCCGATGATACCGGAGCGCCTGTCGACCGATCTCACGTCGCTCGGCGAGGGGCAGGATCGCCTGGCGCTGGTCGTCGAGATGACCGTGGCCCCCGGCGGCGCGGTGAGCGCGTTCGATCTCTACCGCGCGCTCGTGCACAACCGGGCCAGGCTCACCTACGACGGCGTCGCCGCCTGGCTCGACGGCGGACCGCCGCCCCGCGCGCTCGCGGCCGTGCCCGGGCTGGACGAGCAGATCCGCGGGCAGGAGCGCGCCGCCCGCGAGATGCGTCGGCTTCGCCACGAGCGCGGCGCGCTCACCGTGCAGACCACCGAGGCGCGCATCGTGTTCGACGGCGAGGCGGTGTCGGATCTGCGCCGGGTGGAGAAGAACCGCGCCAAGGACCTCATCGAGGACCTCATGATCGCCGCCAACGTCGCCACGGCCGGCTTCCTGGCCGGGCGCGGGTTCCCGTCGCTGCGGCGGGTCCTGCGCGCGCCGCGGCGCTGGGACCGGATCGCGGCGATCGCGGCCGAGCTGGGCGACCACCTGCCCGACGCGCCCGACCCGCGCGCGCTCGACGCCTTCCTGGCCCGGCGGCGCGCCGCCGATCCCGAGCGGTTCCCCGACCTCTCGGTCTCGGTCATCAAGCTGCTCGGCTCGGGCGAGTACGCGCTGGAGGTGCCGGGCCAGGCCCCGGAGGGCCACTTCGGACTGGCCGCGCGCGACTACACCCACTCGACCGCGCCCAACCGCCGCTATCCCGATCTCGCCACCCAGCGCCTGGTCAAGGCCGCCATCGCGGGCCGCCCACCGCCCTCGTCGAACGAGGACCTCGCCGCGCTGGCGCGCCATTGCACCGTGCAGGAGGACAGCGCGGCCAAGGTGGAGCGGCAGGTGCGGAAGTCGGCCGGCGCGCTCCTGCTCTCGTCGCGCGTGGGCGCAGAGTTCGACGCGCTGGTGACCGGCGCGTCGGACAAGGGCACCTGGGTGCGCATCCTGCCGCCCGGGCCCGCCGTCGAGGGCAGGGTGACGCGCGGCGCCGACGGCCTCGACGTCGGCGATCGGACGCGCGTGGAGCTGGTCGGCACCGACGTCGACCGCGGCTTCATCGACTTCGCGCGCCGACGCTAGCGCGCCGCGCGCCGCGGGCGGTCCGGTGCGTCGGAGATGCGTCGCTGCGCTGCAGTGCGGAGCATCGTGTGCAGTCGGCCGGGCGCGGTCCGGCGACGCGTCGCTCGAACCCGGGGTCAGAAGACCGGCCCGCGCGGCGCCCGCATCGCTCCCGATCGGATCGATCCGAGCGAGGTGCGCGGTGCGGCGACACGTCCGGCATCACGGCACACGACCGATCTGCCGCGCGTGAAAGATCTGCCGGGACCGATCGCGACTCACATGCCAGCTTGAAAACCATGGCCTTCGCAGTCAGTCCCCCTCGCCTGACCGCGCACTCCCTCTTGCCGCTGCTCGCGCCCGACATCTCCACGGCCATCCGCGCGGCAGCGATCGGCTGAGCGGAGGCCGACGTGGAGCGACAGGACCAGGTCCCGGCGTGTCCGGTCTGCGGCAAGGTGGCCGTGGCCGGTCACAGCTGCGCCGATGTCGACCGGCCCACCGAGGTGGACGAGTCCCGGTCGCCCGACCGCAGCGCGACGGGCGCGGTGGAGGGCTCGTTCGTCGGCAAGCTCCTGGGCGAGAACTACCGCGTGGTCGCGCCGCTCGGCGCCGGCGCGATGGGCATGGTCTACGTCGTCGAGCACACGCGGCTGAGGAAGCGCTTCGCCGCCAAGCTGCTCAGCCCGGATCTGGCGCAGCTGCCCCAGGCGATGGCCCGCTTCGAGACCGAGGCTGCCGCCGCGTCGCTCCTCGACCACGAGAACATCGTCAGCGTCATCGACTGCGGCCGCACCGACGACGGCTTCTGCTTCCTCATCATGGAGCTCCTGCGCGGCACCACGCTGCAGGCGCGCATGGACCGCGGTCCGCTCTCGCTCGACCAGGCGGCAACGATCGTCATACAGGTCTGCCGGGCGCTGGGCGCCGCCCACGAGGCCGGCATCGTCCACCGCGACATCAAGCCGGACAACATCTTCCTGACCAGGCGGCCGGGCGGCCAGCCGCTGGTCAAGGTGCTCGACTTCGGCATCGCGAAGTGGAAGCAGCCGGTGCGCGAGGGGCGCATCACCAGGCAGGGCCAGCTCCTGGGCAGCCCCGAGTACATGTCGCCGGAGGCGTCGCGCGGCGACGAGGTCGACCCGCGCGCCGACACCTACGCGGTCGGCGTCCTGCTCTACGAGCTCCTGTGCGGCGAGGTGCCCTTCCGCCACCGCAGCTCCTTCCACCTGCTCCAGATGCAGGTCTTCGACTCGCCGCGGCCGCCGCGCGAGCTCGCGCCTCACCTCCCCGAGGAGGTGGAGCGGGTCATCATGCGCGCGCTGGAGAAGGATCCCGGCCGGCGGCACCCGAGCATCCAGGCGCTGGAGCTGGAGCTCATGGCCGCCGTGCCGGACGCGGCGCATCGCGTCTTCCACGAGGCGCCGGGCCCCGGGCTGTCGGGGTCGTGGGAGCGTGCCGCATCGGCGTCGGGGCTGTCGGGGTCGTGGGAGCGCGCGTCGGGGCTGTCGGGGTCGTGGGAGCGCGCGTCCGGGCTGTCGGGGTCGTGGGAGCGGGCGACATCGGCGTCGGGACTGTCGGGGTCGTGGGAGCGGGCGATATCGGCGTCCGCGCCGGCGATCGTGCTCGGCACCGACCCGGCTCGCTCGCAGCGCGTCGCGTCGACCGCGCCGCCGCCGGGGCAGGGCAGCACGATCGACGTGCGGCCGCGCGGGCAGAACGCCCTGCTCGCGGTCCTGTGGAGCGCGGCCGCCCTCATGACGGTGATCGCGGTGGTGCTCACGCTCGCGCACCGGGTCGACGACCATCCGGGCCGGCGCGCCCCGGCGGCAGGCGCGAGGGCCGCCGAGCCGGCCGCCATCCCCGAGCCGGCCGCCATCCCGAGCGGCGCGATCGCGACCAGCGGGCGCGGCGACGCGGTGTTCGGCCAGATCCGGCTGCGCATCGACAGCTCGCCGCCCGGCGCGCGGGCGGTGCTCGACGGCAGGCCGCTCGGCCGCACCCCGATCGACATCCTGCTGCCGGCCAGCGACGTGGATGGGAAGCTCATGCTCGAGCTGAGCGGCCACACGCCGGCGACCCGCTGGGTCAGGCTCGACCGCGACGGCGAGCTGCAGTTCTCGCTCGCTCGCGCGGCGCGGCGCGGCGGCCGGTCGTCAGGCGCCGAGTGAGCCGGCGCCGGAGCGCCGGTTGCGCAGGCGCGTGGCCAGCGGCCAGCCGATCCACAGGAGCAACGCCGCCGCCGTGAGCGTCCAGCCGAACAGGTCGCCGAAGCGGGCGTAGAACGTGTGGCCGCCCTCGACCAGCGCGACCTTGTCGAGGTGACCGGTCATCGGCGTCGGCGTCACGTGCGGATCCACCGCGTAGCTCCGCGACATGACGCGCCCGCTGGCGTCGATGAAGGCGGACACGCCGGTGTTGACCGAGCGGACCAGGTCGGTGCGCGCCTCGACGGCGCGGAACACCGACAGGGCCAGGTGCTCCCACGGCTCGGAGGTGTCGCCGTACCAGGCGTCGTTGGTCAGGTTGATGAGCAGGTGAGGGTGCAGGGCCGCCAGCTCGCGCCCGAGCTGCGGGATGATGTCCTCGTAGCAGATCATCGGGCCCAGGCGATATGTGGTCCCGCCGTGCTCGAAGGGGAACGTGACGACCTTCTCCCCGCGCTCGAACTGGGCGGCGCTCTTCGGCACCAGCGGGCCGAGCAGGTCGCGGAAGGGCACGTACTCGCCGAACATGAGCAGGAAGATCTTGTCGAACCGACCGGCGAAGCTGCCGTCGCGGCCGACGTAGACCGCGCTGTTGTAGGCGAGCGGGTCCGTGCCCCCCGTCGTGGTCAAGGCGCCGACGACCACCGGGGGCGCGAAGTCGCCGCGGATGCGGCGGCGGTCGCCCTCGGGGAAGTCGCCGGTGCGGTCGCGCCTGATGGCATAGGGATAGGACGACTCGCTCCACAGGATGAGGTCGGCCCCCTTCGCCGCGAGCTCGGACGACACCTTCTGCAGCCCGCGCAGCTGGCCGGGCGCCAGCTGCTGGTGGTTGAGCCCCTTCTCGTCGAACGAGATGTTGCCCTGCACCAGGCCGACCTCGATCGACGGCGCGGCGGCGCGCGCCTCGTCGACCTGCCCGATGCGCACCAGGCCGAACACGACGGCGGCACCGGCGAACAGGGCCGCGCCGGCCAGCGGCAGGACGCGGCGGCGCGCGCCGGCCCCGGCGAGGAGGTCGTAGAGGCCGCCGCCCACCGCGACCAGCATCGCGCTCACCCCGACCGGCCCGGTCAGCTCGGCGATCTGGATGACCGGGGTCACCCACGCCTGGGTGATGGCCAGGTACCAGGGGAACAGAAACGGCACCAGCATCTCGAAGGCGACGATCGCGATCGGCGCCAGCAGCGCCATCGGCAGCGGCCTGCCCGAGCGGGCGGCGCTGCGCGCGCGGACGTGGCGCACCGCCGCGGCGAACAGCGCGAACGACACCCCCTGGTAGCCGCACAGGAGGAGCAGGCCGAGGAGCGCGACCGGGCGGGGCAGGTGGCCGAAGCGGACCAGCATGCCGGTCACCCAGTAGAAGCCGCCGACGTTGGCGACCAGCCCGCTCAGCCAGCCGAACAGCACGGCGCGCCGCACCGTGCTCGCGCCCTCGATCGCGACCAGGCACGGCAGGATCGCGACCCAGGCCATCGGCCAGATGTCCCAGTCGGCGCACGACAGGAACCACATCGCGCCGGACAGGGCGGCCAGCCCGGCCAGCACGAGGTCGCGCCGGCCCGCCGCGAAGCGGGCCAGAAATCTGGCCACGGGGCTGTCGGGCGAGAAGGCCGGCGGCGTGGGCGGTGCCGGCGGCGGGCTCGCGGCGGCCGCCTCGTCGCCCCGCTCGCGCGCGCGCGGCGCCGGCCGCCGCGCGCCCTTGCCCTTGCCGGCGCGGCCCTTGCCCCGCGCGGTCATGGCCGGGCCCCGGTCCCGGCCCCGGCGCCGTCCGGCACCACCAGGCGGAGCGCCGCCGGCAGCACGCGGAAGCTGGCGGGCAGGATGCCGGGCGTCTCGCCGTCGACGTCCAGGCGCACCGCCTCCGCCCCGATCGGCTCCGCCCGCACCGAGCGCGCGCGCCGGTGGCTCACCTTGTCGAGCTCGAGGTGCGTGCCGCTGTAGACGCGGCGACCGTGGCGGATCAGGTCCCAGAGGCCCATGTCGCCCATGGCGACCACGTCGAACTGCCCGTCGTCGAGCTCGGCGTCCGGCGCGATCTGCATGCCGCCGCCGAAGTAGCGGCCGTTGGCCACCGCCACCACGTAGATCGTGGTGTCGACCGAGGAGGCGGGGTCGCCGTCGAAGACCAGGCGCACGCGCTGGTTGTCGTAGGTGATGCCGGCGCGCGCGGTGGCGAGCATGAAGGACAGCCGGCCGCCCAGCCGCTTCGAGGTCTGGTTGACGTACTCGTCGACCAGCCCGCTCACCCCGAACGACGCGATGTTGATGAAGATGCGGCTCTGCGGCGCGCCGTCGCGCCCGGTCAGCTCGAGGTGGCCGACGTCGATGGTGCGGGTGTGGCGGGCGGCCAGCACGCGGGCGGCCTCGCGCGTGTCGCGCGGCAAGGGGACGGTCTTGCGGAAGTCGCCGCCGGTGCCGAACGGCAGGACGGCCAGCGACGTGGTCTGGCTGCGCGCGCGGTCGCCGTCGAAGAAGCCGTTGACCACCTCGTTGATGGTGCCGTCGCCGCCCACCGCGACCACGGTGTCGACGCCGGCGTCGATCGCCTCGCGGGCCAGGCGGGTGGCGTCGCCCGGGCTGGCGGTCATCGCGTCCTCGAAGGAGCCGAGCTCGCGGCGCAGGTCGGCGCCCAGCGTCGGCCAGAGGCGGCCGAGCTGACCGTTCTGGGCCGACGGGTTCACGATCAGCAGGGTGCGCGGGGCGGGCATGTCGGGCGAGTATCTTATACAAGGAAGGGTGAAGCCGCTGGGCCCGGACCTCGACAGCGCTGGCGACCAACGTCTGTCCCGGCGGACGCTCGCGCGGCTCAGCCGGGACCTGGACGGCCCGGCCGCCGCCGGCGCCGACGGCCAGCGGCCGCGCGCGCGCCGCCGCGCGGAGGGCGCGTACTTCACCCCCGCGCCGCTGGTCGAGCTGGTCGTGCGCGAGGCGCTGGCCGCGCGCCTGGCCCGGCGCCCGCCCACCTGGCGCGCCGACGGCTCGCCGGAGCTGACCGTCCTCGATCCGGCTGCCGGCGACGGGCGCTTCCTGGCCGCGGCGGCGGACCAGCTGGCCGCGCGGGCGGCGCGGCGCGGCCTCGACGCCGCCGCGGCGCGCGCCGCCATCGTCCGGCGCTGCCTGGTCGGCATCGAGCGCGACCCCGAGTTCGCGGCGCTGGCCCGCGCGCGCCTGGCCGGCGATGGCGGCGGGGGTGGCGGCGGCGCGACCGTGCACTGCGACGAGGCGCTGCTGTCTCCGGCCGCGCGCGCGCTGGAGGGCACGGCCGACGTGGTGGTCGGCAATCCCCCGTACGTGAGGTCGATCCGGCTCGGGCTGGCCGACGACCGCCTGCGCCAGGCGCTGCGCGGCCGCTACGCCGCCACCTCGCGCGGCGAGTGGGACCTCTACGCCGCGTTCCTCGAGCAGTCGCTCGAGTGGGCGGCGCCCGGCGGCGAGGTGGCGCTGGTGGTGCCGTCGCGCTGGCTGACCGCGCGCTGCGCCGCGCTCCTGCGCGGCAAGCTGGCCGCGGCCCGCTCGGTGCGCGCGCTGGTCCTGTTCGGTGCCGAGCAGATCTTCCAGGGCGCCACCACCTACGCGTCGGTGGCGTTCCTGGCCCGCGCGCGCTGCGATCGCGTGCTGGTCGCGCGGAGGAGCGGCGCCGCGTGGCAGGTGGGGCAGGTGCCGGCGGGCGAGCTCGACGGCGCGCCGTGGCGGCTCTCGATCGGGCGGCGGCGCGCGCTGGTCGAGCGCCTGGCCGGCCGCGGTCCGGCGCTCGCCGAGGTGGCGCGCGTCGCCAAGGGGGCCGGCACCAACGCCGACCCGGTGTTCGTCCTCGCCCCCGAGTCCGCGCGCGAGGTGGAGCCGGCGCTGGTGCGGCCGTGCCTGCGCGGGCGCGACGTCGAGCCGTTCGGCGCCGGCCGCCCGGCCCGCGTGCTGGTGCCGTACGCGCGCGACGGCCGCTTCATCGAGCCGGACGAGCTCGGCCGGCGCTACCCGCGCGCGGCCGCTTACCTGGCCGGTCACCGCGGCGCGCTCGAGCGGCGCGAGCGCGGCCGCTTCCGCGGGCCGGCCTTCTACCGCTTCGGCCGGCCGCAGAACCTGGCCTGGCTGTCGGCCCCGGCGCCCAAGCTGGTGGTGCCCGACGTCGCTCGCGCCGGGCGCGCGCTGATCGATCGCCGCGCCGCCATGGTGCTCGACTCGGCCTACGCGATCCGGCCGCTGGCGGGCGCGCGCGCCGCCTCGCTCGGCCTCCTGCTCGCCGTCTTCAACTCCGGGGTGGTGGCCCTGTGGCTGCGCGAGACCGGCGTGCCGCTGCGCGGCGGCTACGTCCGGCTCAAGACCGCCTACCTGGAGCCGCTGCCGCTGCCGCCGCCGTCGCGCTTCACCGCCGCGGCGGAGGCCGCCGCGCTGGCGCCGGACGCGGCCGGGCGGCGCGAGGAGATCGACGACCTGGTGCGCCGCGCCTACGGCATCGGGCGCGCCGACTGGGCCGACGGATCGCCCTTCTGATCGGCCGCCCGGTCGTAGGGGATGTAGCGCTCCCAGCGCCACGGGGTGAAGCGGTCGCCGATGAGCGTGTCCAGGAGCTCCACGAAGATGCTCTCCCCGTTGTCGCTGTTGGTCATGATGACGATGGCGGTGCGCGGCCGCTCGAACGTGATCGAGTAGTGCTGGAAGCCGTCGTCGTGGCCCTCCTTGAAGTAGGCCGGGCCGTACGGCGTCGTCAGCAGCCCCCAGCCGAGCCCGTACGACAGGCGGATGGCGTCGTTCTCGTCGGTGGTGGCGGGATCGGTGGTGGGGAACTGGTGGGCCGAACGGATGCGGATCTGCGGGCGCAGCATCTCGGCGCGCGCCGCGCGGCCCAGGCGGTCGCCGCGCAGCACGGCGCACAGGAAGGCGGCCCAGTCGCGCGCGGTCGTGTCCATCGAGCCGGCCGCGTCCGCGTGCTCGCGGTGGGCGTGGCCGAGCGGCTTGCCGGCCGCGTCGTAGCCGACGGCGGCCTCGTCGGCGAGCCCCGGCTGCCACACCATGCTGGTGCGGGTCATGCCGAGCGGGGCGAACACGCGCTCGCGCATCTCGTCCGCGGTCGAGCGCTTCCCGATGGCCTGGAAGAAGGCGCGCTGCAGCAGGAGGATGCCCTCGCCCGAGTACATGTAGCGCGTGCCCGGCTCCGCCTCGATGTGGAGCTTGCCGTCGTCGTTGAAGCGCCGCCAGTTGGGGAAGCCGCTGGTGTGGCTGAGCAGCATGCGCGGCGTGATGCGCTTCAGGCGATCGTCGCCGGCGAGGTCGAGGTAGTCCTCGTCCTCGGCGAGCGGCGCCGGGAAGTACTCGACCACCGGGCGGTCCAGGTCCATCCGCCCCTCGCCCACCAGCTGCATCACCGCGACGGCGAACGCCGGCTTGCTGAACGACGCGCCCACCATGACCGTGTCCGGCGTCATCGGCGCGCGCCGCGCGACGTCGCGGTAGCCGTAGCCCCTGAGGTAGGCGACCTTCCCGTCATTGATGATGGCCAGCGCGAGCCCGGGCACGCGCGCCGCGGCGATGAGGCGCTCCACGGTCAGGTCGACGTCGCGGAACGAGATCGCGCTGCCGTCGAGGCGCCGCACGGCGCCCTGCCCGGCAGCGGGCCGCGCCGGCGAGGGGCTGCACCCCGCCACGAGCAGGGCGAGGCCGACGAGCGCTGGCCTCATGGCTCGCAGATCATGGCAGGAGCTGCGCGACCGAGACCACGCGCCCCAGCAGCGGCAGCTCCACGGTCTCGGCCGGGCCGAACAGCGCGGTGCGGGCGTATCTGCCCTCGGAGAGCGGCTGCGTGCTGACCTCGAGTCGACGCGCCGTGAGATCGAGGAGCCAGTAGACCGGGATCCCGATCCGGGCGTAGGTGCGCGCCTTCTTGCGATCGGTGTCCTGGCTGGTCCTGGCCACTTCCACCGCCAGGATCACGTCCGCGCCGACCGGATGATGTTCGGCGTAGTCGGCCGCCGATCCCCGGACCACCGCCAGATCGGGCTCCGGCAGCCCATCGGGTGACGCGTCGAGCGGGAGCTGCACGCGGAGCGCGCCGCTGCCCCGGTACGCGTCTGCCAGGAAGTCTTGCAGCGCCATGATGCGCGACGAGTGCGGAGGCCCTTGCGGGGTGACGACGACCAGCTCCCCTTCCAGGAGCTCGAGCGGCTCGTCCGGTTCGATGATGCCGGCGTCCACCATGCGGAGCACCTCGTCGGTCGTGAACCGGCGGTGCGCTGTCTCGACGGTGAGTCCCAAGCGGCAGCTCCTGGGTCAAGCCTGGCGAGCTGACCCGGACCGGTCAACGCGCCGGCCTACCGGGTGGCGCGCTCGGACTGGCTCGACGGGGTCTCACCCAGCGGGGGCGGGGTGTGGAGGCTGAGCAGGTAGACGAACCCGAGGAGGACGAGCGCGGCGCCGACCCCGAGGACCCAGATCCTGCGCAGACTCTTGTCGATGAGATCCAGCTGCTGCTTCTTGAGCTGGGGCACCTTCGGCGACATGCCGCTCGTATAGCACAGCTGGGCGCCGCCCACCGCAGCGCGCGATCAGCCGGGGCCGGAGCGCGCGTCCTGGCCGGAGACCATGGAGGCCAGGTCCTGCACCACAACTCCGCTCGGCGCATTGCGTTTGAGCATGAAGGCGCAGGTCGCGCACGACGTCACCACGGTGCCGCCGCCGCGTGCGGCGACTTGTCGCAGGCGGGCGCGGGCCATCGCGTCGGCCACCTCCGGCATGGTCTTCGGCAGGAGGCCCGCCCCGCCGCAGCACTCGGTGTCGGCGCGCGCGCCCGGCAGCTCGCGCACCTCGACCAGGCGGGCCAGCACCCGCCGCGGCTCGTCCATGACGCCGGCGTAGCGGGCCAGGTAGCAGGGGTCGTGGTAGTAGACCGAGCGCAGGTTGCAGCTGGGCGCCGGCGCTTCTTGAAGTCGCTTTTCGAGCCGGTCCAGAAATTCGGCCAGCGAGAGCACCTCGCTCGACAGGTTCACGCCCTCGGCCGGGTACTGCGCCCGCATGGTGTAGACGCAGGCCGAGCAGTTGATGACGACCGTGCGGTACGGCTTGAGCGCCGCCGCCACCCGCGCCGCCTGCCAGCGGAACATGTCGACCAGCCCGGCGGCCAGGAGCGGGTAGCCGGCGCAGGCCTGCCCCGCCGCCACCACCGCGACCTCGCTGGCTCCCGCGCGGTCGAACAGGCGCAGCGCGGCGTCGATGTCGCCCAGGCCCTTGTCGATGGCGTCGCACCCGGGCCAGAAGCCGACCGGCGCGCTGTCGGCGAAGCGATCGGGCGGCACGTGGTCGCGCAGGATCTCGACCAGCCGCTGCTCGCGGCTGCGAAACCGCTCCGGGTAGCCGGCCAGCGCGGGGTGCCCGGCGCCGCGCGCGTTGGCCGCCGCCCGCCCGGCCAGCAGCACCAGCCCCGGCTCGTTCCCGTGCATGCAGCTGGTCGTGCACTGGCGGCAGCCGGTGCAGGCGTAGAGCAGATCGGTCGACTGCTCGGTCCACGCCACGTGACCGCGGCGCAGCTGGTTGAGGCGATCCATCTTCGCCTGCGGCGTGTACTGCTCGCGCCCGCTCGCCTCCGCCACGGGACAGGCGAAGCGGCACATCTTGGGACAGAAGGTGCAGTTGTCGAGCTGCCGCGCGACCGAGGAGGCGGTGAAGACGTCGGGCATGCGGATCGATTAGACCATCAACTCCAGCCCCGTTTCTCCTCACACCCCCGGATTCATGATCCCGGCGGGGTCGAGCCGGCGCCGCAGCTCGCGCGCGTACTGCTCCATCTCGCGGTTCTCGCTGCCCAGGAGGACCGCGCCCGCCGCCGACGCGGCCGCCTCGGCCATGGCGCGCGCGGAGGCGAGCTCGTCGCCGGCCAGCGGCTGGCCGCCGGGGCCGAGCAGCGTGAAGAAGAGGACCGCGCCGTCGGCCTCGAAGCGCGAGGCGTGCGCGCGCAGCCCGACGCCCATGCCGGCGCACGCGACCCGCACCGCCCGGTAGACCGGGGCCTGCCGCCTGGGCGACGCGGTCACCTGGATCACCGGGGCGGGCAGTGCGGCGCCGCGGTCCTGGCCGGTGCGCCGCCGCCACCACAGCTCGGCCAGCTTCTCGTCGAGCTGCCGGCCGCCCATCGCCGCCGCCGCGCTGGCCACCAGGTCGCGGTCGCACGCGGCCAGGTCGGTCGGCCCCGCCGTGGCCACCACCATGATCGCCTGCTCGTCCTTGCCGGGCGGGCAGACGTCGGCGCCGAGGTGGGCGCGCGCCTCGGCGGCGTCGTACACGCGCAGCGCGGCCGGCGCCGCCTCCTCGCGCAGCGCCAGCCGCACCGCGGCCAGCGCGTCCTCGAACGACGGCAGCGCGTGGGCGGCGAGGAAGCGCGCCTCGGGCCGCCGGTGGAGCCGCAGGACCGCCGCGGTCAGGAACCCGATCGTGCCCTCGCTGCCGCACAGCGCGCGGGCCAGGTCGGGGCCGGTCGACCGCCGCGGGGCCACGCGCGTGTGCACCGTGCGCCCGTCGGCCAGGACCGCCGACACGCCCAGCACCGACTCCTCGATGAAGCCGTGCCGGGGAGACGACTTGCCCGGCGTGCGCACCGACAGGAGGCCGCCGATGGTGGAGCCCAGCACCTGGGGCGGGAAATCGCCCAGCGACAGCCCGCGCGGCGCCGCGATGCGCTCGAGCGCGAGCGCGGTGAGCCCGGCCTGCACGTGCACGACCAGCGAGGTCTCGTCCAGGTGGAGGACGTGGCACATGCGCCGGCTGTCGACGAACAGCCGCGGCCGGCCGGCCAGCTTTGCCGGGCTCTGCGGCGCCGGCGACGCCCGCGTGCCGTTGCCGACCGGGAGGATCGCGGCCCCGATGCGACTGGCCAGGGCCAGGATCTCGGCCACCTCGGTCGCCGACCCGGGCTGGACCAGGTAGGCCGCCTCGGTCGCCGGCGGCGCGCCCTCGGCGGCGAGGCGGCGGGTCAAGGCCGGAGGCGGGCGGCGCAGGTTGAGCGGACCGACGATCGCCTCGAGCGCGCCGCCCAGATCGCCCGCCGCGCCGGCCACCAGTGCGCTCATGGCGCGGCCGCCTGCTCGTCGGCCGCCCACTCGCCCTCGTCGTGCGTGATCGCCGCGGGCAGCCCGAGCTTGCCCGGGTTGAGGATGCCGTCCGGATCGAAGGTGGACTTGAGCGCGCGCAGGATGGTCATCGCCTCGCGGTGCTCGGCCGCCATGGCCTGGCCCTTGAGCAACCCGATACCGTGATGGTGGCTGATGGTGCCGCCGGCGCGGCTGGCCGCGGCCAGACCGTCGCGCCAGACGGCGTCGTAGGCCCGCCGCGCATCGCGCGCCGGATCGGCGCGGGCCGCGAAGGTGAAGTAGATCGAGCAGCCCTCGGGGTAGGCGTGGGAGAAGTGGGCCATGACCACCGCGTGCTGGGCGATCGCCTGCTTGACCGAGCGGTAGAGGTCCATGAGGCGCTCCCAGGTCGAGGCGACCTCCATGGTGTCGACGAACAGGCCCGCGCGGAAGGTGGGCGACATGCGATAGGACACCGCGTAGCGGTGCTCGAACCACTGGCGCCCCGGCTCCTCGCCCCGATCGATCGCGCCGGCGCGGTCGAGCTCGTCGAACACCAGGCGGGCCTCGACCCCGGTGCGGATGCGCGAGCCCTCGAGCCCGATGATGAGCCGGCAGCCGCGCCGCGAAACGCGCTCGGTCAGCGGCGCGGCCAGGCTGTTGATGAGGCGCGGGCGGGACAGCGCGGCGGCCACCGCGTCGCGCCGCAGCCGGCTGGCCACGCGCCGCGCGGCGTCGCCGCCGCCGAGCAGGCCCAGCGCGCGGCCGAACAGCCCGGCCGGGGCCGGCCCGTCGTGCTCGCGCGGCGGGATGTGGGGCAGCGCGCCCTGGGCCGCGCCCGGGGCCGGCGCCAGCAGCGGATCGGCGGCCGGGCCGACGTCGGCCGCGTGGTCCGATCGCTTGCCGAAAAGCGGCCCGTGGTTGATGAAGGTGTCGAGCTCGTCGTACAGGCGGACGACCGCCGGGCGCAGGCCGCGCTGCATGACGCGCCGGATCGCCTCCACGCCCTGCGCCACGCTCGCCACCTCGAAGCCGCGCAGGACGCGCAGCTCCGGGCTCGGCGCCACGCGCAGGCGCGCCGACGTGATGACGCCGAGCGTGCCCTCGCTGCCGAGCAGGAGCTGGGTCCAGTTCGGGCCGCGCTCGGCCCGCACCGGGCCGTCCGTGTGAATGACGTCGCCGCGGCCGGTCACCACGGTCAGCCCGGCGACGCGGTCCTCCACCTTGCCGTACTTGGTCGACATCTGACCGGCCGCGCGGCATGCCAGCCATCCGCCGACCGTGGAGCAGTAGATGGACGACGGGAAGTGACCGAGGGTGTAGCCGCGGCGATTGATCGCGCGCTCGAAGCGCTCGCCGTTCATCCCGGCCTCGACGTTCACGACCATCTCGTCCCGGTCCAGCGCGCCGAGCTCGTTCATGCGCTTGAGATCGATCGTGATGCCGCCCAGGATCGGCACCGCGCCGCCGCACACGCCCGAGCCTCCGCCGTAGGGGACGACAGGCGCCCCCAGCTCGCGCGCCACCCGCACGATCGCCGCCACCTCGCGCTCGCTCTCCGGCCACACCACGATGGTCGGCCGGTCGGGCGGCAGCTCGCCGGCCCGCACGCCGATGAGCAGGCGCGGCCACATGTCGCGGCCGTAGCTGGCCAGGTCGGACTCGCGCTGCGACATGCGGCGCTCGCCGACGATGGGAAGCAGCTCCCGGCGCAGCCGGTCGGCGTCTACCGCGGTGCGCGACATGCGCGAAACGTTAGGGCCCGGCTGCGCGCCGCGCAAGGCCGGGGGGCACGGCCGGCTCGCCGCCCGGTTCGCCGGCGGCCGCGGCCTACGACGTGGGCCGCTTGCTGCGCAGACCGCGGCGGGCGCGGTGGGGCTTGCCGCGCGCCTTGCCGGCCTTCGCCGGCGCCGGCGCGGGCTCGGCGGGCGCCGCCTGCGCCGCCGACCTGGCCGCGGCGGCCTCCGCCATGCGGCGCGGCAGGTCCTGCAGCCACGCGGCCAGCGGGGTGTCGGCCGCCACCAGGCCGAGGATCTCGACCGGAGCGACCGGGCGTCCGTCGAGGCGGACCTCGAAGTGGAGGTGAGGACCGGTGGCGTGGCCCGACGAGCCGACCTTGCCGACCAGGTCGCCCGGCGCGACGAACTGACCGGCGTGCACCGTGATGCGCTGGAGATGGGCGTAGCGCGTCTCCACGCCCTCGCCGTGATCGACGAACACGACCCGGCCGTAGCCGCGCATGCGCTGAGCCTTGGCCACCAGCCCCGACCCGGCCGCGTGCACCGGCACGCCGCGCCCGGCGCGCAGGTCGAGGCCGTTGTGCTTCTTCCTGGTCTTGCGGCGGAACGGATCGCGCCGCACGCCGAAGCCCGAGACCACTCCCCCCGCAACCGGCCTCAGCTCGAGCAGCGACGGCTCCTGCATGAGCGCCGCCTCGACCGCTGCTCCGGGCCGCGCGGTGACCATCGCCAGCGCGACCGACAGCGCGCGCCGCGCGCCGCTGTAGGTCGACGGCGCCAGCTCGCTGCGCACCTGCCAGTCGGCCAGAGATTCGTAGAGGACCCACGCCGAGTGCAGGCGGGCCGCCAGCGGCTCGTCCGAATCCGCGTCGCCGGCGGCGCTGGTGGCCGACGCCGAGGCCGACGCCCTGGCCGTCTTCCCCTTCACCGCCTTCTTCTTCGCGGCCCGCGCCTTGTCCGCAGACTTTGCGCGGCGGGCGGAGCGCGACCGAGAGCGGTCGGCGTCCGAGGTTCCTGCGGCGAGGGAAAATGCCAGTGCTGTGGTTGCTGCACCGACCAAGATCCGCCGCTTGAGCACCATGCGAGGGTCTGGATACTCACCTCCGGCGCGCGAACCGGTCAAGGGTTACCAGGCCTGCGTCCCGCAATTTGGAGGACCGTGTACCCGCCGCGCCGACTTCATGCGACGAGGCGGCCCCACACAGGGACGCAGCTCCCGCGGTTGGCTAGAATTTCGGCGTGCCCGCAATCGAGACGCGCCGCAGCGCGGCCCCCAGGGCGGTGTGGACCGGCGCCGTGTTCGCCGCCCTGGCCGCCATCCTCCTCCTCCTCGGCACCGGCAGCGCTCACTGGTGGAGCGGCGAGAAGGGCGGGCTCGAGTCTGCCGTCGGGCTGCGCGCGTTCGAGCTGTGTCACGGCGACGTGTGCCGGTCGCGCGCCCTCGAGGGCATGGGCTCCGAGGCGTGGATGCTGCTCGGACGGCTCGGCACCTGGACGGGCGGGCTGACCGGTCTCTTCCTGGTCCTCGCCGCGGCGGCGGTGGTCCTCTACCGCGCGGGCTTCTGGCCGCGCCTGTTCGGCCGCGTCGGCGCGGCGCTCTCGCTCATCTCGCTCGTCGTCGGGTCCGGCTTCGCGTGGAAGTATCCCGGCTTCAGCGGCCTGGGGGCCGGCTGGGCGATGGCCGCCTACCTGGGCGGCGCCGCGCTCGGGGTCGGCTCGGCCGGCCTGCTCATCGCCGGCGGCGCCGCGCGCCAGGCGCCTTGACCCGCCCGACGCCGCCGGCCTCGCCCGCACCGCCGCCCGCGCTCGCGCCGCCCGCACCGTCGCCGCTGCGCGCCGCGCCGAGCTTGTCCCACGACACGATCGCGCTCCTGCGCGTCTCGGGCTGACAGGACGGGCAGAAGAAGGCGTCGTGCCCGTGCACGCCCGCGGTGCGGATCGGCGTGCCGCAGCGCGGACACGGCTGCCGGTTCTTTCCGCGCACGCTGAGGAAGTCGCGCAGCTTCTCCTCGAGCGGCGGCTTGCGCCGGGCGATCTCCGCCGCCGCGCGCGCCAGCACGTCGGAGATGGCGCGGTGCAGGCGGGCCAGCTCCTCGTCGCCGAGCGACTTGATCCATGTCTTGGGGTGCACGCCGGCCGCGAACAGCGCCTCGTCGGCGTAGGCGTTGCCCATCGCGTCGAGCGCGCTCCTGTCCATCAGGAACACCTTGGCCTGATCGCGCCGCGCGCGGGCCAGGGCGCGAAAGCGCTCCAGGGTGAACGCCGACGGGTCGAGCACGTCGACGCCGATCGCCTCGAGCCCCGGCACCTGCCGCCACTCTCCGTGCGCCACCACGTAGACCTTGCCCATCTGCACATCGTCCCGGTAACGCAGCTCGCGTCCGTCGTCGAGCGCGAACGCGACCGCCAGATCGGCGGGCGCGCGCTCGGCCGCCGCGTGCAGCGCGAAGCGGCCGGCCAGCATCGGCGCGATCACGAGATCGACGAGATCGACGGGAGCGCCCGCCTCGCCGCCGTCGCTTCGTGCCGGACGGTGTTCCTCTGGTCCGGCGAGCTCGAACACGGCGAAGTGGCCTCGCCGGAACACGCGGCCGAATCCGCGTCCGACCAGGAGCTCCGCCGGAGACCCCGGGAGGGCGAGGCGCAGGACGACCGGCTTCTTGACCCGCACCGCCGCGATGCGTCGGCCGGTGAGCTCGCGCTCGAGGATCGGCAACCAGTAGTCGAGATCAGGCCGCTCCGCCATCCAGGTCGGGAGGATGATAAGGTGCGAACGATGGCGCGCAAGCAGGACGCAGTCGACTATCACAAGGCTGGGCGGCCCGGAAAGCTGGAGGTGGTCCCGACCAAGCCGCTCGACACCCAGCGCGATCTGTCTCTCGCCTACACACCGGGCGTGGCGGTGCCGTGCCTGGAGATCGCGGAGGACGAGGAGAAGGGCTGGGAGTACACGGCGCGCGGCAACCTGGTCGCGGTCATCACCAACGGGACGGCGGTGCTCGGGCTGGGCAACATCGGCCCGCTGGCCGGCAAGCCGGTGATGGAGGGCAAGGCCTGCCTGTTCAAGAAGTTCGCCGACATCGACGTCTTCGATCTCGAGCTCAACGAGACCTCGGTCGACAAGTTCGTCGACGTGGTGGCCGCGCTCGAGCCCACCTTCGGCGGCATCAACCTCGAGGACGTGAAGGCGCCCGAGTGCTTCGAGATCGAGGAGAAGCTGCGCAAGCGCCTGCGCATCCCGGTGTTCCAC
>Ga0126377_10000507_pt1 | contig 23683 bp, 13 predicted proteins | sample PanSoiMetPlot_22_FD_92647 | JGI IMG/M metagenome (GOLD analysis project Ga0126377, IMG submission 92647) | Tropical forest soil microbial communities from Panama - MetaG Plot_22 | ecosystem: Environmental > Terrestrial > Soil > Tropical forest > Bulk soil | place: Panama | collected 2016-02-17 | reverse complement strand
GCGGCGCGGCGCCAACCTCGTATGTTCTGATTCAGAAAATGATCTTCAACCCGAACTGCATCTGCCGCGGGTCGAGCGCCGACGCGATTTGGCCGAACGAAGAGGCGTTGGAAGTCGCCCCGGGGTAATTGAAGTTCGCATGGTTGAACGCGTTGAACAACTCCGTGCGGAATTGAACCTTGAACCGCTCGGTCATGTTGAAATTACGGCTCAGGGCGAAGTCAAAGTTTTGGAGGCCCGGCCCTATGATGATGTTGCGGCCCGCGGTTCCGAACGAACCGACCGCCTGCGTTTGAAACGCGGCTTTATTGAACCATTGTTCAACGGTCTTGGGCCCTGAGTTAGGATCGCCGACCAGGTTCGGGCGGTCGTTGCGGTTAAGGGTGTTACTGAAATCCCCGCTTAGCACGGCCGTGAACGGGCGGCCTGATTGCAACGAGAGGATGCCTGAAGCCTGCCACCCTCCGAAGACGTGGGCGAGCGGGCCGCCGCCAAAGACCTTATGTCCTTTGCCGAGTGGAATCTCCCAGATCGTGCTCGCCACGAACCGATGTCGTATATCGAAATCAGACAACCCGCGCTCGGCGCGCAGGTCGAACGCATTCTGCGCAACGGCGTTCGACGCGTTGCTGCTGGTCGAAATGCCCGGCGAGTTATCAATGGATTTGCTGAACGTGTAAGACCCGAGCAGCGACAGCCCTTTCGTGTAACGCTTCTCGGCCTTCAGTTCCATGGAATGATAGGTTGAATTCGCCACGCTCTCGATCCAGGTGATGTTGCCGAACTGCGGGTACGTGCGGCGCGCCTGAACCTGCGCCGCAGCGCCCGGCCCCGGCGTGGCCTGATTCAGGTTGCGGTTAAGCGGCAGATGAGTTCCCTTCGACCCCAGATAGCCGATCTCGAAGACTACATCGGAGCCGATTCCGCGCTGAACGCTCAACCCCCATTGTGTGATGTAGGCCGTGTCGAAGTTTTCGTCAATCGCCGTCATCGTTAGCGTGCCGTTGGTCGGCGCGGCCGTAGGCGCCGGGCCCGGGAACGGATTGTTGAGTGTGATCGGCGCGGCCTTGCTCGAATTGAATTGCTGCGGCAGCCGGAACGGGAAATTGAAGAGCATCCCGAGGAAACCGTTGCCTGCGGGCTGCACGTTGTAAAACACCCCGAGGCCGCCGCGCACGACCGTCTTCGAATCGCCCAGCGGCTGCCACGCGAATCCGACGCGCGGCGCGATGTTGTTGTAATCGTACTTGAACAGATTGGCCGGCGCCCCGTTCTGCCCCGCGGCGCGAATCCGGCCGGTCTTCGGGTCGAACGAAGCGATGGTGTTGTACTTCTCGGTCATCGGCGTGTTCAGTTCCCACCGCAGACCCAGGTTGAGCGTCAGCCTCGAATTCACTTTCCAGTCGTCCTGCGTATAAACGTTGAACGACGTGGTGCGGCTGTAGGTCGAAGGCCCTAGCGGATTACGCTGCGTGCTGGTCGGAATGCCGATCAGCAGATCGGCGAACGGATGGCCGCTGGTCGGAACCGTGGTCGAATTGGCCGGGGTGTTGAAGTTGAAAATACCGCGCCCCTGGCTGATGAAATAGAGGTTCGATTGGAACCGGCGGACATCAAATCCGAATTTCAGCGTGTGCGTCGACTTGATCCAGATCAGGTTGTCAACAAACTGATAGGTGTTGTCGCGGCGATCCTGCGGCAGATTGGTAGCGCCGCCTATGGTTGAAAAGCCGTTGATCGCGACCTGAGGCACGCCGCCGTTGAACGGCGTCTCGCCGAAAAACGTCCCGGGAATTTTGAACTGGCTCACGAAGTCGACACTGTCGTCTTCCTGAATGCGCGGTTGGCGCAGGCGGTTGAAGCCGGCGCGAACTTCATTGGTCAGGTTCGGCGTAAACGTGTGCGTCTCGACTATGCCGATGAGCTGAGTCGTCAGACCGGTGTTGCACCCGAAGCCCGGCAGGACGCGGGTCCCGCAGAGCGCGTTGGACGGCTCGAACGCCGGGTTGTCGTAATAATTGTATGTGCCGTAAAGCGAATCTTTCGATGAAAGCGTATGGTCGAAACGCGAGCTGATCTGGTTGTAATTTTCGCGCCTCGTCGCGCTGAAGTTGTAGTTGTTCGACGGCGCCTGCCCTGCGGGAGTGGCGGTGGTGGGCGTGGGGAAAAACTTCGCCAGCGCCTGGCCGATCGGGTTCATATTGAGAAGAGCCTGATCAATCACGTTCGGCGTGGCGAACTCTTGCCCGGTGAACGGATTGACCACTTTCACCGGCAGCCCGCGAAAATCGCCGTTGACCATCGCCACCGTCGGCACTGTCGCAAGCGATGTCACCGACTGTCGCAGCCGCAGCCCTTCGTAGCTCGCGAAGAAGAAGGTCTTGTCGTTGACGATCGGCCCGCCAAAACTGCCGCCGAACAGATTGCGCTTGAACGACGGCGCTTTCTCGCCGGGCTTCAGCCGCAGGAAGAAGTTGCGCGCGTCGAGCGCCTGGTTGCGCAGGAATTCATAGGCCGTGCCGTGAAACTGGTTCGTCCCCGATTTGGTGTTGATCACCACCTGGCCGCCGGAGTTTCGCCCGTACTCCGCAGAATAGATTCCGCTCAGCATTTTGAACTCTTGTATCGCGTCGATCGAAGGGCGGAACGACGGGCCGTTGATGCCCGTGTCGTTGTTGTCAATTCCATTTAGCGTGAAATTGTTCGAGACCTCGCTGGAGCCGGCGACGTTGAACCCGCCGCGGAAGCTGAGCGTGGAACCTTGGGCGGGCGGCAGCACTCGAGGCGCGGTCAGCGCGAGCGCGTAAAATTCGCGGCTGTTGAGCGGCAGTTCGAGCACCCGCTTGTTGTCAATCACCGTGCCGACCGAAGCCGAATCGGTCTGGACCAGCGAGGCCGCGGCAGTGACCTCGACCGATTCCGAAACCTGTCCGATCTGGAGCGTGAAATCCACGCGGGCTTTCTGGTCAATCTGCAAAATCAAGCCGGTCTGCACGGCTTTCTTGAAACCCTGCTTTTCGACCGCTATCTGGTATTCGCCGACGTTGAGCAGCGGGACGGTGTAATCGCCATTCTCGCTGGTCACGGCCTCGCGCTCGACATTCGTCTGAACATTTCTGGCGCTGACGCGCGCGCCGGGAACCGCGGCGCCTGAGGCGTCCCGCACCTGCCCGGTGACCGTGGCTGTAGACGTTTGAGCCAAAGCCATCGAGCCGTTGACCGCGACCGCAAGACACAGCGCGGCGACGCTTCTTTTCACTTCCCGAAACAAACGAATTCCTAACATAATCCCCCCTTGCGTAGGTCGTTAAAGAGCGGAAGAGTCATGCTCTCCGGTGAACGTGGCATGTATTCAGAGATGAATGCAGGGAATGTGAAAGAAGAAACCGGCTTGCTATTAATCAGGTTTATGCGAAACCGGCATGAAACTCAACCGGAGTAAGATTTCGGCCGTATCATATTCAAATGCGCCGATGCGTGTAAATATTTTGGGCGTGAGGGAGCGAAAAATCTTCGGCTTCATGCGCCATGCTCGCCGGGCGGCGGGAATCCATGCTGCGCCCTTCCTATCGGGCCTTCGTATTTCAAGGTCGTCTTGAAATGCTCGAACCTGCCGTCTCCGGCCATCTCAGCGCAGCGTTCTCTCAGCCGCCGCATCTCGTCATCGCTCATCGGGGTGAAGCCGCGCGCAACATTCAAATTCTGTCGCAACACGTCGAGAGATTCCATCCCGCTGACCACCGTCGCGACCGGCAGACTCATCGCGTAGCGTAGCGCTTCTTCGGCGGTGACGGCCCCTGCCCTCACCATATTCCCTTCACCGCCCAGACTCTTCATCCCGATGGCCGCTATCCCCCGCCGCTCGAGTTCGGGCAACACCTTCCGCTCGAAGCTGCGGAAGGTCGCGTCGAAGCAGTTCAATGGCAGCTGGCAGGCGTCGAACGGATAATCGTACGACAGCATCTTCAAGTGTATATCCGGGCTTTTGTGACCGGTAAAACCGATGAAGCGAACCTTGCCTTCGCGCCTGGCCTGTTCGAGCGCTTCGATCACGCCGCCCTTCGCAAAATGCAGTTCAGGCTCATTGTCGTAAACGACTTCGTGGACCTGCCACAGGTCTAGGTAATCGGTCTTCAAGCGGCGCAGCGAATCTTCTAGCTGGCGCATCGCCACGTGACGGTCGCGCCCGTGAGTGCAAACCTTGGTCATCAGAAAGACCTCGTCGCGACGGTCCTGGATAGCCCTGCCCATCAATTCTTCGCTTCGTCCCTCGTGATACTCCCAGGCGTTGTCCAGAAATGTGATCCCGGCGTCAACGGCCTCGTGAACCAGGCGGACGGCTTCGTTATCGTCTTTCATCAAACCGAGGTGATAACCGCCAATGCCGATCGCCGTCACTTCAACGCCTGTGCGGCCAAGTAACCTCAGCGGTACGTCCAATGAGCGCTGATTGCTCGCGTCAATACCCACTTGCGAATCTCCCCTTTGACCGATGTCGAATAAAACTCATCTCAGGCACTGCTTAAGGCCGTTAGAATATCACCACCATAATCTCAATGGAACTCGAGTTACGGAGTCAATGAGTCGGGAAAATCGGCTGAGAAAGCGATAGAAAAGAGATTGTCGTCTCCCCCCGTTGAAAGCGTCACGGTTGTCTCCAACGCGACGCTTTCGGGGGATCTGGCTGAAGGACGCAAGTTTAGGCGGGTTGCGCGGGCGTTAAAGAATAGAAAAACGCTCGCTCTTGCCGGGCGCCGATTTTTTTCGCCGCGTGACGAATAAATTCGGCGACTACGTGGCTTTCCTCGCCCCTAGATCACTCATGTGAGATTTGCGGCGAAAAGCGGTAACTCCCGCGAAACTTTTTTTCGACCCTGGCTGTAGCTACGATCCACGCCATTTCAGGCAGAGGTATAATGCTGATAAAGGCGCCTTGGCCGGCCAATCGAGAATCGGGCCTCTATGACGCCGGCGTCACTCAAACACACAACGGAGAGCTCTTTTGTAAGGTTAGGCCGATACAGCTTTGGCTGGGCTTTGAGTCGTCGCGCCCCTAGGATTCCGTTGCGCCCCTTGCGCGACGCGTGTCAATTTCTTTCTACCTCTACGAGCGCATCATAAAACGTCGCTCCCGCTCCCAAATCGGTCAGTCCTTGGGAAGTCACGTCATTCGCGTTGCATCCGTCGCTCGTCAACTTCTTCCACCACACCGACAAGGCGACGACGACTCCAGGCCGCGCCTTTTCGCTGACGCGCGCCTCGAGTCTGAATTCGCCGCGGTCGTTGAAAACGCGCACGCGGTCGCCGTCCTTGATGTCGCGAACGGCGGCGTCTACCGGATGGATTTCCAGACGCGGCTCTTTCTCAGCTTTCAAGAAGGTCGGCAGGTTGGCGAAGCTCGAATTGAGGAAGTTGTGCGCGGGCGGCGAGATGATGGCCAGCGGATATTTCTTCGCCAGTTCCGGCGCGGTTTGCGCCGATTCGCGAGGCGGGATGAAGGTCGGCAGCGGGTCAACACCCTGCTTCGCCAGGGTCTCACTGAAGAATTCGCACTTGCCGGAAGGCGTCGGGAAGCCGCCTTCCGCGAACGGCGCGAAATTTTCGGGCACGCTCAAGCGCATCCAGCCGCGCTCTTTCAACTCTTCAAATGTCATGCCCCGCATGCGCGGGTGATCGTAATTGATCGCCTGGCGCGCGATTTCTTCGTCGGAGTCTTTGAAGCAATCCTCGGTGAAGCCCATCCGCTCGGCCAACAGTCGGAAGACCTCGCTGTTGGGCTTGGCCTCGCCGATCGGCTCGATGGCCGGCTTGTTGATGAGCATGTAGATGTGGCCGTAGGCTTTGTGAATGTCGAAGTGTTCGAGCTGCGTGGTCGCGGGCAGCAGGATGTCGGCGTAATCGGCGGTGTCGGTCTGGAAGATTTCGTGGACTACGGTGAAGAGGTCTTCGCGCTTGAAGCCTGCGATGACGCGGCGCGAATCGGGCGCGATGGCCACCGGGTTGGAGTTGTAGACGTAAATCGCGCGAACCGGCGGGTCGAGTGGTTCTAAGGTCTCCGCCGGCGCGTCTTTGACGCTAAGCTCCTGCACGCGCTGATAGCCGAGCAGCGCGTCGCCTATGGCCGACATGTTGATCGTGCGCGGATCGTTCCAGATCAGGTCGGGGCGCTCCAGGGCATGAGCGTTGATGCCGAAGGTTCCCGATGTCGAGAGCAGAGCGCCGCCGGCCGCATCGCGCCACGCGCCGACCAGCGCCGGCAAACAGGTGATCGCGCGCACGGCCATCCCCCCGCCCGCGTGTCGCTGTAAGCCGTAATTCAAACGGATCACGGCGGGCTTCGTCGTCGCGTATTCGCGGGCGAGACTGACGATCACTTCTTCGCTCAGGCCGGTAATCGCTGCGGCGCGCGACGGCGGGTATTTCATCACTCGTTCGCGCAGCAGATTGAAGCCAAGCGTATAGCGTTCGACGTAATCATGATCGACCAGATTCTCCCTGACGATCACGTTCATCATCGCCAGCGCCAGCGCGCCGTCCGTGCCCGGCAATACGGCCAGATGCCCGTCGCACTTTTCGGCGGTCAGGCTGCGGTAGGGATCGATCGCGATCACTTTCGCGCCTTTGCGCCTGGCCTCCAGGATCTTCGGCCACAAATGCACATTCGACGTGATGACGTTCGACCCCCAGATGACAATCAGCTTCGCGTCGCTGAACCGCTCCGGGTCCGTTCCCATGCTCAAACCGATGGTAGCGCGATAGCCCGCCGCGCCCGCGTCGGCGCAGATTGTCCGCGCCAGCAACGACGCGCCGAGTTTATGAAAGAACCTGCGGTCGATTGATTGGCTCTGCACAAAACCCATCGTCCCCGCGTAGCTGTACGGCAGAATAGCCTGCGGGTCATCGGCGGCGATCTCTTTAAACTTTGCGTCGATCGTGTCCAGGGCTTCGTCCCATGAGACGCGCTCGAAAATCCCACGGCCCTTTTCGCCAGCGCGCTTCATCGGGTAGAGCACGCGCTGCGGGCTGTATGTCCGCTCCAAATAACGGTTGACCTTCGTGCAGAGAAAGCCGTCGGTGGTCGGATGATCTTTCGCCCCCTCGATCTTGACCGCGCGCCCGTTCTCGACGGTGACGAAGAACGAACAGGTGTCGGGGCAATCGTGCGGGCACGCGCCGCGAACGATTTTGAGCCCCACCGTTGAGTCGCTGTTAGAATACTCACTCGATGACATAAGCGTTCCGCGTTTCAAGAATTGTTTGAAGAGTTAATGACTAACTGATCAAACCGCAGCCGCCTGCGGTTTCAAACGATACAACATCTCGCCGGCTTTCGGAACAAAGAGGACCCCCTCGTCCTCCCGGCCCTTCCATTCATCGAGGTTGATCGTTTCGGGGTCGAGGTAGCCGAGGTTGACGCGCTCGCAACGTTCCTTCGGAATCTTCGTGGCCAGCGTGACTTTGATGCGCGGAGTCTCGGCGCCCGTTTCGGCGTCGTAAGTCCCGACGCCTCTCAGGTGCGTGCTGTGCGCGATAACGCCCCATGGGTGATGTTTGAACTTGTCCCATTGCTTTACGAAATAGTCGCGCACGTGGTAACCGATCTCGTCCAAAATGCGCCCGTGCGTATAACTGATCTCGTCAATGTGCGGGGCATAGATGATCACCTCGCCGCCTTCTGCGATCGCGGGTTCGAGCTTGTACATCCCCTTAGACGCCGTCCAGATGTCGTCGTACATCCTGGGCATCACAGAAAGAACGCGCTTGAACGGGCGCTCGACCCATTTGATGTGAATTTGCGACGAGAGGGCGGCGGCCTCTTCATAAGCCGCTTCTGGCGAGCCGATGTACAACCCGACCATCTCTTCGCCCTTGACCACCATGCTGAAGCAGAGCTTCGGGAGCTTGATGAACGAAGCCGCGCGGTCGATCACCTGCCGGACGGGCGTGTATCTCGTCCCTATCACTTCATAGCTGGTAATAACCGCGCCCAGCCAGTGCGAGAAGTTGATCACCTCCGCGCCGCTGACGCCCGGGAAGAAATATTTGTTGCCGCCGGAAAACCCGACCACTTCATGAGGGAAGGTCGGTCCGCAAATGATGATCTGATCGTAATCGAAGATCAGTTTGTTCAATCGGATCTTGACCGACTGCCGCAGCAGCCCGCCGGTGATCTCAGCGATTTCGCTTTCGGAGATTTCTCCTAGCTCGACCAACTGGCCCGGCTCGTCCCATCGGTGGTTGAATATGTTGACCCGCGCAAACCGCGTCGCCCGCTCTTCGGCCGTGACCCCGACGTGGCGGTTGATCGCCTCCTCGCTCATCGGCTGATGCGTGCCGAGCGCAATCAGAAAGTCCAGGGCTTCGACCCTGTCGTTCAGCGATTCGTGAAAGAGTCGGAACATCATCGGAATCGGCGCAGTTCGCGTGCCGTCCGGGATGATGACCAATACACGCCCGCCGTCGAGTCCGGCGCCGGATAGGGCAGGCGACACCAGCTCGCGAACCTCCGATTCAGTAAGCGCCCTGTCGCAAGAGCCTTTGCCAATAACCATGTTTATCTCCAGTTAAGAGAGAGCCATTTTCCATTTGTCATTTGAGATTTGACATTGGTCATTGCAGCGGAACGTCGCCCGGCATTGATCTGACCCGCTGGCAATGACAAATGGAAAATCTCAGATGACAAATGGAAAATATTCTTCCTTTCCTTCTCGATCTCTAAACTCCGCCGAACGCGGAAAATCCCCCGTCCACGGGGACCACGACGCCGGTGACGAAATCCGAGGCGGGCGACAGAAGCCACAAGGTCGCGCCGATCAGATCGTCAGGGGCGCCGAATCGCCCCATCGGCGTGTGCGCGATGATGCTCCGCCCGCGTTCGGTCGGTTCGCCGGTCTTTTCATCGATCAACAGTTTTCGGTTCTGCTCGGTGACGAAGAAGCCGGGCGCTACGGCGTTGACGCGGATGCGCGGCGAAAAATTTTGCGCCATGTGAACCGACAGCCACTGCGTAAAATTGTCGACGCCGGCCTTCGCGGCCGAATAACCGACGACGCGCGTCAGTGGGCGGATGGCGCTCATCGATGAGACGTTCAGGATCACGCCCTCGCCCTGCTCGGCCATCTGACGGCCGAAGACCTGACACGGCAGGATCGTGCCCAGCAGGTTGAGATCCAACACGTAGCGCAGCGCGTCTTCCGGCAGGTCGAAGAAGCTCTGGTCTTGACGGGTGGTTGCTTGCGGGATGTTGCCGCCGGCGCCGTTGATCAGGCCGTCAATGCGACCGAATTGGTCTAGCGCGGCGCGGGCCGCGTCCCGCAGCGTCTCCTGTTTGAGCGCGTCTCCGACGACGACCGTCGCGCGTCCAGGGCCGGAGATCCTGTCGAGCGTCGCCTCGCCCTTCTCACGGCTCCGCGCGAGAAGGGCGACGTTGGCGCCGCACCCGACTAAAGCCTTGGCCATCGCGCCGCACAGGACGCCTGTGGCCCCGGTGATGACTATCGTGCGGCCCGTGAAATCGTACATCTTCAGCAGTGCGTTTAAATCCATCCTCAGTCCCCTATAGCCTTCGAAGATTCGCCGAACGGGGCGAAATGTTTGCCGAAATGCGCTTCGAGCGCCCGGTAATAGACCTCCTCATCGCCGCGAAGCGCCGCGAAGAAAGGCTCGCGGAAATCGGGATGATTCAGAACCGAGCCGAAAGTGACGTGCAGAATCTCGCGCGCATGGAAATCGTCTAGCAGCGTGGTTAGTTCGCAGTCGGGCAGGCGCCCCGCGTCAGGCGCTTTGCCGACCTCGGCGGAGACGTGATAACTGGCGCGGTCAACCGGGTAGCGTTCGCGCGCGAAAGCGGCTATTTCGCGGAAGAGTTTCGGATTGACCTGCGCGATGGCCCGCAGGGCTTCGAGGTAACTCGTGCCCGCGGTCTTGAGGTGAACCAGTTCACCCGCCAATCGCGAGGCGATCGGATAAACGCTGAACTTGTCGGAGCCGGAGTGCAGGCTGAGCTTATACGGCCCGAAGGTTTTCGCGACGGCCACGTGCCGCGCGAACGACTTCTCGAACTCGCTTAAATCGCCGATGTAATCTACGCCCTTCTCGAAATCGCCGACGTATCGCGGCGCCAGGCTCACCCATTTCACGCCGAGGCGCTTCAATTCGTTGGCGATGTAAATGTGTTCGGCCAACGTCGTCACCGTCTCCGACTCGTCCACGCTCATCTCCAGTTCGAACGGTTTACCGTTCATCACGGCTTCGAGATGGCGATACATTCTGACCGTGTGCGCCACGACGCGGCCGTACTTCGCTGCCGCGCGTAGCAGGTCGCCCGCGTCCATCTTGAAACTGAACTCGCCCAGGTCAATCGGGTTGAAGAACCGCGACTGAGTGTCCATCCAGCTCGTTTCCAGCTCGGCCCACGGCGCCGCCTCGATCTTGGCCCTTAAAACGTCGAAGGGCGCGGTATTGGCCTCGTTATCAACGTGCTCGCTGGGATCGATCGTGTAAAAAGTGAAGCCGGCGGCGGCGCAGGAATCGATGTCGGCGCTGTTTTTCAAATGATCGGCGTCCGCGCCGAAGCCGTCGCGCCAGCCTTCCTGAAACACTCCCCACATCGCTTCGTCCATCACCTGCTGCGGAGTGCGACCGGTTCGCGTGTTCTCGCGGATCGATTGCTGCGCCAGTATCGGCGCCATCGAAGATCGCCGGATCGCGCGAATGTGCCCCGGCGTGGCGAGACCAAGGCGGTCGCCGCAGCCCGCGGATTTTTTCAATCCGAGTGTCTGCGGAGCAAGGAACGGGAAGATTGCGCGTAGCGCCGCGGCATTGGCCGCGCTCGTCTCGCACAACGTCGACGTCACAGAATGCCCATCAATATTGATCGTTTGAGACTTTCCCTGAAATCCGCCGCCAACGGCCGAATCGGCGGAGATAATTCCGAGAGATTTGTAGGACCCCTGGCGTCCGAGGAAGAAGAGGGCGCCTCGCGCGCGCGCCATCGAGCGAGGGTAGACCAGCGACCCGCACAGGCCGCTCAGCGTGGCGGCCAATCGCTCGACCTCTTTTTCCTCAGGCGGCGCGGATGATTCGGAGCTTTTCAATGAGTTCAAAAGCGTGGTGTCCATCGGTTCATTCTCCAGTGATGAAGGATTGATCAACCTCGTGGGCTTGCGAGTTGTCGAAGTTTTCGATCGGGGCGACTCGGCTCATCGGAACCTGGACCTGAGACGCCGACACGCAAAGCTTACGATAAGCGCATTGGTATGACCAGCCGCTACCCGAATTTGCCACAGAGGTAGGAAGAGACGGGGCGACTGGGCGACTGGGGGACGGGGCGACATAGAGAAAAGAGAAATAACGCTTTCTCTCCTTGCACCCTGTCGCCCCGTCCCCCAGTCGCCCAGTCGCCCCGTCGCCCTATAAAGTCGGAAGCCTTGATGTGGAGGCTTTTCGCTCGATCTCTACTTTCGGCAATTCCGGGGTGAAATCCTCGCCGGGGTTGATGAACTGGTCGCGCTCGAACTTGTACTGTTTGTCGTAAAGCTGTCTGTAGCGGCCGTTGATCGCCAACAAGTCTTCGTGAGCGCCGCGTTCGACTATCTCGCCGCCTTCGAGCACCAGGATCTGATCGGCGCTGCGAATGGTCGAGAGGCGGTGGGCGATGACAAAGGTCGTGCGCCCCTGCCGCAGCGTTCGCAAACCTTCCTGGATCATCGCTTCGCTTTCGCTGTCCAGGCTCGACGTGGCTTCGTCGAGGATCAGGATTTTCGGGTCCGCCAGAAGCGCGCGGGCGATGGCGATGCGCTGTCGCTGGCCGCCCGATAGTTTGACGCCGCGTTCGCCGACGATCGTGTCATAGCCCTTCTCAAAGCCTTCGATGAATTCGTCGCAATGGGCGATGCGGCTGACTTCCCGAATCTCATCCATCGTCGCGTGCGGCTTAGAGAACCTGATGTTTTCGGCGATCGCGCCGTCGAAGAGGAAATTGTCCTGGAGCACGACTCCGAGATGGGCGCGGTAATCGCGCAGCTTGACGCCCAACAGTTCGCGCCCGTCGATCCTGATCCTGCCGGATTTGGGCCGGTTGAAATTCATGACCAGGCTGATCAGAGTGCTCTTGCCCGACCCGCTCGACCCGACCAGGGCCGTGGTCGTCCCGGCGTCGGCCTTGAACGAGACGCCCCTCAGCACAGGCGTCCCTTCATTGTATTCGAAGATCACGTCTTCGAACTCGACGTCGCCCCGGACGCCGTCCAGAGCGTCGCGCCGCGCGTCCTCTTCGTCTTCGGTCGACATGTTCAGAATTTCGCGGATGCGGTCGAGTCCGGCGAAGGCCTCCGTGATCTGCGTGCCGATGGCCGCTATCTCGATCACCGGCATCGCCATCAGCCCGGTGAAGAATACGTACATGAAGAGGTCGCCGAGCGTCATCTGACCGGTCATCACCGAATGGCCTCCGACCGTAATCATCACGACCCCGACCGCGCCGATGATGACCGATGAGAAGGCCGTGATCGCCGAGACCCCGGTCATCGATTTTGCGATGTTGCGGAAGAGTTTGTGCGCGCCGCGCGCGAAGACCAATTCCTCGCGCTTCTCTGCGGTGTAGGCCTTGACGATACGGATGCCGCCCAGCGATTCGCCCAGGCGGCCAGTGATCTCGCTGTAGATCTCGCCGCGCTGGCGGAAGATCGGCCGCAGCGTTTTGAACGCGTAGGCCAGCCCGCCGCCGAACGCGCCCAGCACGACGATCGTCAACGCGGTCAACCGCCAGTTCAGATAAACCAGGACGCCGAGCGCGATGGCGGCCGTGATCACGCTGCCGACGAGTTGCACAATGCCGGTGCCGACCAGGTTCCTGATCCCTTCGGCGTCGTTCATCACGCGCGAGATCAACTTGCCGGTCTGTGTTGAATCGAAATAACTGATTGGCAGACGCTCGACCTGCGCCTGAACGCGCTTGCGCATCTCGGTGATCGCGCGCTGCGCCGCCACTCCCAACACCTGTGAAAGCGAGAACGACGTCACGGCCTGGATCAGAGTCGCCGCGCCGGCGGCTAGAGCGATGGGTGTGAGCATCTCGGCCCGCCCCTTCCCGATCACGTCATCAATGATGTACTTCGACGACGCCGGCAGCACCAGCCCCACCAGCCGGTTGACAAGCATCAACGCCGCGCCGAAAGCCAGCCGCCCGCGATGCGCGACGACCAGAGCCTTCGCTTCGCGCCAGGCGTCAGACATATTGATCCGCTTCTTCTTCTTATTCTCTTCAGCCATTAGCCCCCCATCAGATGGCTTAATCAGACCTCGTTTTGATTTAGAGACTCCTGAGGAACTTCAAGAGCCTTATTTTCTCCCTCTCGCGCAGGCGCTGAAACTTCTCCGCCTCCTGCGCAGCGCTGTTCCTGTGCCGCTGAACTGCCTCCTCCAGGGTACGCGCGCTGCCATCGTGGAGAAGCGGGTCGCCGTTAACCAGCCGCGCCCCCATTCCCCAGAGAGCAGCCGTACGAATCTTCCCCCTGGTCTCAGGCGGCATCCCCTCACGCAGAATATTCGGCCCGGTCCCGATGTCGTGCAAGAGGAAGTCGCCGTATGGGTGAAATCTCTTGTTTCCCAACGCCTTCGGCACTCGAAAGGCTCCGCCATTGACCGACGAGCCGGCCTTCGCGGTAACAAGCTCAGGCAAATGGCATACGGCGCAGCCGATTGACTTGAACACCTTAAATCCCTCCTCGATCTCGTTGCGTTCCTTCTGATCGGATGGAAAGAGACGAGGTGGCGCCGACAATGCGCGCATGAAGTCAGCGAATGACTCAACGTCCTCGCCGAATTTTCCCCCAGTGTCTTCGGGGTCGGCGACGCCGTCATCCACCGGCTGCCCGAAAAAAGTATTGTCTTTAGGCTCCAGGGCGGATGTGATGCCCATCTCGTTTCGGTAAGCGTCCGCGGAGAAGGAGAGCAAGCTCGCGTGCTGCGCCGCCCAGCCGAACCTCCCGACACCCGTCCTCTCGGGAGCTTCCAAAATCGGGACTTCACGGATGAGGCCTCGAATCCGACCGCCGCTTTGGGCCGCCTGCTCCCGCGCTATCTCCCGCAGTGTTTGGTCAGCGACGCATTCCACGAACCCAGCTCCGAACAGCGACGGAGTAATGAACCGGTCGCGAACATTCTCGCTGTCCGGCAACGCCTTCACCTCCGACGTCGCTTCACCCACCGCTTGCGCCGTTATCAGCGTGCCACCGGGCGCGGGAATGAAGTTGTTGGCGTCGCCGAGGTGTCCCGCCCGCAGTTCCGTCACAGGACTGCCTCCTCCAGGCAGACCCCGCTCCTTCAGCGCCGCGTGGCAGCCGAGGCAGGAGCTTTCATTGAAATGGACGCCAAGCCCGCCTTTGGGCGTCTCAACCTCCTCGAACGCTTCCCGAGCCGCATCGAACCGTTCTTGGGAAAGAAGACCATTCTGCTTTTCAAAACTCTGGGGGGCCTCCTGTGGACATCCATCTGCGCCTAGAGCTATCAGACCGATGGCGAGAACAGCAACCAGCTTTACAAGTTTTTTGATCATTTTTTCCTCCAATTAAACCCCGACGAGCCGTTAGCGGCCCGCCAATCCTTTGCCATTTCCAAACCTTGATTTGGAGGGCGCGTTGTAACGCATTTCGACAAATTGCGCTACACAAATTTCGAGTAGATTACGACGGGAAGAGATGACTGGCGGGAAAACCTATATGAAGCGAAAAGGGCGGGTAGTGGGTCTCGAACCCACGGCCTCCAGAGCCACAATCTGGCGCTCTAACCAACTGAGCTATACCCGCCGCAAAATCTATCAGGTTGTAAACAGCGGAAAATAAACGTCTCGAAATAAAGAGCAATCTTACTGGCCGGGTTTTGTCGCGTCAAGTGAGGGGGCCAATGCGCGCGCGACTTCGATCACATCTACGAGGCCGTCGCAGGCGACGCCAAACTTTGACGCACGATCAGCGCGAGCGATTGCGGCTCGGCCAGAAACCCGTCGTGACCATGAGACGACTGTAACTCCGAGTATTCGACTTCGACCCCGGCGTCGCGCATCCGCCCGGCGAGCGACTTGACCTCTTCAGCGGGAAAGAGCCAATCCGATGAAATGCCGACCAGCAGCATGCGGGCTTTGATCCGTTCGAGCGCCGCTTGCTCCGATTCATAACCATTCGCCTGGTGAAAATTGTCCATCGCTTTGGTGATGATCAGGTAGGAATTGGCGTCGAAGCGCCGCGTGAAGGTTTTGCCCTGGTAATCCAGATAACCGCCGACGTCGTAACGCCCGCTCAGCGATCGAAGCGGGTCTTCGCCGTTGCGGTTGGGACTGCGCGCGTAACGTTCGGTGAACAGGTCGGCGGATTTGTAGGAGATGATCGCGATCGCCCGCGCCAGCGCCAATCCGCCGTTCGGATGTTTGCCCGATTCGTACTCTCCGTTTCGCCAGTTCGCGTCGTTGAGGATGGCCAATCGTTGAAGGTGGTTCAGAGCCAATCCCATCGCAGTCAGCGGGACCGCGCCGATCGCAATGCTGCGCTCGACGCGATCGGGAAAATCTATCGCCCACTGGATCGCCTGCATACCGCCGATCGAGCCGCCGATCACCGCGCGTAGTTTTCCAATGCCCAGATGGTCGAGAAGCAAGGCTTGAGACTGAACCCAGTCGCGCACGGTCACGAGTGGAAAGTTCGCGCCGAATGGCTTGCCCGTGACCGGGTTGATAGTTTGCGGTCCGGTCGAGCCATAACACGACCCGATGAGGTTGGCGCAGATGACCGAGTCGCGGCTGAGGTCGAAGATTCCATGTTCGCCGAACAACTGCGGCCACCAGTCGCCGACGCGCGCCGAAAGGGAGAGCGCGTGACAGACCAGAATCGCGTTGTCGCGACGCTCGTTCAGGCTGCCGTAGATCGCGTAACGCAATTTGACGGGTTGTAATGACCCGCCCGATTCGAGCGCGAACGGCTCATCTTCGGCAAAGATGAAATCGCCCTCGCAGGTTGGCTGAATAGGCTCCGGCATAGTTCAAGGTTCCAGGTGTCAGGTGTCAGGTTCCAGGTGTCAGGTGTCAGATAGGAATCTGTGGCGTCGTTCTTCTACTGAAACCTGAAACCTGAAACCTGAAACCTGCTCAGGCGCTCGCCGCGGACTTTTGCGTCGCCGCTTTCAGCGCCTGATCGATGTCGGCGATGATGTCGCGTATGTCTTCGACGCCGACGGACAAACGAACCAGGCCCGGGGTGACGCCCGTTGACGCCTGCTCCTCTTCGGACAATTGGGAATGGGTGGTCGAGGCCGGGTGGATGACCAGCGATTTCGCGTCGCCGATGTTGGCGAGCAGGCTGAAGAGTTTCATCGAGTTGATGAACGTTTTTCCAGCTTCATACCCGCCGCGAATGCCGAACGTGACCAGCGCGCCCGCGCCGGCCGGCATGTACTTCTTCACGCGCTCGAAATACGGGCTGGATTCCAGGCCAGGGTAATTGACCCACTCGACCTGCGGGTGGGTTTGCAGGAATTTCGCCACCTCGAGCGCGTTCTGGGAATGGCGCTCCATGCGCAGGTGCAGCGTCTCGGCGCCTTGCAGGAACAGGAATGAATTGAACGGCGTCGTACAGGCGCCGACGTCGCGCAGCGCCTGCACGCGGACTTTGATGATGAAGGCCAGCGGGCCGAACGCGTCCGAATAAACGACCCCGTGGTATGACGGGTCAGGCGTGGTGAAATCTGGGAAACGGCCTGAAGCCTTCCAGTCGAATTTTCCGGCGTCGATGATCGCCCCTCCGATCGAGGTCCCGTGCCCGCCGATGAATTTCGTCAGCGATTGAACGACGATGTCGGCCCCGTGTTCTACGGGTCGGCACAGCGCGGGCGACGGCGTGGTGTTGTCGATGACGAGCGGCAGCCCGTTCTCGTGCGCGATGTCCGCCAGCTTCTCGATGTCCATGATGTCGAGCTTCGGGTTGCCGACGGTCTCGGTGTAGACGGCCTTGGTCTTTTCGTTGATCGCCGCGCGCAAGCCGGCTTCGTCCTCGGCGTCGACGAAGCGGACGATGATGCCCAGTTTCGGCAGAGTGTAATGGAACAGGTTGTAAGTGCCGCCGTAAAGCGAGGTGGTCGAGACGATCTCGTCGCCTGCGCTGGCGAGCGTGAGCATCGTGAGAGTTTCGGCGGCCTGCCCCGACGAGAGCGCCAACGCGGCCATGCCGCCTTCCATCGCCGCCAGACGTTTTTCCAGCACGTCCTGCGTCGGGTTCATGATCCGCGAATAGATGTTGCCGAACTCCTGCAGCGCGAAGAGCCGGGCGGCGTGATCGGCGTCGGTGAAGTTGTAGGAAGTGGTCTGATAGATGGGGACGGCGCGCGCGTTGGTCGCGGGATCGACAGTCTGTCCACCATGAATAGCCAGTGTGTTGAAGTGATAAGTGGGATTTTGCTCGTCAGCCATTATGCGTACTCCTTGGATGTTTTATTGGCGCTGAACCAAAAACCCCGGCGCTGAAGACGATGCCAGGGTTAGAGATAAAGAAGTCTTGAGGGCATAAACACTCGTTTGTTGAATGGAATTCCCAAATGACGCAGGCAGTCTAGGTTAGCCTCGGACAAGCTGTCAAACGAAAATCATTTACTTAACCTCAGTCTTGAGTTGAACTCAGAAGAGGCCAAACCACGGGGAGCGCGGGGAACACGGGGGTAAGCTTGGTTGTAAGATGCTGAAGCTTTCTTCCATAAAGCCATTCCCTCTTTTTTCCCCGTGCTCCCCGCGCTCACCTTGGTTCTTTTCGCTCAACCCCAGACTGGAGTTTACTTAAATAACCCATTCACGAATCCGATATCGTAAACCATAAACAATCCGAACCCGAGGCTGAAGCATCCGGCCAGCGCGCGGACGGCCAGGTTCGCCTTCGTGAAATATCCCGACGTCAGATGGATCGGCAGGCTCAGTATTAGACTCATCAACATCATTCCGCCGATCGAGCCGACGCCGAAAATGATGATATAGGCGAAGGCCAGGGCCGTTGATCCCTTGATCTTAATCAGCACGGCGAGCATCACCGCCGCGCTACCCGCCAGTCCGTGAACCATTCCGACGATCAGAGGTCGAACGCCGAGCTTCAGCCCGTGATGAGAATGGGCCGGCTCAGGTTTGTCATCGTGAAGGTGCGGATGGATGTGGGTGTGGCCGGCGTGGGAATGCTCGTGAAAATGTATGCGGCCCCCGCGCGCGAGCTTGTATAGCACGTTCGAGCCCAGCCCGATCAGCATCAGCGCGACGCAGAATTCGAGGGGCTTTTCGTACCTTCCGATGTCGAGCCGCATCAGGATTACGGCCGCGCCGGCGAGCAACAGCGAGGCCGTGTGTCCGACTCCCCAAAGCCCTCCGATCAGGAGCGAACTGAACCAGTTCTTTCGCTCGCTGACGATGGTCGAGACGGCCGCCAGGTGGTCGGTGTCCAGGGCGTGCCTCAACCCCAGGCTCAGCCCGATGAGCAAAACGCCGAGCGCGGAGGTCGTGGTAGTCGTCTCGAGATCGGCCCGCCACAAGTCCGCGACGTCGAGGCCCGACTGCCTCAACGACCGGTAGCAAATGGCCGCCCCCAAAACCGTAATGACGAAGGCGCTCGCCGCTGGCAGCGCGCGCATGAACTTTCCCGACGACGGAATTCTCGACAAAAATTTCCCCCCATAAACAAAGGCCAGGCCGGCGGCGGTCAGCGCGCCGGCCAATCCCAGACTGAACGCCACGATCAGAACCAGCCCGTATCCGACGCGGTTCATCGAAATCGCGGCGAGCATTACGACGAGCGCCGAAGGGCATGGCATTATTCCGCCCGACACTCCCAGCGCCAGCAGATTTCGCCACGTGACCTCCGAGCCGTCCGCGCCCGGCGGCAAATGCGTGTGGCCTCCCGCGCCGTGACCATGGCTGTGGGAATGATCGTGATCATGTCCCTTATGACTGTGGGAATGATCGTGACCATGCCCCTCATGATTGTGTAGATGATCGTGGTCGTGCGCGGCGACCCCCAGCGACACTCGCAGGCGCTTCGTAAACAGGCTCAGGCCGATCGCCACGACCAACGCCCCCGAAACGAAGCCCAAAACCGGATAGAGTTTCTCGGGAATCACGTAACGCGAGGCGAAGAGCGTGACCAGGCCGAGCGCGAACACTCCGACCGTGTGCGTTATAGTGACCGTCGCCCCCAGAAACGCCGCATGCTTCGCCGTGCCGCGCGAACCGACCAGATACGCGCCGACGACCGTTTTGCCATGCCCGGGCGACATCGCGTGCATTCCGCCCAGCGCGAAGGCTATCAACAACCCGATCAATATTACGCCGGGAGTCAGGCTCGGCGCGGCGATCAATTCCGCGAACCGGTCGCGCGCGACCACTACAGGCCTGCCATCGCGCAGCGTCAGAGGCTTTGCGTTCGCGGGCGCCGCCCCCGCGGTGGCCGACCATTCGGCGACGCGTTCGTCGAGCGGCGCCATCAGCAGGTCTTCGGGGTAAGCCCTCAACTCATCGGTCACGCCGCCGCCATAAGCCGTGCTGTCGAAGACCTGCGCGCCCGGAGCGGGCGCGACAACGATCTCGCGCCAGCCCGCCCGCTCGGCCGTATTGACGTTCTCGAAGCGGAACCGTGGCGCCGCGCTCGCAACCGGGAACTCGCCGGTCAATTCGTAAACGATGCGCAGCGTGAACAACCCGGCCGCGCCAGGCTGTTTGCCGACGCTCTTCCCCGTCAAACGTAAAGGGACGGGGGCGCCGTCAACGGTCAGCTTCAACCCGGCCAGATAACCGGGCGTGACCCGATCGAGGTAGGCGTTCAACTCGGTTTCGGTGAGATTGCCGTCGCTGTCCAGATCGGCTTTTTGCGATTCTTGAAAGGCGGGGATTTCGGCCAGGTCGACGACGTAGCGAACGCGCGCGACGGTGGCCCCGGATTCGATGCGCGCGAAGTGGTTGATCGTGAAATTACCCAGCGGGTGGGCGGATACTTCAACGAACAGGCCGATTGTGATTACAGCCAGTAACGGCCATCGTAGCGCGCCATCCATAATAATGATTTCTCTGTGTTCTCTGTGACCTCTGTGGCTTTCATCCATGTGAAGACCGATGCAGAGACTACTCGGCCAGCGCCTGTTTAGCAACCTGGGACTGTCGCAGGTCGAAGCGCGGGCTGAGATTCAGCGCCCGCCGCAAATACTCCTGCGCGGCCGCCCTATCCCCGGCGGCTCGCGCGACCATCCCGGCGTGGTAAAACAGCTTCGCGTCCTGCGTGCCCAATCGCAGGGCGTCCTTGGCCGCCTGCCTGGCCTCTTCAATCTTTCCTGCCTTGAGCGCGGCCCAGGCCAAGGCGTCGGCGCCGTAAATGTCGCGCCGCGTCTCATATTCACGTTTGGCTAGTTGATAAGCCTCGCCGGATTTCAAACCGTGGTCGGCGTAATAGAGCGCGAGTTGGCGGTTGTAAAGCTGCCCGCCGGCGGCGCTGATCTTTGCCGTCTGTTCGCACAAGGCGTATTGCGCTTCGGCTTCTTTCGTTCGCCCGGCGACCTGGAGCAAATCTCCGAGCGCGGAGACGGAGGCCGGGTCGGGCAAAATCCTGACGGCGCGTTCGTAATGCTCGATGGCGCCGTTGAGATCCCCTTTCGCCGCCAGCGCCCGGCCAAGCCCGGCGAGCGCGCGATAGTAATCGGGAAAAGTCACGAGCGATTCGCGGTAATGTTTTTCCGCCCGGTCGTAATCGCCGGCGCCGAATGCCGTTTCGCCGAGTTGCCAGCGACACCACGCGATGGTTTCGCGCGAGGGAGGAACCGCTTCGATCGCCAGGTTCAGCGCATCGACGTAAAGCCGCTCGGCGCGCGAGTTGGCGCCCGTCAGCGCGGCCATCCGAGCCAGCCTCGTTCTGGCGGCGACGTCCGCGCTTCCCCGCCTTTCCATCTCCTGAAATGCCGACCGCGCCGCCTCGTAATCGCCCAGTTCCGTCAGCGCGTCGCCGAGCAGCAGATACGGGTAAGCCTTGAGCGGCTCTAACCGTGTCAACTGTCCGGCGTGATCGCGCGCCGAGGCGAAATCGTGCGAGGCGAATTCGACCTGCGCGAGGAGGCTCAAGCCCCCTGCGTTTTGCTCCGCCGGAATCGCTTTGAGCGAACTCCGGGCTGCGCGCTCCGCCAGACCCAGCCAGGTCACGTTTCCCGTCTCGCGCAACCGTAACATGTAATAGCCCGCGAGTTTGTTCAGCGCGATGAAATCGTCCGGGTCGCGTTTGACGCGGTCTTCGAGAAATCGGATCGCCTGCTCACTCCCATCAGTGTTGGCCGGAACCGGACTGGCGGGGGGGACGGTTATTGATGATGAAATCGACGGGGCCGACGAGAGGCTGCTTCCACACCCGGCGCTCAGCAGCGCCGCAAGGCAGAGGAACAGAAAGAGGGGGCGACGGGGCGACGGGGCGACGGGGCGAAGGAGGAATGTATTGAAAGAGAGACAGAGAGACGGAGTAGTGGTAAGCGGTCCGCAAAATCGCCCCGTCGCCCCGTCGCCCTGTCGCCACGTCGCCCTGTCTCTCTGTCTCTCCATCGCTGCGATCCTTCTTTCCCTCAGTTACGAGTGTTGTCATCCACCCCGGCGTCGCGCGGCTGCTGGGAAGGCGCGAAGAACGGGAACAGGTTGCGGAGAGGCACGTCGTTCGCGTTGACGTTGTCGCCCAGGGGGTTTTGATTGGCCACGAAGAAAAGGATCGTGTCGATCGTATCGTCGCCCAGGCGGCGTCCGTTCGGGAAACCGGCGCCAGTATTGTTACCGCCGCCGGGGCCGCTGTTGGGCTGGTTCAGGTTAAGGCGCAAGATATCGCCGCGAACCACCGCCACTTGCGCGAGGATGCCGATGTTTGTCGCATTCGTGCCGAGCGCGGTCAGAGTGCCGATGATGTCGTCGGCGAAGCGCCCGTCGGCGTCGTCCTGCGGGCTTGCCAGGTTGTACTCGTTCTTGCGCGGGAAGGGTATCAGCGCGACGTTGATCGCCGGATTTCCCATGCGGTCGATGTTGGAAAAGTTGCGCGCGAACGGAGGCGGCGAATGTTTGCCCTTCCGACCATCATCGCGGTCATCATCGTCAGAGTCCCAGTCCGAGAAACGTCCGTGGCCATTCGAGGGCGACTTGACGCGGCGCTGCGTGCGGCAGCTCAGACCGATCGAGTCGTTCTTCACGCGCAAACGCGAATTTAACAACGAAATCGGAACGCTCAGACCGATCGAAAGCGTGTTGTAGCCGGCGAAGCTGTCGCGCGCGCGGTTGAAGAAGCCCGGATTGGGTTGGCCGCCCAGAACCGAACTGACAAACCGATTGAAGGCCGGGATGTCGAAGAAGAACGGGTCGTCAACCAGTCCGGCGAAGAATGTGATGCCGGTGTTCTGATCGGTCGTGATTACGAACTCCGGCGGGGTCGCGTTCAGATTAGGAACGGTGGCCTGAGCGGTGAAGCTCGGGAAGAATGTTGATTTGATGGTCGCGGTCTGAGGCGTCGCGCCCGACGTGACTTTCTCGGAAAAGCTCACGTCAATGAAGCCGTCCGGCGTCGTATTACCGTTAGATTCTATCTCAAACCGGTAACGCAGTCTGTGATCGAAGATGCCGAAGTTGACGGCCTCGCCGGGCACGATGAATCCGCAGACAGTCAGCAGCATCACCACCCTCGAGTTGTCGTTGGGGTCGAGGAACAGATAAACATCATTGATATCGGCTGAACGGTCAATCCCGACGCCGGGACCGTCGCCGTGATCGGCCGCTCCGATCTTTGGCGCCGGCGCCAGCGCCAGAATCATGCTGAGCGCTACTGTCAGAATCGCTATCTTTTTGCTTTTATCGCTACGGAACATGATGAGGTGATCTCCATTTCGATAATGTTCGATAATGACCAGCCCACACAGGGGCCGGCAGGGTTGTCGGGCGCTTGGCTTCAAGCGCATAGCCGGGATAAATCGTTGCGGATCATTCTTCGGGTAGGACGACCCGGCGCGGAGCGAGATGGCGACGTAGGTCACGTAGGAGTTATTTGACGCAACATTCTCGCCGAGGGAGATGTTTAGTCATAACGCCAGCGCCTTGCGCTGCGCGGCTGTTGTTAGGGAGCGAGGAAACATCCAAATAAATTCTTGCTGCGTGCGGCGCGTATGTTATATCGGTTTTCGCGGTTTGAAAAGTCATAATAATGTTATATCGGTTTTCGCGGTTTGATAAAGTCATGATTGGATTTTTCGATTCCGCGCCTAGCAACTGGCGTCTATTTGCAGTAATATCGGGCCACGCAATTTCCGATCCCGAAACAGTTCGGAGTCCCGCCAATTGGCGGAAGCGCCCGCAGCAGATCCATTCTGAAGTACCGAACGCTTCCGCTCAGAGGCAGGACTATATAAATGACAAAAACACAGCGCCAAATTACAGCGGAGGGGCAAAAATGGAACCCCTGAGAGATACAGCTAAGCGCTTCAATCTAAGACTCCCCATAGTAGCGGCGTCGCTCGTCTGGCTGTCGCTGTCTCCATTGTCTTATTACCATGTGTCCGCCCAGGTGCCACTAAGGCCAAAAGGCGTACTGGCCCTTTATTGGGGCGCCAGAGACAGTCCGTCCAACGTCATATTCGACAAGAGCGCTCAGGCGGCTATCGGATCGGC
>Ga0126377_10000506_pt1 | contig 23695 bp, 15 predicted proteins | sample PanSoiMetPlot_22_FD_92647 | JGI IMG/M metagenome (GOLD analysis project Ga0126377, IMG submission 92647) | Tropical forest soil microbial communities from Panama - MetaG Plot_22 | ecosystem: Environmental > Terrestrial > Soil > Tropical forest > Bulk soil | place: Panama | collected 2016-02-17 | reverse complement strand
GGGCGATGCTCCGACTGACGTGCGCCTTGTGACTGCCGAGGCTCTCGGCCGCTCTCGTGAAGCTGCCGCTCTGCACGATCTTGACGAAGGCAGATAGCGAGCTGAGGTCCATGTTGTTGCGATCATAGTCAACAATCGCACTCGATGCAGCCCTTTTGTCGTCCGCCGCCCTTCGGAAGGGACTCTGGCCAAGCTCTCTGCTGCGCTGCAAAACCAGTGCGCTGCCACCGCTACCGCAATCCGGTTCGGACCCGAGTCCGCTATCATCTGCGCCCCGTTCGGCCCGCCCCTCAGGGCCGAAACCGACCTGGAGATCACTGTGGCCACCCCCGCCCGCGACAGCGCGCCGAAGTCGAAGACCACCGCTCGTGCCCTCGACCCGATGGACCTGCTCGATGTGCGCGGACAGCTCAGCGAAGAAGAGCAGATGGTGCGGGACTCGGTCGCGCGGCTCGTCGACGACAAGGTGCTGCCGATCATTGCGGAGTGCTTCGAACAGCATCGCTTCCCGCGCGAGATCGTGCCCGAGCTCGCCGATCTCGGTCTGCTGGGCGTCTACCTGAAGGGCTACGGCTGCGCGGGTCTCAACGCCGTGAGCTACGGTCTCATCTGCCAGGAGCTGGAGCGCGGCGACTCCGGCATCCGCAGCTTCGTCTCGGTGCAGACGAGCCTCTGCATGTACCCGATCTATGCGTTCGGCAGCGAAGCGCAGAAGCAGAGGTACCTGCCCGGGATGGCGAAGGGCGAGCTGATCGCCTGTTTCGGCCTCACCGAACCGCACGGCGGTTCCGACCCGGCCAACATGAAGACCCACGCACGCCGGCAGGGCAAGGACTGGATCCTCAACGGCGCCAAGATGTGGATCACCAATGGCAGCATCGCCGACCTGGCGATCGTGTGGGCCATGACCGATGAGGGGATCCGCGGCTTCATCGTCGAGAAGGCGATGAAGGGCTTCAGCGCACAGGAGATCGAGCACAAGTTCTCGTTGCGCGCCTCGGTCACCTCGAGCCTGTTCTTCGAGAACGTGCGCGTCCCCGATGAGAACGTGCTGCCGGGCGTCATCGGGTTGAAGGGCCCGCTCTCCTGCCTGACGCAGGCGCGCTTCGGCATCAGCTGGGGGGTGATCGGCTCGGCGCAGGCCTGCCTTGCGCAGCTGCTCGACTACACCAAGTCGCGGGTCCTCTTCGGCAAGCCGCTCGACAACACCCAGGCGATCCAGTTACGTCTCGCCGATCACGCACGCCGAATCACGACGGCTCAGCTGCTCGCCCTGCAGCTCGGGCGGCTGAAGGACAAGGGCGAAATGACCCCGAGCCAGGTGTCGCTCGCCAAGTGGAACAACGTGCGCATGGCGCTCGACGTGGCGCGCGATTGTCGGGACATGCTGGGCGGTTCCGGTATCAGCGCCGAGTACGTGCCGATCCGGCACATGCTCAATCTCGAGAGCGTGATCACCTACGAGGGAACCGAGACGGTGCATCAGCTCACGATCGGGCGTGAGCTCACCGGGGTCAGCGCGTTCTGAGCCCTTTCGGGGCGCTCTCCATCCAGCTGCCGGCTTCCGCACGCACGATGCGGATTGGCGTCTCGCCAGTGGTCGTGGCACTCCCCGCCGCCAGCCGCGGATCGATGTTCTTGGACTCCGACTGATCCAGTTGCCCTTCGACGTGCCAGGCCGCAAGCAGGGCGCCGAAGGCAATCCAGCTCACCGCGGCATCCCGGTAGCGCCTGCGGAGCGTCGTAAAGCTGCGTCCGACTGCCCGTGCAGTTGTCGGAAAGATCTGACGGGACCTGGTGCTGGCGTTCATCACATCACCTCATTCGCAAAGGATTCGACTTTCGATTCAGGACCGTGTTCTCCCGCAATGCGTCGTCTCCCGGCGACAAGCGCGTGTTCTGCAAGCGACACGCGCTCGGCGAGCACGCGATAGCGCAGCGGGCCGCCGGGCACGACGGCATCGAACGGGAAGCAAGTGACGAGCTCGAGGCGATCGGCCGCCGCATCGAGCGGCATTCGCTGAGCGCGTGCATCCAGCACAGCGAGGTCGCTGACGCGATAGCGCACGCTCGCGCCGTCCGCACGATCGACCTGCAATTCGTCCCCGATCGCCAGTTGGCGCAGGAACTCGAAATGCGTGTCGCGATGCCCGGCAACGATGCTCAGGCCCGGCGCGCCGGGAAGCGCAGTGCCATCGACATGCGCGGGCCCGAACGCGAGCGTTCGTCCGCTCGAGCCCGCGAGCACGATTTCATCCACGCCGAGGCGCGCCATGCGCAGCCGCGCCACCGGCCAGGTATCGGCCCACGGCCAGGGACGCGCTGCGTCGACGCCGTCCAGCGAGCGCTGCCACGAACGTTCCAGGAGTCGCTGCGCCAGGATCGCCTTCGCGTGGATGTACCCCGCGTGTGCGAACTGCCAGCTCGCCGTGCCGAGAAGACCGCAGAGCACCAGCACGCGCGCGTTCATGTTCGTACCCGGATGCGGCGCGGTGACCACACGAGCACGAGCGCGAACAGCAGCAGCGCGAGCCCGATGAGCACGTGCAGGCGCGCAGGAGTCGCCGTGCTGGGGTAGCCGACTTGCGCTCCGGCCCAGGCCGAGCCCGCCGGCGCGGTGTGCGCAAGCGCACTCTGCAAGCTGTCGATACCGGCCGGACGCACCGGCGTGTGATCGACCGCGACGAGGCTCGTGTATGGACTGACGAGCCGGTGCTCGAGCGCGAGGGCCAGGACCTGCTCGCGGATCTTGTCCGCGTCGGCGCCCGCACGCCTCTGGTCCAGCAGGTCCTCGATGCGATTGCGTGCCCAGAGCGAGGCCACGCCCTCGTTCGCTCGAGCGCTCGCGAGCGGAATCTGCCGCATCCAGAACCCGGAGGCGCCGCGTCCGCTGAGGGTGACAAAGCCCACCGGCGCAATGTTGAGCCGCGCGGTGAGCACGACGGGTTCGCCGTAATAGACGTCCGGGACGCGCGAGGCCGAGAGCTCGGCTTTCATGCCGGTCGGCCATCCCAGTTCGATATCCGTCAGCGCCGGCCGCTCGATCTTCTCGAACAACTCGCCCATGCGCCCCTGGACGTCGCGATCGGTGGCGATGAAGGTGAAGGTTCCGCGGCCCATCGCGGCCGCAGTGCGCATGAAGTGACCGTTGGGTGCGGCGCCGATGCCGATCGTGAACAGGCGTGCGGCACCCATGGTGCGGATGAGGGAGAAGAGTTCCTCCTCGTTGCCGACCGCACCATCGGTGATGAACACGACCTGGCGCAGGTGCCCTGCGCTCGCCTGCATGCGGAACGCGGCCTGGAGCGCGGGCAGCATCTCGGTGCCGCCGTCCGCCTGCAGACTCCCGACGTACTCGAGCGCCTCATCGAGATGCTCGCGGCTCGCGGGCACGGGATTCACATAGAGCGTCTCCGTACGATCGCTGAAGCGGATGACGTTGAAGAGGTCGCCAGGACGCAGCCGGCCGAGTGCGAGCTGCAACGCCGCGCGTGCCTGCCGGATCGAATTGCCTTCCATCGAACCGGACGTGTCGATGATGTAGATCACCTCGCGCGGCGGCGAAACCGCGGCCGTCTCCTCGTGCGGCGGCACGAGCATCAGCAACGCGTAGGTGTCGGCTCCGACGCGCTCAGTGAATACGGCGGCGCCCGTCGCGGCGCCGACATCCGGTGACCAGGTGAGCTCGAAGTCGCGATCCGCCGGCACTTCGTGCTCGAGCAGCTCGACCTGGTAGAGCGATTGCGACTCGCTCACCTGCACCGGGTGGTAGAGGCTCTGCAGGCTCCCGAGACGAAAGCCCGCATCGACACTCACATGAATGGAGACGTGCTGCGAGTCGCCGCTGCCGCTGTCGGTCGGCGGAGTGATTCGTTCCGCGTCCGGCGGACGCGTGCCGAGCAGGACGGGCGGCGACGGCGAGCCGGCGACGCTCTGCACGACGGCGTCCGTCGGAGCGCCGGGGCCTTCAGGCGGCGCGGGCGATTCCGTTGCGTCCCGGCCCGGGATATAGCGCGGGGTGAGCGTGAGCGGAATGCGCAGGCTCCAGTGTTCGTGATCGTAGTCGAGCGCTTCGAGATACCCGATCTCGACAGTCACGGTCTCGCCGGGCGCAACGTTCGCGACCGACGTCGTGAAGAGATTCGGCCGCTCCTGCTCGACCAGGCTGGCCCGCTTGCCGGCCTGCTGCGCCTGCTGGAACACCTTGCGCGCCGCTTCGCGCTCGCGGATTTCGCCGACGATGACCCGCTCCCCGATGCGCATCTGCAGGCGGTCGACCGCCGACTTCTCGGAGAGCGGAAACACGTAGACGCCATCCATCCAGTCGGCGCCGTCGTTGCGAAACACCTGGCGCACCGTGACGCGCGCGATCATGCCGCTCACCTCGGCATCGACTGCCGTATCGACGCGCATTGCCGGCTGCAGCGCCGCCGCGCCACGGCCGCGCAACAGGAGGCTTCCGGCACGCACACCGTCGATCGGATCCGCATGCGCCGGCGAGCCGACGAGCAGGAAGAAATAGAACGCGAGCGAAATCGCGAGCGCGAGCCAGTTGGCCGCGGTCTCGCGACGTCTCAGGTGCAGGAGGCGCGCACGCGCCAGTCGCTGCGGGAACGGTTGCTCTCCGGTACCGCGCCGGGTGTGAAACTCCACTCCGAACTGCTCGCCGCGCTGGCGTTCATTCCGCTGCCGACTCGTCGCGCCCATGTGCACTCCCGTGTTCGCCGCCGCAGGAAATCCTGGCTGTGGCTATCAGGCGCCCGCAGTGCGATGCAGGGGTGCGGCAAAGGGGATGGAGTGCTGATCAATTGTGGCGAATTCGGGCAGTGATACCCGAGTCATTCAGACCGGCCGCGGGTGACGGTAGACTGCCCGCATGAAGAAGCAGATTGCGATCGTGGAAGACGAGCCCGCGATCAGCGCGAACTACGCCGCGGCCTTCGAGCGCAACGGCTATGCGGTGCGCACGTTTGCCAACCGGCGCCAGGCGCTGCAGGCCTTCGACTCACGCCTGCCGGACCTGGCCATCATCGATATTTCGCTCGAGGACGAGGTGGAGGGTGGATTCGAGCTCTGCCGTCAGTTACGCGCCAGGTCCGCCGAGCTGCCGATCATCTTTCTCACCGCCCGCGACAGCGAGATCGATGCGATCTCGGGCCTGCGCCTCGGTGCCGACGATTTCCTGACCAAGGACATCAGCCTCGCGCATCTCATTGCGCGCGTCGTCGCGCTCTTCAAGCGCATCGAGGCGCGCAGCCGCCCCGCGAAGGCGGCGCAGGTTCTGCACCGCGGCCCCCTGACGCTCGACGCCGAGCGGCTGCAGGCGAGCTGGAACGGGAATGCCGTTCCCCTGTCCCTGACCGAGTTCTGGATCGTGCACGCGCTCGCCGAGCATCCGGGCCACGTCAAGAATCGCCAGCAGCTGATGGACGCCGCCAACGTCGTGCTCGACGACAACACGATCACCTCGCACGTCAAGCGCATCCGGCGCAAGTTCCTGGGTATCGATGGCGGATTTGCGTGCATCGAGACGATGTACGGCATGGGCTATCGCTGGTTGGAGTGAATGCCGCTTCGTTACCAGCTGCTGCTGCTCAGCCTGCTGACGCTCCTCCTGCCGTGGGCCGGCTGTCGCTACGCGCGCGAAATGGAATCGACGCTGCGCGACGGCCAGGAGCAGGCGCTGCTCGCGACCGGCTCGACGCTCGCCAACCTGCTGGCTTCCAAGCCCGACCTGTTTGGGGATGCGACTTCCGCAGGCACGCCACTCGACGTGCAGGCGGGAGATCTCTACGCCCACCAGCTGACGACGCCGGCGCTGCTCGACGGATTTGCCGACGACTGGGGACTGGGGCCTGACGGCTATTCGCACCTCGTCGCGCCGGGCGCGACGCTCAAGGTCGACTATGCCGCTGCGGTCAACGAGGCCAACCTGTACCTGATGCTCGTCGTCTCGGATGCGACGCCGTCGCTCGAGCAATCGAACGATCCGGCCGCAGCACCGCAATCGCGCGGCGATCATGTATGGCTGGCATTCGATACGCCCGGCGGCGGCAGCGAGCTCTACCTGCTGGCGACGCCCGCACCCGGATTGCTCAGCGCGCGCCGCCCCGCCGTTTCCACGTACGGCGAGCGTCGCGAGATCGTCGAGCCACGCATCCAGGCCTTCTGGCAACCGCTGCACAGCGGGTACCACCTGGAGATCCGCCTGCCGCGCTCGATGGTGGGCACTCACCTCGGGTTCGAAGTTGTGGATGTCAGCACGCGCACCCAGGCGCCCGTCCAGCTCGGCACTATCGATCCGACCACGCACCAGCCGGCGGGACGGCTCGTCATTCCTTCCGACACGCTGTCGAACGCGCTCACACCGCTGTTGCCATCGGCCACGCGTGTTGCCGTCGCCGACGCGCACGGCTGGATCCTCGCCGAAGCGGGCTCGCTCGGGCCGAGCTCCGCGGACATCTATGAATCGACGGACCAGCGCGCGGCCTGGCTCGACGCGCTCTACCGGCGCGTGCTGGAGAGCGGTGAGCGCTTGCCTGCGCGCACGCGCCAGGTCGATCGTCTGAGTGGTGAGCCCGTCGATAGCGCGCTGCGCGGCCGGCGTGCCGCCTTCTGGTTCCGCCTTCCGGATGAGCGTCGGTTGTTACTGGCCGCTGCGGTGCCGCTCACCGGCACGGACGCACCCGCGGGCGCGCTGCTCCTCGAGCAGGCGGGCGATCGGTTGCAGACGCTGCGCAGCCAGGCGCTGACGCGGCTTCTCAACCTGACGTTGCTGGCGAGCGGCCTCGCAGTACTCGCGAGCCTGGGCTTTGCCGCGATTCTCGGCACGCGGCTGCGCCGGCTGCAGCGCGCGGCAGAGACATCGCTGGCGCGTGACGGGCGCGTTAATGCCGCCATTCCGGATACCGCGGCACGCGACGAGCTCGGCGATGTGGCGCGAAGCCTGGCGACGCTCCTCGCGCGACTCAACGAATACACCGAGTACCTGCGCACGCTCGCTGGCAAGCTCGCCCATGAGCTGCGCACGCCGCTCGCGATCGTGCGCTCTTCACTGGAAAACCTGGAGTCCGAACCGGATCGCAACGGCCCCTACCTCCAGCGTGCGCGTGAAGGCACGGACCGCCTGCAGTCGATCCTGAGCGCAATGGGAGCCGCTTCGCGCACCGAAGAGGCGATCCGGCATGCGGAGCGCACGCGCTTCGACCTTGCTGAGCTGGTGCGCTCGACGACGCGCGCCTATGCCGACGCGTTTCCCGCGCATCGCTTCAACGCTCGCGTGCCGGAGGGCGACCGGGAGTTCACCGGGGCGCCGGATCTCATCGTGCAACTTCTCGACAAGCTCGTGGACAACGCGGTCGACTTCAGCGCGCCGGGGACGTTGATCGAGGTCACCCTGGAAGAACGCGATGCGCTCTTCGCGCTCGCCGTCGAGAACGAGGGCGTGCCGCTCGCCGATGAGGTCAAGGCGCGATTGTTCGAATCAATGTTTCATCGCCGGCCCGAGGGCCCGGGCAAGCCGCATTTCGGCCTCGGGCTCTACATCGTGCGATTGATCGCGGAGTTTCACGGCGGGGAGGTGTTTGCCGCGAACCTGCCCGATCGGCCGGGTGTGCGAATCGGTGCGCGCATCCGTCCGCTGGCCTAGTTCTCACCCGGGCGTCGGCGGACTTTACAGGGCCCGCACGCGCGGTCCCGCGGCGGTCGAGCGGCAAGAACGAGCACCGCACACTCCGCGCTGCAATCGGGCCGATTTCGTCGCGTTTCTTGCTCCAGCGACCGTGTGCGCCCGGTCGGCCTGTCGTGTCCACGAGGTGGACAATGCGAGTTCGAAGAGCACGGCCAGGCTCCCGTCGACGTCCTTTACAGTTCTTTACCCACGGGGGCCGGCTCCCTCGCTCAGGTGTATCCAAGTCCATGATGTAACAGCGCTTAGCGGCGATGGCACGTGGGTTGCTTATTCAAGTTCGCCAGCGGAGAAGGCGTTGGCGGCGTCAAGAGCGAAATTCCTCAGAGAAGCGGCGGATTCAAGGAAACATCATGTTCAAGCACATCAAGAAGCTGGGCGGCAGTATCGCGGCAGTGGGTTTGCTGCTGGGTTACGCGGCTTCTGCCAGCGCGGCCTACGTCAATTACAGCTGGGAAGACACCCTCACCTGGCAGGGCAAGAAGCTCAGCGAAACCACGGGTGGCTACGGCTACTACCACGACATTTCCGAGTCGACCGATCCCGACGCCTACAACCCGGCCAAGGATTACATCGACAGCGCCTGGGTGCGTATCTGGCTGACCGACGATGAAGACCGTGCCGCGGAAGCCGCGGACATCGACATCAGCCCGTACCTGCTCGGCTGGGGCCTCGGCGGTGGCGGCAGCTTCGATTTCGACTACGCGTCGAACAATTTCAAGGTGAGCTTCTTCGGCCTGCTCGACCTGCGTGACGATGGCACGCTGGGCGTCTACATCACGCCGAAGGACGGCGACTTCTACCTCACCAAGTCCCTGCTCCATGCAGACGGCCAGCGCTACGTCGCGGTGCCGGAGCCTGGTTCAGTCGCGCTGCTCTCGATTGGTTTGATCGGCATTGGCCTGGCGTTGTCTCGTCGCCGGAGCCTGCAGAAGTAAAGAAGAAGAAAAAAGGAATCCCCGGGATCGCGTAGTAGACCGAAAAGAAGAGAGATCCCGGTCAGCCCGAAAGCCCCGCCGCAAGCGGGGCTTTTTTTGTCTCGGGCTCAGCCGACCTGCAGCAAGTTGAGAATCCCGCGGGCAGCTTCGCGTCCCTCGAAGACCGCCGTCACCACGAGGTCCGCGCCGCGCACCATGTCACCACCGGCGAAGACCTTCGGGTTCGTGGTCTGAAACGGCAACTGCTGGCTCGCGGAGACGCGCACGCGGCGGTTCGGGTGGAGCGCGACGTTGAATTCCTCGAACCACTCGGGCGGGCTCGGATTGAATCCGAACGCGACCACCACGGCGTCGGCAGGCACGAGCTCCTCGCTCCCCGCAACCGGCTCGGGTATCCGCCGTCCGCGCGGTCCGGGCGCACCGAGCCGCGTCTGCACCAGCTTCACGCCTTCGACCTGATCGGTGCCGACGATCTCGATCGGCTGACGATTGAACAGGAACTCGACGCCTTCTTCGCGACTGTTGCGGTAGTCGCGGCGTGAGCCCGGCATGTTGAGCTCGTCGCGCCGGTACGTGCACGTGACGGACTCGGCGCCTTGTCGGATCGCCGTGCGGTTGCAGTCCATGCCGGTATCACCGCCGCCCAGCACTACGACGCGCTTGCCGCGCAGGTCGATGAACTGGGCGGGATCCGTCTCGAGGCCGATTTCGCGATTGATGTTGGAGATGAGATACGGCAGCGCTTCGTGGACGCCCGACAGGTCTTCGCCGGGGAAGCCACCCTTCACGTACTCATAGGTGCCCATGCCGAGGAACACCGCGTCGTAGTCTGCCAGGAGCTTCTCGAACGGCAGATCGCGTCCGACCTCGGTATTGAGCACGAACTCGACGCCCATGCCTTCCATGAGCTCGCGGCGCCGCTCGACGACTTCCTTCTCCAGCTTGAACGGCGGGATGCCGAAGGTGAGGAGTCCGCCGATCTTCGCATAGCGATCGAACACGACTGGCCTGACGCCGTTGCGCACCAGGATGTCCGCGCAACCGAGTCCCGCCGGACCCGCACCGACGATCGCCACGCGCTTGTCGGTGAAACGCACTTCCGACATGTCCGGTTTCCAGCCGGCCTTCAGCGCCTCATCGGTGATGTACTTCTCGATCGAGCCGATCGTCACCGCGCCCAATCCGTCGTTGAGCGTGCAGGCGCCTTCGCACAGGCGATCCTGCGGGCAGATGCGTCCGCACACTTCGGGGAGCGAGTTCGTGCGGTGCGAGAGCTCCGCCGCCTCGAACAGGTTTCCCTCCTGGATGAGCTTCAGCCAGTTGGGAATGTAGTTGTGGACCGGGCACTTCCACTCGCAGAAGGGATTGCCGCAGGCGATGCAGCGGCCGGCCTGCTGCGCAGCGCCCTCCGCATCGTACTGCGCATAGATCTCGCGAAACGCCAGGATCCGCTGTTCGACCGGGAGCTTCTCCGGATCGCGACGCGGGATGTCGAGGAACTGGAATGGCTTCTCAGCCATGGAAGAAGGCCTCGAGCCTCGGGGCATGGGCCTCGGGCAGAAGCCAGAACCCTTCTTCGCCTGAGGCCTGAGGCCTGAGGCCCGGGGCCTGCCTCTTCATGCTGCCCTCCGCAAATTCTCGAGCAGGGTGTCGATGGCCGCGGCCTTCGGCTTCACCACCCAGAACTTGCCCATGAACGAGCGGAAGTCGTTGAGGATCTCCTCGCCCCAGACGCTGCCCGTTTCGCGGACGTGCGCTTCGACGAGGTTGCGCAGGTGTTGCAGGTGCGACTCCATGCCTTCGGGCGTGATGCGGTGAATGTCGATGAGCTCGTGGTTGTAGCGATCGACGAAACCACGATCGAGATCGAGCACGTAAGCAAACCCGCCGGTGAAGCCGGCGCCGAAGTTGAGACCCGTCCTGCCGAGCACACACACGACGCCACCCGTCATGTACTCGCAGCAGTGATCGCCGGATCCTTCCACGACCGCGATCGCGCCGGAGTTGCGCACCGCGAAGCGCTCCCCCGCCTGGCCCGCCGCGTAGAGCTCACCGCCCGTTGCGCCGTAGAGGCAGGTGTTGCCCATGATCACGGTGTCGCGCGCTGGCAGAGTCAAACCCCGGGGCGGCTTGAGCACGATCTTGCCGGCCGCCATGCCCTTGCCGACGTAGTCGTTCGCGTCGCCCTCGAGATACAGGTGCAGCCCGCCCGCGTTCCACGCGCCGAAGCTCTGCCCGATCGAGCCGCGCAGCTTCGCGATCACCGGAGCGTGGATCATTCCGTAATTTCCCCAGCGCCGTGCGATCTCGCCGGAGATGCGCGCGCCGATCGAGCGGTGGAAGTTGGCGACTTCGTAGCCGAAGGTGCCGCCGCTCTTGTTGTCGATCGCGTAGCGCATGTCGCTCAACATGCGTTCCGCCAGCTCGCCCTTGTCGAAGGGTGCATTGTGCGGATCCGTGCAGTACTGCGGGCGATCGTCGGTGAGTCCCGCGTTGGAGAGAATCGGGCTCAAGTCGAGCTTGCGCTGCTTTGCCGTCGTTCCCGCGACGATGTCCAGGTACTCCGTGCGACCGATGAGGTCGGCCAGCCGGCGCACGCCGAGCTGCGCCATGATCTCGCGGCACTCCTCGGCGACGAAGCGGAAATAATTGATCACCATCTCCGGGAGTCCCGTGAAGTACTTGGTGCGCAGCACGTTGTGCTGGGTCGCCACACCGGTCGCGCAGTTGTTGAGATGGCAGATGCGCAGGTACTTGCAGCCGAGCGCCACCATCGGCGCCGTGCCGAAGCCGAAGCTCTCCGCGCCGATGATCGCAGCCTTGACGATGTCGAGCCCGGTCTTCAGGCCACCGTCGGTCTGCAACCGGACGCGGTGACGCAGTTCGTTGATGCGCAGCGTCTGGTGAGTTTCCGCGAGCCCGAGCTCCCACGGCGTGCCCGCATACTTGATCGAGCTGAGCGGGCTCGCGCCGGTGCCGCCGTCGTAGCCCGAGATGGTGATGAGATCCGCGTAAGCCTTGGCGACACCCGCCGCGACCGTGCCCACGCCTGGTTCCGCCACGAGCTTCACGGATACGAGCGCCTGCGGGTTCACCTGCTTGAGATCGAAGATCAGTTGCGCCAGGTCCTCGATGGAGTAGATGTCGTGATGCGGCGGCGGCGAGATCAGGCCGACGCCGGGTCGCGCGAAACGCAGGCGCGCGATCATCTCGTTCACCTTGTGACCCGGAAGCTGCCCGCCTTCGCCGGGCTTCGCGCCCTGCGCGATCTTGATCTGCAGCACTTCCGCGTTGATGAGGTACTCCGGCGTCACGCCAAAGCGCCCCGAGGCGACCTGCTTGATCTTGGAGTTGCGCTCGCCGTGATAGCGCGCTGGGTCCTCGCCGCCTTCGCCCGAGTTCGAGCGCGCGCCGAGGCGGTTCATGGCAATCGCCATTGCCTCGTGTGCTTCGGGTGAGAGCGCACCAAGCGACATGCCCGCGCCGTCGAAGCGCTTCACGATGTCCTCGATCGGCTCGACCTGCTCGAGCGGAACCGGCTGGCGATCGCTCTTGAACGCCAGCAGGTCGCGCAGCGTCGACACGGGCCGCTCGTTCACGAGGCGCGCGAACTGCCGGTATTGCTCGTAGTCACCCGTCATGACCGCCGCCTGCAGCGTCGCGATCACGTCGGGGTTGTACATGTGGTACTCGCCGCCGTGCACGTACTTGAGAATGCCGCCCTGCTCCACACTCTCACGCGGATTCCACGCACGCTCGCCGAGATACTTGAGATCGGCTTCGAGATCATCGAAACCTGCGCCCTGGATGCGGCTCACGGTGCCGGGGAAGCACAGCGCCACCACCTCGTCATGCAGCCCGACGATCTCGAAGAGTTGCGCGCTGCGATAGCTCGCGATGGTCGCGATGCCCATCTTCGACATGATCTTGAACAGTCCCTTGCGGATCCCGCGGCGATAGCTGCGCCCGAGCTCGAGGCGGGTATGCACGTCCATCTTCACGCGGCCCTTGCGCATCATGTCGAAGAGCGTCTGGTACGCCATGTACGGGTAGACCGCGGTCGCGCCGTAGGCGATGAGACACGCGAACTGGTGCGCATCGCGCGCCGTGCCGGTCTCGACCAGCAGGTTGCACTTGCAGCGCAGGCCCTTCTCCACCAGCCGGTGATGCACGGCGCCGGTCGCTAGCAAGGCGTGGACCGGCAACTTCTCGCGCACCAGGTAGCGGTCGGAGAGCATCAGCACCAGCTTGCCGGCGCGCACCGCCGTTTCCGCCTGATCGCAGATGCGCAGCAGCGCCCCGTGCAGCCCTTCGTCGAGCGAATACTGCAGGTCGATGAACTCGTGCGTGATGCCGAAGTCGGTGAGCGCGAGGATCTGCCGGAGCTTGCGCTGCGACAGGATCGGCGAATTCATCACGATCTGCTTCGCGTGCTCGGGGGCGGGCACGAAGATGTTGCACTCCGGACCGATCTGGGTCTGCAGTGACATCACGATGCTCTCGCGCAGCGGATCGATCGGCGGGTTGGTCACCTGTGCGAATTGTTGACGGAAGTAATCGAAGAGCGGGCGCGCCTTCGACGACAGCACCGGCATCGGCGTGTCATCCCCCATCGAGCCGACCGCTTCACTCTCGTCCTCGGCCAGGGTGCGGATCACCTCGTCGCGCTCCTCGGCGGTGATGTTGAACATCTTCTGGTAGATCGCGAGCGTGTCGCGGTCCATCGGCTCGGCCGCGAGCCGCGGATCGATCAGGTCCGACTCAAGATAGCGCACACCCTTCTTCAGCCAGGTCTTGTAGGGATGGCGGCTCTTGAGAATCTCGTCGATGCGCTTGCTCTCGAGGAGCTCGCCGGTCTGCAGATCGAGCGCCAGCATTTCACCCGGGCCGAGCCGGCCCTTGCGCACCACATCCTCCGGCGCGTAGTCCCAGACGCCCGTTTCGGACGCGATGGTGAGATGGCGGTTGCGCGTGATGACGTAGCGCGCCGGGCGCAGGCCGTTGCGATCGAGCGTGCAGGCGGCGTAGCGACCGTCGGTCAGCACGATCCCCGCCGGTCCATCCCACGGTTCCATGTGCGTCGCGTAGTACTCGTAGAACGCGCGCAGGTCCGCATCGATCGAATCGACGGTCTGCCAGGCGGGCGGAATCAGCAAGCGCATGGCGTGCAGCACGTCGAGGCCGCCCATCAGCAGCACTTCGAGCATGTTGTCGAGCGTCTGCGAGTCGGAGCCCGACATCGACACGAGCGGCAGGATGTCAGTGAGATCCGGCAGCACCGGCGAGCGAAACAGCGGTCCGCGCGCCGCGGCCCAGTTGCGATTGCCCTGGATGGTGTTGATCTCGCCGTTGTGCGCGAGCAAGCGATAGGGATGCGCGAGCCGCCACTGCGGCAATGTGTTGGTCGAGAATCGCTGGTGGAACACCGCGACCGAAGTCGCGAGCCGCTCGTCCTGCAGGTCGCGGTAGAACTGCGTGAGATGCTGAGGCATCACCATGCCCTTGTAGGCGAGCGTCGAGGCCGAAAGGCTCGGCACGTAGAACACCGGGTCCTTGCGCTCGAGCGCCTTCTCGGTGCGGCGGCGCGCGAGAAACAACTTGCGATTGAAGGCCGCCTCGTCGATGTCCAGCCGACAGTTGACGAACACGTGCTCGATTCGCGGCAGCGTTTTCAGCGCCTCCTCGCCGCAGGCTTCCGGGTCGACCGGCACCGGGCGCCAGCCGGCGATTTCCAGTTCTTCGCGCTCGAGCTGGCTCTCGAGCGCGGCGCGCGCCCGCTGCGCCTGGTCGTCGAAGCGACCGAGGAACACGCAACCGACGGCGAAGCGCTCGGCGAGCTCGATGCCTGCCTGCGCCGCAATCGCTTCCAGGAACGCCTTGGGAGTTTTCAGCAGCAGGCCGCAGCCGTCGCCCGTCTTGCCGTCCGCGGCGATCGCACCGCGATGGGTCAGGCGATTGAGCGAAGTGATCGCCGTACGCACGATCCAGTGACTGGGCTGATCTTCGAGGCTCGCGATCAGCCCGAAGCCGCAGCTGTCGCGTTCGTAGTCAGGATCGAAGAGTCCCTGGGCAGCAATCGAGTGCATGGTGTCCCCAAAGCAGCACGGGCCCATCGGGACCCGAGGAATCTTTCAGAAGCGCCCGGTGCCAAACCGGGCTCGGATCAACGGAAGTGGCGCCGCAGGCAGGTTCGCTCCGGGAAGGCGTATCGAGACGGCTTTGGGGACCGCAAGGATGAGTACGAACGCACTGCAGACATGGAGGCCGATCATACCGGCCGAGAGTCACTCGTCAATGCTGCGGCGCACCTATGTGCGTGCATCGCAGCAATACTTGACGGCTTAGAGGGTTGGACCATCCACTAGCGCGGCCCGTCGCCGCATCAAGGAAGCCTCATGGACAGACGCATCATCGAGCTCTACGACGAATACACGCACGCACCGCTGGATCGACGGCTGTTCCTCGAGCGACTCGCTTCGCTCGCAGGCGGCATGTCGGCCGCACTCGCGCTCGTTCCTCTTCTCCAGGCGAACGTTGCGGCCGCGGCCCAGGTCACCGAGGACGACGCGCGCGTTCGACCGCAGCGGGTTTCTCTCAGCAGTGACCCGAAGGGCCTGCAGGGATATCTCGTCGCTCCCAGCAAGGGGAAGAAATGGCCGGCCGTGCTCGTGATCCACGAGAACCGCGGACTGAACCCACACATCCAGGACGTGACGCGACGGCTCGGTGTCGCGGGCTATCTCGCGCTCGCTCCCGACTTCCTGTCGGCCGCGGGCGGCACGCCGAGCGATGAAGACCAGGCGCGCGAGTTGATCGGCAAGCTCGATCCACAGCAGGTGCTGAGCGATGCCGTGAGCGCGGCGACGTGGTTGCGGGAGTCGAAGCAGTCCAGCGGGCACGTGGGTAGCGTGGGATTCTGCTGGGGCGGCGGACTCGTCGGACGGCTCGCGACCACGGACCCGAAGCTCAACGCCGCGGTCGTGTTCTATGGACGCGTGCCGCCGCTCGAAGACGTGCCGAGGATCAAGGCGTCACTGCTGCTGAACTACGCAGGACTCGACAATCGCATCGACGCGGACGTGCCCGCGTTTCGCCAGGCATTGGACGCCGCGGGCACTCACTACCAGTTGTACATGTACGAGAACGTCGATCACGCGTTCCACAACGACACGTCCGCCGCACGCTACAACGAAGCGGCTGCCAGGCTCGCCTGGCAGCGCACGCTCGACTTCTTTGCGCACACCCTGAAATGAGCGCGGGTCAAGGCCTCAGCCACTGTTGACCTTGGGCGTGGCCGGTTCATGGCGATCACGCCCGGGACGCCATAGCCCGCCCGCGTTGAACGCGCGCCAGCCCCACGGGAGCCAGCGCAGGAGCGCCGAGCTCAGCCACAAGGCCCAGGCGAGCATCGCGATCTTGTACCACCAGAGCGAGACGCTGATGACGCCAGGCTGTGGCAGCACACCCGTGGCCTGATCGACGAACCAGCTGAAGACGTTCCCTCCGCTCCCGGCGCCGCGCACGCGCATGTCAGGCGTACTCAGCAGCCCGTACGGAATCGCCGAGACGAGGCTGAAGAGCGCGACTACGGACAGGAGCCCGAGCGCCACCTGGATCAGGTTGAACGTCCGGCGCTGGTCGTTTTCGGCCCAGCGCGAACGCCAGTGCATGGCAAAGATCCACACCGCGAAGAGCAGCAGCACGCTCCAGGAGAACGTGCTGAGACCGAGCCCGAGGAGCAGCCACTCGTGCACGCGCAACGGCGAGTGCTGCGAGCGGCCGAGCGCGAGCGCGATGACGACAAAGACCAGCAATTCGCCCCAGAACAGGATCGCCGGACCGACGCCAGGGCCCATCGCGTAGAGGATCCAGCGATCCTCGGGCAGCGTCAGTTGCGTATGGATGTTGCTGCTCGGGCTGCCGAGATCGACCGCAGGCGCGCGGGTGCGCACGCGGACGCCGCTGTCACTCTGCCATTGCAGCTCGAGCTGGTGCGCGCCCGGCAACAGCGCGATCGCCAGTTCGCCCTGCTCCGGCCGCAGCGCCATGCTCTGGCCATCCATCTGCAGGGCTCGCACGTGTGCATCGGGAGGAATGTGCAGCACGTGGCGTCCGCCCTGGGTGCTGCGATAGCGCACGTTGAGTGAAGTATCCGTGGAACGCTTGCCGACCTGGACTTCGGCACTCACGCCGTCGATCGCGAGCGTTGCGCCCTCCGCCGCTTCCGGGCGCGTGATGCGGACCGTGAGCGCCTCACCCGAGCGCGGGTGGTACTCATAGGTCCAGCTGTCCTGGATCTGTTCCGGAAGAACGGCCGGCGTCCCTTCGAAGCGCGCGTTCCACTCGGGACTGACGTCGAACTGCCAGATCTCGGTGCGTGCCGCGTCGGTGGAATTCTTCAGCGTCAACTGCTCCGCCCGCGCGAGACCGGAGGCCCACGACGCGATCGACTCGCCGGCCGGCATGGCAACCTGCGCGTTGCCGTCCGCAACCTCGACGCCCTCCGTCAGCACGGACTCGCCCGCGAGCAGCGGCACCTTGACGGTGAACGCACCCTTTTCCGGAGCGAGCCGCTCGACGGCGGTGCTGATGGTCCAGTCGAGCCCGAGCGTCACGCGGCGCATCACCCGCACGAACGGCGCGAACTGCATCGAAGTTTCGATACGTGCCGTCTGGCCGGCCGACATCTTGCGCACCAGCTCGAGCGTGTTGGTGAGCAGGCGCTCATCGCTCACGCCCGAAATCTCCCAGCCATCGCCACGCGCCTCGATGCTGCGGGGCTGCTGTGGAAAGACGACCTGCACGCTCTCCGCGGCCACGATCCGCCCACTCAGTCGCACGACGTGCGCGCCCGCGCGCAACGGCACCCACAAGCGTTGCCCGGCGTCGCGGAACAAGCCGCCGTTGGGCTGACCGTCGACGCTGATCGTTTCCGGTTCCCAGCGACCGCTCGCCGCGGGCACGGGAACGGCGACGGGCGTCAGAGCGCTCACCTCGAGCTCGATCTCGAGCTGCTGCGGCGTGGCGATGACGCTCGCCGCGTTGATTTCCGCGCAGTTCGGCATGCACTCGGGCGCACGCGTGAGGCGGGCCTTGAGATCGTTGAGCAGCGTGGCATCGGGGAGCGCGGCGCGTGCGCTACCCGGCGTCGCGAGTGCGCCGAGCGCTGCGCATGCGACGAGCGCTGCAGCGGTCGATGCACCAAACCGCGGCAGCTGCGGCCAGCGTTGTGGCCAGCCATAGGCGAAGCGCACGAGGATCATGAGAAGAACCGCCAGCAACGCAATACCGACGAGACGCCACAGCGAGAGCCAGAACGGCGTCGCGATCAGGAAGCGCACCTTCTGTCCCGCGTCGACCGGCCCCGACCACGAGTACGGCTGCGCGATGAACTGCCACTCCGGGATTCCGGGCCCGGCCTGAAGCAGTGTGCCGGGCGCATAGCGCTCGGTGGGTCGCGAAAGGCTGGAGCGCAGAAGGTAGTTATTCCTGGTTTGTGCCATCTCGAGACGTGCCGCCTTGTCGGCTCGCCCAGCGATGCCGACACTCTTGCGTTCCAGCTCCTCCGTGGCCGAGGCGGGTGCCTCTGCCTGAGGCGGCGGTGCCTCGGCGACCGGCACCTGCGCCGGCAATGTCATCGGCATGTAGTAACCACCCGCATCGAGCTGCGGATAGATCGCGAGGCGTGCCTGGCTCGCGATGAACGGCACGAGCGCAATCACGAGAATGGCCGCACTCACCGCGCGATAGATCGACGCCAGCATGCGCAGCCTGCCTGCCGGCGCTTCACGCGCCAGGACCAGCGCGACCAGGAAGTTCACCCACAGCCAGATCATGCCGTTGCTGTCGTGATGCGTGAGCGCGAGTCCACCGAGCGCGAGCAGACCGATGCGCCAACCGAGCAACCGACCGATCGCGAGGCTCGCGATCAGCACCAGGAACATGTCGAGCAGCCGCCAGCTCTCGATCCACGCACCGGGCGCACTGTCCGCGCCGAGCGCGGCAACCAGGCGATGGCCGGGTGGAAGGTGAAGCATCCCCTGTACATTCGTAAAACGGCCTTGCCAGCCGGTGGCGGGCATCGCCGAGCCGGCCGCGATGTGACTCACCGCCTGCAAGTGCACCTCGGGAGAGCGCACCTCGATGCCCGTGGCACCGTCCTTCGCCCCCTTGGTCACGAGCAGGTTCTCTTCACCGACGCGTGCACTCAGCAACCGATACGGCTCGACCATGTCGAGACGCCAGTCCTGGCGCATGCTGCCGCTGATCGAATCGACCGCGGTGAATCCCTGGTGCTTGAAGTCGAACCACAACGCGCGTGACAGGGAGAGCTGGTTGTCGTCGGTGGTGGCGAGGCCGCGACTGCGCTCGATGACCTTGAGCTCCGCGTCGCGCCCGACGCGATAGCTGGGAAACTGGCGCCACTCCGCGGGTACGTTCGCCTGGCCGGGATCGATGGACTCGACGCCTTCAACTCCGGCAACACGCAGGCGATCGAGCGCCTCGAAGCTCCAGATTTCATCGCTCGGCCATTGGCCTTCGCCTGCCGGCCGGCGCAGCCCCTGAGCAACTCCCGCGCCACGCGCGCTGATGCGGATCTGCCAGTTGCCGGCGCGAACCTGCACGCGCAGGCGGCCGTCCGGCTCGACCCTCGCCGGCAGCGCGCTCGCGAGACTCACGGGAACGAAGCCCGTGGGCAGCACCGGCGCGAGCAGTTCTTCGCGTGCCTCGCCGGCAGCCTGTACGCGGATCTCCGTCGTCAGCATGGCGGGAATGTCATCGCTCAGGAGCCGATACACCTGCAGGTCGAGCTGCTGTTGTTCGACGGGCCCGCGACGGCGGCCGAGCCACAGTCCGCTCCCGGCACGCTCCGGCTGGGCGATCGCCTGGCCATCGATGCTCAACGCGATGATGCCGGCCTGCGGCGGTACGGCCAGCGATTCCGGTCGTCGCGTCCAGCGAAAGCTCCCGCTGACCGTGTGAGCGCCGGCTGCGAGCCGGATCTGCGGTACGCCATTGCGCGCAACGACCACGGCGCGCGCGCCATCGAGCTGGACGTCGCGTGGCCAGTGCTCGAGATCGCCCGGCAAGGTGATCCAGGACTCCGCGAACAGCTCCCAGCGCTGCGTGAAACGACCGCCACGCGCGTCCAGTTCGAGCGCCAGGCGCTCGGGCCAGATGCACTGAAACGCCTGCTCGGAAGCCGCCTGGTTACCGGTGATGAAGGGACAGCGGCGATATTCCTCGCCCTGCAGGACCCAGCCCTGCCAGGGCTGCAGATCGGGTGGCACCGCCACCTCGGCGGCGAGAATTCGACCGGGGAACGCAAGCAACAGGATCGCTGCCCTGGAAAGCATGCGCTTCAGCATGAAGTCTCCCTTCGCGCGCACCATGGCGCGGCGCCGTCGAATAGAATCTCAACTGGTAACCACGATCACTGTCAACGCGGATCCGCGACCGGGCGGGTTTGACATCATCAGGCAATGAACAGCAAGCGCAATCCCCAGGCCGAACAGATGGCCGACGAATCGATGGTGCGCAACCTCGCCGCGCAGGCGAGCGCCATCTGGCCGCAGGAGGAGCCGTTGTTCGCGCGCTATGGCTTGCCTGCCGACGCCCACATCGCCGATATCGGCTGCGGCAGCGGCGAAATCACGGCGCGGCTGGCCGGGTTGTATCCCGGCGCGCAAATCATCGGGGTCGACATCCTGGAAGGGCCTATTGCCTACGCCCGCAAGCAATACGCATCCCTCGCGCCGCGCGTGCGGTTCGAGCAGGGCGATGCCTTCGAGCTACGCCTGCCCGCTGACTCATTCGATCTGGTGACCTGCCGTCACATGACGCAGGCGATCCCCGAACCCGAGCGCGCGCTCACGGAGCTGAGGCGGATCTGCCGGCCGGGCGGCTGGTTGCACGTGCTGAGCGAGGACTACGGAATGATGCACATGCCGGTTGGAGTGCTCGACACCGACCGGCTGTGGCACCAGGGTGCAATCGCGTTCGCCTCCGCCACCGGGACCGACGCCCGCGTCGGCCGCCACACTTACGCGCTGATGAAGCGCGTCGGCCTGACCGACCTGCGCGTCGACTACGCCATCGTCGATACGCTGCGCGTGCCGCGCGAAACCTTCGCCTCGATCATGGTGGCCTGGCGGGATGGCTACGCGAATGTGATCGGCGATTCCACGACGCTCGGGCGCCGCGAAGCACGCGCGCTGTTCGACGAGGCGATCGCCGGAATTCGCAATCCCGAGGGCTACGCCGTGTGGCACGTGCCCATCATCAGCGGGCGCAAGCCCTGAACAGTCACCTCACGGTTGCACGACTCGAGCGGCATGGTCGGCTCGGCTGGATAGGCCTCACTCGCGGGAAACAAGGAGCGGATGGCATGCGGACCAAGATCAGACAACTGCACTCACAGTTCTTCGTGGCGTTCCTGTGGCTCGCTGTCACTCCTGCAGTGCCCGCGCAGACGCCGCCCGCCGCGTCCGCGGAGACGAACGCGCTCATCGCGAAGCTCGGCCTGCACGAAGCGGAGCAGCCGGTGCGCGAGAGCAAGGGATGGCACAAGCCTGCGCTCATCGTCGTGCGCGACCCCGGCAATGACGAGCAGCGCGCATGGCTGCAGGCGGCTGCGCCGGGTACCAAGGTCGTTTTCGCGAGTGACCAGGCGGAAGCGCTCAAGGATGCCGCGAAGGCTGATGCGATGATCGGCTTCTGCTCACCGCAAATCCTCGCCGAGGCGAAGCGGCTGTACTGGATCCAGGCTCTGGGGGCCGGTGTCGAAAGTTGCATGAGCATTCCGGGAATCGCGGACCGCAACCTGCTGGTCACCAACATGCAGCGCGTGGCCGGCCCCGTGATGGCGGAACACGTGATTGCGTTGACGTTCGCGCTGGCCCGCGATCTGCCCGCTTACATCAGCGCCCAGGCGAGCGGCCGTTGGCAGGACGAGCCCCGCGGAGCAGTGCGAGCCGTCTCGCTCGAGGGCAAGACGATGTTCATCGCGGGCCTGGGCGGAATCGGCGAGGAGGTCGCACGCCGCGCTCATGCGCTCGGCATGCGGGTCACGGCAACGCGCGCCAGCAGCCGTGAAGGTCCGGACTACGTGAGCCACGTGGGGCTGCCCGACGAAATGCCGAAGCTGCTCGCGGAAGCCGACGTCGTGGTCAACACTCTGCCGCTTACCGAGCAGACGAAGCACACGTTCGATGCGCGCAGTTTTGCCGCGATGAAGCCCGGCGCGTTCTTCATCAACGTGGGACGCGGCGGCACCGTCGTCACGGACGACCTGGTGAACGCGCTCAAGCAGAATCGGCTGGGCGGCGCCGGCCTCGACGTGACAGATCCGGAACCGCTCCCGCCCGATCATCCGCTCTGGCATCTGCCCAACGTGATCATCACGCCGCACGTCTCATCGGACTCGGAATTCGAGCGCAGCCGGCACTGGGAAATCGCGCGCGAAAACCTGCGTCGCTACGTCGCCGGCGAACGCATGCTCTCGGTCGTGGATGTGAAGCGCGGCTATTGAAGTGCGGGCGCTATCGGCCGACGAGTTCAGCCAAGCGTTGCCGGCGCTCAGTCGTCGAAGTCGGGCTCGATGAAGCACCAGCCGACTTCGGGGAACGACTCCCTGATGCGTCGCTCGAGCGCATTGATGCTGGCAACGGCGGCCTCGATGCTGATGCCGGGCCGCATGCGGATCTTCGCCGCCAGCATCACCTGCGGCCCCAGCTGCTGCGTGATTGCGTTGTAGAGGGCGACGATCTCCGGATCTTTCCCGATCAGGTCCTTGATCGCCTCCTCGAGATCCTCTTCGGCTGAGGTCCCGACCAACAGCCGCTTGATACGCCCGGCGATGAACGCGGAGATCAGGATCAGCACCACGCCGATCATGATGGAGCCGGCGGCATCGAAGCGCGTGTCGCCGGTGAGCGCCGCGAGCGAGACGAAGACGAATGCCAGCACGAGACCCACGAGCGCGGCGATGTCTTCACCCAGCACTACCACCAGCTCCGCATTGCGCGTCTGAGCGACCCACTTGGTGAGCGGGCGTCCGCGGCGCACCTTGGCAATCTCGCGCAGGCAACCGACGAGGCTGCCGGTCTCGAGCACGATGGAGATGCCGAGCACCAGCAGCGCGACCCAGGCCTGGTGCAGCTCCTCCGGGGCGCGCAGCTTGTGCCAGCCCTCGTAGATCGAGAACAGCCCGCCCGCGCTGAAGAGGAGCAGCGCGACGATGAAGCTCCAGAAGTAAGTCAGTCGCCCGTGACCGAGCGGGTGCAGCTTGTCGGGCGGACGCTGCCCCTGTTTCAGCCCGATGAACAGCAGCACCTGGTTGCCGCAATCGGCGTAGGAGTGAATCGCCTCGGCCATCATGCTGCCCGAATGCGTGTATGCCGCGGCGGCCGACTTGGTGATCGCGATGAAGAGGTTGGCGAGAAAGGCGTAGAGAATCGCCCGCAGCGATGAGCCGTGCTCGGACATTATCTTTCGGACTCCAGTTCTTCGATGCTGCGCGGCCAGTCATCTTTCAGCAGCCGTGACAGCGACCGGTCGGCGAGGATCCGGCCTTCCGTCTGGCAGCGCGGGCAATAGTTGGTCTCGTTGCTGGCATAGCGTATCCGCTGGATCTCCGTTGCGCACACCGGGCATTTCTTACGGAACCGGCCGTGCACGGCGAAGCCTTCGCGAAAGGCCGTGACGCCTTCGGGAAACGCTCCACCCGCTTCCCCGCGCAGCCGCTCCGTCCAGCGCTGCAGCACCGCGACGCTGGCCGCCTGCAGCCGGGCGACTTCCTCATCCGAAAGGCGCTGGGTCAGCGTAACCGGCGAGAGGCGCGCCGTGTGCAGGATCTCATCCGAGTAGGCGTTGCCGACGCCACTGAAGAGGCGCGGATCCGTGAGCGCGCGCTTCAAGGTGTGATTCTGCGAGCGCAGGCGCTGCACGAACTCAGGCGCCGAAGCCTCGAGGATCTCCAGGCCACCGCGCTCGTGCTCGCCGAGCGCCGCAGCCGAAACGACGTGCAGCGACGCGCGCCGCTGCGTGCCCGCCTCGGTGAGCGTCAGGG
>Ga0126377_10000505_pt1 | contig 23696 bp, 19 predicted proteins | sample PanSoiMetPlot_22_FD_92647 | JGI IMG/M metagenome (GOLD analysis project Ga0126377, IMG submission 92647) | Tropical forest soil microbial communities from Panama - MetaG Plot_22 | ecosystem: Environmental > Terrestrial > Soil > Tropical forest > Bulk soil | place: Panama | collected 2016-02-17 | reverse complement strand
GGTTGAAGTCCCCCGCCGCCAGCGCGAACCCGAACCCGTCGAAGGGCTCGGGCGCGCTGCCGACCTGGGTGAAGATCTGCCCACCCGCGGTGGTGAGCTTGGCGGCCGAGCCGTACAGCACGCTCACCGCACCGGCGTCGGGGGTGCTCCCGGCGTCCTCGAACGGGGCGCCCGCGGCCAGGTCGGCGAACCCGTCATGGTTGAAGTCCCCCGCCGCCAGCGCGAACCCGAAGACGTCACCCTCCTCCGCGGCGCTGCCGACCTGGGTGAAGATCTGCCCACCCGCGGCGGTGAGCTTGGCGGCCGAGCCGTACAGCACGCTCACCGCACCGGCCTCCGGGGTGCTCCCCGCGGCCTCGAACGGGGCGCCCGCGGCCAGATCCGCGAACCCGTCGTGGTTGAAGTCCCCCGTCGCCAGCGAGTCGCCGAACCCGTCGAAGGGCTCGGGCGCGCTGCCGACCTGCGTGAAGATCTGCCCGCCGGTGCGGGTCAGCCCACCAGCCGACCCGTACAGCACGCTCACCGCACCGGCGTCGGGGGTGCTCCCGGCGTCCTCGGACGGAGCGCCGACGGCCAGGTCGGCGAACCCGTCGTGGTTGAAGTCCCCCGTCGCCAGCGAGTCGCCGAACCCGTCGAAGGGCTCGGGCGCGCTGCCGACCTGGGTGAACAGCTGGCCGCCGGTGCCGGTGAGCCCGCCGGCCGTGCCGCCGTACAGCACGTTCACCGCGCCGGCGTCCAGGACACCGCCGACGTCCTCGCCGGGGACGCCGACGGCCAGATCGTCCGCGCCGTCGTTGTTGAAGTCGGCCTGCAGCGTCCTGGCCGGCGGGCCTTGGGCCGCGGTCATGCTGCGGGCGACCGCGGGCGCGGCCGACAAGGCGCCGACCACCAGGATGAGCGCGAGGGTGAGGGTGATCCGTCGCATGTCCACCATCCTCCTTCTGCCGAGCGGCAGCAGGACCGGCGCGGCGGGGACCGCTGCTGGTGGTGCCGGAGGACCGCGGGTCGAAGGCTGCTCCGGGCAGCAGGCCAGGGCGGCGTTGCGGATCCGCGGCCGCCAGCCGCTACCTTCACACAGGTACGAATCGGGCGCTAGGGGCATATTGCGCGAACCCCTCGAGACTTTCAGACCGGGAGAAATACGGCAGATCGACGCGGGGGCCGAGCGCGATGCGCGCGAGGCCTGCGCGTCGAGGGGGTGCCGGGCCTGAGGTAGTCGCTGTGGCCCGCCAGGCCCGTCGTGAAGGCGCGTGCGCCGAACGCCGGCACCCGGAGGCGTCGGTCCGGCCGCCCGTCGGCTACCCGAACGCGAGGTCCAGGCGCGACGGGCGGCTCTGGGCGTCGAAGTACAGGCGCACGCCGGTCGCGCTCGCGTGCCCTCCGCAGAAGGCGCCGCTCCCGTCCGTGCCGATCCTGGCGGAGACGCTCAGCGAGAGCGTGTCCGTGGGGCCGACCGCGGTGGTCCCGGTCGCGCCGAAGGAGACGAAGGTCTGGAGCGCATTGGCCGGGTTCGTGGTCGCGCCCTGGATGCAGGAGGTCTCGCCCGAGGCGACCGGCACGCCGTTCCGCAACAGCTCGGCTCGCACGTCGAACCGCGTCCCCTGGTCGTCGCTGTTCCTGAGGCCGAGCCAGACGCGCAGGTCGCCGAGGCTCTCGAGCGTCCGCGCCTGCCCGGTCGCCGTCTGGGTCCAGGTGCCGACCGGCTTCCAGGGGTTGCCGCCGGCGAACCTGAGCGCCGCCGAGTCGCGGGAGGTCGCCGTGGCGCTCGTCGGCCTGTCCGGATCCAGGAGCAGGGTCGTGCCCTGCGCGTGGAGGTAGAGCAGGTCGATGATGCCGACCCTGGCGACGAAGGCGTTCCGGTCGGCCCCCGGCTGCGGGGCCGTCTCGCCCGCCACCGAGACGCGGCCCGCGCCGTCGGCGGCCACCGCCCACGCCCGGTCGCCGACCGTCACCCCGAACTGCCGGGTCCACAGCTCGTTGCCCGCGGCGTCGTAGGTGCGCAGGAAGGCGTCGACGCCGCCCGCGCTCGCCGCGCCCTCGAAGGTGCCGTCGGTCTCGCCCACGACGTGGACGCCGCCGCCGCCCGCGGCGATCCCGAACACCTCGTCCTCGACGTCGGTGCCGAACTGCCGGGTCCACAGCACGTTCCCCGCGGCGTCGTGCTTGCGCAGGTAGACCTCCCAGTCCCGGTCGGGGTCCGGGACGGTGCCGGTCACGTACACCCCGCCGTCGCCGTCGACGGCGACGCCCCCGTCGGAGTGCTGGGGCACCAGCACCGGCCCCTGCCGCTCCCAGACGACGTCGCCCGCGGCGCCGAACCTCCAGAGCACGCCGGTCGAGACCGCGGGGCGATCGGGATCGGTCTCGTCCACCACGTCGGTCCGCCCGGCCACGTAGGCCCCGCCGGCGCCGTCCGCGGCGACCCCGAACGCCAGGCGCGTGTCGGCGGACTCCACCTGCTGCGTCCAGGCGTCGTTGCCGGCCGCGTCGTACCTGCGCAGGTAGACGTCGCGGCTGCCGTCGTTGGTGTGACCCGGGAAGGCGCCGACGGTCTCGCCCGTCACGAAGACCCCGCCGGCCGCGTCGGCCGCGATCCCGTGCGCCACGTCGTCCTGCGCCGTCCCGAACTGGCGGGCCCAGAGCTCGTCGCCCGTGGCCGCGTCGTACTTGCGCACGAACACGTCGCTGCGCCCGCTGACGGGCGCGGTCGAGCCGGTCACGTACACGCCGCCGGCGCCGTCGACGGCGACCGCCTCCGCCCGGTCGGGACCGGCCGCCCCGAACTGGCGGGCCCAGACCTCGCCGCCGGCCGCGTCGTACTTCTTCACGAAGGCGTCGAAGCTCCCCGCGCTCGTCTGGCCGGCGAGCGCGCCGTTGGTCCACCCGGCCAGGTAGGTCCCGCCGGCGTCGTCGGTGGCGACCCCGAACGCCGCGTCCTCGACGGCGCTGGGGCTCAGCGTCCCGAACTGGCGGGTCCAGACCTCGTTGCCGGCCGCGTCCCACCTGCGGACGAAGCCGTCGAGGTTCCCCGCGCTGGTCTCGCCGGGGAAGGTGCCGCCGGTCTGGCCCGCGACCAGGATCCCGCCCGCGCCGACCGCGACCCCCGACGCCTCGTCCGCAGCCGCGGTCCCGAACTGGCGGGTCCAGACGGGGTCACCCGTGGCGCTGTACTTCCACAGCATCGCGTCCGAGGGGAACGCGTTGGAGCTCGAGGCCAGCCTGCCCGCCGCGTACACCCCGCCCGCGCCGTCCACCCCGACCCCGAACGCCGCGTCCGCGTTCGACGTGCCGAACTGGCGGGTCCAGACCTCGCCGCCGGCCGCGTCGTACTTCTTCACGAAGGGATCGAAGTTCCCCGCGCTCGTCTGGCCGGCGAGCGCGCCGGAGACCTGGCCGGCCACGTACACCCCGCCCGCGTCGTCGGCCGCGACGCTCCGCGCCTCGACGTTGTTCCCGACCCCGGAGCCGAACTGCCGGTCCCAGACCTGGCCGCCGGCGGCGTCGTACCTGCGGACGAAGCCCTGGAAGTTGATCGACCCGGCGACGTAGACGCCGCCCTGGCCGTCGACCGCGACCCCGTAGCCGGTGTCGACGACGTCCGACCCGAACTGGCGGGTCCACAGCTCGTTGCCCGCGGTGTCGTACCTGCGCAGGAACACGTCGGACCGTCCCGCGCTCGTCTGGCCCGGGAGCGTGCCGTCGGTCTGGCCCGCGACGTAGATCCCGCCGCTGCCGTCGGCGGCGACCGCCAGCGCCCCGTCCGCGCTCGACGTCCCGAACTGGCGCGCCCAGATCACGTTGCCCGCGTCGTCGTACCTGCGGACGAAGGCGTCGGCCGCGCCGCCGGGGGCGAACGTCCCCACGACGTAGACCCCACCCGCACCGTCGGTCGCGACGCCGGCCGCCTGGTCGGTGCCTCCGGTCCCGAACTGGCGGGTCCAGACCTCCCCGCCCGCGGCGTCGTACCGCTTCAGGAACGCGTCGAGGCCGCCCGCGCCCGTCTCACCCGGGAAGGCGCCCCCAGCCCGACCCGCCACGTAGACGCTCCCGTCCGCGCTCACGGCCTGGGCGGCGTCCACGACCGGTCGCAAGCCGCCGAGCTGGCGGATCCACTCGATCCCCGACGTCGGCTCCGCCTGCGCCGGCGAGCCGACGATCCCCGCCACGGCGAGGGAGAACAGCACACCGAGCGCGAGCGAACGCGATCCGGACAAGCCGAGACGGGCGAGAGACCGGCGGCCCATGGCAAGCCTCCTCGAAGGGCCCCCCGATGGAACCTGCCGATCGCGCTCGCGTCAAGTGTCGGTTTTGTACAGACACGCGTCATCTGTCGCTTCGCTCCCCCGCCGGCCCGCCACCGGCGGACGAGCGTGGACCCGCGCGTGCCCTTCGGCACGCGCGGGTCCGTGGTGAGCGGGCGACGGTCCAGCCGAGCTAGGCGTCGATCCCCTCGTACGGGGGGACCTGGACGGTGCGGGCGGCGGGCGTCCCGCCGAGGACGACCTTGCGCAGCGACACGTTGTTGCCGGTGCTGGTCTCGTAGAGCCGGTGCTCGGGGTTGGCGGCGACCTCGATGTAGTAGGTGCCGTTGGGCACGCCGGTGATGTCGAACGACTGGCCCGGCCGCATCTGGGTGTAGGTGTCGCCCCAGCCGGCGTCCAGCGCCTCGCGGATCGCGATCGAGTTGCGGGTCCCGCAGGCGGTCTCCAGGCCGGTGTCGGTGGGCTTCCACCTGGCCCCGGCGACGGTCAGGTCGATGCCGTCGGTCGGGGCGAGGCAGAACGCCTCCTTGCCGCTGCGGACCGCCTCCTTCTTGTCCTCCCTGAGCAGCCGGTACCTGGCGAAGTCGGTAAAGTGCCAGTGCTGGTGGCCGTCGCGGGTGTCGTACTCCAGCGTCCCGGTCGGGGCCCACCCGACCTGCTTGCCCTTGGCGTCGTAGAAGTACTGGTAGGCGTCCATCAGGTCCTTGCCCGGCTGGCGGAAGCCGTCCACCACCAGCGGCGACGGGCCGGCGTTCCAGACGTTGGCGCTGAAGGACAGGTACTGGCGCTGCTCGCCCGCGGCCGGCGGCTGAGCGCCGGGGGAAGCCGGCGCCTGGCCGACGGGAGCGACCGGCGGCTCCTCGTCCTCGCCGTTGCCGACGCTGATGCCATAGGCCGGCAGGGGCCGCAGGTCCGGCCGGGGCCCGCCCGGGACGTCCCGGGCGCCGCTGGGCCGGGGTGCCGGCTGCAGGGGCGCGGTTCCCGGACCGGCGAGCGGGCTGGGCGCTTCGCCCTCCCCGCCTTGCGCCAGGTGGTTGGTCCCGGTCTGCGGCTCCTGGGTCGGCGGCTCCTCGGACCCCGGCTCCTCGGGCCCCGGCTCCTCGGGCATGGTGTGGATCGTCACCTTCACCGTCGCGCTGGCCTGGTCCGAGGGGATGGCGAAGAACTGCTGGTACGGCCGGTTGATGCTGACGCGCGCGGTGTAGGTGCCGTCGGGCAGCTCGGAGTCCGGGGGAGGCTCGGGCCCCGGGTCGAAGCCGCCACCGGCAGCGGGCGCGGCCCAGCCGGCCTGGAGGCCCCAGACCGATCCGAGCGTGAACGGGTGGTCTCCGCACATCTGGGGATAGGGCGAGGTGTCGGGCGCGTCGGGGCGGGTCCGCGCGGTCTGGAACGAGTTGGGGCAGAACGTCTGGTCCTGGTCCAGCACCTTCCTGCCGGCGGTGTCGGTGAGCGTCACGTGCAGGAAGCCGGCGAGGCCGGCGAAGTCCTTCACCATTCCCGCCGGCAGCTTCCTGGCCTGCTCCTTGCCGACGCGCTGGGTGGCGACGATCGGGTCGTGGTAGGAGCGGCGGGTCACGCGGATCTCCAGCGGGGTGGCGCCCGCGACCACGTTGGCGCCGAGATCCAGCTGGGGCGGCTCGCCGGGGAACCGCTCGACGGTCACCGCCGAGGCCGCGGCGACCAGCCGCAGCTGCGGCGCCGGCGCCGCGACAGCCCTCGCGGCCGGCAGGCCGGCGACCACCGCCAACAGCAGTGACGTGGCGAGCAGCCTCGCCGGACGGACGCGATGATTCCTTACCATGAGCCACCTCGTGGTCTGGAGCGGCACTGGGACCGGAGGTGCCGACGGGGGACGGACGGGGACGGGAGGGACGGGAGGGGACGCGGACCTGGCGGTTCGGCGCTCGGCACGGCCCGGTGGGTGGGCGCGTGCGGGTACGGGGGTGGGCCTTCGCAGGCGCAGGCGCCAGTCACTAGTCCTAACGGTTACGGGGAGCGCTCCGGTTGCCTCGTGCCCGCTTCCGCAACCCAACCGTGACCGCGGCGAGACCTACCGCGCCGACGCGGCCGGCGGCGGCCCGCTGCGCCGTCGGCCGGTGACGGTGAGCATCAGCGCCCCCAGGCCCACGACCGCGAGCAGCAACGCGAGCCAGCAGCCCACCACGGGCAGCGCGGTGACGACGGCGACGGCGAGGATCCCGAGGACGGCTGCCGCCGGCCACCGGCCAGGACGTTCCGACGCCAGCGCGAGCCGACCCAGGCACAGGCCGGCAACGGCCGAGGCGGCGAAGTCGGTCACGACGAACACCAGGTAGGCGAGGGCCGCCAGGATCAGGATCCCGGTGGACAGGGTCACGCCCACCAGGCGCTCCAGCCCGAACAGCCCGAGAGAGACGGCGAGCAGGATCACGACCAGCAGCATCGCCAGGAGCAGGACGATGGCGCCGGCCATGCCGAGGGTGCCGACCCCGAGGCTCGCCAGCGGCCGGCGGCGCAGCACGGCGACCGCTCCCGTCCCCACGCCCGGCAGCAGCCACAGCAGGATCGCGGCGACGCCGAGGATGCCGATCAGGCGGAGCACGCCGCGCCGCACGCGCTCGGAGAACGAGATGCCGGTCTCCGCCCCGCCGGTGGTGACGCCCACGGCTCCTGCGACCGTGCCGCGGAAGGTGTAGTGGCCCGTCGCCCCGAGCATGTCCCCCGCCACCTGCGCGCCCATGGTCGTGTGCGCGCCCACGAACACGAGGTCGTCGCCGACCCGGGCGGACGAGGTGAAGTGCAGGTGGCCGCCGGCCACCAGGAGATCCTCGCCGGCCACCCCGGCGACCATCACCTGGCCGCCGACCAGCCGGGTGTCGCCGTCCACCCGGCCGGAGACGTCCACGGCGCCGCCGACCGCCAGCAGGTCGCCGGTCACCTCGCCGGAGATCTCGACCTGCTGTCCGACGGCCACCACGTCGCCGTCCACCCTCCCCGCGATCCGCACCACCCTGGCGACCGCGTACAGATCGCCGCGCCAGGCGGTTCCCGCGCGCACCACCACCTGGTCACCGGGGCGCAGCCTCCTGCCGAGCTGTGACTGCTGCAGGAGCACGGCCACCCCGGCGAGCAGGAGCAGCAGGGTCAGGCCGGACAGCCAGAGGCCGCGGCGCCGCCCCCGGCCGGTCAGCGTGTCGATGGGGGCTGCCTCCGGACCTGCGTGCCGTCGTCGGGCTGGGAGCGCATGCGACTCTCCCTCTCGCCTGGAGCGTCTCGACCCGTCCGCCGGCCGCACGCCCGCTGCGCCGGGGGAACGCCGAGCTGTCCGCCGGATTCTCCCAGAATCCTCCGACCTGGGTGGTTCAAGGCTGTTCGGCCGACCTGCCGCTTTTCGTCCTGTGACCCGGGTGGTTGCGGCGGGCCGGCCGGGACGGTTTGATACGTCTAGGCAAGGCAAGCTGGCGGACAGCGCCACGGGGGCGCCGGGCCGCCCGCGATCGGGAGGGAGCATCCGTGATCCTGCTGGCCATTCTCGTGTTGGGCATGTTCGCGGGGTGGGTCGCGCATCTGCTCCTCGCCCGCAACCAGCCGATCAGTTGGGCCGAGCTGCTGGTCGTCGGCCTGGCCGGGTCGTTCGTCGGGGGGTTGCTCATCAGCCTGCTCAGCGGGGACGGGCTGGCGCTGCGGCCGAGCGGCGTCATCGGCTCGATCCTGGGCGCGGTCGTGCTGCTCGCCGCCTGGCGGGCCATCCGAGGAGGCACCCGCAGCCGGTCGAGCTGACCGGCCACCCCAGCGCCGGCCCCGACCCCGCCGTCAGGGCGAGCGGGCGGCACGGGCGCCGGGGAGCGGCGACCCATCCGTCGGGGACGCGGACGCCGAGCGACGCCTGCGGGCGCTGGAGCAGCTCAACAAGGAGATCGAGAACCTCGAAGCGGCGCTGCGGCCGGCGGTCGAGGGTTCCGACGACGCTCGCCCTCGGCAGCTCCGGGGGAAGCTCAAGGAGACCTCCAGCGGGATCGGCGAGATCCTCCGACACGGCGGCGAGCGCCTGCGGGAGCTTCCCGACCTCGAGATCCAGCGGTACGACCTGAACGAGCAGCTCGAGGACGCCATGCAGGAGTCACCGGACGAGCTCGTCCGGGAGACCTGGCGCCAGATCGAGGACCGCAACGGGATCATCCGGCGGCTGGTCCTGGATCCGGAGGGCAGGGGATCGGCCGAGGAGGCGGTCGCGTGAGCGCTGCCGCGGTGCGCTCAGACGCTGCCCTCGAACGAGACCAGCGGCTGGCCGGACCCCGTGAGCTGCACGTCGATGAGGACCTTGGAGGTGTCGTCCGAGTCCCGCAGCGCGAACCCGTAGCCGCCGCCGCCGACGCGCCCAGGCGCCAGCGAGCCCGTGGCCTTCCCCGGCGAGATGGCGGGATCGGTCACCTGGCGGGCCAGGTGGTGGTCGGACCCGATGTGCGCCTGGAGGTCGAGCACGTCGAGCCGCACCGGATCGCCGCCGCCGTTGGTGACCTGCACGTCCGCGACCAGGAGCTGCTGGCCCTTGCGCACGCCGCCGGGCCCGTCGGCCGAGGCGTTCACGACGCGCAGCCGCATGATGTTGACCGTGAGCCCGTTGGGGAACGTGAACGGCGTCCCCACCTTGGCCAGGCGCGTCGTCCCGGCCTGCTCCGGCCCGCTGGTCGCCGTGGTGCCCGCGGCGAGGGGGTTGGGCAGGTTGCGGGCCGCCACCGTGACGACGAGCCCGAGCACCGCCACGAGCCCGGCCACCAGCATCCACCTCCGCACGACCCCCGGGGCCCCGGAGTCGCGCTCCGACCGCCGCGGCCGCACCGGCGCGGGCGGCGGCGCGGCCGGTGGGCGGGTCCGCAGGCTGGTCGGCGCGGCCGGCTCGGGCGCCGACGGCTCGGGCGCCTCCCACGACCCCCGCGGGAGCTGCCAGCTCAGCGGCAGCCACTGCTCGTCCGGACCGGCGCGCTCCCGGGGACCTGGACTCGGCCAGGATCCCAGGCTGGGCGGCCACAGCGAGGACGGATCGGGCTCGTCGATCGGGGCAGGCGAGGTCGCCGACTCCCGGACGACCGGGCGTCGGATCAACGACTGCGGACGGTCCAGAAGCGACCGGCGGGTGAGCCTTGCGCGCTGATGATCCATCTCGGATGACTCCAGGACCGGGAGGAATCTGACAATCACGATAATTCTTGGCAGGTCGGCGGTCTATGAGACTACGGCATGATGCCGAAATGCCCAAAAACATGGCAGAGCGGCCCACGACTGGAGCCGGCGGCACGGCTCGGCTGGCGCCCGCCCGTGCTGCCGGCTCCGTCGGCCCGCCGCCCGGGTGGCGGCGGGAGGGCCGTCAGTCGTCGACCTGGAACAGCTCCGGGTTGGCGTAGACCTCGGTCCTGGCCACACCACGCGGCGCGTGGGAGGTGTCGATGGCCACCCTGGCCGTCCCGCCCGCCGGGATGAAGTCGAGGTCCTCGGTGTGCCCGCCGATGATCCGCCCGGCGCGGTCGTGGTAGACCGCGACCGCCTCGGCGTCGCCGACGTCCGCCGCGAGCGTCGAGCGCAGGGTCGCGGTGGTGACCAGCTCGCCGGCCACGCGCCTGGTCCGCACGTCGCCGGCGGTGATGCGGCCTGCGAGCCCCTGGGCAGGGGCCCAGCTGCCGACCAGCACCCGCACGCGCATCCCGGTCACGCCGGCCAGCTCGGTGTCGTCGGCGATCGCGCCGGTCTGCCCCGGCAGCAGGGAGTCCAGCCGCTCGTCCTTGACCTTCAGCGCGCGGTTGCCGCGGCCGGTGAGGGTGACGATCGCGCGCACGTCGACCGCGACCTCGGTGCTGCGCGGGTTGCGCAGCAGCACCGCGTACATGACCTTCGAGTCGCCGTCCGCCTCCCGCGGGAGCTGGGCGAAGCCCTGCTCGACGGCCTGGACGTCGCCGCCGGGCGCGGCCGGCTTGGCGGCCTGGCGGCGCGTTGCGACCGCGCTCCCGGCGGCGGCGCTCCCGGCGGCCTGCGTCGTGGGCGTCGCCGCCGTGGCGGCGGTGGACGAGGGGCTGGTGCTGGCGGCGTTGGCTCCGGTGAGGGTGGGCTGGGCGAGCATCAGCGCGCCCACGACCGCGGCGGCCGCGGCGACCGCCATGGCGATCGTCCGTGCCGGCGCGGCCCGCTTCACCGGCCGGCGCCCCCGCACCGGGGTCATGCCCGGCGCGTCGGCGGGCGACACGACGGTCGTCGGAGCCCAGGCACCCGCGGGGTACGGCAGCGGGGCCGGCGCCGCCTGCGGGCCGCCCGCGGCCTGCTCGGCTGCGACGGCGACGTGCTCGGCGGTGGGCGCCGCCTGCCGGACGGCCAGCGCCGCGGGCGCGCCGTGCACCAGGGTGGGCGCGTCGGCCGGCGCCGGTGCCGGCGCCTGGCCGGCCCGGGCGCCCTCGGGACGCGCGGTCATCTGCTCGAATGCCTTGCCTGCCCAGGAACCCCACGCCGACGACATGATGTCTCCTCCCGCTGTCCCGGCGGGGGCCCACCCCCACCGCCTGCCGGGCGCCGCGCTCCGGGCCGTCCCTCCGTGCCCTGCGTCGCCCGCCTTCGACCTTGCGGATATGGTCCGCGGGAGGCGTTCGCGCTGGTAGAGACCCTAGGGGTGGTGCCGGCCTCCCGCAGGGGTGGTTCCTGCCACCCCTGGGTGTGGCGGTGGCGGGGCGGTTCCCGCCCGTCCGGTGCCGCGGTACAGTTCGGTCGGCAGGAGTGACCGAGGGTGTCCGCGACGCCCTCCCAGGGGCGTCCACTCGCGGTCAGAAGGCACCGCGGACACCCTCACCGTGCTGAACCCGCTGACGGCGTCGGGAGGACCGACGATGACGGACCCTTCCGCGGCCGCGGCCTCCGGCCCCGCCGAGCCCCGGACGGCCGACACCCCGTTCCTGGCCTACCGGGACGACGGCGGCGAGGAGCGGCTGGTGCTGCTCACCGGGCCGCCGGCGCGCGTCACGGTCGGCCGGTCCGCGGGCCGCGACATCTGCCTCGACTGGGATCCCGAGGTCTCCCGCCTGCACGCCGAGCTGGAGCGGGTCGGGCGCGACTGGACGGTCGTCGACGACGGCCTGTCACGCAACGGGACCTTCGTCAACGGCGAGCGGCTGGCGGGCCGGCGGCGCCTGCGCGACGGCGACCGCCTGCGGGTCGGGGCGACGAGCCTGGTCTTCCACGCCCCGCGCGAGCGGGACACCGCCACCGTCGCCGCCAGCGGCCTGCCGAGCCTGATCAAGCTGTCGGACGCCCAGCGGCGGGTCCTGGTCGCGCTGTGCCGTCCCTACCGCCGCGGCGCCGCCTACGCCACCCCCGCCAGCAACCAGCAGATCGCCGACGAGCTGGTGCTGAGCGTCGACGCGGTCAAGACGCACCTGCGCGTGCTGTTCCAGAAGTTCGGCGTCGAGGAGCTGCCCCAGAACCAGAAGCGCGCGCGGCTGGTGGAGCGCGCCTTCGCCGCGGGCATGGTGGCCGAGCGCGAGCTGTGACCCCGGCCGGGCCGGGCTCCGCCGGTCAGACGCGCAGGTGCCGCAGGTGGTGGTCCAGGATCCGCAGGTCCTTGGCCGGCCCGGCCGGCTTGGCCTTGGTCCAGGTCTGGAGCGCGTGGACCAGGTGGTCGGCCGCCTGCCAGAGGCTGACGCGGGCCCGCGACACCGTCCCGCCGGCCTGCTCGTAGGCGGCCAGGAACGCCTCGGCCATGGCGGCGGCCCGGTCCAGGCGCGCCGGCGCGCCGGCCGGCCCGCCGGCCTCGTAGGCGAGGTCGGGGATCGCGGCCATGAACAGCCCGACGTCCATGGCCGGCTCGGCCAGGCAGGCGTCGTCGAAGTCGATGATGCCGACCCGCTCGCCGTCGAGGAGCACCTGCTCGGGGTCGAAGGTGCCGTGCGAGAGCACCGCGGGCGCCGCCGGGTGCGCCTGCGCCAGCGCCTCCAGCCGGGACAGCAGCGGCCCGACCCCGGCCGCCAGCTCCGGGGCGGGGACCGCCTCGACGAGCAGGTCGAGCAGCTCGCGAGCGTCGCCGAGCCGGTCGTCCAGCGACGCCGTCCGGGGGTGGTCGCTGCCCGAGCCGTGCACCGCGGCCAGCCCGCGGGCGGCGGCGGCGAGCAGCCGCCCCACCTCGTCGGGGACGCCCTCACCGCCCGCGGCGAGCGTCGTGGCCAGCACGCCCTCCAGGGTGCGCTCGCCGGGGACCGTCCCCTGCAGGAGGAGCTTCAGCTCCGGCACCCAGGCGAGCGGCTCGGCCAGGGCGACCCGGCCGTCGCGGGGCAGCGGCGTGCGCCAGAGCGCGAGCATCGCCTCGTAGGCGTTGGCGCCCTTGCGGGTGCGGTAGGTCTTGGCGATGACCACCGGCGGGCCGTCCGTGCCCGGCGGGTACGCGGGCCGGTAGCGCAGCACGGCGCGGCTGCCGGGCTTGTAGACGAGCGTCTCGACCGCGCACGAGGCCACCGGCCGGTCCAGGGCCCGCGCGAGCACGGCGGCGGCCTGCCCGGGGTCGGTCAGCCCGTCGTAGGCGGCGAGCACGGTCTCCGGCGGCTGCGGCTCCAGGTCCAGCCCCAGCTCGGGCAGGTGGCAGCGCCAGCCGGACTGGCCGAAGCGCGCGCCCGCGGCCTGCCCGGCGGCGGCCTCCCGCCCGGCCAGGTGCGGCGGGGTGAGCGTGCCGCGCAGCGCCGTGGTCCCCCGCGCCGTGGCGACCTGGTAGGTGCCGACCCAGCGGCGGACGCGGGCGTCCAGCAGGAGCCGCTTGACCTTGGCGCCCTTGAACGCGACGCCGGGGACGGCGGCGGTCAGCGCGGCCACGATCCGCTCGGGGTCGAGCGCCGCGCGCAGCCACGGGGGCATCGTCGCCAGCCATGACAGATCGGTTACGAGATCCAGTTCCATGCGTGCCCCCCCGGGTGAAGGTGTCCGCGACGCCTTCTGACCACAGGTGGACGCCCCCGAAGCAGGGCGTCGCGGACACCTTCGTGGTCTCCCGCCAGTGGTCTCCCGCGTGTTCTACACCTGCCGAGCCGGGCAAGGGAACGGCCGGCCCCGGGACCCCCTGGTCCCACCGGGGGACCTCGACGCGGCACGCAACCTCACCGGGGGTTCCCCGGAGACCGAGAACGCCTGTGGAGCGGGAAGCGCCGGCCGCCTCGGCGACGAGCTGGCGAAACTGCCCGCCGTGAAGCAGGAACCGGCTCCCAGCCGCCCCAGTCAAGGACGCTGAGATTCCGACGAACGGTCGCAGCTGCCCGGCACCAGGCCGGCGGCCCAGCGGATCCCGCCGAGGAGGTGCTCCAGGAACGGCCGCTCGCGCCAGGTGGCCTCGGTGTGCCCGAGCGCGGTGTACCAGGAGCGCCCGCCCGCGTACCGCCGGCACCACGCGACCGGGTGGTCGGCGCCCATGGTCCCGCCCTGGTAGGTGGCCTCGTCCAGGGTGAGCAGCACGCGGGCGCGCCCGCGCGGGCTGGCGCGGAAGTTGTACCACTCGTCGGTGCGGGTCCAGCGCCGCGGCAGGCTCCGGGTCGAGGGGTGCGCCGGGTCCTCGACCAGGACGTCGGCCTGCTGGACGGGGGGGTGCCCGGTGAACTCCGCGCCGATCAGCCCGAGCTGCCACGGCCAGCCCGGGTCGGCGTCCGCGGCGGCGTGCACCCCGACCCAGCCGCCGCCGGCGCCGACGAAGCGCTCCAGCGCCGCCTGCTCCCGCGCCCCGAGCACGTGGCCGGTGGTGTGCAGGAACACCACGGCCCGGTAGCCGCGCAGGCCGGCGTCGCTGAAGCGGGCGGGGTCCTCGGTGACGTCGACGGCGAGCCCGGCCTCGCGCCCGAGCCGCCGGACCGCGTCGGCGGCGGCGGGGATCGAGGCGTGGCGGAACCCGGCCGTGCGGGTGAAGACGAGCACCGCCGGGCGGCCGGCGGGCGCCGCCGGCGCCAGGTACCCCTCGGACGGCCGGTCCGCCTCCGGCGGCGAGCCGGCGCAGCCGGCGAGCGCGACCAGGAGGCAGGCGGCCAGCACGCCGGCGCGCGGGCGCCGCGCGCCGGCGACGGCGGGCGTCGCGGTGCGCTTGGCCATGGCGTCTCCTCCTCCCACGACCGGGACCGCCCTGTGGCGGCTGGCCAAGTATCCCGCGGGCGCCCGGAAACGGGGGGCGCTCGGCACGCCCGGTGACGGCGTGGGAACATGCTGGTGGTGCAACGCAACCCCAGGACCCCACGCGTGCGGCGCCCAGGCACGGGCTGGAGGGCTCGCGCCCTGGCGTGGTGGCCGCTGCTGGGAGCCTGCGTGCTGCTGCTGACCGCGTGCGCGGACGCCGACCCGGCGGCGAGCCCGCCCGCCAGCGCGGGTCGCTCGCCGCAGCCGGCCAGTGCGCGACCCGCGCCGCCCCCAGCGGTGACCGGTGCCCCCGCGCTGCCGCTGCCGCGGGCGTTCACGGCCGCTCCGGCACCGGCGACCACGCCGACCGCCCGGCTGGCCGCGCAGATCACCGCGGCGGAGACCGCGATCCGCGACCCGGCCACGCCGGATGCCCGACTCGCGCCGCTCGGTCACATCCAGCAACAGGTCTACCGCACGCTCGCCCGCCGGCCGCGGCTGCTGCCCGAGGTCCTGCGGCTGCTGCCCGCTCGCCTGCGCGGCGTGGTCCAGGCCAACGCGCTGGCAGCCATCGAGCTGCACAGCATGGGCCGGCCCCGGCCGGACCGCCCGCTGCCCCGCTGGCGGATCGTCGCACCCCCACCCGCCGCCGCCCTGCTCGCCGAGTACCGGACCGCTGAGGCCGAGCTGGGCGTGCCCTGGGAGTACCTCGCCGCGATCCACGTGGTGGAGACCAGGGTGGGCCGCATCCGCGGCACCAGCTCGGCCGGCGCGAAGGGCCCGATGCAGTTCCTGCCCTCGACCTGGCGGCGCTACGGCGCCGGGGGCGACATCAACGCCGTCCACGACGCGGTACCCGCCGCCGCACGGCTGCTGCGCGCCCACGGCGCCCCGGCGGACATGGCCGCGGCCCTGTACGCCTACAACCACAGCCGGCACTACGTCCGCGCTGTCACCGCCTACGCCCGCCAGATCCGGGCCGACCCGCGCGCGTACCTCGGCTACTACGAGTGGCAGGTGTACTGGGGCGACGACATCATGCTGCCCGAGGGTTACCCGGCCCGGCCGGCGGTCTCGGACAAGGGCTGACCGGCCCGCAGACGTCAGGGGTCGGCACGTGGAAAAGGCACCTCGGCAGATACGTTAGGGCAGGTGGCCATGCTTTGGGATGACGCTGACCTGGCCACGCTCGCGTCTGGGCCGCTGCCCGTTGGGCCGTCGACCAGGCCCGCGCGCTGGGCGCCCCAGACCCACCCTCACCTGGCAGACTCGGCGTTCACTTCGTTCCACGAACCGTGCTGCCGTGCGCGTGTCGGCACCAGCGGGCACGGCACATGGCCTCGCCGCGTCGTTCAGGGCCGCGCTCGGGCGCGTCCTCGGCGCCGGGGACCGAGCCGGCCCTCACAGGGAGGACCGGCTCGGTCGGAGGCTCAGGCGACCGCCGGCTCGGGCGCGGGCGCCAGCGCCCGGTCCAGCGCGGTGCGCACGTCCTCGACCAGGTGGAACGTCATCTCGGGCCGGATCGACTCGGGTACGTCCTCCAGGTCGCCCTCGTTGCGGGCCGGCAGGATCACCTCGCGCAGGCCCGCCCGGTGGGCGGCCAGCACCTTCTGCTTGACCCCGCCGATCGGCAGGACCTTGCCCTGCAGGGTGACCTCGCCGGTCATGCCGACCTCGGCGCGGACCGGCCGGCCGGTGAGCAGGCTCACCAGCGCGGTGGTCATCGCGACCCCGGCGCTCGGCCCGTCCTTGGGGACCGCGCCCGCCGGGACGTGGATGTGGAAGCGCCGCTGCTCGAAGCCCTCCTGGAGGCCCAGCTCGGCGGCGTGGGCGCGGACGTGGCTGAGCGCGATCGACGCGGACTCCTTCATCACGTCGCCGAGCTGGCCGGTGAGGGTCAGCCCCGGCTCGCCGTCCATCACGCTCGCCTCCACGAACAGCACGTCGCCGCCGACGCCGGTGACCGCCAGGCCGGTGGCCACGCCCGGGACCACGGTGCGCTCGGCCGCCTCGAAGAAGAACCGCTGGCGCCCGAGGTAGCCGCGCACGTCGTCGGCGCCCACCTCCAGCGGCGTCGCGGCCCCGCCCGCGGCGATCCGGGTGGCCGCCTTGCGCAGCAGCTTGCCCAGCTCGCGCTCGAGGTTGCGGACCCCGGCCTCGCGCGTGTAGTCGCCGATCACGCGGCGGATCGCGTCGTCGCTGAGGGCCACCTCGTCCGGCCGCAGGCCGTTGCGCTCCAGCTGGCGGCCGAGCAGGTGGTCGCGGCCGATGGCGACCTTCTCCTCCTCGGTGTAGCCGTCGATGCGGATCAGCTCCATGCGGTCCAGCAGCGGGCCGGGGATCGTCTCGACCACGTTGGCGGTCGCGATGAACAGCACGTCCGACAGGTCCAGCTCGACCTCGAGGTAGTGGTCGCGGAAGCTGTGGTTCTGCGCCGGGTCGAGCACCTCCAGCAGCGCCGAGGACGGGTCGCCGCGCCAGTCGGCGCCGACCTTGTCGACCTCGTCGAGCAGGAAGACCGGGTTCATGCTGCCGGCCTCGGTCAGCGCCCGGGCGATCCGGCCCGGCTGGGCGCCGACGTAGGTGCGCCGGTGGCCGCGGATCTCGGCCTCGTCGCGCACGCCGCCGAGCGCCACCCGCACGAACCTGCGGCCCAGCGCGCGGGCGACCGACTGGCCCAGCGAGGTCTTGCCGACCCCCGGCGGGCCGACCAGGGCGACGATCGCGCCGCCCTCGCGGCCGTCGCTGGCCTTGATGCCGCGCTCGGCGCGTAGCTTGCGCACCGCCAGGTACTCCACGATGCGGTCCTTGACGTCCTCCAGGCCGGTGTGGTCGGCGTCGAGGATGCGCCGGGCCTCGGACACGTCCAGGTCGTCCTGGGTGCGGGTGCCCCAGGGCAGGTCGGCCATGGTGTCCAGCCAGGTGCGGATCCAGCCGTGCTCGGGGCTCTGCTCGCTGGTGCGCTCCAGGCGGCCCAGCTCGCGCTCGACCGCCTTGCGGACGGCCTCGGACAGCGCCATCTCCTCGAACTTCTCGCGCAGGGAGGTCTGCTCGTCCTCGGCGTCCTCGCCCAGCTCCTTGCGGATCGCGGCGAGCTGCTGGCGCAGGAGGAACTCGCGCTGCTGCTTCTCCATGCCGGTGTTGACCTCGTCGCGGATGCGCCGCTTGAGGTCGACCTCGGCCAGCGTCGCGCGCGCCCACTCCAGCACCTTGGTCAGCCGGGCCTCGACGTCGAGGGTCTCCAGGACCTCGACCTTGCGCTCGAACGACAGGTCCGGGGAGTAGGCGGCCGTGTCGGCGATCTGGCCGGGGTCGTCGATGCCGCGCAGCAGCTCGGCCACGCGCTCGGCGCCGCGCGCCTCGAGGATGTTCTCGACCACCGCGCGGTACTCGCTGGCCAGCTCGCGGGCGCGGTCGGTCGGCGGGGACTCGGGGGCGCGCTCGACCTGGACCCAGGTGGCGCTGCCCTGCCCGGGGACGCCGAGCCCGATGCGGGCGCGGCGCTCGCCGCGCACCACCAGGGCGCGCACCCCGCTCGGGAGCTGGCCGGCGTTCTCGACCTTGGCGATCACGCCGACCTGCGCGTAGCGGCCGTCGAGCTTGGGGACGAGCACGAGCCGGTCGTCGCCGCGCGGCGCGGCGTCGGCCGCGGCGGTGGCCTCGGAGGTCTCGATCGTCACCGTGACGACCATCCCCGGCAGGACGACACCGCTGGTCAGGGGGAGCAACGGGAGGGCTTGCGTGGTCAGGTCGGGCATGCTCGGCTCCGGGTGTCAAGGGGCGTTTGCCTGCACAACCACCCGGCCTGGAGATGCATTCCGATCCGGCTTGCAGATTGCTAGCGAGTGAGCGGGGGTCGGCGCGCGGCGAGCGCGAACCAGCGGGCCATCGCCGCCTCCGCCCCGGTGAAGTCCCCGACCTCGACCGCCCGGGTGAACGCCTCCTCCGCCAGGCGCAGCGGCTCGGGCACCGGCCGCAGCGCCGGCGTCACGCGCTCGGCGCCGCGCGGGCGCCTGCGGCGCCGGCCCACCGCCCGCAGCAGCGCCACCGCTGGCGGCACCACGGCCGCCACCGACAGCATCTCGACGATCAGCGGCCGCATCGGCGCACCTCCACGGGGCATCCGGCCGTGCCGCCGGGTCACGCCGGGCGCCAGGCGCCCGGACCGGCCGCTCGGGCGGCGTGGCGGCCCTGCGCCGCCACCGGATCCCGGCATACCTCCTCACGCGGGGCGCAAACCACCCGGCGGGCCCGGCGCGCGCCCGCGCCGGTCAGTCCACCGCCCGCCGGCGGAACCCGCGCACCCCGGCGGCGGCCAGCAGCACCGTCGCGGCGGCCAGCACCGGGCCGGCGACCCACACGCGCATGTGCGGGACGACGCCGGGGATGAGCGCCGCCCTCAAGCCCTCGGAGACGTAGGTCAGCGGGTTGAAGAGGGTCACCACCTGGAACCAGGGCAGCCGGTCCAGGGACGGCCAGGGGTACTGGCTCGCGCCGGTGAACAGCAGCGGGGTCAGGATCAGCGCGAACGCGACGCTGATGCGGTTGGGCGGCACGACCGTGCCGACGATCATGCCCATGCAGGCGCCGGCGAGCGCGCCGCCGACCATGAAGGCGACCAGCTCGAGCGGCTGCACGTCGAAGTGCAGCCCTCCGAGGACCAGCCAGCCGATCGGGAACATGACGACCCCGGCCAGCAGCCCGCGCAGGGCCGAGAACACCACCTTCTCCATCGCGACCAGCCCGGTGGACAGCGGCGCCAGCAGCCGGTCCTCGATCTCCTTGGTGAAGGAGAACTCGATCACCAGGGGCAGCGCGGTGCTCTGCAGCGCGGTCAGCACGACCGTGAGCGCGATCATCCCCGGCAGCAGGATGTCGGCGTAGCGGTTCTGCGCGAACCCGAGGCTGGTCAGGATCCTGCCGAACACGAGCACGAAGAAGAACGGCTGGAGGACCACCTGCGCGAGAAACACGGGCAGCTCGCGGCCGGTGACGAACAGGTCGCGGCCGAGGATGGCCAGGAACGCCCGCCACGCGCCGCCGGGCGGCGACGACGTGGCCGGCGGGGCCGGCGCCGGCCCCGCGTCGGTGCCGACCGCGCTCACGCGCGCAGCCCCCGCCCGGTGAAGTGGATGAAGACGTCCTCCAGGCTCGGGCGGCCGAGGTTGAGGTCGTCCAGGACGTACCCGCGCTCGGTCAGCAGCCCGATCACCGGCGCGACCATCGTCGCGGCCTCCACGGTGCAGTACAGCCGCAGCCGCCCGCCCGCGCCGCCGCCGTCCGGCGCCGGTTCGGGCCGGCCGCCACCGCCGGCCCAGCCGCCCGGGCGGCCGGCCAGGAGGGCGGCCGGGGCGGGCGCCGTCCGGCGGACCCGCTCGACCCGCTCGACGCCCGGCAGGCCCGCCAGCGCCGGCTCCAGCCCGTCGGCCTCGGCGGCGCCGCCGGTGGCGGTGACGTTCAGCTCCAGGGTGCTGTCGCCGGGGACCATCGCGGTCAGCGCGCCCGGGGTGTCCAGGGCGAGCAGCTTGCCGTGGTCCATGATGCCGACGCGGTCGGCGAGGGTGGCGGCCTCGTCCATGTCGTGGGTGGTGAGCACCACGGTCACGCCGCGATCGCGCATCGCCCGCACCTGGTCCCAGACGAACAGGCGCGCCTGCGGGTCCAGGCCGGTGGTCGGCTCGTCGAGGAACAGCACCGTCGGCTCGTGCATGAGCGCGCGGGCGATCATCAGCCGCTGCGACTGGCCGCCCGAGAACCGGTCCACCTTGTCGCCCGCGCGGTCGGCCAGCCCGAACTGCTCCAGCAGCGCGTCCGCGCGCCGTTCCCGCTCGCCCGGCGGGATCCCGAAGTAGGCGGCGTGGAAGAGCAGGTTGCGCCGGGCGGACAGGCTGCGGTCCAGGTTGACGCGCTGCGGGACGACGGCGAGCAGGCGGCGGACGGCGACGGGGTCGCGGGCGACGTCGACGCCGCCGATGCGCGCCCGCCCACCGGTGGGGACCACCCGGGTGGTGAGCACCCCGATCGTGGTCGTCTTGCCCGCGCCGTTCGGCCCGAGCAGGCCGAACACCTCCCCGTGGCGGACCGTGAACGACACCCCGTCGACCGCGTTGACCGGTCGCTTGGGGTAGCGCTTCACCAGGTCGTCGACCTCGACGATGACGCCGTCAGCGGGCTCGGTCACGGGCGCCGGGACTCCTGCCGATCCATACACGGCATGGTAGGAAGCAGCCGCCGCCTCCGCCAACGGGCGACCGGGCCGGGCCGCGCAGCCGGAGGCGTCCGCGACGCCTTCTGACCACAGGTGGACGCCACGAAGCAGGGCGCCGCGGGCACCTTCACTGGCAACTTTCCCCCGGACCGGGCAGCGTGGGACGAGGCCCTGGAGCCGTCGCGACCACCGAGGATCGCCGGGCTGGACCGGGCGGGAGAGGACGGGCGCATGACCGAGGACCACCACCCCACCGCGGTGCCGCTCGCCCGCGGGGGCGCGATCCCGCTGGTCGGGCTGGGCACCTGGCAGATGTCGGGGCGGCGCTGCTACGACGCCGTCCGCTGCGCGCTGGACGCCGGCTACCGGCACGTCGACACCGCGGCGATCTACGGCAACGAGCGCGAGGTCGGGCGCGCCCTGCGCGACAGCGGCGTGCCGCGCGAGGAGGTGTTCGTCACCACCAAGCTGCCCCCGGCCAACGCCCGCGCCGTCCGGGCCACGATCGCCGCGAGCCTGCGCGCGCTCGCGACGGACTACGTCGACCTGTGGCTGATCCACTGGCCGCCGCGCGGCCGGGCGCGCCCGGACACCTGGGCGGAGTTCCTCGGGGTGCGCGACGACGGCCTCGCCCGCGCGGTCGGCGTGAGCAACTACTCCACCGGCCAGCTCGACGAGCTGATCCGCGCGAGCGGCGAGGCGCCGGCGGTCAACCAGATCCGCTGGGCTCCCTCCCTGTACGACGCCGAGCGCCAGGACGAGCACCGCAGGCGGGGCGTGGTGCTCGAGGGATACAGCCCGTTCAGGAGCACCGACCTGGACCACCCCGTGCTGACCCGGATCGCCGCCGAGCACGGGGTCAGCGCCGCGCAGGTGGTGCTGCGCTGGCACGTCGACCACGGCGTGGTCGTGATCCCCAAGTCGAGCACCCCCGAGCGGATCAGGGAGAACTTCGACCTGTCCGGCTTCGCCCTGCGCGCCGAGGAGCTGCGCCGCATCGACGCGCTCGCGGCCGGGTGACGCCGCCGGCGGCACCGCCGGGCGCGGCTCAGTCCAGCGCGACCCGGGCCCACGCGGTCAGCAGGGCGAACATGCCGGCACGGCGGGCGAGCACCTCCTCGTCGCTGCTGGCGGGGTCGTAGGAGGGCGAGCCCACCCGCTGGCCACGCGCCAGCCGGGCGAGCATGGTCGGCGCCAGCCAGCAGTACTTCGCGGCCCCCGCCGCGGCGATCCCGCGCCGCACGAGCCCGGCCGGGCCGGGCCGGCCGGCGCGCGCCAGCCCCTGCCGGTAGCTCTCGCCGACCGCCTCGGACAGCTCCGGCAGCAGCCCGGGGTCCAGGAGCCCGTCGGCCACCGAGTCGGGGACGAGGTTGCCGACGTCCTCACCGACCGCGCCGCTGCCCACGAACGCCCAGTCCAGCAGGATCGTCTCCTCGCCGTCCCCGACCAGGTTGGGCGGCCAGACGTCCAGGTGGCAGAGGGTCTGCGGCAGCCGCTCGACGGCGTCGAGCAGGTCGGCCCGCCGCTGCCAGAGCTGTCGCAGCTGCGCGCGCAACGGCGCCGGCCAGGCCGCGACCGCGGCGGGATGGTCCCAGGCGACCGGCTCGGCGACCGGCCGGGAGCCGACGTAGGCGCGCAGCCAGCGCCGCGACAGCCACGGATGGCCCGGCGGCCGCCCGATCCAGCGCGCCTGGGCGACGCCGAGCCGGCGGGCGAACCCGGCCAGCTCCTCGACCGTCCAGGCGGTCCCCGGCGCGCCCCGGGCGTCCTCCAGCCACAGCGCCACCGAGCCGTCGGGCCGCTCGAGCGCGTCCAGCAGCCGCGGCGCGCGCACGCCGGCCGGTGCGTACGCGCCGGCCGCCAGGCCGGTCCGGTAGGCGAGGGCCTCCCGCCGCCAGTAGTTCCAGTGGCCGGGCGACCGGCCGGCCGCCCACGGTCCCGCGGGGTCGCCGTGCGGCGTCGTCACCTTCAGCACCGCCGTCCCCGAGGGGCCGGCGACCCGCCAGATGCCGGCGGTCACCCCGTTGCCCAGGTTGTGGCGCAGCGGGACGGCGGTCAGGCGCGCCGGGTCGCCGAGCAGCCGCGACAGCGGCGGGGTGAGCGCCCCGGCCGGGAGGGCGTCGGCGGGCACCGGCGGCCCGGCCGCGGGCCGGTCAGCCTCCCGTGCCCGGCGCCGCCGGGGAGCCCGCCTCGGCGGGGACGTGCACGGTCCAGTCCTGGGCGCGCAGCTGGTCCCTGGTCATCGGCGCGGTCCTGGCGACCTCCCGGCCGGACTCGCTGAACGCGAACACCCAGCTGCGGCCCTGGTCGATGACCTCGCGGACCTCGCGGGAGTCGCCCGGCTCCACGCGCGCCAGCCGCAGGGTCTCGCCGCCGGGGCCGATGAGGTCGACGTCCACGGTCCTGGTGGTGGAGTTGTCGATGGTCAGGGTCACGAAGCCGGCCGGGTCGCCGCCGAGCGCCGACCGGGCCAGGAGCAGGGCGCCGACGCCGGCCAGCACGAGGGCGGCGGCGACGGCGAGGCGGATGAGTCGGCCGGTTCGGACGGGGTCGTCAAGCTGGACGCTCATGGCTCCTCCGTTGCGCCAGTCGGGGCGAGCGTTCGCTGCCGGACCGCGGCCTGGCGGGGCGGCGCCCGCCCGCGCCAGGCGGCCATCCAGCAGGCTACCCGACGGCTCCAGGGACCGGCTGGACCTCGGGACGCCCAAGCCTGGTAGGCTGACGCCAGCATAGGTTCAAGGTTCTGGCCCAGCATCACGCGGTCGAGCTTGTCCCGTGCCGTCGGCGTGACACCCGCCGGCGTTGGTCGTCACCTCCGAGCTGATGGAGGGAGGGACAAGAGTTCATGACCGTTGGAACCGTCAAATGGTTCAACTCGGATAAGGGCTACGGGTTCATCGCCCCCGAGTCGGGACCGGACGTCTTCGTGCATTTCAGCGCGATCAAGATGACCGGCTACCGCTCGCTCGAGGAGGGCCAGGCCGTCGAGTTCGACATCCAGCAGGGTCCGAAGGGACCGCAGGCCGCCAACGTGCGGCCGGCGGAGAGCCGCTAGGCGTCGATCCCAGCCTCGCTCCGACCAGCGCAGGGCTCGTCCGGGCCCTGCGCTGGTGCATGTCCGGGCCTGCGCGCCG
>Ga0126377_10000504_pt1 | contig 23708 bp, 18 predicted proteins | sample PanSoiMetPlot_22_FD_92647 | JGI IMG/M metagenome (GOLD analysis project Ga0126377, IMG submission 92647) | Tropical forest soil microbial communities from Panama - MetaG Plot_22 | ecosystem: Environmental > Terrestrial > Soil > Tropical forest > Bulk soil | place: Panama | collected 2016-02-17 | reverse complement strand
CGCCAAGTGGTTACCGCCGGACGGTTTTGCGTGCACCGTGCACCACCTGGAACCGAAAACCGGCGGCACGTATCGGGCATCGTTCCGAAACTTCACCACCGGCAACAGCGCCGCCTTGGGCGGCGAATATATCGAGCTCGTGCCCAACGAGCGGCTGCGTTTCACGGATAAATATAAATTCGAAGATCCGCAAATGACAGGTGACATCCAGGTCACGGTCACGCTCAAGCCTGTATCTGTGGGCACCGAACTCACCATCGTCCAGGAAGGCCTGCCGGACTTCATTCCGTCCGAGGTGTGCTACCTTGGCTGGCAGCAGTCGCTGCACAACCTGGCGCGGCTCGTCGAGCCAGAAATCAAGCAATGAGGTCCGCTCGCGGGATGCAGACTGCGCGTGCTCGTCGAGCGCTCACTGAGAATCGCAATTCAATTCGCTGCGCCAAGCCCGAAGAGCAGCGCAGCCTTATGCGCCGGCACATCTCGTCATTTCGCGGCAACGCAGCAATTCGGTCGCTAATGGTGCATAGCGGACCCAGGCAGCCGACCACCCGGCAGATTTATGGGTTCACGGCCTAATCTCCAACGCAGACCGCACGCTCCAGCCCGTGGGCGGGGCAGACTGCAGGTCCAGGTCAGGCGTGCCTTCCTCGGAAGTCCTCTTCTTTCCTCGAGCCAGATATACTGGCTGACGCGCATCCCAACCCAGCTGGTTTTTGTTGCGCCGCGCTTGGCAACGGCCGCAATGCGTTACGTCTTGTCGCGAATAGCGATTTTCTGGGGTGGAAGGTCGGGAGAACGCTGCGCCCTTGTCGGTTGATGACAGGGACCGCGAGCCATCGCTCTATCTTTAGCCGCGCCAGCCCGCAGGCTGGACGTTGGGCCGACAGTTCTCGTGGGGCCCGCAGTATTTTTCACAACGTCCTCCCTTTGAGCATAGTCGCACCCGCGACGCGGATTCGGCGGAAGTGGAAGCGGGAGTCCGCCGATATGGCTGTATGGAAAATCCCCATCGAAATAGGTCGATCGCGACTCAATGAAATTGGGCTGATCTCGTATCGCCGCTACTGTGCGCAATAATACCCCGAAATCCGTCGATCGCAACTCAATGAAACTGAGCTCATCTCACATCCCGATAACTGTATGCTCCCTGATTGAAACGGGGCATCAGTCATGAAACGAGCCGTTCTCTACCTTCGGGTCTCGACTGTCGATCAGACCACGGCCAACCAGGAGCGCGAGCTGCGGCAGGTTGCCGAGCGTGCTGGCTGGGAGATCGTCAAGGTCTACAAGGATCACGGCATCATCGGCGCCGCGCTGAGCCGCGGGATTTCAGAGACATAGCAGTGGTGACGGTCGGCGACCTACGGGACCGGCTCCTGCATCGCATCCGGGTCGGCGAAGAGACGATCGAGCTGTTCGTTCCGCCGCTGCAGCTCGACGACGAAGAGATATTCTAGCCCCGCCATCTCCTGCCTCGCCGCAAGTTCGGTTTGCGCGCATTATCGGCGCCCCTTCAGCACGATCGACCTTGATGCAAAGACCCACTATACTGACGCTCGGTTGCGACTGTAGTCGCTCTCCGCGCCGCTCGTGGAGCTCGGGTCGTTCGACCGGATCAACAAGTGGACTGGCAAGCGTCGCAAACGGCAGCTGGTCAATGCCGAATCAGCAAGCCGGTGGATTAAAGGAGCCATCGGCCGCGGGTACGAAGTGGTTAGAGGATCCGATGACCGCTCATTTGGTCCGCGCTATGGCGTGGCTCTACGCTGTGGCCCTCGCTTTTCTAACTCTCGGCTCCCCCACTATTCGCCCTGAAACTGCAATGCCCCATTATTTGGAGCACCTGGCAGCGTTCGGGCTCTCTGGCCTTTTGTTCTCGATTGCGTACCAAGCCCGTCGTTCGCTCCTTCTGGCGGTGGGAGTCGGGTTTACGATCGTGCTTGAGGCCCTTCAGAGCTGGGCGCCAGGTCGACATGCGAGGTGGATCGACCTCGCAATGAACGCGTCGGGCTTCTGTATCGGGGTTGGTGTGGGGATAGTCATGTCGCGATCCGTGAACCATTCGTGAGTGCAGTGGCCTCGGGCCACGCCGACGGCGCCGATACGCAGCAGTACTGAAGCTTTGGATTCTCGCGTGGCCGAGAATGCCGTGATCTCTCAGAGACGATGCGATCGCATGCTAGAAGCATAGTTTTCGTCATCAACTCGCTCACTACGGGCGGTGCAGAGCGAGCGCTGGTCGACCTGCTGACATACCTGGAGGATCATCTCAGGGGATACAACGTCCACCTGGTGCTTCTCGACGTCGAGGAACAGATGCACGCCGTGCCGTCTTGGGTCCAAACGCATGTGCTGAATGCCAGATTCAATTTCTTTCGGAGCACGGTGCTCCTCACTCGGCTGCTGAGAGAGTTGGATCCCGTGGTGACCTTGAGCTTCTTGAACCGATCGAACTGTGCAAACGTCATATCGTCCAAGCTCCTCAAGTATCCCTGCATCATCAGTGAGCGCACTCACCCGAGCAGTCGCTTTGGGGCTGGCATGAGCGCCCTGATCACGAAAGCGATCATGCGGCTCACATACCCATGGGCAGACCAGGTAGTTGCAGTATCCGAAGGAGTTAGAGCCGATCTGACGGCGAACTTTGGCGTCCCCGACGCGAAAATCCGAGTAATCTACAATCCCATCAACACGGACCGGCTCTTGCAAAGAGCGTCAGAGCCGCCGCGCATAAGCGTTCCGGAGCCATATATAGTGAGTGCGGGCAGGTTGGTCCCAAGCAAAAACTTTCGGCTTTTGATCGAATCCTATCAATCAGCACGTATCGAGGAGAACCTGATCATCCTGGGTGAGGGAGATGAGCGCGGGCAACTCGAGAGGCTCATATCGAGCCTTGGATTGGAAGGGCGTGTCGTCTTGCCCGGCCACTTGCATAATCCGTACCCGCTAATCAGGGCCGCGCGTTTGTTCGTTTCCTCTTCCGATTTGGAAGGCTTCCCGAACGCGCTCATTGAGGCAATGGCACTGGGGTGTCCGGTCGTCGCAACCGACTGCGAGACGGGCCCGATGGAGATCCTGGCAGGCAAGATAGGGCCTCGATGCACAGAGGTTACACCCGTTGAATACGGAATCTTGGTCCCGGTAAACTCGGTGGGATTGCTGAGCGAGGCGATCCGTATGGCGACCCGCGAGAACATCAGGGCCCTGTACTCCGGGCGCTGTAAGGAGCGTGCACGGCATTTCGCGGTCCGCGATTCAATGGAACAATATTGGTCTGTCATCGGCTCGCACGCACATTCGCCTGAAGCGCGCAGGTCGGACCAACGCCCCTAGAGCGCATCTCGATTGGGTTGAATCGGGATGCGCTCTAGGATTCGATTGGCGCATGTCCTTTTTCGGAAATGCGCTAGAAAGCTAAAGCGGCCCCGACTCGTAGTTATCAATCCAAGGATCGACCGCAAGGCCGCGAGAAAGGACGCCCGACCACGTCCAGCCGGCATTGGTACCTGCCGTGGCCTTCGGTCCGATGATGACGACTCCATTCTTCTTCACGGTCGCGAGGGCTCCCTTGACCTCCAAGCGAATGACGTCAGCGACGACCGGTGCCGTCGTCACAAACCCGAGCTCCGTGAACACTCCCTTGGTTCTCTCATGAAGCGAGATGCGGTTGTTCTTGAACTCGACCCCGACCAGGTTGCTCGGGTCCGTGAGGCGACACGCGAGGAGACCATTGTAGTCAGTGGGTATCTTCGCAACCGTCGCCTGCACATAATGATCGGCAAAGCCGCAATCCGGAGAGGCGTAGGCGGCGCCGCGATAAGCTGTGCTCAAGATGACGAGCTTTTCGCCGCGAATCGCGATATCGCCCGGAAGGCCATCGCCCCCACGCTCGGGAGCGAATCTCCAGTCCGCGCTCGCTCCCAGGTCTTGATCGGCGCGGTTGAAGTCGTCCGCAAAGAACACGGGTGCGGTCTCGCCGAAGGCAAGGCTGATTGTTTGATCGGCCTGGTTGCCGTTGGCGTCCGTCGCTCGGACGATCACCTGACGGTTCGCGCCCCTTGGGGCGGCGCTCATCTTGAGCGTACCTGCGCGCCGATCGGCCACTACGTTGAACGAGGCGGCATCAGGACCGCCGACAATCGACCACGTCGCCAGTTTGTTGGACCTGAGCAAATGCGCAAAATTGACGTTCGCGACCGCAGTTAGCGATGCAGCAGATGTAATCGTCGGCGGCGTGGAATCGGAGTCCGAGCCATAGAGGAAGACGTTACCCCACCCTCCCAGCTGCGCCTCTATCACCGCATTGGCATGATGAGTAATCGTCGGGCCCCCTATGCGGAAGGCGCTATTATATGCCTCAGCAACAAAGACGGAGGTGTCGGGGTCGTTGTCGGAAATGACGCCACCCTGAATGAGCACGTCGGCGCCGAGGACATCCGGCGCATGGCCGCCGTACACATAATAATGCATCTGCCCGCCGGTGCCCCCGCGCGATCTGGGGTCGAATGACCGGCAGTCGATGTTGGTGGTGGAAGGACCCCAGAACTTATAGTTCACCTTGTTGCCGCTGGCGGTGCAACTGACGTTGGTGACGTTCATGCCCTTGTCGTCGTACCCTGCGTCGGTGTTTCCGTTGCTCGTGCAATCCTCGCGACGGATGTTGTAGTTACCGCGCTCGCTCGCGAAGCCATCGGCGTTCCAAAACCGATCCGGATTGGAATTGCGCGTGTCGTGACAGTTTGTGACCGTTACCCGGCGCATAGTGATGTCGTGCGCCGTCTCATTGCACTCGACGCCCGTTGCGAAGTTACCGCCGTCCTGACGCCCTGAATTCAGGTTGATGTCTTCCAAGAGGACGTTGCGGCTATCGCCGCGAATGCGAATGGCTGTCTTGGAAAAGCCGGTGCCTGCAAGGTTTTTGAGGACCGTATCGGCGTGCGACGTGCCTGCCTCGTGCTCAAAGAAGCGCTGGAAGTTATAGGCGTCGCAGTCGCTAACAGTGATCCCCTTGTGCACTGGAGCGGTCAGGTGGAACGGCTGCCCGGTTCTACGGAACTCGAGGAATTTGAAGGTAAGATAATCCGCGCCCGATCTCAGGGCGAAGACGTCCGAACCGGAGGACCAAGTCCCCACTTTTGTGACGGCCTCCGGATCGGAGGGGAGCGTCCAATCGGTGCGGTTTCCGAGGATGGTGGCCTTCATCGGCGCAAGCGCTTGATCGGTACCAATGACGGTCACCGGCGATCCGGCGTGGCCGCCCCTATTGATGGGAACCCGGTTGGCCGTGAACAGGTAGGAACCGGCGTCGGCGCGGATGTAGACGGTGCCGCCAGGGCCAACTGCGGCGATCATTGCACTGAGCTGCGATATCGACGCGGCGTTCGCCCAATTGTCGCCGTTCCCGCTGCCCGCCGCCGCTGGCATGATATAACGCGCGTTGGTCGCGACCGGAGGCGCGGGAGAGTTGGCAGCCGCGGTCGCCATACGAGAAGCAGCGCTTGCGGGTCTCGCAAGTGAAGAGAGACCTGCAGCGATCAAGGCGCGGCGGGTCAGGATCATCGCCGCATTATATGCGCTCCACGGTCCGAGTCATCGCCTGAACTTTCGCGAACTCGGCGGCCAGCCGACAAAGCAGGGCGGTCAGACGCCCAATGCACCGAAGTCGACGCGCACAAGTACCTTGCCGGAGGAGGCTCACGTGCCAGTCAAACCACGCTCACTCGCAATCGGCGTTGCGACATACATTCCGGGGCTGCGAAACTTCACAGGGAGGAAAACGGGCGGCACGGTCTCCGCCAGATATTGCTACTCCGTCTGGCTGCGCCACTTATGCATGATGTATTGGCACGGCCTGCCTACTGCGTTTGAGACGGTGGCCGAGCTTGGTCCTGGCGATTCCGTCGGCGTGGGCTTGGCCGCGATCCTGTCCGGAGCAGAACGCTACGTCGCGCTCGATGCAGTGCGATATGCGGACAGCACCCGCAACCTCGAAATTCTCGAGGATTTGATCGTCCTCTTTCGAAACCGCGCGCCGATACCCGATTACGTCGAGTTTCCCCTTATCCAGCCACCCCTGTCGTCGTATGCCTTTCCATCGGAGGTCCTTACAGCGGCACGCTTGGAGGCCGCTCTCGACCCGGCTCGGCTCGAAGCGATCCGAGCCGCCGTTGCCCATCCGGGGGCGAACCCCCGTGACGGGGGCCTGGTCTGCTATAGCGCCCCTTGGACAGCGGGAATGATCGACGATGCTGCGGTAGACCTTGTGTTCTCACAAGGCGTACTCCAGTTCGTGCATGATTTGCGCGGCGTTTACACTGAAATGGCGGGCTGGCTGAAACCGCGCGGGATCATGTCTCACGAGATCCCTTTCCAGTCGCTTGGGATCACGGCGAAATGGAACGGCCACTGGTCGTGCTCGGACGCACTTTGGACGCTGGCCGTGGGTAGGCGGCGGCATGCGACCAATCGCGAGCCACATTCGACGCACATCGCGCTGCTGCAAGGGGCAGGGTGCCAAGTTGTGACCGATGAGCGCATCGTGCGACCGTCCGGCATCAGTCGCGCGCAGCTCGCGCGCCGGTTTCGCCACCTGTCCGACGAAGACCTCACGACGAGCAGCGCCCTCATTCAAGCGGTGAAGGTGGCGTAAGCAATCCGCGACGAAGTTGTCTGAAATGGCTCTCTGTGTTTGTGTTACGGCATGTCGAGGCCTCTGAACCTGAAGCGCTGGGTAAAGGCCGTTGCTTCGTTCGGCCTCGGACAGGGAACCGTCGCCTATTTTCTTCTTACGCTGCCTCGGCTGACGCGCTCCGACAACCGGAAGCTGAAGTGGATGCGCATTCCCGTTCTGTCGCATCCGATCTGGCTGCGACCGGGGACCACCGACTGGTTCGTTATGGAGAAGGTCTTCATCGACTTGGAGTACGGCCTATCGCAGTGGCCGGAGCACGAGCGTGCCATCCGGGCACGTTACGAAGGCGCGCTTGAGCGAGGCCAAACGCCCGTGATCGTGGATGCCGGCGCGCATATCGGCCTGGCCGCCTTGTGGTTCGCCTCGCAGTTCCCACAAGCCCGCATCCTGGCGGTCGAGCCCGCGCGCGAAAATTTCGAGATCTTGCAACGTAATGCGGCGTTCCATGCCAACATCACGCCGATTGATGCCGCCATATGGGATCGCGAGACGCGTGTCGATCTTGTCAACGCCTACGACGAGCCTTGGGCATGGGAGACGAAGGAATCGGCAGGCGGCGAGGTGCGGACGGTCACCATCTCTCACCTGTTGAACCGCGAGCCCAACAGCATTCCCCTCATCGTCAAGGTCGATATCGAGGGAAGCGAGGTCCAACTGTTCCGCTCCAACCTGCAATGGATCGAGAAGACGCCGCTGATCGTGTTCGAACTGCACGATTGGCTCGGCGGCTGGCGAGGAGCAGGCCATGTCGTGTTCTCGAGCCTCACGACCCATCGTCGCGACTATATGCAGCGTGGCGAGAACATATTCTCATTCGGCCACGACCTGTCGCGGTTCAACTAGTAGCGTCGTTTCCCGGCCATCGCCGCCAGCGAACTCGCATGCGCCGTTGCCGGCTACTGTCCCAGTTTGGCGTGGGTATCGTACCAACCGGGCAATGGCTGTCGCAGCAAGCGCTCCAGCAGGCCGATGGACCTCCGACCTCCAGGCAAGCCCCGGAGAGTCGAGTAATCACCGAAGAGCCGGTAGAGCGTGAAAATTCTGCAGTACTGCCGCATGCATTCCTCGTAGCTCGACCACGGCCCCGGAAGATCATCTCCAAACGGACCGGACGCGTTGTCTTCGAAGACATGATCGAGCGGGTCGCCGCGAATAGTCTCAGTGGCAATTCGAGTCCCCGAGATGCGAGCCTGCTGCACCGGCTTGAAACTCTGGTACCCGAGATCTCGCAGAGCGCTCAGCTCGGCGACGAGCCGCGCAAAGTCGACCTTTTCGGCCTCGATCGAAATGTAACGCGGGCGACCCTCAAGCTGCCGCAGTCCGTCCAGAACGACGTGGTCGGCGCCCTCGATATCAATCTTCAGATAGAGCGGGATCCCGTAGGTCCGAAAGGCCCTCAGGATGTCGACCCGTTCAACCTCGACCCGGACGGACTGCGTCCCAAGCATTCGGTTCCGTTCCGCCCAGGTTGCGTCAATGGTACCCCAGACTGATACCTGTACGTTTTTGTAGAAAACGATGCGCTCGCCTGCCGCTTCCGGCGCGATAGCCCCCTCGACTATCCGTAATCGCCCGTCTGCAATGGCGTCTCCAAATCGGACCTGACAATAGGCGATGAGCTCGGGATTCGCCTCGAAGGCGACGACCTTGAATCCCTTCTTGAGATAGAAATCCATGTCTTCGCCCTTATGCGAACCGACATCGAAAATCAGGTCTGGCTCGCACGCCATCTGCGTCGCCTCTCGAAGTGGGGACCGTTGAAACCAGAACGTCGCGGGCCGCAGCGGCAATGAGGGCCGATGTCGGCGGCGCTCGATGCCTGACTGCATCAGGAGCCTTGGATCTGGTTTCCCGGTCTTGCCCTCCCCATCAGTTGTTGCACCCGAAGGAGCCACTGCCGGAACAGTTGCTGTACTGGGATCGGCAGGTACGAGAGCGCGAGCAAAACCAAGTAGCGGTGCGGATTGACCGAAACAAAAAAGCCACGGTAAACTTCGGGTGATACACGTTCGCGCTGGCCCACCGTCCATCGTGCGTATTCGAACACCTGATGGTTGAAAAGCCGCATGAGCAAACGCCGACGCTTCCCCGACGTCCGAGCGATCATGTCTTCGAGAGTGGCGCACACGCAATGGCGCGCGTTGGTCGTGATCGAAACCTGCATCTGGCCTGGGATTGCGCGATAGTACGAGCTGCAGACCCGTGGCGAGGCGAGCGCATCAGCGCGTGACAGCAGTCGCAACCACATCTCCTTGTCTTCACCGCGGCGGCAACGCTCCTGGAAAAGGCCCGCTTCGAACATCATGTCGCGACGAAGAACAACTCCGGAGCACATCACGGGGCACGCGTCGAGCCGAAGCCAAGTGGATACGAAACGATCGAAATCGAGCTGAGTGAAGCTCCGACCATCGCAGGATTCGCTATATCGGTCGCGCGTTACGACACCGCCGGACCAGATGTCCTCCCAACCCGTGAAGAGCATCCCGGTACGATCGGTTGCTTGGGTCAGGAGCTTCTCGATCTCTTCGATGAAGTCCTCGTGCCAGCGGTCGTCGGCGTCCAGAAGTGCAATCCAGTTGGATCTTGCCGACTGAATCGCAAGATTGCGAGTCGCCGGGAGGCATCTTTGCCGAGGATCGGCCCGCAGAAGCAGCCGTATCCGCGGATCTCGAAATGATTTTATCCGCTCCAGACTGCCGTCTGTCGAGGCATCATCCACAATGATGATCTCGTCAACAGGCCTGGTCTGCGCCAAGACCGAGGTGATCGCCCGCGCGACATACGGTTCTTTGTTGTAGACTGGGACTACCGCCGCGAAAGTGTTGGCCATCGTGTGACCCGCTCGCGCTGGCTCTCAGTGCGCGAACCATACCCGAAGCACGGTTTGAGGTCACGTGCGGGATGGAACCGGGACGGGGCACATTCGGATTGTGCCCCTGGTTCCGTACGAAACTCAGTTCGACTGTTATGATCGAAGCGCCGAGTTTCAGATGCATCCGTTCTTTCAATTGTCGAGCCATCGGCTGAGGCAGGATGCTCAACGCGCGAGCATCCTGAACCTTTCCGGTCGCAGCATCGAGTTCCTGTTCCAGTTCGCTGCGCTGGCGATCCTCGCACGATTGCTTACGCCTTCCGATTTCGGGGTGTTCGCGATGGCGACACCTTTCATCTGGATCATCCTGAACTTCGGCGACTTGGGGCTCGCCTCTGCGGTGCTTCAGCAACGCGACTTGAGCGAGGAGCAGGCCTCTGCCGTCTTTCGAGTCAATCTGTTGGCCGGATTCGCGTTCGCCGGGCTGGTCCTGGCAGCGTCTCCTTTGATTGGTTTGTTCTACCATGATCCTCGAGTAACGCAGGTGGCGGCTGCCCTAAGTCTCACGTTTGTTTTCTTGGGATTCACGGCTGTTCAGCGGGCCCTCCTTCGTCGAGCCTTGCTGTTTGATACTTTGCTGCGTGCTCAGATCGCCGCATCCGCGGTATCGTCGATCACGGCGATCGTCTTTGCACTCAATGGGGCCGGCTACTGGGCGTTGGTCGCTCGCGCCCTGGCTGATCCTTTGACATACACAATCGTGATTTGGATCCTGGCTGGATGGCTCCCCGGCCGGGCCGAATGGGACGAGACGACAAGATTTTTGCTGCGCTATGGGAGGTACTACGTCGTATCAACTCTTCTCTATTCGGTCGGGCGGCAAGCCGACAGCGTCTTGATCGGGTGGCGCTTTGGAAGCGCCGAACTGGGGCCCTACGCACTGGCAAACCGGCTTTTCTTTCTGCCAGTTGATCAGATTACATCTCCGCTCGGTCACGTGCTGATTCCAACCCTCAGCCGACTGCGGGATGACCCCGACCGGCTGAGAAGATGGTATTCGAAGCTTCTCCGGTTGATGACTTTCGCAGCGTTCCCGCCCCTCTTCAGCTTGACGATCTGTGCCGACGACGTCGTATATCTGGTCGCGGGTCCTCAGTGGGGAAAGGCCGCCGTTATTCTAAGCCTGCTCGCGCCCGTTTGCGCGCTGCAGGTCGGGTACTTCACGATTGACTGGTTGATGCGGTCGCACGGATACGCGGAGCGCGCCTTTCGTTGGGCGGCAATCAGCACGACAACCTGCCTGATATGCTTCGTTATTGGCCTTCCCTGGGGGGCAATCGGCGTCGCTGCGGGCTTCGGCGCCGCGAACCTCCTGCTGTTTCTTCCAGGTTTCGCCTATGCCGCAAGGGGTACGGCAATCAACCTAATGATCGTTCTGAGAGCGATGGTGCCGAGCTTCGTGGTGGCGACGGTCGCCGTTGGTGCGGTTTACGCGCTGAGGACCTTCGTCGCACAAGACTGGGTTCCAATTCTGCGCCTGTTAGCGACAGGAGCGGTCATCAGCGCGGTCATGATATGCGGTGCCACCGTGTTCTATGGCCGCTCGTTTCTGAGTGGCCGCATGCTGGAGGCAGATGCGGTTTGAAGTATCCTTCCCTGGCCTAGAAAGGGCGGCCACTCGGTTCCATGCTTCAGTGCCGGCGAACTCGAAAAATACGTTGTTCCATTCGGACAGCATCGGTCGCGGGCTAGGTAAGAGTCGTTGGCCTTTCGTCTTCATGTTGCCCGGCCGGCTGCCCAAATCCTTTCGCAAAGCAGTGATACAAGGAAACAACCTCGATGATGTTCTCGGACCTCAACGCATGCACGATGCAGGGTCCAAAATACAGTCGCGCTCGCAGCAACCCCCATCAGCGTCCCACGCGCTTGACGCAGGCCGGCAGCGGTTCGAGGTCGCAGGGCGGGTGTCGGTGATCGTTCCGGCCTACAACGCGGGCGCGACGATCGAACGAACGATTTCCTCGGTGCTCATCCAGACCTACACGGATCTGGAGGTGCTGGTCGTCGATGACGGCTCGACCGACGCGACCGGCGCCCTGGTCCAACGTATGGCGGACATGGACCCCAGGGTCCGGCTTCTTCGAAAGACTAACGGCGGCCTCGTGTCAGCTCGCAATCATGGAATCGCGCATGCGAGTGGAGAGTTTATCGCACCTGTGGACGCCGACGATGTCTGGCATCCGGAAAAGATCGGGAAGCAGGTCGCACTGATGCGCGAGCGCGGAGATCAGGTTGGGCTGATCTATACCTGGGCGCGAGGGATCGATGAACAGGACCGGGTACTCTTCGACATCTCGCCCTGCAGTTTCCGAGGCGACGTCTATACCGCTCTGATCATACGAAGCTTCGTAGGCAGCGGCGCACCATTGGTCAGAAGACGCTGCGTTGAAGAGGTGGGGGGCTATGACGCGACACTGGCCGGCCGAGGCGCTACTTGCTGCGAGGATCTCAAGTTCAGCCTCGATATCGCCGAGCGCTGCCGCTTCGATTTTGTGCCGGAATTCCTGTGGGCGCACCGCTTCCGTGCCGGAAGCATGTCCACGGACATTGATGCCATGCTGCGGTCTCATGAGGTCGTGGCCCGTGAAGCGCGCGCGCGCCACCCCGAGCTGCCCGACAAGCTGTTTCGCTGGGCAAGCGCGCACCAATTCCGGGAATTCGGTTTCGCTCATCTTGGTGATGGGCATTGCCCGGCAGGAGCGCGGCTGCTGCTGAAGGCGTTAGTCAGGGATCCGGTGGCTACGCTGCGAACGGGTGTGCCGCGGGCGTTTGCCCGCCTCCGAAGGTCGAGCCGGTTGAGCAAGCTTGTTGGAGCGAACGCCCACGACGGTGCCGGGGGCGGCATAGTCAAGCGAAAGTTTCTCGAGGTCGATCCAACAGTTAGCTGCGGCCGCCAAGCGCCGCAGTGGAGCCAGAAACGGCTCGCTTACATTGCCGGGCTGCGGGTGGAGCCGGGTCCCGAGAGGAGGCCCGCACTTCTGGAGGCGGACGTGATCCGGAGCCCTGCGGTCACAGCCAACGGACGCGTGGTCAAAGTTCTTCGGAGAACCGCATCTGCAGCCAGACGCGTCCGACAGCTTCTTGCTCACGATACGAGAGATTTGCTCTGGCTGGGCTATGTACTGGGCATCGCTCCGTGGGCGCATCGCGCAGCCGAACCGCTGCACGAGTTCCGGTGCTGGCAAGCTCAACACCGGGGGCATCGAGACGTTGACGACCGAATGGAGCGGCTGCGCGCCGAGATCGCGCAGCGGCTCATTGCGCAGGGCGGCTACCGCGTCGCAGTGGCCGAGCTATGCCCCGAGCTCGATGAGATGTGTCGATCGCTTCGGCACTCCGGTGAGGAAATTCCTCTCGCTGCGATCGACCAGGATGGCTTCCTCTTGCCTCTGTTCGAACCGTTCTGGGCTGCACCGCGCGTGGACGCGGATGGGTTCCGGCCACGAGGCCGGTTCGAACTGACGGTCGTGGACCGTGATGGCTGCATTGGCGTGCGCAAAAACTTCCGCGGAGACAAAGTCGCCTTCGTGAACGAGCTCGAGGCGATTCTCGACCTTGCGGCCGCCGGCTGCCATGTCCCACCGGTCCTCGGGACAGATTTCGAACGGCCCTCGGTCACCTTGGCCTATATCAGCGGAGTAGTAGTCCGCGAGGCGTTGGCCCAAGCGGGTGCTCCGATGCGGGACCGGGACGTGCGGCCGGACAGAGCCAGACTTGGCGACCGCAGCATTCAGCAAGAGCGGCGTGCGGCGGGAAGACGGCTGGTTGATAAGATCGTGGACCCCGAGACCATCGAGCGCATCGGCGAGGCGCTGCTCGCAATCCACCGCGCCGGTTACGTGATGGACGACGTGAAATACGGAAACATCATCATCGAAGCGACGACCAGGACTCCGTTTTTCATCGATTGCGAGCGGGCGCTGCCGTTGCATCAGTTCCCCCCTGCGACTGCGACCTATCTCCGCGACCGTGATGCTGACAAGCTCAACCGCCTATTCGGCACAAACCTGCTCACAGCGAAGGTGCTGCGGCAGCTGCGGTTGTCCGCAGACACTACATACTCTCCCTTCTATGCGGGCGCAGGAATCCGGCGGGGCCCGATTTGGAATCCAGATCTCGGAATGCTGCGATGGCGTCATATGTTGGCCGAGCACGTGCCTGTTCCACACGGTGGCCGAGCTCTCGATCTTGGTGCAAACAACGGCCTTAACGCCTTGCAGATGCTTCGCGCCGGCGCACACGAGGTCATTGGCGTGGAAATCAACCCTGCCCTCATAGAGCAGGGCTTGTTCGTGAAGCGCGTTTTCGAATGGGCCGACAACACCGAGTACCGCTTTTCGTACGTTCGTGGCTCACATGCCGATGCCGGCTCGATGAACCTCGGCAACTTCGACCTGGTTACGGCGTTCTGCGCGTTTTACTATCTAAGCACCGCCGCGATGGCGAAAACGGTGTCCGACCTGGCGAAACTCACCGATACTCTTGTCCTGCAATGCAACAACGAGCCCTCGATCGAGCGGAGTGATCCCGAGACCTTCACGAAGGCGTCGCTCGCGTTCAATGTCGACCTCTTGCGCAACAACGGCTTCCCGAATGTCTCGGTGATTGAACGGCGCGGATCCAATCGACCTCTTGTGATCGCCAGAACAAGATGACGGGCAGCAACCCCATCAGTGCCCGTCATCAGGCCCTGAGTTGACTTCCACTTGAGAGGCGGGGCTCTCGGTAGGCCCGTCCGCCGAAGTGCTCGGCGTTTTCCGCGCGGATTCCATTCTCGATCGTTGACCTAGCCAGAATGCAGCAAGCGCTGCAAAGACTCCTCCTCCGAACGGTGCTCCGAGGCATGCAATCACCGTCCCATAAGGCCAGAGTACAAACAACGCGACACCGGCGCCGACAACGGCGGACAATAGAATGAAAATCATTAGTCATGCTCCCGGAGCTAGAATCAGAACTGTGCACGCGCCGCAATGAGATGCCCTTTCTCGCCTTTGAACAAGGCGAGACTAAAAGTCCCACGAGATTTGCGCGATCGACGATCCGGGCGCTAGGGCTCCACCGAAACCCTGTGACCTCGGTTCCAGGCCAAGAAGGGCACCCCCGAGAGCAGCGCGCGCAGTGCCATCTCGCTCTGAAACAATCCGTTGATCGAAACCCGCGGCAGCGCGTGCAGGTGGGCGGCGTGATCGGCGAAGATATGGCCTGGCCGCGACGTGACGGCGGTGACGAAGCCTGCCCGCTGGGCAATGCTGAACTCGCGCGCCCCGGCGGAGGTCGCGTCGCCGATCGGATAGGCCAGATGCCTGACGGGCTGTCCCAGGCGCTGTTCGAGCAGCGCCTTGCTTCCGGCAATCTCGCGGGAGGCAACGGCGGCATCATGTTTCGCAAGAATCGGGTGAGAAACCGTGTGCGCGCCAATGGTTATGTCGGGCTCGCGCGCCAGCTGTTGAATCTCGTCCCAGCCGAGGCAGAGTTCCGCGTTGAGGCCGCTGGCGGCTATTCCCGCCTGCCCGGCCAGGCCCGCGATCGTCGCGCGTAATTGGCCCTCCGGGCCAGCACGCAAGCGCCAATAGACGGCTTCAAACGCGGACTGCTTCTCGCGCGCCGTGCGGCTCGGCAAGTCCAGCATGTCGCCGTCACAATTCAAGCAGACTCGATCGAGCCGAGCGATCGCCTCCTCAAGTTCCAACCACCACAGGCGGCCGCGCGCGTCGGCGAAGTCCGTCGTCACGAAGAGCGTCCATGGCGCGCTGTACCGTTTCAAGACCGGCCAAGCGTGCTCAACGTTGTCGCGATAACCGTCGTCGAACGTCAAGACCGCGAATGGGTGCCGGCAAGAGTCCGCACGCAGGCGTTCGGGCACCACATCGAGTGGGATGAGATCGAAACGTTCGCGGCGCAGCTCCGTCAGGACGACCTCAAGATACTCCGGTGTAATTTCGAGCAGACGGTTTGGCGCGAACCGACGCGGCCGCCAGGGCCGGACGTGATGAAACATCAGGGTCACGCCCCGTCCGCGCGCGAAGGAACGGAGCCAGCGATCGGCCCGGGTAGCGGTGATGAGCCCAAAACCGGCGGCGAACAGCAGATGCTTGAGGCGCACGGGCCGTACTCTATGCGTTTCTCAATTTTGCAGCGTCGAGTAGAGCTTGTCGGTTTCCACGCTGATTGTTTGCCAGTTGTAGCGCGCGAGTATTCTGTCGTGATCCTGAGCCTGCACGCGACAGAGCTCGTGGTCCCGCGAAATCTTGAGCTGCAGATCATCGATATCGCCGGCCTTGAAGTAGTTGTCCGGGTGAAGGCCCAGCTCGCGGTTCGGCGCTATGTCGCTCAGCAAGATCGGAACTCCCGCGCCAACCGCCTCCAGCGCCGCGATTGGAAGCCCTTCATTGTAGGAAGGAAGCACAAACAGCGATGCATTTTCCAGGAGTCCGCCCACGACGTCGTGGCTCAAAATCCCGGTAAAGACGCGCATCTCACTTGCTTGCTGGAGGAGACGGAATGAATACGCGTCTCTGTGATCTGCATCGCCGACGATCACAAGTTTTCTGTCCAGATGGGCCGCCTTGTGGGCTTCCAGCAAGTCGTGAAATCCCTTTTCTGGAACAAGTCGACCTACCGCTACTATGTACTTGCGTCTATCAAGGCCATACCTTGCGAGGAGGTCGCAGCAGCTGGAAGAAGAGTTCGACTCGGCTCTGTGGACGTCGTCAGCTCCGTTTGGAATGAAATGGATCTTGGCAGCTGCGCTCGGAAAGCGCCGCTTCAGCTCCGTCGCGAGGCATTGGGAAACCGCTATTACTCTGTCGCTGAATGTGATGGCGCACAACTCTCCAACTTGCAGCACGAGCCTCGCGAAGCGGTTCCATTTGCGGTGCTCGTAATTTTTCGAATGATAGGTGACGATGACCTTCATGCCGAGCGCTTTGGCGATAGGGGCCACCAAGGCAGGGCCGATGCCTTGCAGATGGAGCAATTCCGAACGCAGCACGAAACGCGCGTACAGCACGCCGTAGATCGCGTTTGTGATGGTCTCGAGATGCTTGCCTTTGGCGTGAGCCAGCGAGATGACCTGTAGCCCCTGGTACGCCGAGGTCGCTTCGGGCACATATGCGTTCCGTGCGATAATAGTGAACGAATCATCGGGACGCAGTTTCTTCAGCAGCGGGAACAACCGCTCGCAGTGCATTTCCACCCCGCCCATCACATGGGGCAGGCCACGCAAGCCGAGTACGCATATTTTCATGACGACCTCCCGCGCTTTTGCTGCGACGGGTCGCGTGTCGTCTCGTTCAGTGTTTCAACGGTGTGGACCGGCATCGCCGCCTTTGCGGGAGATGGCCGGTCGTCTCCGTCCGCGCAGTCAAGGTCTCGCCGATTCGCTCATCAGTACGCGTTCCGCGAGCGGCAGATTTCCAGCGCGGTCCAAAAGAGAATCCGAAGATCTAGCCAAAAGCTCCAGTTGGTGACGTACCAGAGATCTAGCTCGACTCGTTGCTGCATCAGGCCAACCGTCCGCGTCTCGCCGCGAAGCCCATTCACCTGAGCCCAGCCGGTTATTCCGGGTTTCACATGACTGCGATACGGGTATTTCGAGATCATCCGGCTATATAGAACGTCGTGCGCAAGCGCATGTGGCCTGGGCCCGACGAGTGACATCTCGCCGCGCAGCACATTGATGAGCTGCGGCAGCTCATCGACGCTGCATCGGCGCAACCAACGACCAACGCACGTCACGCGATGGTCCTGCGAGGTGACTTGGGTGATTGTCGGCCCATTTTCCATCACATGCATCGTGCGGAATTTCAAAATCTCGAACGCCCGGCCGTTGAAGCCGCCACGTAGTTGCCTGAAGAGAATGGGCCCTGGGGATTCGATCCGCACGGCGATTGAGACTGCCAGCAAGAACGGCGCCATTGCCAACAGTCCGGCCGCGGCGACCGCTATGTCGAACACTCGTTTTGCTGTCCGCTCGGCTAGCGTCAACGGAGCGCGCTGAAGCTCAAACGTGATCGCCCCGTAGAGCTTCTCCTGGGGATAGCGAAGGATTTCGCGCGCGCTGCTATCGGCGATCAGCCGCACCGGCAGCGGAAGCGCTCGCAATTCGGCGAGAACCTGCTTCATGTCGGTCCAACGGTTCCAATCCGCCGCGATATGAACCTCGCTGATTGCGTTCGATCCGCGTGCGGTGCTCACGACCTTTGCCAGCACGGTTCGAATCGCTTCCTCATCGCGCGGCATCGGGTAAGTCCGCACGACGTCAAAAGCGCAGTGCATTTCGTCGTCCGCCGTCGCCGCTGTCGGGTCTTCGGTAATGAGGATGACCTTGCGGCGTTTGAGCGCACCATTTTTGTGCACGGCGAGCATCGAGCGCCTGAGAAGGAACCGCTGCGACAGGATCAGCAACGGTCCAGCGATCGCAAAAGACAGGATCCAGCCGCGCGAAAGCTCGTCGCTGATCTTGAGCGTAAAGCAGATGCCGAGCAGGAGGAAAAGCACGCCACTCCAGATCAGCATCAGCAAATCAACCGGCGAACGAGCGGACAGCAGGTTGTCCGGCGCATAGAGGCCGTTCAGCTTTATCAGCGCAACGGTCAAGGCGGCGAAAATCGCGCCGACAGCGAAAAAACGATTGAGACTTCCCACCTGACCGAAGGCCACCGCGTGGTAGGCACCACCGGTGATCACACTCGCGCCCACGATTGCAATGGCGTCTGATACGACGGCGAGGGCCGCAATAGAACTGTAGCTTAGCCGTAGACGGCCAAGCATCCGGGCGCTCAAAGGGAGACCACGCCCGCCTGCGGACCCCATGTTCAGACCTTTCTAGCCTGAACTACTCGACAAGCCCCGCAACACGTCCGCTCACGCAACTAGCGAGTGTTCAAGGCGGTGGCGGAAGTATGACGATTGGATGACATTGTTTTGAAATCGAGTCGCGACGGTAGTTTCCTACTTGTATCGTCCCTCCGAGGCTGTCCATCCTAGATTCGGTGGCCGACATTACGCAGCGCCTTACATGAGCCTTACCGCGCGGCACGTTGAGTTCCGCGTCAGGCGCGTTGCGAGAGTCCAGACGAGTGCGCAGTTGCGACTTCTGTTGCAGGCTATCCGGCCAAGGCGTAGCATGATGATGTCTGCCAGCCGTGCTCCACGACAAAGTCGCAGGCGCCGCCATGGCATGTGCACATTCACACGTCCGCACTGTACTAGTCTGTGCAAAATGGGGCTTCCTGTGCGTTAGCCTCATCTGTTTAGGCGTTCCATCGAAGGCCGAATATCGCCTCGACGTCGGCGACGTGCTCGAGATCTCGGTCGCGGGCGTGCCGGATCTGCGCCAACGCGTTGCAGTCCAATTGGACGGAAGCATTTCGTTCCCGTTGCTTGGCACCTTTGTTGCCGCCGGGTTGCCGCCCTCCGAGGTTCGGGCCAAAATTCAGGCCACCCTGACGACCAAGGCGTTTCGACAACGCGCGCCCGACGGACGCGAATACGTCAGCGTCATCGAGCCCGATCAGGTAACCGCGAGCGTGGTCGAGTACAGGCCGATATATGTGAACGGGGACATTTCCAGGCCCGGCGAGCAGGTCTATCGTCCTCACATGACCGTGCGCCAGGCAGTAGCGCTGTCGGGTGGGTATGAGGTCATGCGTTTCAGGATGAATCACCCGTTCCTTGAGTCGGCCGATTTGCGAAGCGACTATCTGTCACTGTGGACGGACTTTGCAAAGGAACAGACGCATATTTGGCGCATGAAGAGCGAGCTTGGTGACGAGGCCAATCTCGATCAACAGATCTTGCGGGATATACCGATACCTCAGTCCGCCATCCTTGAAATCACAAGCCTGGAGGCCGAACAACTGAAGAGCCGCCAAGACGACTACCAACGCGAGAAGACATTTCTTCAAAACGGTATCAAACAGTCGGACGAGCAGATCGTCGTTCTGTCGGAGCAACTACAAAAGGAAGAGCAGGGACTGCAGGCCGATAGCCAGGATCTGCAAAGGATAATGGATCTTTTCGGCAAAGGCGCTGTCCCGATGCCGCGTGTGACGGATGCCCGTAGGGCCTTGCTGTGGTCCTCAACGCGCAAGCTGCAGACAGTCGCCCAGTTGATGCATACAAAGAAGCAACGGGATGATTTCGCGAGACAGCTGGAGCGTCTCGACGACCTGCGCAGGTTCAATTTGCTCCGAGACCTGCAAGACGCTGGCGTGAGACTCACTCAAATCAAGGCGAAGCTGCAGAGCGTTGGCGAGAAGCTTCAATTCACCGCCTTGGTGAGATCACAGCTTATACGCGGAGCCGGCGGCAACCCCGAGATTGCCATCGTTAGAAAGGGCGAGAACGGCCGGGAACGCTTCTCCGCGGAGGAGGATACCGAGCTTCAACCAGGTGACGTGGTGGAGGTGTCGCTGCGGGCGGAGCAAGTGGCCGTGCCGTGAGAGAAGCTGTCCTCTCGCCGCCCGGCCCTGTGAGCGATTTAATGTGGTGTCGAGATTGCGCCGAGACCTGCCTCCAGCTCGACCGCATGGCAGCCTCAGGGCGGTGATCAAAAGCTCCGGCTGCCTCCGCCGCCGCAAATCAGACATGGGGTGATCTCACGCCGCTAGTGGGACGTGGACTATCAGGCTTCTGCGTTGGGCGCTGTCAGGCGACATCGATGACGGCTGCGCACCGGATTGTGATGCGGTTTCCGCTTCCCGAGCGGCGCGCCTGTTCCTGAGAGGCGGCAGACATGTTGAACAAGACCACGTGGCCAAATTCAACGCGGTCTCGCGATCTTCCCACCGTGGCCCCACAGGAGCCGATTATTGATCTGGTCGAAGCCTTTCGACAAGTGCGGCGGCAATGGAAATTGGTTGCGAGCATTATAGGCTTGGTCATATCTCTGGGCGTCATCTACCTGATGGTGACGCCGACGCGTTTCACGGCGTCCTCGCTATTGCTGTTCGACATCCGGCAGGTTCAGCCGTTTCAACAGCAGTACCCAAATTCCGTGGCAGACTCGGCTTACGTTGACAGCCAAGTTGAAGTCCTCAAGGCCGAGAGCACCGCAAGATCGGTCATCGGGAAACTGAACCTTTTGTCTGACCCGGAGTTCGCGACCCAAGGAAGCGGTCTCTTCAGTCTTGTAGGAACGATCTTCAATGCTGTCCTCGGCGCACGAAACCCATCGGCGGAAGTCGACCAATGGACCCGCGCCATTTCCATTCTCCAAGGGAATCTGACAATCAAACGAATCGGTTTGACCTACATAATCCAGATCGGATATCGGTCGCCGGACAAGGACAAGGCCGCTCAAATCAGCAATGCCGTGGCCCAGGCCTATATCCTTGGGCAACTCGATTCGAAATACCAGGCGGCGCGCTATGCAGATGCCTGGCTGCAAGATCGTATCAGCTCACTGAAGGCCCAATCTCAGAGCGCAGAGCGAGCCGTCGCTGAATTCAAGGCTAGCAATAACGTCGTTGACACGGCCGCGCGTCCACTGACCGAGCAGCAACTCGCTGATCTCTCCAACGAGCGCCGTGTCCAGCTCAAAGACCTGGAAAGTGCTGCGCAGACCTATCGAATGCTCTACGAGACGTTCTTGCAACGCGTCACGGAGGTTACACAGCAGCAGTCGTTCCCGGCGATGGAATCCCGGGTCGTTTCCGAAGCGTCCACGCTGCTTGTGAAACGCGATCCCAACGTCCTTCTTGTCTTAGGCGCCGTTTCGCTTTTGGGCGTTGTGTGTGCCCTCGGAGTGGTATTCGCGCGAGAACATTTCGGCACAGGTTTGCACTCATCGCGTGAGGTCGAGAAGGAAGTCGGTATCGATTGCCTCGGCATTCTGCCGACAATCAAACCTGCACGCGAGATTGCCAAGAGGCTGCGGGAAAGCCTGCGCTTCCAGACTGCCGATCGCGTCATCTCGGCCTTGGTGGGGCGGCACCGGTTCGTGGTCGGTGAGCCATTCTCTCGCTTTGCCGAGACGATCCGATCCTTGAAAGTCACTGCTGATACCGTTGCTTTGCGGCGTCCCAACAAAGTCATCGGCGTGACGTCCGCGCGGCATCACGAAGGCAAGAGTGTCGTTGCGGCGAATTTGAGTGAAATGATAGCGCTTTCGGGATCCAGGGCCCTTCTGATCGATTGCAACCCCCGCAATGTAGGGCTGACCGACCAACTGGCACCAAAAGCGACGGCGGGATTGATGGACATCGTTGCGGGTCAGGCGGCAGTAAAGGATCTCGTATGGTCAGATCCGGCAACGACCGTCGAGTTCTTGCCGGCGGTGAAGAACCCGGTATCGCGCGACCCGAATGCGAATGAGGAGCCCGCCATTCTCTACCAGAGAGCGCTGCTTGCGCCGGCTGGATTGCAAAAACTGCTGCAGTCGGTCGAGGATTGCTACGACTATGTAGTTCTCGACCTTCCGCCGATCACGGTCGCCGACGTGAAGGCGACCTCTCATCTTGTCGACTGTTTCATTCTGGTCATCGAGTGGGGACGCACGTCACGGCAGGTCGTGATCGACGCGTTGAATACCGCGCCCCTTGTGTCCGAGAAGCTGTTGGGGGCCGTGCTCAATAAGGCGGACCCGACCGAGTTGAGGAGGCTCGACTCATAATAGAGCCTTCGAAACTTTGCTCACCTGTCGCGTGTCGGCCGGGAGCCTGCCAAGACGGGACGTTTGCATGATAGAACAAGAAGTCCCGTCCTTTCCGATCTACATTACTCTGCCGGTTTGCGGCGTCACCTTGCTGTTGGTACTCGTTCAGGTTTGGCAGTTACGAGACTCTTGCGCCGCATTTCTGATGCTCGCTACTTGGTTTCGCTACAGCATCGCGACTTTCCACCAGTATACGTACCCGCCGATCATATTTGGCCTTTCACCGATTGCGTTGACGTCGATTGCCGTCGTTGCGATCGGGTTAGCAGTGATCGGGCTTCGCAATCTCTTGCTACGAAGACTGGTCCCATTCTACGGCATTATACTTGTCATCTTCTTGAGTGCCGTCGCGAACGAGGCCTGGATTGGAGCGGCTAACGCTACCCTAAAATGGCTGTATTTGATCGTGTTTGCAGTTGCCGCCAATCGCGCGATGAGGCGACTGGGGTCGGAAAGGGTTCTTCGCTCGTTCGCAGTCGTTTTCGCTGCGCCCATCGTGTTGCAATGGCTCTCAGTACCGTGGGGCCTGGCGGCGACGAACGAGGATAAGTCGATCAGCTTCCTTGGCGGTTACCAGAGCCAACAGTCTCTTTCGATTATCTTTCTGACGTTCTTGTATGTTACTTGTTTTTCGCGCTGGCTGAGTGTGACCGCGTCCTATCCCCGTTTGGCAATTTCGATGACCGGCATCGTATTGGCAAACTATCGAACGGTTCTACTGGCATCTGCTCTGCCAGCGGCGTCGCTGGCGGTCTCGAAATTCATAGGGAAGTTCGACGCAAGGCAACGCAGCGTCGTGTTCGTGTTCTTGAGCGTCGTAACCGTGTTCGTCTTCGTGGGCGTTGCCTCTCTTGCACAAAATCGGTTCGCCGACATTGGCACCACAGTCGATAAAGGGGCATCGCTGATCCAGGCGCCCGAGTACTTCACGACAGATGAACGTCGGCTGTTTTCCGGTCGAGCGTACCTATGGAGCGAATACATCGACGCATATCTTCAGGGGAACGTCATCAATCTTCTTGTCGGCTTTGGCCCAGAAACCTGGGTGGGCCGATTTCGGACGTACGCCCATAACACTTTCGTGTCGTATTTGTACGAGCTCGGGCTCTTCGGACTGGCCGCCTTGATATGGCTGTTGCTGTCGAATTTCCTGACGGCTCTGCGCATGGCAGGAGAGGAAAGACTGATCCTCACCTCATGCCACATTGGATTCTTCGTGCTCAACCTCGCCACGATGCCGATCTGGACGCTTGAGGGAGCCATACTCTACGCCTTGTTGCTGAGCCATACGTGGTATCTCCACTCGATCAGAATGGCCGATACCGAGGCCTCGCACACTCGTATCCGCTCGCGAGTGAATGCCTTTGGAGATGTGTCCATGCAGCGGCGCTAGGAACTTCGGCAAGAAATTGCGCGGCGGAGATATCTCGGCATCGGCCACTGCGGGAGCTCATGGCGCTCGGCGAAGCGCGCCAACGCCCTGGACT
>Ga0126377_10000503_pt1 | contig 23709 bp, 21 predicted proteins | sample PanSoiMetPlot_22_FD_92647 | JGI IMG/M metagenome (GOLD analysis project Ga0126377, IMG submission 92647) | Tropical forest soil microbial communities from Panama - MetaG Plot_22 | ecosystem: Environmental > Terrestrial > Soil > Tropical forest > Bulk soil | place: Panama | collected 2016-02-17 | reverse complement strand
TGGCCGCGGAAACTGCCGGGATTGACGCGGATAACTGCGGAAAATCCCAGCTTCTCGCCCAGCATCGAGAGGCATTGGTTGCTTTTGCAAAGCCGCTGGGGACCCAGAGGAGAAATCGACGTTGCGATGACGACAAAGCGCCCAGAGGGGACGCTGTTCGAGGAGCTGGGGTTCCGCAGCTATCCGCGGCCGTCCGCGCAGTTTCCGCGGCCATCTGCGTTTCTCTTTTCAGTCTGGGGTTCCGTCGTTCCGTTGCTCCGTCGTTCCGTTGCTCCGTCGTTCCGTTGGTTCGCCGTTCCGCCGCCCCTCTCTTCTGTCGCAAATCGCCGAAGACAGACGGTTTTTGGATACCGACGTAGTTTTCCCCATCCTCAGCGCGAGCCTCTCTATGCCCAAGTTCGACAGCATCCTCGGCACGATCGGCAACACTCCCAGCGTCAAGATCAATCGTCTCGCGCCGGACGGCATCGATCTCTTCGTGAAGATCGAAGCGTTCAATCCACTCGGCTCCGTGAAGGATCGCCTCGCGCTCGGCGTGATCGCGCATGGGGAGCGCATGGGGTATCTCAAGCCGGGACAGACGGTCGTCGAGGCGACGAGCGGGAACACCGGCATCGGGCTCGCGATGGTCTGCGCAGCGACCGGACATCCCCTCGTCGTCACGATGGCCGAGTCCTTCAGCGTCGAGCGCCGGAAGTTGATGCGCTTCCTCGGCGCGAAGGTGATTCTCACGCCCTCCCCCGCGGGCGGAACCGGCATGGTGCAGAAGGCGAACGAGCTTGCCGAAGCGCACGGGTGGTTCCTCACCCACCAGTTCGAGAATGAAGCGAACGCTGATATGCATTCTCAGACGACGGCCCAGGAAATCCTGCGCGACTTCGCGGGTCAGCGTCTCGACTACTGGGTCACGGGTTTCGGCACGGGGGGAACGTTGAAAGGCGTCGGACGCGTGTTGGCGGCCGAGCGTCCGGAGACGAAGATCGTGTTGTCCGAGCCCGCCGACGCGCCGATGGTGTCGAGCGGGACGCCGCAAGCACGAAACTCCGACGGCTCGCCGTCGGCGAGACATCCGGCGTGGAAACCGCATCCGATCCAGGGCTGGAGCCCGGACTTCATTCCGAAGCTCACCGGTGACGCGGTGGCGGCAGGCTTCGTTCACAAAGTCATAACGGTCGCCGCGCCCGACGCGATGCGAGCGAGCCGCGAGTTGGCGCAAAAAGAAGGGATCTTCGTCGGCACCTCGGCTGGCGCGACGTTCACGGCAGCGCTCGAGATCGCGAAGAGTGCGCCGAAGGGATCGGCGATTCTCGCCATGCTGCCCGACACCGGCGAGCGCTACCTCAGCACCCCGCTGTTCGGAGACATTCCCGCTGAGATGACTGACGAAGAGCGTGCGATCGCGCGCTCGACGTCGTCATTCGCGGACGCGCCCGCCCCTGCTCAAACGATCTGAGCAGCGCGCGGACACACGGTGGGAACGCTCCTCTGCGTGCGTCATGAGACTCGAATCGGTGTGCGTGTCGCGGACGACTGATCCGCGGCATAGGTTGAGCATTGTTCGCACGACCTTTCCGCGATGCCGAAATTGTGAGCGACTCCACCAGCAACGACTCGACGAAGGGGCTCGGCCAGGAGATCGAGGAAACCAGGTTCGCTCGCGCCGAAGCCGCTGGCATACTCCCCGACGAGTCTCGACTATATCGGCTGCTCGTCCAAAGCGTGCGCGACTACGCGATCTTCGCGCTCGACGTGGAGGGACACGTCGCGACGTGGAACACAGGCGCCCAGCGAATCAAGGGCTACATGCCCGAACAGATCATCGGGAAGCATTTCCGAATCTTTTATCCGCCGGAAGACATCGCGGCTCGCAAGCCGGAGCTCGAGTTGGAGGAAGCCGCTCGCGTCGGCCGCGTCGAAGACGAGGGCTGGCGCATCCGGAAAGACGGCACGCGCTTCTGGGCGAACGTCGTCATCACGGCGCTGCGGGACGCGTCCGGGCAGGTCGTTGGATTCGCGAAGGTGACCCGTGACCTCAGCGAGCGCCGCGCCGCCGACCAACGCGCCATCGACGACGCCCGCCGCGTCGCCGCCGCCGAGCTGGCGAATTTCGCGAAGACCGAGTTCTTGACGGCCATGTCGCACGAGCTTCGCACTCCGCTCAACGCGATCGGCGGATACGCCGATCTGCTCGCGCTGGGCGTTCATGGATCGCTCACGTCACAAGAAGCCGACTACGTCCAACGCATTCGTCGCAGCCAGCAACACCTGCTCGGCATCATTAATGATTTGCTCAACTACACGCGTCTCGGGGCCGGACAAGTGAAGTACGAGTTGCGCCTCGTCGCGCTCGCGGGAATCGTTGCGAACGTCATCCCGATGATCGAGCCGCAGGCCAAAACGCGCGGGCTCGAGCTCAGCGCGAAGACGAACGAAGGACTTTTCGCCCTGGCCGACCCGGCGAAGGTCGAGCAGATCGTGCTGAACCTGCTGTCGAATGCGCTGAAGTTCACGCCCGCCGGCGGCCGCGTGTCGGTCGAGACGTTCCGCAAGGGCGAGCGCGCCGTGGTGCGCGTGAGCGACACCGGCACCGGCATCCCGGGCGAAGAGCTCGGCTCGATCTTCGAGCCGTTCGTTCAGGTGGGACGAACGCTGAACTCGCCGCACGAAGGAACGGGACTCGGCCTCGCGATCAGTCGCGACCTTGCGCGCGCGATGAACGGCGACCTGAGCGTGAGGAGCAAGCTTGGGGTGGGGTCGGTGTTCGATTTGTCGCTGCCGGCCACTGCTGGGGGTTGAGCGCTCGCTGACGCTCGCTGTTCAGCGCTCACTTCGTTCGCTGTCAAGCGCTCGCTTCGCTCGCTGTCGAGCGCTGCGCTGTAAACCACCCAACGCCAATCGCTTTACAGGCGCATCAGCGCCGCTGCACAGCGAGCGGCAGCGAGCGTTTCACAGGAGCGAAAGCGACGCTTCACAGCGAGCGCAAGCGAGCGCAAGCGAGCCCGGAGGCCCGACACGTGCCTCTATAGCTCGCATCAGCGTCATTCAACGGAGATCTCACCGATGATTCGAGCCATCAAGCCGGCGATCGCCGGAGCCCTCGCGCTAACGACGCTCGCCGCCTGTCAGCGCGAGAACAGGGGATACGCGGGCGGCATGCTCGACACGTCGAAGGTGCCAGGGGAATCCGCGAGCCCGTCCGCGACGATGGCCCGGACCGCTTTTTCGAGCCCCGCGATTCTCGGCTTCGGCGTGATCGCGAACAACGCCGAGATTCAACTCGGCAGGCTCGCGGAGATGAAAGCGACGCATCCCGACGTCAAGGCGTTCGGGCGTCTGATGGTCACCGATCACCAGGCGATGCTCGACGACACGAAGCGGCTGGCCACGAAGCTCGGCACAGTGCTCGACACGACGGCCGAGGCCACGACCGATCTCGCCGATGACGCGCGCGACGAGCTGCGCAAGCTCGCCGACAAGGCCTCCGGACGCGACTGGGACGAAGACTACATGGAAGCGATGGTCGAGGGCCATGAGAAAGTCCTCAATCACCTCCAGGAAGCCGCCAAGAACACGAGTTCCGCCGAGGTGCGCTCGGCACTCGATTCTGCCGCGATGAAGGTCCAGTCGCACTTGGCGAGGGCGCGCGCGATCAAAGCGAAGATCGATTGAGCCGGCCCGTGGCGACCCCAGCTCGTAGGAAACGCAAACGTGCCTCGGGCGCGCGCCGCTGGTCGGCGCGCGTCACGACGCAGAGCCGCGCGCTCGATATCGAGGCAGGAGTCTTTACATCGAAGGATCCTCGCCGCATCGCACGCTCGCTCAAGCGCTCCGCGGAACGCAGCCGCCGGCGCAAAAGTGAGCCATATCGCTCCGCGATGTCGATGCTGACGTTCTACATCAATCGCGCGGGAAAAAACATGAGCGCGTCGCAGAAACGCGTTCTCGAGCGGGCAAAGGACGAGTTGCGACGGGAGTTCGGCCGCGAGTAAAGAGAACGAGCAGACCAACTCGGGACGGGTCCCCTCAGCGTTACGCCTCCGGTCCCGAGCCGTCCGCAAAGCCCGGCAGATGTCGACCAAACCACCGCGCCGCCAACTGCGCGACCTCCTCGAGCGCCCCTTCCTCCTCGAACAAGTGCGTCGCGTTCGGAACGACCTCGAGGCGCACCGGCGCTGACATCTGCGACATCGCGCGCTGATTGAGATCGATCACGACGGGATCGTGTCCGCCCACGATCAGCAACGTCGGCGCCTTCACCAACGCCAGCGCGACGCCGGCGAGATCAGGCCGGCCGCCGCGCGAAACCACAGCGCCAATCCGCTCCGGATTTTGCGCCGCGGTCACGAGCGCTGCACCACCGCCCGTACTCGCGCCGAACAACCCGACTGCCAGGTCGTGCGTCGCTCGCTCGCCGCTCAACCACTGCGTCGCCGCGCCGAGTCGCTCGGCGAGGAGTCCGATGTCGAAGCGGTGCTGTCGCGTCAGTTCGTCCACGCGTTCCTCGTCAGGCGTCAGCAAATCGATGAGCAACGTCCCGAGGCCGGTGCGTCGCAGCTCGCGAGCAACGTACTGGTTGCGCGGACTGAAGCGGCTGCTGCCGCTGCCATGCGCGAACAACACGACGCCTGCCGCGTCCGACGGCACGGCCAATGTCCCCTCGAGCGTGACCTCCCCCGCCGGAATCGACACCGTGCGCTCCTCGGCGTCGTCGCGATCATCCATGTCGTCTACGCCTGCGCGCTCTGCATCCCCGATCGCCATCGTCCCCCCACCCTCATTCTCAACGGAAAGGCCCAAGGTTGAACATGATGCTGGCGGTGGCGAGAACACCGATCACCAACAGCAGGAGCGCTACGATGAGTGTCATGGAGACGGGATATGCGCTCTCGCCATGAATGAGCCCGTCGTCCTTCATCTGCGCGCGCGTCTTCCGCAGCTGTAGCATGAAAGCGCTATGGTAGACGATGCCAAGCACGAGCATCACCACGCCGAGGAGAAGCAGAGCGACGCCGAAGTTTCGCGCTGCATTGCGCCCGCCGGTCAATACGTCGGAGGCACGGAGATGTTGAAAGAACTGGTAGATCGTGAACCCGAAGCTGATCAGCGACAGCGATGTCCGGATGACGGACATGAGCGTTCGATCCGCACTCATCCGCGTACGCTGGAACGACATGCCCGTACGTCGCTCGGAGAGCTCGACCGAGATCTGGTCACCGCTCGCCGCCGCCGTCACGGACTGGCGAATGGGTTGCGCCATGCTTTTGCCTCCGATTTCGCCCGGGCGTCACAGACAGGAGTTCCACCTTGGAGGCTCATGGGCACCCGTGCGCTCAGCCATCGGACCTTGGTCTGCCGAGGCGACAATCTCGAACCGTTTCGGGGTAGCGCGACTTCATGTCGGAAAGCAGACTATTGTGCGATCTCAAACGTTCGAATGGGGACATGACTCTTCGTTGGACACGCGTCGCGCTCGTCAACGCCGTGCTGAGCGGCTTCACCGCGCCGCTTGGCGCGCAGCGCGCCCCTGCTCCGGAGTTCACCAAGCAAGGTTTGCTCATCGTGAACTTCACGCCGAGCACCGGCGCGGACATGAAGCTCGCGCGACACGCAGCGGACGCTGTCCGATCGCGCATGGAGCGGTTCGTGAATAAGCGCGAGGTCGATGTCATCGACGGCGGTGAGATCGCCTGGCGGCTCGAACGAGCGGGCTTCAATCCTGACACGTCGGCCAACGACGGCGCCATCCACGCGATCGGCAAATACTTTCGCGCCGACGAATACCTCTCCGCGAGCGTGACGAGCGGCCGCAACGGCACGACGATTCGCGGTGAGCTGGTGCTGATGCGCGACGAGCGTCTCCGTCAACCGATCGCGGAGGCGACAGCCGCTCGCGTCGACTCCGCGGCGACGTTGTTCGCGCGCGGCCTCGCGGCGGCGCGTGCGCAGCTTGTCCCCGAGCGGCGCTGCGAAAACGCGTTGCGTGAAGGGAGCGGCCCGCGAGCGATCGCCGCCGCGCGGGAAGGTGTCGCCGCCTACAGCCGTTCCACGATCGCGCGCGTCTGTTTGCTTTGGGCGTTGCGCCAGACGTCGTCGCGCGCGGCGGAGATTCTCACCGTCGCGACCGAAGTGTTGGCGGTGTCCCCAGCCAATGTGCACGCGCTCGAATCCGCGGCCATCGCGCTCGACTCCTTGAAGCGCCGCCCGGAAGCCGCCGAGCACTGGTTGCGGCTCGCCCGCACCGACACCGCCGATCTCGATCTGTCGCTGCGCGTCTCCTACGCGCTGCTCGATGGTGGCAATGCGAAAGCGGCCGAGCCATTCATCACCGCGCTTGCCGCACGTTATCCCGATGATCTGCGTTTCACGCAGCAGAAGTGGCGGGTTGCATACGAGAACAAGAACTGGCCGCGCGCCATCGAGGCCGCGGAAGTTCTGCTCGCGCGCGACACCATCGCCATCCGCGATTCAACGTTCTTCTATCGCCTCGGCCTCGCCTACCGTGCCGCCCAGAAGCCCTTCAAGGCCGTCGAGACGCTGGCGCGTGGCGCTTCACTCTTTCCGAAAGACGCGCGGCTCTATTCGCTGTATACGCAAGCCATCAAGGCCGAGGCCGACACCGTCGTGCCGCGCGGTCTTGCACTGTTTCCCAAAAGCGCCGATCTGCTCGCGCTGAACGGAAAGGAGCTGCGCTCACACGGCAAAATCGAGGAGTCGCTCGACGCAATCAAACGCGCGGTCACGCTCGACTCGACCATGTCGCAGGGCCAGCTCATGGTCGCACAGCTCGAGATGGAGATGGGACGTCCCGACAGCTCGCTCGCCGCACTCCACCGCGCCCTGGCGACCGGTGAAGACTCGGCGCTCGTCGCCGCGTTCGCACTCGCGAAAGGCAACGCGCTGTACAAGACAGCGAATGCCTCGAAGTCGTCGAGTGACTTTGCTGCCTCGCTGCGTCTGATCGCCTACTCCGACACCGTGCACACGACGGAGCAAGCTCGCTTTCTCACCGGCGCAGCCGCGCTGGGCGTGGCGCAGACGACGCTGGCGGATGCGTCGAAGCTGCAAGACAAAGCAGCGAGCTGTCGCCTCACTCGCGTCGGCGCCGAGCTTCTGCCGCTCGCGCGTACCGGCCTTCAGTCGGGCGATGCCACCTTTGCCGAAGCGGCCAAGCAATCGTTGAGCTACCTTGGGCAGCTCGACACTTATGCGCAGCAGCAGATCAAGGCGGTCTGTTCGGGCACTGCCCCGTAGACTCCGCTCAGCCGCGTTCGGTTGTCGGCCCATCGTCCTACTGCGCTCGCCGCTGTCGCCGATCAACATCAGAATCCTCCAACACGCGCTCGACGACGTGGGCCTTGGGGCCTCGTCCGCGTTCGGCGGCCCCAGCGAGACCCCCACGGCCGAGCGTCTTTCTTCGCGCGCGTTGGACTAACTGACCCTTCGCCGCGCCCGGTGCGGGCTGTAGCGTCCTCTCCATGAGCAGCGCGACGGTCGACGTCATCATCGTCAAAGCGAGCATTGCGTTGCTCGTCTTCGGACTCGGCCTTCACGGCACGATGCGCGACGCCACGCACCTGTTGCGCCATCCGCATCTGTTGGCGCGTGCGCTCTTGTCGATGAGCGTGGTGATGCCGATCGCCGCGATGTTGATCGCGATGATGTTCCAGTTGCAACCCGCGGTGAAGGTGGCGCTCATCGCGCTCGCGATGTCGCCGGTTCCGCCGTTCCTTCCGAGCAGGGCGCTGAAAGCCGGCGGCGAATCGGCGTACACTATCGGTTTGCTCACGGCGACGTCGTTGCTGGCGATCGTCATCGTGCCGGTCACCGTCTGGGTGTTCGCCGCGGTGTTCCGCGTGCCGTTTCACATCTCGTCTGCTCAGATCGCGCGCGTCGTGGGTGGAAGCGTGTTGATCCCGCTGTTGATCGGAGTGGGCGTGCGACATTTCGTGCCTGCGATCACCGATCGCGCGGCGCGATTGATCACGATGATCGCGACCGGCATTCTCGTGTTGGGGATGGTCCCGATCGTCTTCAGTGCGTGGCCCGAGATCGAGGCGCTCGTCGGCAACGGGACGATTGTCGCGGTCGTGGTGCTGACGTTCATCGGGCTCGCCGTCGGCCACTTCCTCGGTGGCCCGGATCGCAACCATCGGACGGTACTCGCGCTGGCGAGCGCGGCGCGTCACCCCGGCGTCGCACTGGCGATCGCGAGCGCGAACATGCCCGGCGACAAGTTCGTTCCGGCTGCGATCCTGTTGGCGCTGGTGTTCGCGAGCCTCGTGTCGATTCCGTACGTCAGGCGCGCCGCGCAAGTGCACGCGGCGTCATCAGCACATGCTCATGACGCCGGACACGAGACCGAGACGCACGCTAGTCGCGGACAGAACCACCGCGGCCAATGACGGAACGGCGGAACGGCGGAACGGCGGAACGACGGAACGACGGAACTGAAGAAACGCAGATGGCCGCGGACACTGCGCGGATGGCCGCGGAGACTTCGGAAACCCAGAGGTCCCGGGGACTCATGTCGCGAATCCCGCTCTACGGGGAACTCGATCTGAAACAACGGCCGCCCGGGGCGTCATTTTAGCGTCCCGGGCGGCTTTTGCAAAAAACAACGAATGCCTCTCGAATATGCCGGGAGCACTGGATTTTCCGCAGTTGTCCGCGACGATCCGCGCAGTTTCCGCGCCCGTCCGCGTTTCTCCTTTCAGTCTGGGTTTCCGCAGTTCCATCGTTCTGTCGTTCCGCTCTTCTCCGGACGAGCCGGTTTCTCTAGTCCCTTCGTCCAATCTGCCTGTCCGAGGTCGCAGGCTTTAGCGTTCTCGTTTCCTGTGGAGACGACATGACCGTTCGCTCGAACGCCGGGCACGTCAGCGTGCTGGTGTTGGCCCTGTGCTCGTGCGTGCCTTCTCTACTGGCCGGCCAGGGGCGCGACACGCTTCCGATCTACGATTCGACGCGCGCCGACCTGAGCGACATCACTCCGGGGAAAGGCGTGCTCGTCGCCGACACAAAAGTCGGATCGCTGAGCATCAGCGCCTACGGATTGGGACGCTATATCAATCAGCTTCCCGGTCGACAGACGTACGTCGATCACCTCGGCCGCACACACGACGTCGATCCGCGTCAAGACATCCAGTGGCACCGCGTGATGGTGCACTTCATGGGCTGGATGTATCTGCGATCGCTGAACTACGTCATGACGGTTTGGACCGTGAACTCGACGGAGCAAGTCCGCGTCGTCGGCAATCTGACGTACAATGTGGATAGCGCGTTCAACATTGGTGTCGGCATCAACGGGATGCCGGGGACACGCTCGCTGAACGGCTCACATCCGCTGTGGCTGGCGCCGGACCGTGTGATGGCGGACGAGTATTTTCGTCCAGGCTTCACCGGTGGCGTTTGGGCGACCGGCGCATTGCCGCTGCGCTTCAATTACGCCGCGATGCTCGGCAACAACATCAGTCAGCTCGGGGTGAGCTCGTCGGAGCTGACGCGTGATCTCGCGAGTGGCGCGAGCATCTGGTGGCTGCCCACGACCGGTGAGTTCGGTCCCAAGGGTGGTTGGGGGGACTACGACTGGCACAAACGCATGGCCGTGCGCGTCGGCACGTCGTACACGCGAAGCCGTGAAGACCGAGCGGCGCAGGTTGCGCAGCCGTCGCCGGACAATACGCAAATTCGAATATCGGACGGTCTGTTGTTGTTTCAGACCGGCGCATTGGCCGACGACGTCACCGTCCGGCAGGGGAACTACCGCATGTCCGCGGTCGACCTGGGCTTCAAGTATCGGGGAGTCTTTCTCCAAGGCGAGCTCTATAACCGCTGGCTCGGCACGTTCAACACCGACGGACCGATCCCAGCTGCCGACTCGTCGCTCTACGACCACGGTTTTTATATCGTCGGGTCGTTCTATCCGGTGAAGCAGAAGCTCGAGCTGTACACGGGTACCTCGCAGATCTACGGCTCGTTCAATCCGTCGTGGGAGGTCCTGGGCGGTATGAACGTCTATCCGGCGCCCACGCGCTGGTTCCGGGTGAATCTGCACGTCATTCGCGCGCATCGCGCGCCGGTCGGCAGCGTGTTCGGCTACTACGCCGCCGGACTCCACGGCTGGGTGGTCTCTGCCGCGAGCTATCTGCTGTTCTGACAACGCCTGCTTACGAGTTCGCTAATGGCCCCATTGGCCCATGGAGCATCTGTTGTCGGGCAGGCATGCTGCGAGCGCATCCACACTTCATGGTCTGTTAATGATCGACTGTTTGTCGCCGCGCTGGCGTCGTGCGACTGTGGTGCTCGCTTGGGTTTCCTCCACAGGCAGCGCGCAGCCAGCGTCGGCGACGCGCGTCACCCTGAACGATTCGCACTTTCACATTACGAATTACATCCAGAAGGGCCCGGACGTTCATGACATTCTGAGGCTGATGGGCGATAGCGTCGGACGCGTGGCGCTGTTCGGCATTCCGCTGCAACAGGAGTGGCTCGAGGCCGTCTCCGGCACCAATGCGCCGACGTATTATCTCCATTCGGACGCGCCGCTGTACTACTACTCGTTCACCGACGCCTACATCGCGATGCAGTATCGGTCGTTGACGCGCGAACAGCAGGCGCGCTTCGACCCGATGATCACCGGCTTCAACCCGCGCGACATGTACGCCGCGGAGCACATTCGCCGAGTGTTGCGCACGTTCCCCGGTGTGTTTTCGGGGATCGGCGAGTTCACGATTCACAAAGAGTTCGTATCGGACAAAGTCCGCCCCGGTCCCGCGAGTCTGCTCACGCCGGCCCTCGACAGCGTGCTCGCGTTCGCCGGTGAAGCGGGGATGGTCGTGATCCTTCACAACGACATGGACGTTCCGTTTCCGAGCGACACGTCGAAGCCGGCGTACATCAACCAGATGCGCGCCCTGATCAAACGCCACCCCAACACGACGATCATCTGGGCGCACACGGGCTTGGGACGCGTCGTGCGCCCGGTGACGGGACACGCTGCCGTCATCGCGGCGATGCTCGAGGATCCCGCGTTTTCACACCTCTACTTCGACATCTCGTGGGATGTGGTCGCCAAGTATCTCGTGGCGTCGCCCGAGGCGGTCCGCATTTCGGCCGCGCTCCTCGAGCGGTTTCCGGATCGCTTTCTCTTCGGCACCGACGCCGTCGCCCCAACCACCGCTGCCGCGTGGTTCACGACGGATGAGGTCTACGCCCCACTCTGGCGCGCGCTGCGCACGGACACGCGCGACAAGGTTCGCAGGAAGAACTACGAGCGCCTGTTCGACGCGGCGCGGCTCCGCGTTCGCGCATGGGAAGCCGCTCACCAGCAATGAGAGCCTTCATATGAGCACTCGCATCCGCTCGGGCCGTCACGTTCGCCGTTGTTTGCTGATCGGCATCGCTCTGCTCGGACCACTGGCGGTGCCCGACGGCGCGCGGGCCCAGCGCCCCGCGGGACGGGACACCACGTCGAAGATGGAGATCTACGGCTTCGGCCAGGGCGACATGATCTTCGACGCACGGCGCATCAACCCGCTCTGGTTCGACGTCGTGCGGCCGTCGAAGCTGCCGGCGTTCGGCACCGAGTTCAATGCAAACGGCAACACGTATTTCAGCGCTCGTCAGAGTCGCTTTGGCGTCAAGATGCGCGCGCCAACCGAACACGGCGACGTGTTCTCACAGTTCGAGTTCGACATGTTCGGCGTCGGGATCGACGCGGGACTGACGACGATCCGGTTGCGGCTCGCCTGGGGACAGTGGGGCAAGTTCGGCGGCGGTCAGCTCTGGAGTCCGTTCATGGACATCGACGTCTTTCCCAACATCCTTGATTACTGGGGGCCGAACGGGATGATCTTCTTCCGGAACGTGATGATGTTCTGGGAGCCGGTCAAACACGGCGAGACCAATCTTCAAATCGCGCTGGAGCGGCCCGGCGCGAGCGGCGACCTGGGGCGCGCGGACGAACGCTTCGAGCTCGCCAACATCCGTCCGCGCTTTCCCTACCCCGACCTGTCCGCCGGATTTCGGCTCGGATGGAAATACGGACACGTGAAGCTCGCCGGAATTCTACGCGACATCCGGTGGGAGCAAATCCCGACCGACACGTTCGACATCAGCGGTCACGTCACGGGATGGGGCGGCTCTCTCAGCTCAGTCACCAAGCTCCGCGAAGGGAAGGACGCCATTCGCCTTCAGGCGAACTACGGTGCGGGCATTCAGAACTACTTCAACGACGCGCCGGTCGACGTCGGCGCCGAGTTGAATCGCTTCAATCTGCGCACACCGGTGCTTGGTGAAGCGTTGCCCATCTTCGGGGCTGTCGCGTTCCTCGATCACTCCTGGAACACGCATTTCACCAGCGCGATCGGCTGGTCGATGACAAACATCAGCAACAGCGACCTCCAGCTGCCCGAGGCCTTTCACAACGGGCAATACGCCGTCGGCAACGTGCTCTGGACACCGGTGAAGAATGTCATGATCGGCGGCGAGCTCCAGTACGCGCGTCGTCGGAATTTCTCGGATGACTTCTCGTTCAACGATTACCGAGTGCAATTCTCAGCGAAATACAGCTTCTCGCATTATCTCGGAGGCAAGCCATGACCATGACGCATCTCCTCAGCATGAGGCGCCTGGTAGCGCCGATCGGTGTTGCCCTCGGCGTTTTGGTGACGCCGGCACGTGCGGCCGGCGCACAGGCGGTGGCCCCGCCCTCCGGCGCGGCGATTCAGCGGGCGCTGAATGCGGCATTTGAGAAGTACAAAGATCTGCACGAGGGCAAAAACGCCGACTATATCCCTGCACTCGCCAAGGTCGATCCGAATCTTTACGGTCTCGCGCTCGTGACGCCGGATGGCCGCATCTACACGGCGGGCGACACCACGACGAAAGTGTCGATCCAGTCGATCTCGAAGGTGTTCACGCTCGCGCGTGTCCTCCAGGACTCCGGCGAGCGCGCGGTCGTCAAGAACACCGGCGTCGACGCGACCGGCATGGTCTTCAACTCCATCGTCGCGATCGAGGAGAAGAAGGGGCACGAGATGAACCCGCTCGTGAACGCCGGAGCGATCACGACGACGAGTATGGTCAGTGGCAACTCGTATGATGAGATCTGGAACAAGATCCTCGACACCTATAACGGCTTCGCCGGCCGCGAGCTCACCGTGCTGGAGGATGTCTATAAGTCCGAGGCGGCGACGAACCAGCGCAATCGGGCGATCGGAGAGCTGATGTACGCGTACGGCCACATCAGCGCCAATCCCGATCGTGCAACGGACATCTACACGCGCCAGTGCTCGGTCGGCGTCACGGCTCGTGATCTCGCCGTGATGGCCGCGACCATCGCGAACGGCGGCGTGAATCCGCTCACGAAGAAGCGCATGCTGGACGCGAAGCACGTTCCCGGATTGCTCGCGGTGATGGCGACGGCTGGTTTGTACGACGACTCCGGCCAGTGGTTGTTCTGGACGGGACTCCCCGCGAAGAGCGGCGTCGGCGGCGGATTGATCGCGGTCTCGCCGAACAACTGGGCTATCGCGGTTGTGTCGCCACCGCTCGACTCGGCGGGCAACAGCGTGCGCGCACAGAAAGCGATAACGGACGTCTCGAGCGCGCTCGGTGGGAATCCGTATGCTGTCTCCGGAAAAACGGGGACGGCGGCAGGCGAGGTGGTGCGTCCACCAAGACGTCAATAGGAAAACTACCGTTCCAGGATCAGCAGAGGCGGAACGACGGGACGACGGGAACTGAAGAAACGCAGATGGACGCGGAAACGGCGGTTCTTCAGTTTCCGTCGTTCCGTCGTTCCGGCGTCACACCCTTTATGAACGTCGGCATTCCCAAATAAGCGTCGAAGCGTGTCGCGAGCTGGTCCGCGAATGGGCGGAAAGTCCAATGGCCTCTGCCATTTCCGCGGGTGAGGTTCGGAAGGTTGACGGCCCGAAACCGGCGCGCTTCAGACGCCGGTCCGTCGCCTTCTTTAAAGGACCAGCATGTCAGAGACGTCGATGCGTCGTGGCAGACGGCACCGCGGGGTTTTCCCGTGGGGTCTTCTCGTGTCCGCCGCGCTCATCGCAGGCGTCGCGCAGCGCACGTCGGCGCAGGCGAACATCCCGGTGTTTCGCGGCGACGTCGGATTGCTCGCCGGCACACAAGCGCCGCCAGGCGCATACGCCGGGCTCTTTTTCAACAACTATCATGCGGCCCGCGTGATCGATGATATCGGCCGCGCGCTGCCGATCAACACGACGATCAACGCCCTGGCGATCATGCTCGAGTATTCGGCGCCGTTCAAAGTTCTCGGCGGTCGCTGGGCGGCGCTCGCTGGCATCCCGTGGGTAAATACGGCGATCTCCGTCGCGAACATCACGACGCCGGGCACATGGGGATTCTCTGATGTCTACGTCCTGCCGCTGCAGCTCGGCTGGACGCTCAAGCAGGCCGATCTCGTGTTCGGCCAAGGATTCTTCGCTCCGTCGGGGCGGTTTCATCCGGGGAGCACGAGCAACACCGGCCTCGGTGTCTGGTCGTGGGAATCCACGCTCGGCGCGACGGTCTACAAGGACACTACGAAACGGACGAGCTTCTCGACGCTCGCATCGTACCAAGTGCAGTCGTTCAAGCGGGACACGGATCAACGGCCCGGACAGGTGTTGACGCTCGAGGGTGGCATTGGGGAAGCGGTGCCGCTGTTGAAGGGCCGTGCCGGCGCCGTGTACTACGCGGAGTGGAAGCTCACCGACGACCAGGGATTCAATCTTCCGCCGAACTTCGACGGACGTCATCGCTACTTCGGCATCGGGCCAGAGCTCACCGGCGGCCTTATGGCGAGACCCCTGTTCGTCACGCTGACGCTTCGGTACTACCGCGAGCTCTGGAATCGCGTTGCACCGCAGGGCGGATCACTCGTGTTGAGCGGTACCGCCTATTTGCCGCCGAAACCACCGCAGCAGCCCTGAGATCGTGTGAAGTCTATCGCAGCAAGGAGCCTCTGACTTATGAGCAGTTCAGCACTACGTCATTTCGCGCACGTCGCCGCTGTCATTGCGTCCACCACGATGTCCGCGGCGTGTTACCACTCCACCGAGCTGGCGGCGACGTGGCACGAGCCCAATCCCCGACCACTCCACTTCCGAAAGATGATTGCGGTGTTCGTGACGAAGAGCGAGACGTTCCGCCGCACGATGGAGGACAAGCTCGCCGAGCAATTCCCGAACACCGTGCCGTCGTACAAAGTTCTGAAGTCGACCGACGTCTCGGATGTGGCCGACGGCGCGAGGATCCGCCAGCAGCTCGCGCGCGACGGATTCGACGGCGCGATCATCATGCGCGTCGTCAACGTCGATCAGCGGCTCACGTACACGCCGGGGACGTATTGGTACGGTCCACCCTACTACACGTTCGCCGGATACTGGGGCACGGCATGGGGCTACCCGTACGACCCTGGCTACCTCAACGAGGACGTCGTCGTCTCGATCGAGACCCAGATCTACTCGTTGCAGAATGACAAGTTGATCTGGGCAGCACGTAGCGAGACGACCAACCCGCGTTCAGTCAGTCGTCTCGGCGATTCCGTGATCAAACACGTGAAAGAGAAGCTCGAGAAGCAGGGCTTCCTGGCGCTCGCGAAACCGCGAGCGCCGTTCGAAGACTCACGGACCTACGGGTAGGTCAGCACGACGCGGCAAAAACGACGGCCGCACGTTGTCGACGCATGACGTGGCCGGATCGCGATCCGGCTGCGCCATGAACGACTCGATGACGACGGCCGCACACGCCATAGTTGTCAGATGTCTAAACGCGACGTGACCGACCATGTGGAAGATCACCTGATGCGAACGCGTCAGCGTCTGCGCGGCTTGCGCCGCCATCGACGGTGGCGTCTGCGAATCGTAGCCCGACGAGATCAGCAGCACTGGCGTGTTGCTCACGACCGGCGCGACGAAGTCCGCCCCCGCGAAGGGGACGCCGAGTGCGTCACAGAACGCGCGACCGCCGCCCGCCGATCCGACCGCGATGTCGCTGCACACCACGACGTGATACACGACCGGCATCTTCCGTCCGCCACGCAGGCGCAGCGCAGAATCCAGCGCCGCCGCCATCACGACTTCTGGCGACAGCGGACGCCGCAGCGTATCACCGCTCGCGAAATCCTCGAGCAGCTGCGGCACGATCGCACGAATCTGCTCCGTTCCCGCGACACCGCCGATCGTCGACAGCAAGGACGACGGATCGATATCGACCGTGCGCCATCCGCCGGCTTGCGGCAGGTTTGCCGTAATGCGCAGCGGCGGACCGCCCGAGCGGTCGAGCCGATCGATCGTCGCCGTCAGGTTCGGATACTCCGAATTACACGCAAGGTCTGCGGCACACTCGGCCGCGACTTGTCGAACGATCGCGCGCCGCGACGCGGCGATCGAGTCGAGATTGAAGAGCGCCGTGGTCTGCGGCGGAGCGACGCCGTCGAGAATCGCCCGTTCCACCATGGACGGATGACGACGCATGAACTGCAGCGCGTCACGCGTGCCGTACGATACGCCGAACAGCACCAGCTTGTCGTAGCCCAGCGCGACGCTCACGTCGCGAATGTCTTCGATCGACTCGGGCGTTCCGAAGTTCTTGAGCTCAACGCCCTGGTCGCGCAAACGCCGCGCGGCCATACGTGCCGAATCGATCGAGGAGGCGATGGCGAGCGGCGCCTTGGATCTCGCGCCCGCGACGAGCATTCCCAGATCAGGACTCGTGCGACCGGTCGTGGACGACAAGCCACGACGATCGAACGCGATGATCGGACGCTCACGCATCAGGAGCTGGCCGATCGACGTTTCGAGCAGCACTTCCTGCACGGCCTCGATGGACGACTCGCCTGGACCGCCGGCGAGAAAAAGAAGGGGCGTGCCTTTCGCCCCTGGCATCTCGAAGATCACGACGGGAAGAACGACCGGAACCAACCGCGCATCCCTCGGCGCGCTTCGACTCTGGGGTACCGTCACGGTGCCACAGCGCGCGACACTTGGCTTCGCATTCTCGAACGACCCAAAGGCCATGCCGCACGGCATCTGGACGAACACCGGCTTGCCAGGCGACTGCTGCCCGCCCGCGGCCGCGCCGAACACGGCCTCGAGGGCGACAGCGGCGCCGCCCCAGCAGCGCAGCCAGCGCCGCCCTCCCATCCCCACGTCCTTCACCATCGTCCACCTCGCGAATCAACCCCGACCCCACCCCACCACCCACTCCGCGACCGCGGACCACTCCACGTCCGAGCGGCGTGCGGCGTCGAACTTCATCAACGTGCTCGCGAGCGAACCTGTCATTCCATTGGCCCATGAGCCTAAACCCGCATGCTCATTCGCATTGGCTCTTTGGCCAATAGGAAACCCCCCGCCCAGAGGCAAACATCCTCATGATCCGGGGAACGGGCGCGCCGTCGCACTCACGACGCGCTCACGTGTCATCTCTCATGGAGCTCGCTCATGGCCAGTCAACGCGTGCTGCCGATCGAGGAACCGGTCGCCCCTATCGCATCACCCGACGAACGTCACGGACCACCGGGACCACCGCCCGACTCCGACATGGTTTGGATTCCCGGCGGCACGTTCCGCATGGGTTCGGACGCACACTATCCTGAAGAGCGGCCCACGCACCGTGTGACCGTTGATGGTTTTTGGATGGACCGATCGCCGGTGACCAACGAGCGGTTCGCCCGATTCGTTGCCGCCACTCGTCATACGACCTTCGCCGAGCTGCCGCCGAACCCGAAGGATTATCCGGGCGCGCTGCCCGAGCTGCTGCATCCCGGTTCGTTGGTGTTCGTGAAACCGCCGCACCCGGTGAGCCTGAGCAATCATGCCAACTGGTGGCAGTTCCTGCTCGGCGCCGACTGGCGGCATCCGCGCGGACCGGACAGCTCGCTCATTTCACTTTCCTTACATCCGGTCGTGCACGTCGCCTATACCGACGCCGAAGCTTACGCGGGCTGGGCGGGCAAGGAGCTACCGAGCGAAGCCGAGTGGGAGTTCGCCGCTCGCGGCGGACTCGATGGCGCCGCGTACGCGTGGGGCGACGAGTTCATGCCGAACGGACGCCCGATGGCCAACACCTGGCAGGGGCGATTCCCATATGAGAATACTCGTGCCGACGGCTGGGAGGGCACATCGCCGGTCGGCGCGTTTCCACCGAATGGGTACGGCCTGTACGACATGATCGGCAACGTGTGGGAATGGACGTCCGACTGGTATCGCGGCAATCACTCGTCGGAGTCGGCGAAGCCGTGCTGCGTGCCGCGCAATCCACGCGGCGGCAACGCGCTGCAGAGCATGGATCCCTCGATGCCGCAGATCAAGATTCCGCGGAAGGTGCTGAAGGGCGGCTCACATCTCTGTTCGCCGAACTACTGTCAGCGCTATCGTCCGGCGGCGCGTTACCCCGAGCCGATCGACACGTCGACGTCGCACGTCGGCTTCCGCTGCATCGTTCGACCGCAGAAATGATCGACGTGGGGCACCCGGCGCGTGGCGCCGGGTGCCCGACGATCACATGCGCAACACGAGCGCGCCGCGACCGACGGTTCCCAACCGCAGCGCATCGAGCGCCTCGTTCGCGTTCTCGAGCGGAAGCTCCCGTGCCGTCGGACGAATGCCCCACTCTGCCGCGGCCGCAAGACATTCACGCACGTCGCGACGCGTGACGTTCGCCGCGCTTTTGATCTCGCGCTCCATCCAGAGCTGCCTCCCGTAATCCAGCTGCAGCAGCTGCTGCTTGAATCGATCGTCTTTGCGAATCGCATTGATCACGATGCGACCGCCGGGTCGCATCGCCTCGAGGGCGCACAGCACAGGAGTCCACGCGGGCGTCGTGTCGATGGCCGCGCCGAGCTTCTCGGGCGGCACGTCGCAGGTGTCGCCCGCCCATGCGGCGCCGAGTGAAAGGGCGAATTCGCGTTCGGCGGGTTTGCGTGCGAAGACGAACACCGGCGATTGCGGAAAACGCCGCAGCGCGAATTGCAGAACCAGATGCGCGGACGCACCGAACCCCGTGAGGCCAAGCGGCGCCCCCTCGGGGATGTTGGTGAGACCGAGCGAGCGCCATCCGATCGCCCCCGCGCACAGGAGTGGCGCCGTTTCGACGTCGGGCATGCTCGACGGAATCTCGTGCGCGAACGCCGCCGGCACCGTGAGAAAGTCTGCGTATCCGCCGTTCACGTCGCAGCCGGTCGAGCGAAAATTTGGGCAGAGATTTTCATTCCCCGAGCGGCAGAAGTCACACACACCGTCGGCGGAATTGATCCACGCGATCCCGACGCGGTCTCCTTCGCGAAAGCCGAATACGCCGCGGCCGACCTTCACGACGTGCCCCACCACCTGGTGTCCCGGGACCAATGGGTACTGCGGAGCGATGAGACGTCCTTCGGCGAGATCGAGGTCGGTGCGACAGACGCCGCAAACGTCGACCCGTACCATGAGCTCTCCGTCGCCCAAGACTGGCGCCGGAACACCGCGCATCTCGAGTGGACGCCACGGACCCGTGGGCGTCGCTGGCCCTGGCTGGTCCAGAAGCATTGCGCGCATGCGTCAAGGCTAGCAGAATCGAGAGATGAATGCACTCCACACACGTCTCTGCCTCGCGCTGTTGACATTACCCGTTGCCGCCGGCGCGCAAGCGCCCGCCGGGTGGTCCGAGTTCGCCAAGCTGTTTCAGAGCTACGCTGACAGCGACAAAGTCGTCGGCGCGAGCGTGCTCTTCATGAAGAATGGGCAGGTGGTCGCGCGCCGCGAGGTCGGCAAAGCGGACCGCGACGCCGGCATTGCCGCGAACGAGCACACGATCTACCACTGGGGGTCGATTACCAAAACGCTCACGGCGATCTCGATCATGCAGCTCCGCGATCGCGGCAAGCTGTCGCTCGACGATCACATCACGCGTTGGGTACCCGAGTTGCGCCAGATCCACGATCCGTACGGGATGATGGACAGCATCACGCTGCGGATGTTGCTGTCGCATACAGCCGGCTTTCAGGGAGCCACCTGGCCGTACGACTCGGGCAAGCCGTGGGAGCCGTTCGAGCCGACGACGTGGAATCAGCTGGTGGCGATGATGCCGTATCAGGAGCTGCATTTTCGGCCGGGCTCGCAATATGGATATTCGAATCCCGGTTTTATCTACCTCGCGAGAGTGATCGAGCAGATCACGGGCGATCCGTGGGAGTCGTACGTCCAGAAGAACATCTTCGCGCCGCTGCGGTTGGACAGCAGTTATTTTCGGGGCACGCCGTATTACCTCGCCGCGGATCGTTCACACAACTATTACGTGGTGCGCGACTCGTCCGGCCCCGAGCGAATCGCCGACAACGGTGCCGACTTCGACCCAGGCATCACCAGCCCGAACGGCGCCTGGAACGCGCCACTCGGCGATCTGGCGAGGTATGCCGCGTTTCTGACGAACGCCGTCGTGCCGGGCACGCCCCGAGCACGATACGACATCGTGCTCAAACGCTCGTCGCTCGAGGAGATGTGGAAGCCGGTCAAGCCGATGTCGCAGAGCTATGAGTCGGCGGCCGACCAGTCGATCGGTTTGTCGTTCTTCGTGCTCGACCGCGGCGGCACGACCATCCTGGGGCACACCGGCAGCCAGGCGGGGTTCCGGTCGTTCATGTATTTCAATCCCGTGAACGGCACCGCGGTGGTTGCGGCGTTCAATACGACGAACTATTCGACGCCGGCGCGTGCGGCGTATCAGCACATGCAGCAGGCGGCGATTGGTCTTCTCAAATAGCGGTGGAGCGGTGGAACGGTGAAGCGCTAAAGCGGAACACCGGAGGCACATCGCATCCAATCGATGTCCCTTCGCAGTCGGGCTGAAAACCGGTCGGGCAACGGGAGTGAACGGAGCGACCGCAACGGAATGGCAACGGCAAGAGCGTTTCCGCGCTTGCCGTTGCCGTCCCGTTTTGATCTTCCGTTCCCTACCGTTGCCGGAACGGTTTGCGGCAACGCCGTCCCCTGGAAAGATGTCAGTTTTGCGGCTCTGCCGCTCCACCGTTCATCCGCACTTCACGGCAGGATTCCAATCCGCAAATAGCCCCGCGCTGTTCTTTTCCCACGCCCACACGTGGAGATACCAGTATTGGTATTGCTCGTGTGGTTTGAAGTTCTGACCGAACAGGCGCGGCGGAGTGGCGGTCGAAGGCCGAAGACGGAACGGCACGACGTATTCGACGGCCACGAGCTTCTGCTTTCCATCCGGCATCGGCGCGTAGATCAGCATCTCGGGGTGCGAGATGTCCACGCTGTCGTCGTAGATCTTGCGATCGAAGTAGTGCCGGCCCATGCCGCCGAGGGTGGAGTCGGCGACGCACGCGGGGGTTGTCGTCGGATAGCCGGCCGCCTGCGCCACGGCGAGGTCGTGAAACGCATTCGTCGCGTTCCGGAGCGCCGTGAGATCGCGGCGGACACTGGCGTCGAATCCGGACGCCAGATCGGCCACTGGATCCGGCGCGCCGGCGAGCGACGGAGATGGGGTTGGCGTCGCAGATCGCGAGCATCCCACGACGAGTATGCAGGTTGTAAGAAGGACGCGGACTCGATTAGCAGGCATAATGGTCTCTTTGAGGTTCGCACTAACGAAACAAATCTCTCACACCGCGACGGTCGCGCATCACGCTTGCCGCCGACTGCACGGTGCGCGGCCTGAGGCGTCGTTCCGAGGGATGATCCGATTGCCACGGCCATCCGGAGCACTGTCGTCTGGGTTCTCCGCGACATCCGTGAAATCCGTAGCTCAAAAGGCTTTAAACCCAGGGTTTGGCTGCGGATTGCGCGGATTTGGCGGAGAAACCAGACGGACCTTCAACAGCCTCGAGCGATGACGCGATCTGCAATCATGACGTGGCCCCGATTCGGTGGACAGCTCAATCTCAAAGAGGGAGGTGTTCTGACGTTCTCCGCGAAATCCGTGAAATCCGTAGCTCAAAGGTTTTAAACCCAGGGCAATGGCTGCGGATTACGCGGATTTCGCGGAGAAACCAGACGGACCTTCCTCGAGCGATGACGCGATGTGCTCATCCGCCCGATTCGCTGCAATCCGCAGCGACGGTTTCACATTGCTCATTTCCAATCACGAGCAAAATGCAATGATGACGCACTCCGTGCCTGGCGAGCCCATCATGCGACGTGCCGAGTTGCGCGTCAAATCCCACTGGGAGCAGATTGTGTCCATGCCAGCCCTTCGCCGACACCGCTGGACAGCCGACGAGGTTCGTCGTCTCATCGACGAACGCCCTGGCATGTCGCCGCGCTACGAGCTCGTCGATGGCGAGCTGCTCGTGACGCCGGCGCCCAGCGACAGACATCAGCGAATCATCTTTCGACTCGCTTTTTGGCTGCAAGCCTATCTCACCCGCGAAAAGCTTGGCGAGGTGCGGTTGGGACCGGGCGAACTCCCGCTGGTGTCCGGGGAGCACTACGAGCCTGATCTCTTCGTCCTCCCGGTCGTCGACGGTCGCTTGCGACCCGCCGGCGACCGCAACTTCAGTCCACTCCTCGTCTGCGAGGTGTTGTCGCAGAGTTCTTCGCGGCACGATCGCATCACCAAGCGTCGCGCGTTTCAGCGCAATGGAGTGCCGGAGTACTGGATCATCGACGGCGATGCAGAGGCAGTCGAGGTCTGGCACCCCGATGACGAACGCGCGGCGCTGGTCGACGAACGCGTCCTCTGGCAACCGCACGGCGCGACGTCCGCGTTCGAGCTTGACGTCCGAGCGCTGTTTGCCGCGGTTGCCGACGACGCGCCGTTGACGTAGCCCTGTCTTAAATCCGCACCACCCGCGGCGTATGCCCCGTGTGCGCCAGAAACTTCTCGATGTCCGCCTTCGCGATCACCAACGTCGCCGTGTTGATGAGTGGATGACAATTCCACTTCTCGCTATTCCACACATCCGCATCGATGTACAGCTCCACCGAATGCGATGGATCGCTGATGAGCCCCAGCACCGTCACCGAGCCCGGTGTCACGCCAAGGTGTCGCTCCAACCGCTCAGGTGATCCGAAGCTCAAGCGGCCCGCATCGATCGACTCCGCAAACTTCTTGATGTCGACCTCCTTTGCGCATGACGTCACCAGCAAGAAGTGGCGACGCCCCGGCTTGTCGCGTAGAAACAGGTTCTTCGTCTGGACCGACGACTTGTCCGGCACCGCCGCGAGCGCGGCGTCACAGGTGTGCACCGCCTCGTGTTCGTATTTCGTGTACCCGATCCCCAGTTCGTCGAGCACCGCATAGAGATCCGGCATGGCTCACGGGTGAAAGGTCAAGCGATCGCGATAGCTCCGGCTCATCTTGAGCTTCGTATCGTCGCGCAAGACGACAATGTAGTCGTGATCGCCGTGCGGGCGAACCTCGCGAACGCGCGACACGTTCACGATCGCCGAGCGGTGAATGCGCGCGAAGGCGCTTGGGTCGAGTCGCGCTTCCATCGCCAGCATCGTGTGCCGCACGAGATATCCGCGACCACCAGCGTAAACCCGGACGTAGTCGCCCTCCGCCGAAATCCAGTCGACATCGCCGTGATCGAGCACGATTACGCGGCCGCGGTCGCGCAAAACGATCCGCGCCTCGCGGCGTGGCACCGACGCCAGCACCCCACCCAGCTCACGCTCTCGCGCACGTGCGTCCCGCTCGGCCACACGGGCGCGCGGACGAACTACGACGCCCAGGGCCGGCTGG
>Ga0126377_10000502_pt1 | contig 23751 bp, 18 predicted proteins | sample PanSoiMetPlot_22_FD_92647 | JGI IMG/M metagenome (GOLD analysis project Ga0126377, IMG submission 92647) | Tropical forest soil microbial communities from Panama - MetaG Plot_22 | ecosystem: Environmental > Terrestrial > Soil > Tropical forest > Bulk soil | place: Panama | collected 2016-02-17 | reverse complement strand
CGAGTCGCACCGATCGACCCCTCTCTCAACCACGAATGAGGAGTGACACATGAAACGCTCTGTCAAGGTGAAGGCAAGCGGAACGAAGCGGGAAAAGGCAGCGGGTGTGAAGGTGAAAAGCACGGTGAAGGCCGGCGCCCATCTTCCCGCGAATCACAACAAGGCAGCGGCTGGGTTGAAGGTGAGGAGCAAGGTGAAGGCCGGCGCTCAGATTCCCTCGAATCACAACAAGGCCGCGGCCGGCTTGAAGGTGAAGAGCAAGGTCAAGGCCGGCGCGCAGGTTCCCGGGAATCACAACAAGGCAGCGGCTGGGTTGCAGGTGAAGAGCAAGGTCAGGGCCGGCGCGCAGATTCCCATCAATCACAACAAGGCGTCGGCCGGCTTGAAAGTGAAGAGCAAGGTCAAGGCCGGCGCTCACATTCCAACGAATCACAACAAGGCAGCGGCTGGGTTGAAGGTGAAGAGCAAGGTCAAGGTCGGGGCGCAGGTTCCCTACAATCACAACAAGGCTGTCGCCCGTTAGTCCTGCAGAGCTCGATCGGCAGCTCAGGCGCGTCGAGACCGGCTATCGCCGCGGCGACGTGAGACGCTCCTTCCGCGACGCTCAGAGTCTCGTGCAGGCGGCTCGGAGTGGTGACGATGAGCTGTTGCTTGGTCGTGCTCTTGTCTTGCTCGGCGTGCTCTGCAAGGAGGTCGGGCAACTTCGGCGCGGCGAGTCGTGCTATCGCCGCGCCTTACCGATCTTCGTGCGCGCGCTCGGCCGGTTGCACCCGAGCGTTGCGACGATCTATCACAACCTCGGTGGCATCCTGTATGCGCAGGGGCTCTGGGGCCGGGCCGAGCACTGGACTCGGCGAGCTGTCGCGGTTCGAACCGCCGGACTCGGCCGCCGCCATGCCGCCGTCGTCGCCGATGAGGCGTGTCTTGCCCCCATCCTTGCGGCGCGCGGGAAACACGTGGAGGCCGAAGCGCTGTACAGACGCGCCATTCGGTTCTTCTCGGGGCGGCCACGGGGTCGCTACGATGTGGCGATCAACTCGAGCAATCTCGGCGTTCTTCTCGAGGCTACGGGGCGATTTCGGGCGGCCGAGGCGGCCTACCGCCTCGCTCTGCGCTCGTACCGTGCGTTGCGTCATGCGCCTCCCCATGACGTCGCGCTTGCGCTGCACAACCTCGGGGTGCTTCGAGCCCGAGCCGGCGGAACCGACGCCGAGATCCTGCTCGAGCAGGCGCTCGACATCTTCCGCAGGACGCTGGGTTCGCGTCACACGCTGACGCGCGAGTCGCGGCGCCATCTCTCCGAGCTGCGCACGTCCTCAGAACCATCACTCGGCGCGCAACGCTTCCGGTCCGCGCGCACTCAGTCTCGCCGGGTCTCGAGCGCTGGACGCCCCAAGGCGGCTTGACCGGGATCTGCGCACGGTGCCGCGCCGCCGGCGACCCAGGTGCCGCGGTCTGCGACCCTACGGCGCGACTTCGATCAGCGGCTCGGCGATGCGGCGCTCGACGTTGTCGAGGATCGAGCGCGTGGCCGCGACCCGTCCCGGGACCGGGCGCGGATCGGTCCACTCGGCGATGTGGCAGAGCGGGCCGCCGACGCAGCGGCCGCCGACCAGGCGGGCGAAGTCGGCGTGGACGAACACCGCCAGCTCGGGGCCGGCCAGCGAGCGAGCGCACTCGAGCACCGCGCGGCGCTGGAACGCCTCGCGGGCCGGCGCCACCGCCAGGAGCGCGTTGCCGATCTCCCAGGTGATGGACAGGCCGGCGGCGAGCAGCCGCGTGCGCGCCTCCTCGACCAGGTCGTCGAGGCGATCGAGGGTGTCGTTGGAGCCTCCCCCGTCGGGCGGGCAGGCGACCACGTACACCGCGGCGCACATGACGTCGACCGGATCGACGGCCAGGCCCGCGCCGCCGCCGGCTCCCAGCGCGCGGCGCAGCGCCGCGGCGGCGCGCGCGGGCGACGACGGGCGCTCGGCCGGTTCCTTGGCCAGGCAGCTGGCCACCACCTCGTCCACCTCGGCCGGCGCCGGGACGAAATCGGTGATGCGCGGCGGCGGCGAGTGCAGGTGGGCCTCGAGCAGCGCGGCCAGGTCGGGCAGCGAGTAGGGCGGCCGTCCGGTGGCCATCTGGAACATGAGGACGCCGAGCGCGTAGACGTCGACCCGCGCGTCCACCACCTGCGACAGGATCTGCTCCGGCGCCATCGAGATCGGCGTGCCCATCGGCGAGGCGGTGGTCAGGACGTCGCCCGGGCCGCTCTCCTCGACGAGGATCTTGGCCAGGCCGAAGTCGACCAGCACGGCGGACAGGCGCGGGCTCTGGCCCGACACGATCACGTTCTCGGCCTTGAGGTCGCGGTGGATGACGCCGCACGAGTGGGCCGACTCGAGCGCGTCGGCGATCTGACCGACCAGGTCGACCACCTCGGGCCAGGGCAGGCGCCCGCGCGCCGACAGCTCGTCGGACAGGGGCCGCCCCTCGATCCACTCCATGACCAGGTACGGCCGCCCGTCGCTGAGCGCGCCGTGATCGAGCACCGACACGATGCGCGGATGGTCGAGCCGGCGGATGGCCTCCGCCTCGCGCCGGAAGCGAGCCTGGACGCGGGTCGACGCGGCCAGGTCGCGGTGCAACACCTTGATGGCGACCGGGCGCTCATCCTCGAGGCGCACGGCCCTGTAGAGCGACGCGAACCCCCCCTCGGCCACCGCCTCCTCGACCGCGTACGGCCCCACGATGGTGCCGGGCGGCAGTCGATCCCTATCGCGCTTGCGGCGCAGGCCGCGCTCTACTTGTGTTTGCAAAGCTGGTTCCCTCCGTCGTCGCCCTGACCCACCATGTCGCACGCCTCGTGCAGGAAGACCGTCATCGGCCACTTGCGCCCCACGCTGGCGCCGTCGCGGCAGGTGTCGTGGTCGACGTCGCCGAAGTCCGGCGCCTGGTCGTAGACCATGCAGCGATTGGTCCTGCTGTCCTTCTTGACCGTGTTGCACGGGCCGAGCGACTTGCACATGCACAGGTTCGCCTCGGCCGGCTTGCCCTTGGGGTCGAGGACCGGCTGGAACGCGCACACGCGTCCATCGTCGAGATAGCTCGAGTCGAAGTCGGGGTCGTAGCAGCACCAGGCATCCTCGAACGGGAACACCTGCGGGCTGCCGAAGCCGGTGTGCTCCTTGCTGCCGCGAGCGAGCTTGAGGATGTATCCCTCGTTGTGGCCCAGCGGAACCAGCGTGACGTTCGGGTTGATGGCGTGGAACATGTTGCCGTAGTAGGAGGCCTCGAGGACCGAGAAGAGGTCGATGATCTTGCTCGGGAACTCGACCGGCGAGGACGAGCTCGCGCCGATGCTTCCGTCGAATGCATCGCCGGCCTTCATCGACGAGAGCATCGCGCTGAAGACGCCGCTCGCCGGACACACGAAGTCGAGGGCAGGGTTCCGGTCGCACGTATCGTTGTTCGACCCCAGGTGCGTGACACTGGCTGCGTTGCAGCCGCTCATCCCTTCGCACGCACGCATTGCCATGTCTCCCGAGATGGCGGAGCCCAGAGCATTGTTACAATCGCCGACCTTGGCACCGGCGCCGAGCGAGACCAGCGCGCCGGGCGTGCACGTGCCGGTCAGCGCCGTCTCGGCGTTCCATCCGCAGTCACGTAGCTCACCGGGCGTCCCGTTGCAGCTGGTCCAGAAGCTCGAGATCTTGGTGCCGAGGAAGTCCGGCTCGTAGGTGTCGGCCGACGCGACCTGGTAGGCGTCGAACGACGGGTTCTCGGCCCTCTGCCCGCGCGGCGAGAACCTGACGCGCAACTCGAGCGGGTTCTGCCGCGCCAGCAGACACCCGGACACTGCCTCGAGGCAGTCCGTGTTCGGCTTCTTCTCGTTCCACGACGGACACTCGCCCAGAAGGCCGGTGTAGACGTCGCTATAGAACTTGACCTCTTGCTTCTCGTCGAGCGCGCACTCGACCGTGTACTTGATGAACTTCCGTGTCTCGGGGTCGAACGGGAGACTCGTGAGCTCGGCGGGGCCGGTCGCCGGGTCGAACGTCTCGGTCGCGAGCGGCGAGGCCTTGAAGGCACTGAGGACGGGTGGGAAGTAGACGATTCCGTTGGCAGGCACGGCATAAGCCGTGTCTTCCAGTTCGGGTGTCTCGCCCGATCCAATCTCTCCGGTGCAGGCTGCGAGCAGGGTCATACAAGCGAGAACGGCCAGTCGTCTCATCATTTGCTCCCCGTTCGAATCGTCGTGCAGCGTAATGAAGCAAACGACGCGCCGCGGTCTCGCTGCCCACACCCGCGGGGTTGCCGGATCGCCTGTGGACCGTTGGTCGACAGCATCATGGGACTTGTGGTCCGCCTATCCACTAGTCACTTCACCTACATGAGCGGCCAGGTCGGAGATCTGGCGTTCCCACACACGTCCCGAGCCCGCCCGTTCGCGAGCGCGCTCGAGCCATTGGTGCGCGCGGGACCAGTCCTTCGCCTTCAGGGCGGAGCGCACGGCCCATAGAAAGAACTCGATCGCTATCTCTGCATAGGGCGCTTCGCCCAGGATTTCATCTTCAGCCGCTGACCAATCGATCGGTGCGGCACCGCGGAGGACGAGGTCGACGATTCGCGCCAACACACGTTGCTGCGGATTCGTCGGCACGCCGGCGCGCCGCCTGGCCTCCTCGGCTGCGGCAAACTCGCCCCGTGCTAGATGGACTCTTGCCAGCAAGAGCACCTCGTCAGACTCATCGGGCCCCGAAAAGCGAACCTGCAAGGATACGGCTCGTGTCGCCAGCGGCAGAGCACTGTCCGGGTCGCCTCGCATGTAGAGGAGTGAAGCGAGGTTTCCATGAGCGAACCGTTCCAATGGCGCGGCGCCGTGCCGCCGAGCAAGGTCGATGGCACGGCGGAGGTCTTGCTCGGCCTCGTCAAACCGATCAAGGCGGGACCACAGGAGGAAGCGATTGTTGAGCGCCGCCGCGAGGTGAAAATCGTCGCCGCGCTCGGCGCAGAGACTGATGACCTGCCGAAAGCGCTCCTCAGCCTCGTGGTTTCGGTCAGCATACGTCAGGTAGTAGGCGAGCATGAGGAGAGCGATCGTTCGCGTCTCTTCGTCCGCTTCGGTCGTGTCGGCTGCCCGCGTCAGGAGCTCTACCGCCTGGTCCACGCGCTCCGCGCGCCCTGCACTCCGACCCAAAGCCAGGTCGAGGCGGGCAGCTACAGGCGAGCCTGCTGCGTCGCCGACAAGCTCGCGAGCAGCCACAGCCGCGGCGTGTGACTCATCCCAGCGCCAGCGCCAGTCTTGCAGGGTAGCCTCGTCGAGCCACAGGTTCGCCGCTGCTGGTCGGTCGCTTCGCATCATTGCCAGCTCCCTGGCCGCGGCGATATCGGCTAGGGCTTCTTCGAACTCCTGCAACCGCTCTCGGGCATGCCCGCGCCCGACAAGCGCTTGCTCGCGTCGCGGGTCGCTCGCCGCGAGGTTGCTGAGCGCCGCGCTCCAGGCCAGCTCCGCCTCCATCCAGTGTCCCGCCCTCGCGCTCCCCTCGGCCAGTGATACGCTGGCGGCCCACGCCTTCTCCCTGTCGCCGACGGCGGCGGCGTGCTCGGCCAGGCGATCGTAGCGGGGCTCGCTGCGCGCTTCCTCGACGGAGAGCGCGGAGCGGTGAAGCTGCTCACGCTCTTCCGCCGGCGTTCCGGCCAAGATGCCCTGGCGGAGCATCGGGTGGTGGAAGCGCCAGCGCGTCGCGGCGATCTGGGTGACGATGCCGGCGGCGCTCAGGCGGTGCAGGCCCACCTGCGCATCCACCCAGGCTTCGCCCGCCGAGGCGCGTTGCGCGGCGGCGACGTCGGCGAGGTCGATGTCGTCGCCGAGCACGGCGCATAGCCTGGCGAATCGCACGGTCGAGGGGGGCAGCTCGGACAGGGCGCGCTCGGCCATGCGCTCGCCCAGCGGGGTGGACGACAGGTGCACGAGGTGGTCGGCCGCGATGTAGATGCCGTCGGTGCCGGGGCGTGCGCGGAGGGCGCCGGTACGATGCAGCGCGAGGGCGACCTCGACCAGGTGAAGCGGCACGCCGCCGGCGGCCTCGATCAATCGATCGACGACCGCCTCGGGCATGAACTCGGCCGCGAGCAGCTCGCGCAGCATGGCGGCGGCGTCGGCGTCGCCGAGCGGCGCGAGGTCCCAGCGCGAGGCCCTGAGCGCGCGGGCGTCCCAGCCCGGGCGGCGCGTGACCAGCTCGGGCAGCGCGGCCACGCAGACCCACGCGGACGGTACATCGAGGCTGGCCAGCTCGATGGCGTCGAGCGCCGCGCTGTCGGCGACGTGGGCGTCGTCGATCAGGATCGCGGCCGGCGCCACGCCCTCATGCTCGAGCGCCGCGGCCAGGGGCACGCCGCGCGTGATCGACAGATCGCGGGCCGACACGCGCGCGACCGGGGCGATGCCGCGGTCCTCGAGTGCCTTCGCCAGCTCAGCCAGGAAGCGCGTCTTGCCCAGGCCCGGCCCGCCCAGCACGGTGGCCAGGCCGGGGCCGCGCGCGGCGTCGCTCGCCACCGCGTCCACGGCGCCGGCGCGCCCGACCAGGGTCGGCTCGCGCGCCGCCGTCGGTGCGCCCGATGCGCCGGTGACGATCGCCAGGGTCGCAGGATCGAGCTCGCCGGCCGCGGTCGCGGTCAACGACGCCCGCTCCTCCGACAGCGCGGGCCGGTCGGCCCAGCCCAGATCATCCAGCGCGGGCCCGGCGCACGCCAGCCGCTCGCCGCGCCGCCGGATGCGCAACTCGGCCACGTGCACCACCGCGTCCTCGATCTCGAGCGCGGCGCGCAGCCGGTCCGCCAGCCGCAGCGCGGCCAGCACCGCGGTCGACGCCGGCCCCGGCGCGGGCAGCGCGATGACCAGGCGGTCGCCCTGCGCGCGCGCCAGGATCGCGCGCGCCCCCAGCGCCCGGTCGATGTCCACCACCGAGCGCCGCGAGCGCAGGGCCAGCAGCGCGACCCGGCGCGGGCTCGCGTCGCCCGGCACCACCAGCGGCCGCTCGTCGGAGCCGCGCGCCAGCGCCGCGGTCAGCGCGGCGGCGAACTCGGTGGCGCTCTCGTGGCGCTGCGACGGATCCTTGGCCAGGCAGCGCAGCAGCACCTCGTCCACCGCCTTCGGCACGTCGACGAACGACGACAGCCGCGGCGGCTGCGTCGCCATGTGCGCGCCGCGGATGATCGCCGGCTCACCGACGAACGGCGGCCGCGACGCCAGCAGCTCGAACGCGATCACGCCCATCGCGTAGATGTCGGCCGCCGGCCCGATCGCGCGCTCGCCCGTGCACTGCTCGGGCGCCATGTAGCGCGGCGTGCCCAGCGCCGCGCCGTCGGCGGTCAGCGCCATCGGATCCACGGCCGGCTCCTCCAGCGCGTCGGCACCCGAGCGCAGCGCCGCGCCGAGGTCGAGCAGCGTCACCTGCTCGTCGGGCCGCAACACCACGTGGTCGGGCTTGAGATCGCGGTGGGTCCAGCCCGCGTCGTGCAGCCGGTCGACGCTCATCGCGAGCCGCCACAGCGCGTCGAGCTTCTCGCCGGTCGTCGCCTGCGTCACACTGGCCGAGGCGAGGCTCGTGCCCGAGACCAGCTCCATGATGAGGACGGGACGCCCCTCTGGGGTGAAGTCGCGCCGGAACAGTCGCGGAACCACTGGAGGGCCGACCTCGGTCAGCGCATAGGCCTCACGTTCGACCCGGGGTTCGGTTCCGGGCGCGAACACCTTCACCGCCACCGGGTCGCCGCTCTCGCCCAGCACTCCGCGATAGACCTCGGCGAATCCGCCGGTGCCGATGCGCGAAAGCCCGACCACCCCCGGCACCTCCATCGCGCCGAATGATACTCCGCACGCGGTCGGAAGCGGAGGGGTGTATCACTCCCGAGGCACCTGCAGGCTCTCGACGGCAGCCATGAGCGCGTCAGGAGTGAACGGCTTGGCCAGGACTCCCTGCACGATCGGGATGATATCGGCCGGAACGGCCCCGGGCATCGCGGTCATCACCACGACCGGCACCCCGGCCAGGGTCGGCTCGGCCCGCATCCGGCGCACCAGCCCGGGTCCGTCGAGGATTGGCATCATCAGGTCCACCAGGACCAGGTCGGGCAGCCGCACCTCCATGTGCGCGAGCGCCGCGGTGCCGTTGACCGCCACCTCCACCTCGTACCCGCGGTCGAGCAGCATCTGGGCCATCACCTCGGCGAGGCCGAACTCGTCCTCGGCGATGAGGATGAGCGTGGTCATGGCCCGATCGGCGGATGGGCCGTCATGGTTGGGCCGTCGTCCCACGAGCCGTCATGGGTTGGTGTCGGCCCGGCGGGCGCGCGGCAGCGTGACCAGAAAGCTGGCCCCGCGGCCGGGCTGGCTGTCGACCGCGACGCGGCCGCCCATGCGCTCGCACAGGCGGCGCACGATCCACAGGCCGAGCCCGAGCCCGCCCCGCTTGTGCTGCGTGTCGCCGCGCTCGAAGCGATCGAAGATGCGCGGCTGCAGCTCCAGCGCGATGCCGGGGCCGTCGTCGCGCACCAGCAGCGTCGCCGCGTCGGCCGACCGCGCGCGCACGACGATCTCGATGTGGCTGCCGGCCGCGAAGTGGATCGCGTTGGAGAGCAGGTTGCCGACGATCTGCTCGAGCCGCAGCCGGTCCCAGCGCCCGATGACGGGGCCCATCGTGGAGATCTCGATCGAGCAGCCGGCCGTGTCGGCCTCGCGCGCCATGGTCAGGACCACGTCGTCGGCGATGCGCGACAGGTCGAGCTCCTCGTCGGTCAGCGCGATGCCGGACGGCGACTGCAGCGCCGCCACGTCCATGAGCCGGTTGAGCCGCTCGAGCAGGCGGTCGAGCCCGCGCACGAACAGCTCGAAGCGAGGCACCAGCCACTCGGTGGAGACAGTCCCCGTCTTGGTCTTCCGCAGCTCGGCCATGAGGTGATAGGCCTGCAGGAAGACCGGGGACAGCGGATTGCGCAGCTCGTGCCCGACCACGCCGATGAGCTCGTCGCGCGTCGCGAGCGCGCGCTCGAGCTCGGCGATACGGCGCTCGAGGTCGAGAAGCGGCGCCACCTCGCCAGCTTCCTCGAGGTCGAGGACTGGAGGGGGAGGGGGACTCAAGGACTCAGCAATAATGGTCGTCGCCCGCCGCCCCTCCAACCGGTTTTCCGCGGAAACGCCTCGTCTCATGGGTCGCTGAAGAAACCTCATGAGTCCCGAGGAAATAGCCGTGCCGCGCCTCGCTACCGGAACGTGAAGATGAGCCCGCCGAGCAGCGCGCCTATCTCCGCCTCGCGATCGCCGAACGAGCGCAGGTAGCTGCCGGACAGCACCACGCCGCCCGAGCCCCAGAAGTGGACCTCGACCCCGAGCTCGCCGATCGCGGCCGGCGCGAACACGGTGTCGGCGGTGGTCTCGCCGCCCTCGCCCGCCGGATGCGAGCGGGTCTGCTCCATGATGCCGCCGCCGCCGGCGCCGAGCGTGAGGCGGAGGACCTCGCGCCCGAGCGTGAAGCGCGGCACCAGCGCGGCGGCCGCGAAGTGATTGTCGGTGACCACGTCGGCCACCCCGTCCGACTGACCCGGGGCCTCGGCCACCGGCAGCGGCGAGTACTCGGCCTCGAGCGCGAGCCCGAGGCCGCTCCGGGTCGTGTAGCCCACGCGCAGGCCCACGCCGAGGCCGACGTCGCGCTGCTCGGCGGTGTCGCCGACGGGGACCAGCGCGCCACCGACGAACGAGACCATCCAGTACGGCTTCTTCGACTTGGCCGCGGCCTCCGCCGGGCGCAGCGCGAGCGCGGCGGCGAGCGCCGCCAGCACCGCAGCCGAGCGGCGAGCCGGGAACGACATGGCGCGCATCCTAGAACGAATCTCGCGCGGACGAGATCAGGGGCGGCGACATTTCAGGAGAGCCTTTCGGACGCGCGGGCGGCAACCCATTGTGACCCGAACTGGACGGCTCCGCCACGCGCCCGCTGAGCCGGGCCGGTCCGATCGAGTTGGGCTATGCTGGCTGGCCAGTGCGCGAGGTCATCGACAAGGCGCGGGTGCTGGTCGAGGCGCTGCCCTACATCAAGGAGTTCCGGGGGCGCACCGTGGTGGTCAAGATCGGCGGCGCCGCGCTCGACGAGGCCGCCCTGCGCCGGCGCTTCGCCGAGGACGTGGTGCTCCTCCACTGGGTGGGCCTGCAAGTGATCGTCGTGCACGGCGGCGGGGTGCAGGTGTCGGCGATGCTCGACCGGCTCGGGCTCGAGGCCAGCTTCGTGGACGGCCTCCGCGTGACCGACGCCGCCACCCTCGAGGTGGTGGAGATGGTGCTGGGCGGCACGCTCAACAAGGACCTCGTGCGCCAGGTCCAGCAGCTCGGCGGCCGCGCGGTCGGTCTGACCGGCGCCGACGGCGGCCTGGCCCGCGCCCGCCGCCTGACCGGGACCATCCCCGACCTGGGCCTGGTCGGCGAGGTGGAGGCGATCGACCGGCGCGTGATCGATCGCCTGCTGCCCGACTTCATCCCGATCATCGCGCCGCTCGCGGTGGGCGACGACGGCCAGACGCTGAACGTGAACGCCGACCCGTTCGCCGCGGCGCTCGCGGTCGCGGTCGGCGCCGAGAAGCTGGTGCTCCTGACCGACACCGAGGGGGTCAAGGACGGCGCCGGCAACCTCATCACCTCGCTCACCGCCGACAGGGCGCGCCGGCTGCGCGCGTCGGGCGCGGTCAAGGGCGGGATGATCCCCAAGCTGGAGAACGCGCTGGCCGCGCTCGAGCGCGGCGTTCACAAGGTCCACATCATCGACGGCCGCCTCGAGCACGCGCTGCTCCTCGAGATCTTCACGCGCGCCGGGGTCGGCACCCAGTTCATCGAGTCGGAGAGCGAAGCAGAATGAGTCAGAGCGAAGGCAAGTCGGATCGCGAGCGGAACGCGGCACTCATCGCCCAGGGCGAGAAGGTGCTCCTGCGCAACTATCGCCAGCAGCCGGTGGTGCTGACGCGCGGCAAGGGCAGCGAGCTGTGGGACGCCGACGGCGCGCGCTACCTCGACATGACCGCGGGCATCGCGGTGTGCGGGCTCGGCCACGCCCACCCGGCGCTGACCAGGGTCGTCGCCGAGCAGGCGGCCGCGGTCGTGCACGTCTCCAACCTCTACTACAACGAGCAGAACATCCTGGCCGCGGCGGCGCTCGTCGAGCGCTCGTTCGCCGACCGGGTCTTCTTCTGCAACTCGGGCGGCGAGGCCAACGAGGCGGCGCTCAAGCTGGCCCGGCGCTATCAGAGCGTGGTCGCGGGCGCGCCGGAGCGCACGCTCCTGGTCGCCACCCACGGCTCGTTCCACGGTCGCACCTTCGCGACGCTGGCGGTGACCGGCCAGGAGAAGTACCGCAGCAACTTCGGTCCGCTGGTCGAGCCGGTCATGCTGGTGCCGTTCGGCGATCTCGACGCCGCGCGCCGCGTGCTGGGCGAGAGGCGCGCGTGCGCCTTCCTGGTCGAGCCCATCCAGGCCGAGGGCGGGATCATCGTGCCGCCGCCCGGCTACATGGCCGGGCTGCGAGCGCTGTGCGACGAGACCGGCACGCTGCTCATCTTCGACGAGGTGCAGACCGGCATCGGCCGCACCGGGCGCTGGTTCGGCCACGAGTGGGAGGGCGTCACGCCCGACGCGATGACCCTGGCCAAGGCGCTGGGCGGCGGCGTGCCGATCGGCGCGCTGGCCTGCACCGAGAGCGCGGCGCGCGGCCTCACATATATAGAGGGAGACGCGGTGCCGCACGCGTCCACCTTCGGCGGCAACCCGCTCGCCTGCGCGGCGGCGCGCTGCGTGCTCGAGACCATCGAGGCCGAGGGCCTGCTCGAGAACGTCGTCCGCGTCGGCGATCACCTGCACAGCGAGCTCGAGCGGGTGGCCGCGTCGCACCCGGGCAAGTGCGAGGAGCCGCGCGGCCGCGGTCTCCTGCGCGGGCTGCCGCTCAGGTCGGCGGCCGCGCCGGTGGTGACTGCGTGCCGCCAGCGCGGCGTGCTCTTCTCGGTCGCCGGCGCCAACGTCATCCGCTTCGCGCCGGCGCTCAACGTGACCGCGGCCCACATCGACGAGGCCGTGACCGCGCTCGACGAGGCGCTGGCCGGGTAGGCGCGGGTTGCCGTGCTAGAGTTCACTCGATGCGCGGAACGCTGACCGTCGATGGGTTCTCGGTGCCGACCGAGATCGATCGGCTCGACGCGTTCCGCGCGTGGGTGCGTGAGCTCGATGAGGATGCGCCGCGGGTCCATTTCAGCCGCGGGAGGGTCTGGATCCAGGTGTCGACGCAGGACTACTTCAGCCACCTCCGCCTGGTAGCGGACCTGAGCAAGCGGCTCGGGTTGCTCGCCGAGGAGCTCGATATCGGCGAGTACTGGCCCGATGGCGGATGGCTCACGAACGAGGAAGTCGGGTTGAGCACGGAGCCCGACGGGTTCCTGGTCCTGTGGCGGACGACGGACTCGGGCGCGTCGAGATTTCTCGAGCGCCCGCGCAGAGGTCCGGTCGAGCTGGTCGGTCGTGCGGACATGGTGCTCGAGGTCGTCAGCGACAGCTCGGTCAACAAGGACACCGTCCAGCTCGTCGCCGACTATGCTTCCGCCGGCTTCGCCGAGTACTGGCTCGTCGATGGTCGACGAGCTCCGTTGTCGTTCCGGCTGCTCGTGCTCCAGCCGGGCGGTCTCTACACAGATGCGCAGGCTGACGAAGAGGGTTTCGTGGCCTCGCCTGTCTGGGGGCGGCGCTTCCGGATCGACGCGGGAGTCAATCGCGCCGGCCGTCCGTGCTACACGCTCGTCGTCCGCCCGTAGCAGCTCCACGGTTGGCCGGTGAGCCCCGGCGTCGGATCCAGCCGATCCGGCAACTTCGATTGAGCCGCCCGCGCTGTCGTGTATTGTAAAACCATGGCAGCCAGGGGACCGCAGCACCGCTGGCAGACCGCGGGCGGCGGCAAGCGGGACTTCCTCTCTCTCCTCGATCTGGACGAGGCCGAGGTGGCGGCGATGTTCGCGCGCGCCGCGGAGCTCAAGGAGCGGCGCCGGCGCGGGGAGGTGGAGTCGACCCTGCGCGGCAAGGTGCTGGGCATGGTGTTCGAGAAGGCGTCGACCCGCACGCGCGTGTCGTTCGAGGTCGGGATGTTCGAGCTCGGCGGCCACGCGGTGTATCTGTCGACCGAGGGATCGCAGATCGCGCGCGGCGAGCCGATCCAGGACACCGCCCGCGTGCTCGGCGGCTACTGCCACGGCATCGTCATCCGCACCTTCGGCCAGCACCGCTGCGAGAGCCTGGCCCGCCACGCGCCGGTGCCGGTCATCAACGGGCTGACCGATCTGCACCACCCCTGCCAGCTGCTCGCCGACCTGTTCACGGTGTGGGAGCGGCTCGGTCGCGTCGACGGCGTGCGCTACGCGTGGATCGGCGACGGCAACAACATGGCCAACTCGTGGGTGAGCGCCGCCGCGCTGCTCGGGCTCGACCTCGTCATCGCCTGCCCCGAAGGCTTCGACCCGGACGCGAGCGTCCTGTCGGGCGCGCGCGCGCGTCTGGCGCAGCGCGGGCGCGGCTCGATCCGCGTCGTGCGCGACCCGGCGGAGGCGGCCGACGGCGCCGACGTCATCTCCACCGACGTGTGGGCCTCGATGGGACAGGAGCAGGAGGCCGAGGCCCGGCGCGTCAGATTTGCGGGCTATTCGGTCGACGAGCGGCTGCTTTCCCACGCGGCGAGCCGGGCAATCGTCCTCCACTGCTTGCCGGCGCACCGAGGTGAGGAGATCGCCGCCGGGGTGATCGACGGTCCGCAGTCCGCGGTGTGGCAGCAGGCGGAGAACCGCCTGCACGTGCAAAAAGCCGTGCTCGAGCTCTTCCTCGGCGCGGCCGCATCCTCGCCGGCGTGATAGGATCGCTCCGTCGCCAGGTCGGGGGGCGGGCGCAGGTGAGCGTGATCCCTAAGGAGATCCCGGACTTCGGGAGTTCGCAGCTCGCTCCGCGACAGAACCCGGAGTTCAAGCCAGGCGCGGGTTTCACGACCGAGGAGTACTTCGTGTGGAGCCGGCTCGACGGCCAGACCTCGCTGCGCGAGGTCATCCTGATGGTCAACCTCGGCATCGAGAAGTCGATCGGCATCCTGCGCAAGCTGCGCCGGAGCGGTGCGGTGCTGCTGCCGGGCGAGGAGTCCAGGGCCGTGTCGGGAGGCATCTCCGGGGCGGCGACCGCCACCCGGATCCCGAAGGCCGAGAAAACCGGAACGGCCACCCGGATCCCGAAGGCCGAGAAGACCGAGAAGTCGGTGCCGGTCGTCGCGGCGGCGGCGGAGCCCGAGGAGATCGACCTGCCCGATCTGGGGGCGCTCAGCCCGGATGAGGAGGCCGCCCTGGCCGAAGACGTGGCCCTCCAGGAGCGGGAGAAACGGCGTATCATCCAGGTGATGCGGTTGGTGGCGGGTGGCGATTACTTCGCGGTGCTGGGAGTGCCGCGGACGGCGGAGAAGCGCGAGCTCCGGCGCGCATACTTCCGCCTGTCGAAGGAGTTCCACCCGGATCGCCACTACAAGCAGAACCTGGGCAGCTTCGGGCCGCTGCTCAGCATCATCTTCAAGACGGCGACCGAGGCGTTCCAGGAGCTGAACGACGACGACGGGCGCGCCGCTCACCTGGGCGAGCTCACCGGAGAGCCGGCGGCGCCGCGCGCCCGCACGGTGCCGGGGCCCGAGAACACAGGCGCGACCGCGCGCATCACCGGCCAGACCTCCGCGCAGCCGGGGGCTGCCCGCTCGCCGGAGGCGGCCGACCTGTTCGTGCGCGCCTGCGAGCGGGAGGTGGGAGGCGACGCGGCGGGTGCCCTGCGCATGTTCCGCGCCGCGATCAAGATCGACCCGCAGCCGCGCTATCTCCGCCGCGCTACCAGGTGCGCGCTCGGCTTCGGCCAGCTGTCCGAGGCGGAAGGCTACGCCCACAAGGCGATGAGCTTGCGCCCCGACGATGGCTCGTATGCCCGCCTGCTGGCCGACGTGCTGCGCGCGGGCGGCCGCCTGGAAGAGGCGGAAATGACCCTCTTGCGCGCGCTCGACCTGCCGTCGACCGGCGACTCCCTGGGACGCGAGCTCCAGGTCGACCTGGCGGCGGTGCGCGCCGCCCTGGCCGCGCGCCTCCCTCAAGACTAGTCCCTCGCGCCGTCACGTCTCACGCCACGCCCAAACGAGTGAACCCGAACCCCGACACTCTCGAAGGAAGGCCCGATGAGTAACCGAGTCATCGGCATCGACCTGGGCACCACCAACTCCTGCGTCGCCATCGTCGAGGATGGCACCCCGGTCGTCATCCCCAACCGCGGCGGCTACAAGGTCACGCCGTCGATGGTGGCCATCGCCGAGAACGGCAAGCGGCTGGTGGGCCACATCGCCAAGCGGCAAGCCATCACCAACGCCGAGAACACGGTGTACGCGGCCAAGCGGCTGATCGGGCGCAAGTGGGGCTCGACCGCCGTGCGCTCGTCGATCGAGACCATGCCCTACCGGATCGTCGAGGGGCCGCACAACGACGTGCGCGTGATGCTGCGCGACCAGGTCTTCTCCATCCCCGAGATCTCGGCCTACGTGCTGCAGGAGATGAAGATCATCAGCGAGGAGTACCTGGGCGAGGAGGTCAACAAGGCGGTCGTCACCGTGCCGGCCTACTTCAACGACGGCCAGCGGCAGGCGACCAAGGACGCGGGGCGGGTGGCCGGGCTCGACGTCATCCGCATCATCAACGAGCCGACCGCGGCGGCGCTCACCTATGGCTTCGGGCGCAACATGGAGCGCAAGGTCGCGGTCTACGACCTGGGCGGCGGCACGTTCGACATCTCGCTGCTCGAGATCGGAAACGGCGTGTTCGAGGTGCTGTCCACCGCCGGCGACACGTTCCTGGGCGGCGAGGACTTCGACAAGCGCGTCATCGACTGGCTGGTGTTCGGGTTCCAGAAGGAGCACAAGGTCGACCTGCGCAAGGACAAGATGGCGCTGCAGCGGCTCAAGGACGTGTCCGAGAAGGCCAAGTGCGAGCTGTCGAGCGTGAAGGAGACGGAGATCAACCTCCCGTTCATCATCTCGACCGGCCGCAACGAGGCGCTGCACCTGCAGACCTCGCTGTCGCGCCCCAAGCTGGAGGAGCTCACCAACGACCTCATCGAGCGCACCATCGAGATCTGCAACCGCACGCTCGAGGAGGCGGAGATCGGCAAGGAGGAGATCGAGGACGTCATCCTGGTCGGCGGCATGACTCGCATGCCGCGCGTGCAGGAGGCGGTGGCCGACTTCTTCCGCATGGAGCCGTGCAAGGGCGTCCACCCGGACGAGGTGGTGGCGCTGGGGGCGGCCATCCAGGGCGCCGCGCTCCTCGACGAGCGGTCGGACGTGCTCCTGCTCGACGTCACACCCCACTCCCTCGGCATCATGATCGTGGGCGGCTACTTCCACCGACTCATCGAGCAGAACACCACGGTGCCGACCTCCAAGTCGCACGTGTTCACGACGGTCAAGGACAACCAGACCTCGGTCAAGATCCTGGTCCTGCAGGGGGAGAGCGACCGGGCCGAGGAGAACGAGCTGCTCGGCGAGTTCATCCTGACCGGGCTCCGGCGCGCGGTCCGCGGCGAGGTGGAGATCGAGGTGGCCTTCACGATCAGCGCCGACGGCATCGTGAGCGTGAAGGCCAAGGACCTCGAGACCGGCCTCGAGCAGTCGATCACGGTCACCGCGACCAGCGGCCTGACCGAGGACGAGATCCGCGACATGATCGACGCCAACAAGGACTACATGGTCGAGGTCCGCTCGAACCAGGAGTTCGACAAGCACCGGCACGGGGCGGAGCGCATGCTCGAGGAGATCGAGGGTCTGTTCGCCCAGGTGTCGGAGATCATCAGCGGCTCCGACTTCGGCCAGGACGCCATCAAGAAGGCGCGCGGGGTGTGCGACCGGGCGCGCCAGGCGATCGCGGCCAAAGATCTGCGTCAGCTCCAGGATTCGAGCGAGTCGCTGACCCGGACATTGAACATGTTCCGCGGCGTGGTGTCCAAGACGCGGGTGGGTTAGGAGCGGGACCGCGCGGCGGCGAGAGCGAGCAAGAGAGAGCGCGAGCGAGAGCGAGAGCGGTTCGAGCGAGAGCGGTGCGCAGTGGCGGCTGACGGCTCCAAGAATCAAACCACCGGCGGCGGAGCGGGGCAGGGCCAGGGGCACGGCCAGTCACCGGGTCAGGCGCCCAGCGTGCGCCTGCGCGCCGAGGAGGTGGTGGAGCGCGGGCTCCGGCTCTACGCTCACGGCGATCTGGTCGGCGCGCTGGCCGAGTGGCGGCGCGCGCTGGAGCTGGACCACGGCAACCGGCGCGGGCGCGACTACGTGGCCTACGTCGAGGACCACTTCGACGTCCTGAGCGAGAGGTTCGCCGCCGCGCGCGAGCGCAGCGGGATCGAGCTCCAGCCGCTCGATCTGGCCATCGAGATCGAAGCCGAGGATCCGATGGACGACATGGATCCGTACGAGTCGCTGGAGCTCGACTCGCCGCCCTCGGGCGCCGCCGGCGAGGAGGCGGCCGGCGGCGACGAGGATTTCGGAGAGAGCACCGCGCCGGCGCCCGAGGGGCCCAATTTGCAGGGGGCCGCGGCCGGGGGCAAGGTCGGCGCCGGGCGCAGACCGTGGGGTCGGCGGCTCGCGGGCGACCTCGACGGAGAGTGGCCGATGGACGACTCGTGGCCGGCCAGCCGCAGCAACGACACGCTCGAGATGGCGGTCGACCCGAGCGTGCTCGACGACCTGGATGACCTCATCGCAGGGGGGCCAGGCCCCGAGTCGGATCTCGATGGCGAGGTCGACGCCGACGAGGACATCGAGGCGGATGGCACGGGCGGGGCGGACGTCGCCGACAGCGTCGAGGAGGCGGACGTCGTCGACGAGGCGGACGTCGACGAGGCGGGCGTCGTCGAGGCGGACGCCGAGGAGGCGGACGTCGAGGAGGCTGACGTCGTCGACGATGTGGACGGGGTCGGCGAGGCGTACGGCGCCGTCGGGCCTGACGGTGTCGACGGGGCGCCCGGCGCGGGCGGGGAGGACGGCGCAGGCGGCGCGGGCGGGGACGACGGCGTCCTCGAGGCGGACGGCGTCGTCGGCGCGGTCGGCGTCGGCGGTGCCGTCGGTGCGGTCGGCGCGCACGGTGCGCACGGTGCGCACGGCGCGGTCGGCGCGGAGGCGGCGGACGGGGCCGATGCACCCGTCTCGGCCGAGGGCGCGGAGGATGCGGTCGGTGCCGGTGCGGACCTGGATGGCGTCGATGGGCTGCTCGACGGGCTCGACCGCGACCTGGCGGCCGGCGTGCAGACGATCGACGAGGTGCTCGAGGCGGTCGACGCGGTCGACGACGACGACGAAGAAGAGGACGAAGAGGCGACGGGGCCGGACGAGAAGACGATGCCGGCGCGGGCATCGCGCAGGCCCTACGGCAGCGTGCCCGGCATCCCGACCGCCGAGGGCAGCGGCCAGCTGGGCGGGGCCGAGTTCGGCTACGGGGCCGGGCGCGCCGGCCGCGCGCCGATGGCGACGGACGAGGCGTGGGCCGACGGGACCCCGACGGTCGAGCCGGTCGAGATGGACGGCGAGCGGGTGGGCGACATCCACGAGCTGGGCCCCGACGAGCTCCGCGAGGTGCGGGTCACCTTCCGCCGCTCGAACCGGGCCAGCGAGGCGCACGAGGACGGGGCCGCACCCGCGGCGGCGCCCGCCCGGAGCGCCGATCCCGGCGCCGACCAGGACGCCGGCGCCGACGACGCGGACGACGACGAGCCGGTCCGCGACATCGTGGACTCGCAGCCGACCGACGCGGACGTGGAGTCGTATCTGTCCAGCGCGCGCATCGACGACGAGGACAGCGGCGAGGGCAGCGACCCGGAGCGCGACGACGACGACGTCGACGAGGAGGAGCTGACCATCGAGCGAGACGGCGTGTCGGCCCGCGAGACGGAGGAGAGCCTGCGCCGGCGCACGACGCCGCGACCGCTTCCGCCGCGCACGCGGACCGAGACCGACCGCGGGACCACGCAGATGCACGGCCGGCGCAGGCCGCTGGCGCATCGATCGATCTCGATCGACCTGGTGTCCGCGGATCTCCAGGCCGAGCTCGAGGCCGCCATGGCCGCGGCCGAGTCGACCGGCGACGAGCATCTGCGCGAGCGGATCGCGTGGCTGATCGAGCGGGCGCGGCACGAGAACGGCGAGGGTCGCTACCCGAACGCGGTGGTCGCGGTCGACCTCGCGCTCGACGAGAACCCGGAGTCGGCCCTGGCCCAGAAGCTCATCCACTCCAACCGCGACCTCCTGTTCGAGATCTTCGGCAACTACCTGGGCGACATGCGCGCCGTGCCGCGCCTGGCCATGCCGATGAGCGCGATCCCGCTCAGCGACCTCGACCACCGGGCGGCCTTCTTGCTGTCGCGCGTGGACGGCGTCCTGTCGCTGGAGGACGTGCTCGACGTGGCCGGCATGGCCCGGCTCGAGGCGTTCCGGCACCTCAGCCGGCTGATGTTGCGGGGTATCCTCGAGCTCCGGCCATGACCCGATCACGCGGTACCCGCTCGCTGGCCGCCGGCCGCGAGCGCGGCGAGAGCTCATCCGGCGAGCGCGCCGACATCGGGGCGCCGCGCTACCGCGAGGTGCGCGAGATCGCCAACGGCGGGAACGGGCGCGTCATCGAGTGCATCGACACCGTGCTCGACCGCCGCGTCGCCATCAAGACCGCGCGCCGCGGCCCCGCGCTCGACCCGCAGGTGCAGGACATGCTGCGCCGGGAAGCCCGCCTGACCGGAGGGCTCGAGCACCCCAACATCGTGCCGATCTACGACGCCGGCGTCGACGAGCGCGGCGGCCCCTACTACGTGATGCGGCTGCTCAGCCAGCCCACCCTCGAGACCGTGCTGGGCAAGCTGGCCGCCGGCGAGCCGGAGATCCTGGCCACCTACTCGATCGGGCGGCTCCTCACCGACTTCTTGCAGGTCTGCCGCGCGGTCGACTACGCGAACAGCCGCGGCATCATCCACTGCGATCTCAAGCCGGCCAACATCCTGCTCGGCCGCTACGGCGAGGTGTTCGTGGTCGACTGGGGCCTGGCCCACGACCAGAGCGACCAGACCGGGTTTCGCGGCGGCACCCGCGGCTACATGGCGCCGGAGCAGCTCGACCCGCGCGCGCGCCTCGACGCGCGCACCGACGTCTTCGCGCTCGGCGCCATCCTGTACGAGATCCTGTCGCTGCACTCGCCGTTCGACGCGGCCAGCGAGTCGGAGGTGCAGGCCCTGGTCGGCGAGTACGTGGCCGGCGAGTGGGCCCCGCCCCCGCCCGGCCGCCTCCGCACCATCGCGGTGCCGCGCGAGATCGAGGAGATCTGCATGATCGCCCTCGACCCCGACCCGGCCGGGCGCTACGCCACCGCCACCGAGATGGCGCGCGCGATCGAGGCCGCGTTCTTCGGCTACGCGCGGCTGCCGTAGCCCGCGATCCCGCCCGCGCTGGCCGCGCCCGCGCGTGGGTGACGCCGGGTCTTGCCGAACCGGGGCCATGGGGCTAATGGTTCGAGGGCGGAACACGCCACGAGAGGAGCCGTCATGAAGGTGTACGAGCTGCAGCCGCGCGAGGGGTTCGATTCGCTGACGCTGGTCGATCGGCCCGCCCGCGCGCCGGGGCCGCGCGAGGTGCGGGTCCGCGTGCGCGCGGCGTCGCTGAACTACCGCGACCTGGTCATGGCGCGCGGGGCGCAGCGGCGCAAGGCGCCGATCGTGCCGCTGTCCGACGGAGCCGGCGAGGTGGTGGCGGTGGGCGACGAGGTCGCGCGGCTCCGCCCCGGCGACCGGGTGACCGCCGCGTTCTTCCCGACCTGGAAGGACGGCCCGCTGTCCGACGCGCATCACGCGCGCGCGCTCGGCGGCGGCCAGGACGGCATGCTCGCCGAGGAGGTGGTGCTGCCCGAGGAGGCCTGGCTGCCCATCCCCGACTCGCTCTCGTTCGAGGCGGCCGCCACCCTGCCGTGCGCCGGCCTGACCGCGTACCACGCGCTGTTCGTGGCGGCCGATCTCAAGCCGGGCGACACGCTGCTGGTCCAGGGCACCGGCGGCGTCTCGATCTTCGGCCTCCAGCTCGCGCGTGCCGCCGGCGCGCAGGTGATCGCGACCTCGTCGAGCGCGGAGAAACGCGAGCGCGCGCTGGCGCTCGGCGCCGCCCACGTCATCGACTACAAGGCCGACGCGACATGGGGCGAGACGGCGCGCAAGCTCACCGGCGGCCGCGGGGTCGACCTGGTGATCGACGTGGGCGGGCCGGGCACCTTCGATCAGTCGGTCGCCGCGCTCCGCTTCGGCGGCACCATGAGCATCCTCGGCGTCCTCACCGGCACGCGCGGCGAGGTCAACACCTACGGCATCTTCCACAAGACGCTGCGCGTGGCCGGCATCTACGTCGGATCGATCGCCATGTTCGAGGCGTTCCTGCGCGCGGTGGAGGCGACCCGGCTGGAGCCGATCATCGACCGCACGTTCCCGTTCGGCGAGGCGCGGGCGGCCTACGAGCACATGGCCGGCGGCAGCCACTTCGGCAAGGTCGTGATCGCGATGTGAGGTCGCGGTGAGGGCAATGTGAGGGCGATGCGAGGCGAGCGGCCCCGCTCGTCGCGACGACAGAGGAGGAACCATGGAACCGGCAGCGCTCGACGAGTGCAGGGTCGTCATCGTGGTCGACAACGAGACCGACACGCTCTCCAGCGTCGACGAGGGCGTCGCTCAGACCCCGGAGCTGGTCGGCCGCATCGCGCGCACGCCGCCCGGGCCGGAGGCCGCCGCCGGCCACGAGTGCCGCGAGGCGTTCGCCGACCTGTGCGTCGCGTGCCACGGCTTCTCGGCGCTGGTGACCGGGCGCCGCGGCGACCAGCAGCACACCGTGCTGTTCGACGTCGGCCCCTCCGCCGATATCTGGCTGGACAACGCTCGGCGCCTCGCGATCGATCTCGCTTCGATCGAGGCGGTGTTCCTGTCCCACTGGCACTTCGACCACAGCGGCGGCATGCCCGGCGTGGTGGCGGCGATCGCCCGGGCGCGGCGCGACGCGGGGCTGGCCGCGCCGCTGGTCGACCTCCACCCGGATCGCCCCGACCAGCGCGGCATCCTCCTGCCCACCGGCCTGATGATGCTCCTCGAGCCCGAGCCCACCATGGCGGCGTTCGCCGACGCGGGCGGCGAGATCCGGCTGCACGCGGACGCGCACCCGGTGGGGGGAGACTTCTTCCTGGGCAGCGGCGCGATCCCGCGGCTGACCTCGTACGAGAACGGGCTCCCCGGCCATCACAGCTCGCGCGGCGGTGCCTACGCGCTCGATCCGCTCATCATGGACGAGCGCTACCTGGCCGTGCGCGTGCGCGGCCGCGGCGTGACCGTGCTCTCGGCCTGCTCGCACGCCGGGGTGGTCAACGCGTGCCTCGACGCGCGGCGCGCCGCCGGCGGCGAGGCGGTGGACGCGGTCATCGGCGGCTATCACCTGGCCGGAAAGGGAGTCGAGCCGCGCATCGAGCCGACCGTCCGCGACCTGGTCGACCGGGTGGGGGCCCGGATCGTCGCGCCCGGCCACTGCACCGGGTGGCGGGCCAAGGTCGCGCTGGCCGCGGCGTTCGCGCCCGGTCGCTACGGGCCGAGCGTGGTCGGCACGGTCTACACGCTGCGCGCCGAGTAGCGCGGCGCGCGCGTCACAGCGGGGCGTGCCTTTGCCACGGCGCGAGCTGTTCGATCTGCCGGGCGACCGCCAGCAGCAGAGGTTCGCTGCCCGGCGGCCCGCCGAGCATGACCGCGAGCGGCAGGCGCTCGGCGTCCACGCCGGCGGGGACGGCGATGGCCGGGTAGCGGGCCAGGTTCCAGGGCGGCGTGAACGGGGCGAACCGGCTCATGCGCAGGATCGAGCGCAGCCACCCGGTGCGCAGCGACGCGGTGGTCGGCGGCGGCTGGGCCATGGCGGGCTGGAGCAGCAGGTCGCAGCCGGCGAACACCTCGGCGAACAGGGCGCGCATGCGCTCGACCTCGCTGTCGGCGGGCGGGCGCCGGCGCAGCGCGCGCTGGCCGCGGCGGACGTGCGCGCGGGTCTGCGCCTCGAGCAGCTCGGGGTCGAGGCCGAGCCGCGCCACGTCGTCGGCCGCGAAGGCGCACCAGCGGCGAAGCAGCGCCAGCCCCAGCGCGGTCGAGCGCGGGCCGTCGATGACCCGGATCGCGTGGCCCGCATTCGCCAGCACCGCGGCGACCGCCTCGGTCGCGCGCCGGTACGCGGGATGGACGCGCAGCCCGATGCTCGGGGCGCGCAGCACCACCGAGATGCGGAGCGGCCGCGGCGCCGCCAGGTCGCGCGCCTGCGCGCCGCCGGCCAGGACCGACAGGAGCAGCGCCGCGTCGCCGACGGTGGTCGCGATCGGCCCGGCCTCCGAGTGCCCGAACCAGGGATGGACGTCGCCGACCGGCAGCACGCCCGCGCCCGGCTTGAGCCCGACCAGGCCGCAGCAGGCCGCGGGGATGCGGATCGAGCCGAGCCCGTCGGAGCCGAGCGCGATCGGCGCCATGCCGGCGGCCACCGCGGCCGCGCTGCCGGCCGACGAGCCGCCCGGCGTGCGCGCGAGGTCCCACGGGTTGCCGGTGGTCTTGCCGTAGACGTCGGCGGCGCCGTGCGCCCACAGCGCCAGCTCCGGCATGGT
>Ga0126377_10000500_pt1 | contig 23829 bp, 23 predicted proteins | sample PanSoiMetPlot_22_FD_92647 | JGI IMG/M metagenome (GOLD analysis project Ga0126377, IMG submission 92647) | Tropical forest soil microbial communities from Panama - MetaG Plot_22 | ecosystem: Environmental > Terrestrial > Soil > Tropical forest > Bulk soil | place: Panama | collected 2016-02-17 | reverse complement strand
TCGGCCATCCACAGGTTGTTCTTGGAGTCCGCGATGACCTGGTAGATGCCGGCATGCCGAACGCTGGGCGGCAGCAGGTCGGTCGGGTGGAAACGCTCCCAGGTGTTGGTCGCGAGATCGAGCCGGAAGATGTGCTGGGTGCCGACGCTCTTGGTCCACACCTTGCCGTCGACGTCGTAGCGCAGCCCGGTGAAGTTCAGCTGCACGCGGTCGTCGTTATATTCCGGCGGCAGCGGATAATAGGTGATCTCGCCGGTCTTCGGATCCAGGCAGCCCAGCGAGCCCTGGTACATCGTGTCGAACCAGATCTTGCCAGTATGATCGAACTCGATGCTGAGCAGCCCGGTAGGAGCCTTGTCCTTGAACTTCTTGATCGGGTATTCGGTGAGCTTGAGCGTCTTCGGATTGAACTTGCCGATGAACATCTCGCCGAAATCGGTGTACCAGACGTTGCCGTCCTTATCGACCAGGATGTCATGCGGTTCCGTGGTCGGCCGCACCATGTCGTACTCGGTGACGATGGCGCGGGTGTCGCGGCCCTTCGGCCGCGGCAGCGTCTTGAGCTCGTACGACCAGTGGTCGCTTGAGCTCAGATTGATGGTCGCGAGATAGTCGGCCATCTTGCGGTATTGCTCGGGCGTGCCTTGACGGTTCGGATCCAGCATGCGCTGCGGCTTGATCGGTTGGCTCACGGCGCCATAGCCCATCATGCGGGTGATCACCTGCGTCCACTCGTCGGAATCGTGGGTCGAGCGCATGATGCGCTCGAGCGTGTGACAGCCCTGGCAGTTGAGCAGCATCGCCTTCTGCTCCTCAGTGCCTGGGATGCTCATCATCCACTCGGCATTGGTGAGCTGGCTGGCGAGGTTCTTGGCTTTCTTGAGCTTGATATCGGTCGTGGCGATCTTCTCGGACTCCACCGTTGCCTTGGTCAGAGCACTGATGTCGTAGCCGACCGCGCGGATGCTGAGCCTGTATTCGCCGGGGGGCAGCCGATTCTCCGGAAAGGTATAGCGGCCCTGCTCGTCGGTGGTCACGCTGACCTCGACGATCGAGCCGGGCTTCTTGGCGGTGACGACCACACCCTCCATGTTGCCCTCGGCCTCGGAGCTGACGATGCCGGTCAGTGCCGCCTGGCCCTGCGCTGAAACCGTTTGCATCGTCGGATAAAACAGCATCGCCGCTATGCTGCCGGCGAAGCTCAACATCAGCTTGCGTTGCATCGAGTTCTCCCTAATGAAAATTTGTTTGCCGTCTCTTGAAGTTCGTTTCCCCAACGTCGTGACTGAGTCTGGCGCCAGTCGACGGATGGGGCATCCTGACTCCGCACGGATGGTGGAACAAGCCCACTCCAAGGGAATTTTGGTGGCCGGATGATCCAGATTCGGGCCCGCCTGTCCGCCAATGTCCCGAGCCGCCACACTAGGCCGATCGAATCGCTATTGCGCCGCGTCGGCTTGATAGGGCACGGTACGGAAGTCACGGGAGGGAGGAATGCAGCGATGCTCGCACGAGTGTTTTCGATGATTTTCGGCGTTGGAATTGGCTTTGCGATCGCGACCGTAACCGCTTATGCCGCCGACGACATCGAGGCAAAGGCACAGATGTGCGCTGCCTGCCACGGCCAGAATGGGGTGCCCGCCGACCCGAAGACTGTTCCGATCATTTGGGGTCAGCAGCAAAGCTATCTCGTCAAGCAGTTGCGCGACTACCGAGCCGGCGATCGCGACAACGCCATCATGACGCCTATTGCCAAAAGCCTGGCGCAGGAGGATCTTCGCAAGATCTCGGCTTATTTCGCGTCCAAGCCCTGGCCGGCGCAACCCGCATCCGGCGCTCGCCCGTCGCCGCCGCCGGGAATCGCCCAGTGCCAGCCGTGCCATCAGCCGAACTTCGAGGGTGGCATGCCGGCGCCGCGGCTGGCAGGGCTCAGCTACGAATATCTGGTCTCAACGATGCGCGCCTTCGCCGCTGATGAAAGGAGCAACAACGGCGATATGCCGAAATTCATGCAGATGCTGACGGACAGCGATCGGGATGCCATGGCGCGGTATCTATCTGCACTGTGACTGAGCCAAATTGAGCGGGGCTGCTATCGGAACTGGCGTTGTGCGGCTGCTGCTTTCGAGGGTCGCGCTGATGGCCTGCAAAAAATCAAATAGCTCATCGGCAGTGGCGCCACCCATACTCGGGATGCTGTCGTCGACGTCCAGTCCGACCGCACATCGGGCTCCGGTAAGCAAGGAGAATAGCGATGCTCTTCTTCGCAGAAGGTTTCACTTTCCGAAATTTTCTGGCTGACGCGTTCGCCGTATTCATGTTCGTCGTCTGGTTCTGGCTGCTTATTGTCGTCGCCAGCGACCTGTTCCGGCGTCATGACGTGTCCGGCTGGGTTAAGGCGATTTTGGGTCATCGCCCTGATTGTGTTTCCGTACCTTGGCATATTTGCGTACATGATCACCCAGTCGAGAGGTATGGCCGAGCGAAACAGCCAGCAAGCGCAGCAGGCTCGGGATGAGCTGCGCCGCGTGGCCGGCTTCAGCGTTGCCGACGAGATCGAGAAGCTTGACCGGCTCAAGAAATCAGGGTCGATCACCGATCAGGAGTTCACGCGCCTTCGGGCCAAGCTGGTTGCGTAACGACCGTGATTTCATGGACTCTTACATTTGAGTCGTTTCAAGCTTGATCGCTTCATCACCGTCAAGCGACGCGGTGGGCGCTACCGATCGAACGAACATCGCATCGCATTCGGGCCGATAAATGATTGAGACGAGAGCAGCGTTACGCTTGCCCGCTATGGCGAGTGGTCCGCCGAGCTTGCTGCTCTCCCGTAAACTTTCTGTTCGCGCGTTTACTGCTTGCAGTGCCCTGATAGCGGCTGCAGCAGCGACCGCTGTGCCTATCGCAAACCAAATACGACTGACGAAGGCGTGCGAATCGGGCGATAATGCAAGCGATGGGCGATCTCTGCAGGCTCGTTTGGTATATCGTGATCGGACAGTTCCGGTCGCAAGCTGCCCTGCAAGCCGAGGTACTTGTCCTTCGGCACCTGCTGCTTACACAAGCATCGAACAGAGCGCCGGCGAGGCATCGATCGCAGCTTGCACCTGGCTCAGCAAGGCGTCGCATTCTGGGCGAACCTGCGCCTGTTTCCTGCTGATCGGTCCCCAGTGCTTGCGTATGTGCCTCAGCCCTACGGCGGCAAATTCCGCGGCGAAGGCCGGACATTCTTTGGATAAGCGCTGGAACTCCTTGCCGTCCCCCGAACCGAAATTTTGCAGACTGGAGGGAGAGCAGCGCACGCCCTCCTTGAACACTTCCACAAAGCCTGACGGGTTCGCCTTGTACTGAGCAAAAATTTGCGGCAGGAGCGGGCTTGCCTCCTTGGCGTTGAAACTCGCCTGAAACAACCCTGCCTCGGCAGTATTCGCCGTGACGTTGTTTGCGGTCGTGTCGCGGCCCTCGCAGTGCTTGCCAGAACTTTCACGCATGCCAAGCCCGATCAGCAGCACAAAGAGATGGCGGAGCACGTCGGCTCCGCTGGTGTCGTTGCTCATACCGGCGGCCTTAAAGACGTCATCGTACCAAGCGAGTGCGTCATGCGCCTGATCACCGGTGTTCTTCTGGGCCATGTCGAGAGCCGCAGCATCGCCGGCTTTGAATTTGCAGTAGACCCTGCCGTAAACCAGGGCCATTCCCTTGATGTAACCCGCTGGAGCCCTGCCGCGGTCCTTCCAGTTGAAACGGGCTACAGCGCTTTCGCCTGCCATTTGCGTGATTTGATCGATCGACGAGATAGTGGGCGCTGCCGGCGGTGCGGCTGGCAAAGTATCCAGTGAAGCCCACGTGCGCGGACCGACGATTCCGTCCGGAACGAGGCCATGCTCTCGCTGGAATTGCCTGACTGCCGCCTCCATGACCGGGCCGAAAATGCCGTCCACGGTGACCTTCAGGTCCGTTTGAATCTGTCTCACTAGATCACCGCGCGCGCCGCGTCGGAGTGTTGGCCGCCCCTCAGCATCGATGTCGGGGATAACGATCGGGTCCGGCGCGGTTCCCGCTATGATGCTCGCAACTTGAGTTCGAAAGTCGACCATGTCGAATGAGGGGTCGTCCTTGCGCCCCTGAGGCAGGGCATACTCCTTATGCCCGCAGCACATGATAGCGTTGGCGCCGATCTTCTTGAGAATGGCTGCAACCCCCCGCCGGTACGCATCCAACTGCACTGCTGGCCAGGGATCGTTGGCGCTGCCGGTGTTCTCGGCCTCGATACCAATGAAGCTCGAGTTTCCTGTGCTCAGGCCCTGCCACATGCCACGACCGGCGTGATTGCACCGGCCGGCAGCGACCACAAAGAAGGTGCCGTCGCGTCCAAGACCAAGTGGCGCCAGCGGACCCGCTAGGTCCGGTCGTCCATTGGTGATAACGCCGAGGCTCGGCATGATGCCGCGCGCGGAACCCGACGTGTGGTGGCACATCACACCCTTGACGATGCCCATGTCCCCCCGTCCGCGAGTACGCCAGCCAGGCTGTTCCGCCACCTTGAGGCCGGCGTCCTCCAGAACTTCCGGGAGCCAAGTCAGTGAAAAAGCCATTTACATAGCTCCCGCGGACGCCGGCAATTCCTCGTCGTCCGTTTGTTCCGCCGCGGTGAAGTCAAGTTCGCATCCGTCGACATCATCCTCATTGTCCTGCGGCTCCTCCACAGCCGTCGCGATGCCGCCGCTCGCCGGGGGCAATTCCTCGTCTGAGGTCGCCTCGTCTTCAAGGTGTTCCATGCCGCACACGCAATCGTCTGCGTCATCGTCGTCGTCGCGGGGTACGGCGCGCGCATCGCCTTCTGTGGGCATGATGTCCTCGCATGTGCAGAGTGTGTGCTGATAATTGATCGACCGCTCATGCCACGGTGCGCTCAGGGCACAGCTTGTTACGTTGCCTCCGCAACCTTCACGATCGGACGCGGCCTGCTGGCAAGCTCTCTCTGAGGGGCTGCGCCTTTGTCTGCGCCAATCAGCACCACTGCGGGCTTTGCCGTGGCGCACCCCCCGGACACGTCCCAAGACGGCGAAACATCCGCCGCTGAGCAGGACAAAGCATGGCACCAAAGCAAAGATATGGCATTCGCTTGCCGCGCAAGTTGGGAAGATGGCAATCGCGGCCTTACGCACCTACCGACCGTAATTTCTGTCAGGGTGACGCGAACCTCTCGGACCTCCTACCGCGGAACGTTTCCGCCCGTTGGTGATAGCCAAGTGGGTGGTGCGGGGGCGACGCAGGTCGGACATACGGCCTCCACTTTAAGTGGGTAGAGAAGAGAAAAGCCGGGCCTTCGCGCGCAAACCTCCGGCGCCGATGAGGTGTCCGAAGGTTTTTGTTGGCCAAGTTTTCCACGATTGTACCATCCAAGAGATGAACCAGTTCGCATGCCCCCGCGACTAACGGGTGATAGCCCGTTGTGGTCTTTTGGAATCCATATGAGAACCTCACGGCATCGGGGATTATCTGCTTTGACAGGGGTTGGAACCTGCCTGGGCGTCTATGTCGTCCTTGCAATCGTCTTTCATTGGTTGATCGAGCCTACCGGCGCAAAAACCCGCGGCGTAATTGCAGACAAGCCGGCCCCCGCAATGGTAATGCAGCAACAGCCTGCCACATTTCCGGCCCCTGCCGCTCAGCTAGAACTGCCGTCTCGTTTCGTATCGAAACCCCGGCCGTTGGCGACGGCAGCCGCACCGGACGCCACCGATGTGGTGCCCAAAAAGACACCGACGAAGCGGGTAGCTCGGACTACCAATCGACAGGAACGGCCGGCGTATCGAAACCCGTGGGATTTTGCTTGGGGTGGATTCAACCGCTCTCGTCCATGGTTCTAGCCGGATTGGCAGGTGGCCGCTAACCTCGGGCCAATAGTTGGGCGGTGATCGTTTGCCGCGGTGCATAGAGGTTCATCTTCGGCTCGGTGCCGCCTCGCAAATTTCACCTTTTCAATTTCCGACCGACACAAATCGAACAGCGCCCTCATCACGACTGCAGCCATCGGCGCCTTAGAGCCTGGATCTACCGAAAACTAGATTCTGCAATATCGGTGGTGAAGCCCATCGAGAACCGATCGCGAGATGATGGCACCAAGGCTCTCGATCGCTCGATGAATGGGAGCGTCCTTGTTCAAGGCGCGATACGTCCGCGAGAATTTCGTTGGCCGCGACTATGTGGAGTTTGGCTTCTGAACAATAGCGGGCATCAGGACGACGAGGTGCGCGCCGGGATGATCGAGATCGAACGGCGCGGGCTCGATCGCTGAAATTGACTAGCTAAGAAGCCGCGGCACGATGGTAGGAGCGTAGGGTAATCGGGTTCATTCAGCCGCGAAGCCGTCACACTAAAGTGCGTACCTGAAGCGGTGATGTCATCTGAAATGGAGGCGAATGGGGATTCAAAATGGGTATCTTCAAGCGTGAGACCACCGGTGTGGAGCAGGTAGAAGCCGAGGTGGAAGAGGAGATCCGCGAATTTGTGGGCGGCGACGTCGCCGGCCTGCGGCAGCGCCCCGAGAATGACGGCACGATCGTGGCGGACAATCTCAGCTCGCTGCTTGAGAGCGTATCGGCGAGCTCGATCCAGAAAATCGACAGGCTCATCAGCGACCTTAAGATATTGCGCGAAAGTTTGAACGACGAGGGCAGGCGTATGGAACGCGAGATCGTCGAATTCGCGAGCTTGAACCAGGCGACCATGCAATCGACCAAGGTCATCGGAGAGAGCCTGAGCCATTGGAAGAGAGCGCCCAACGCGCCTAGCATCGACGAAGGAGCCTAGGGGCCGGGCTCGGCATTCGGGAGTCACGATCGGCGCGGGTGTCCATGGCGAATTCGTAAAACCGCGCAGAAATTAGGAATTCGCCACCCACAGGTCCGCCTTGGCCTACTTTTGGGCCTACTGCGCGGCACTCGATAAGGTTCCACACGGGATTGGCTTGGCCGCAAACCGTCGGGGACAACGGGACTGGGGGATGCCTCCGCATGACGACGAAACAAAAGACGCGCGCCGCCGCGTTTATGTTCGCAGTCGCTTTTCTTGCACATGAGGCCGTCAGCGCGCAAACCAGGGGCACGCTTGATCCGCAGCCATTGCCGGCGCTGGCGAAGCCTGACGATCCCGCCACCCCGGCCAAGGAATTATTCGGCCGCCGGCCTAGGCCGGCGCCATTCGAAGCGCGCGTCATCGGCTTTTACTCCAAGGGCTGTCTCGCCGGCGCCAAGGCGCTGCCGATCAACGGCAAGACCTGGCAAGTGATGCGGCTCTCGCGCAATCGCAACTGGGGCCATCCGAACCTGGTGCAATTCCTCGAACGGCTCGCCGACAAGGGACCCAAGGTCGGCTGGCGCGGGCTCCTCGTCGGCGACCTGTCGCAGGCGCGCGGCGGCCCGATGCTCACCGGCCACAACAGCCATCAGATCGGTCTCGACGCCGACATCTGGCTCACGCCGATGCCTGATCGCGAGCTCACCCGGCGCGAGCGCGAGGAGATGTCGGCGACCATGATGGTGGCCGCCGATCGCAAGGACGTCGATCCCACAGTGTGGACGCCGGCGCACACGGAGATCATCAAGGCGGCCGCCAAGGACCCGATCGTCGAGCGCATCTTCGTCAACGCCGCCATCAAGAAGGCGCTGTGCCGCGAGGCCGGCAATGACCGAAGCTGGCTCGATAAGGTGCGGCCCTATTACGGGCACGACTACCATTTCCACGTCCGCATCAAGTGCCCGGCCGACAGCCCTGATTGCCAACCGCAAGATCCTGTGCCGGCAGGTGAAGTCTGCGGCAAGGATCTCGATCATTGGTTCACCGACGAGATCCTGTATCCCAAGCCCTCGCCGATCCCGTCGAAGCCGAAGCCGCCGCTGACCATGGCCGACCTGCCGCCGGCCTGTCGCCAAGTGCTGATGGTGCCCTAGCACGGCCGCCTATTTTGGCTGAGGACTAGGATTCGAACCTAGATTCTCGGAGTCAGAGTCCGACGCGCCGATTTGATTTCGCAAGGCTTTTCCCCCAACTGGAGAGAAAAGCCCCCATGACGGATTAAGGGGTTGGCCAAATTCCCAACTAATTGAAACGGGCGGGCGGCCCACCGCCTGCGCCGATCTCGTCGTACTTCGTCTTCCGACTTGCATACGGTAGCCATGTCCCCGACTCGACAGCCCGATCCCGGCACTCTTCAGCCCGCACGCGGTGCAGACCAAAGTTCCACAAGCTGACTGCTGCAACTCTAGCGGAGTTAAGTTGGGCGCGGTCCACTCCTGTTCGTTCTTGGACCTGGCTGTTGCTGCATGGGCCGCGGTTCAGGGTTGCCGGAACGTATGTCGCTTCTCCAACTTAGTAGTTTGAACGAGCGGCGACCGACCTATCCCGGGTAAACGGGAGGGCTGTAATGAGCTTTGCATCTCGATTGAGCACTGAAACTGCATTCTGCCTCGACGCAGGCGAAGGCTGGCTGCGACCTGCTGACCGTTTGGATTACTTCATCCGGCGATCGCTGATCCCGATCCGGTTTGAGTCGCAAGCAGAGCGCGAGAGGGTACCGCGGAACAACGCAATATTGAGGGAGATTCAAACCGCGATAGGGCGCGGACTCCGCGCTGAATACGACCTCGGGCAGCCCATCCCCGCGCGGCTGGTTCTTCTGCTTCGAGAATTTGAGCGCAATACCGCACGGGCCAGCCCCTTGGCCCCAGTATCCGGCCCTATCGGCGAGCAGTAGTGGAGAAAAGTTCTTCAGTGCCACGAGGCGTGCGATTGAAGTGAGCAAAGTCCCGGAGCGGCCGAGCTCAGATGAGGCGGAGCTCGGGACTTAGCCAGGCCGGCTACGGGGTCGAAGCAGAGGGGCGCTCTGCACCAATCCCTCGGCGACGATTTGCGTCTGTACACACTGCACACCGCGGACTCGCCCGCGGCACAGTCCGCGCGGTAGCTGTTCAGTCACGTGATGCGCCAAAGCATTTTGACCTTATACTTAGCTCCGCACGTAGGGCGCCACGGCCTGGATGACGCCGAACTGGGCGGGACCGGTGGGCGTAGTGGCATTCCGTAGCACCGCGACACGCTTCGGCGCCGTTCATCTTCTGGAACCCTGGCGGACCGGGTTCTCCAGCGGGGTACGCATATTTCCGGCGGGACCATTTCAGCCGTGATCCAGCGACCTGTCGTCCACGAAGCGGACGAGCATCGAGAGCGTAGGAGACTCTTTTTTCTCTTCGCAGTATCTCTTGAATTTCGCGCCGTTGACTAGAACGTTGCGAGCCTCGAACGATCCACCTTTTGCCGATGTATGCCGGCGGCGATCTTTTCTCTTTTTTCTGTCTTGATCAGCAACCCAATGCTCATAGGTCTCTGGCAAATCGGGCAAGATATGCCGAAGCACATTATAGTTCTCACGCGGAATACACGCGTAATAAATGATGGCCATGGTGTTGCTCTCTGCGATAAGCAGCAAGCATCCCTGGATCATGCGCTCACTCGTATCGGACTGCAACGACTAGACGCCCGCGCTCGCACGGTCGATGATTGGCTACGGCGCCTCGCAAGCGAGAGACTTTCGAGCTCGTAACCATGGGCCACATCCGCCGCCATGGCTGCCGCGACCTGCTCGTCTATGAGCTTGGGATGTCCTTGAGCCGTAGAATGAGCTGCCTCAGTTCATCGCGGCAAATCGTATCTTCTGGCCGTTGTCCAGGGCTTCGTGGAAGCGTACCAGCGTGGGGCGGATCGAGACCGCTGCTTCGCGCACCGCCGCGAGACGCTTGCGCATGGCGTCCATCCGTCGAACCGGCGTGAGCGCGGTGTCGGAGGGACACGAGTTGGCCAGAGTATCGGCGGCCTTCAGTGACGCGGTGACGAGCTCGTAAAACGCGACGCGCTGCGTCTCGCTCAGACGCACGTTGCGTTCGACGTCGCGCACGGGCCAGCCGCGCAACACGGTGGTGAAGTGCTCACAAATGCTGGCCCACTGGTTCGTGTCGGTTTTTTTGCGATTGGCGTTGGCATGCGCGCGCCCGCGGTTGCGCCGGTCCGTTTTATCCTGCGGGCCGCCCGCAGTCATGTCACGAAGGAGACGCGCCTTCTGCTCGTCATCGAGCGTTGCATAGAACGTCTGTAGCATCGGCTGTACGATGCTGAAGCCCTCAACCGCAGTGTCAATAGCTTGCTCGATCGCGTCGAATCGCGCCGTCGGCGCGGCGGGAATGTCCTGCGGGCAATTCGAGATGAGGCTTTCCGCGGCCTGCTTGACCGTGCCGCGCAGTTCGTCGAGGGCGCTGCGCTGTTTATCGTCCGGGCTCACGATTTGCATGATGAAATCGAATGGCCAGTTCTGCATCTCGGCACCCTGCTGGCCGCAGCCGCGGATCAGCCGGTCCACGATGGCCCCGAAAGCGCCGCTGCGACGCGGGGCAGATTCCGGCCACTCGGCATCGCGTCCGCGCCGTCGATCCTCCATATTCGATCGGGTAGAATAGTTATCTCCATAGCCGTTGTGATTGTAATACCGCCAGCGCCAGGCGTCGGCATTCGAGGGCAGACACACCGCGGCCCCTATGACGACTAGCGCGGTCAGAGTGGCTTTCGACATTGATCGCGGCTCCGTCTGATTGCCGACGTAAACGCGGCAGGGGGGACGTGGGTTGCGTGCCTGCGGTGGTATCAAGTGACCGCGCGGCGGGCTTGATTGCCCTGTGCGCAGACGCGGCTGGCTCAACAAAGCTGCCTTAGGGGATACGAAGCTCGGACAAATCGAGCTCCGGCGTGTAGAGGCTTCGCAAGAGCCGATAGCGGCCGCCTGTGGAGACATAGACTTGATGCAGACACCCCGCAGCAGTGCAGATCTTGGCGCGGTCGCTGCAGCGAAGATGTTCGAAGTGAAGTCCGATAAGTTTTGAGCTGCCTTTCGCCAAATATCTTGCAAACAAATGCTCCGCCGCGAGCGATCCGCCGCACTGGTGAGCGTGAGGCAGGAGGGCGGCTCGAATCTCCGCCGGCAAGCCCAACGGGCGAGCGCGATCTGATCAAGCGATATGTCGAGAGCGTGATCGTGATGCCGCAGGCTCTGGAGGTTAGTTTTGCGCCGACGGGTGCGGCCTCGGACCAAGCCGACAGGTCCGGCGCCGCTGACGGCAATCTGCGATCGACCATCGCGATCATGCTGCCATGGACGGCCCAGAACTTTGTCACCCTGAAAGGGATCGTACACTCGCCCTCCAGCGAGCCCGAGATGACGCCCGAGAACCGCGATGCTCTGCTAGCCGCAATCGCCAAAGCCCGCCGATGGATCGAAGACCTCAGGCTCGGTCGCGTCGCCTCATTTGCGGAGATCGCAGTACGCGAATCCCCCGGAGAGCGTTACGTCCGGCAGCTTGCGTCTCTGGCCTTTGTCTCTCCCCGAGTGGTCACTGCGATCGTCGAGGGTAGACTGCGCGCCGACCTCACGGTCTCGGGTCTTGCCAGGGCCGTTGCCACATTCCTGGGCCGCGCAGGAACAGCGCGTCGGGTTCGCTCCGTAAAATCTGAGCAAATCCGCCGAGCGAACCGGTCTCTGTCAGTGTCGAACCAGTCTGCGGGCATGCCAAAATGGAAATTGAAAAATTGCGAGCAGAGACCGGCGCCGCAAATGCTCCGAAATCTGGAACGGGATTCCGCGGATCATCAGGTAGAGACTAGGAATGCTGAGCTAACCCGCGGGGATCTCGGGCTTTCTCACACACCAGGAAATCTCGCCGTAGAGACCGTGCTGGGTGGCTGAGGATGCAGTCCGATGCGAACCGGTCTCTTGACAGAATTTCCCTGATAACCGGGAAGATACAGGAAATTTGCGCACTTTAGGTCTGAATCTCGATTACACGCGCTCAATCGCACAGCGGCTTCAGAGACTTGCATCAAAATTCCCTATGCTCAGGAACAGGGAATTTGAAAATCCGGAACAGAGAATTGAAATAGATCAAATGGGAGTTTTGCCTCCCCGTTTAAGTCCGTCGAGCAAAAGCTGAGCTCAGGGGGGCGCCGGGCGCGAGAAGAGAGTCTTGAGTAGGGACAGGGCTTAGCGTTTGCGCGTGGCGCGTGCGGAGCTGTAGTCGAGGCCATGTGGGCGAGCTGCTTGAAGCCGGCAGCATCGTTTATGGACGACATCTTGAACCTGGCGGTCTGGGTGAAGACGAATGCCGGGCAAGGCTCGTTCTACCGCAGTCAGCACGAACTCGTCGGGCCACCACCCGGGGGACGGGGCCGTATTACCCTCTTCCGTCGCGGTGGTCTTAGCTTCGGAACTCCGTAAGCCAAGGAATCGTCGAGTTTTTCCAACATTCGGAGTTTTGAGTAGGGACAGCTGCGCGAAGCCTGGACTCGAGGTCGCAGTCCCTTGACGGCCTGCGCGGGACGCGCCCAACATGACCTCAACTCACTGTAGGGAGGCTTCCATGCTCAGTATGTCAACACGGCAAACAGTCTCCGTCGCCGCGGTGCTCGCCGCATTCGCGGTCGGCGCAGTCATGGCGCAGCAGCCGGGTCCCGCCCGCGGCAATCACGATTGGGCACCCAAGGTGCCGGAGGGCAAGCATCACAACCTTGCCGCAACGCTCGAGACGGTCCAGTGGGGCTGGCTTGATCCGCGCGAGAAGCCCAAGCTCGTCATCGACTCCGGCGACACGGTCTCGGTCGAGACCATGATGCACTCCCATGACAAGGTGCAACCCGGCATCACGATGGAGCAGGTGGTCGAGCTGCGCAAAGCGAATCCGGGCGGCGGGCCGCACTCCATGACCGGCCCGATTTACGTGAACGGCGCCGAGCCGGGCGATGTCCTCGAAATCCGTGTTCTCCGGATCGAGCCGAAGGCTTGGGCAGTGAACTTCAACCTGCCCGGCAAGGACTTTCCGACGATCGGCGCGCTCGCCCCCGAGATGCCGGAAGGGCATATCAAGTTCTTTCCGCTCGACCTGCAGAAGCGCAGCGCCGAGTTCAAGTCCGGCATCGTGCTCGACCTGCAACCGTTCCCCGGCACGTTCGCCGTCGGTATCGACCCCGACGATCCGTCTCCCCGCAAGGGCGGCGTCAAGGACGATCCCATGGCGCCGGTGTCGACGCTGCGTCCGTGGAAGAACGGCTCCAACATGGACATCAACGAACTGCAGGAAGGTACGACGCTGTTCGTCCCGGTCTTCCTCAAGGGCGGGCTCATCTGGACCGGCGACTCGCACTGCCGCCAGGGCAACGGCGAGGTGAATCTCACCGCGCTCGAGTGCGCCTTCAGGGAGATGCGCATCCAGCCCATCGTGCGCAAGGACATGAAGCTCAACTGGCCGTTCGTCGAGACGCGCACGCACTGGATCACCATGGGCTTCAACGAGGACCTCAACGTGGCCATGACCAACGCCGTGCGCGAGGCGGTCGATTGGCTTGCCAACCAGAGGATCGTGCCGATGAATCGCTATGAAGCCTACGGCCTCGTTTCCATGGTGGGCGACTGCCGCGTCACGCAGGTCGTGGACGTCCGCAAGGGCGTGCATTGCATGATTCCGAAGTCCATCTTCACGAGTCTGCAGAAGTCTTGATCCGAACCTTGGTCGTGGCGCTCGCCGCGCTTGCCGCGGCGGCGCCACAGGCGGTTTTCGCGCAAGAGAAATTGCAGGTCGTAACGACCTCCGCCGATCTCAAGTCCTTGGTCGAGGCGGTGGGCGGCGAGGGTGTGGACGTCGAGAGCCTCGCCGCGCCCGAGCAGGACCCGCATTCCGTCGAGGTGAAGCCGGCGCAGCTCGCGCGGCTGCGGCGTGCGGCACTCATCGTCAGGATCGGGCTCGATCACGAGCCCTGGCTGGCTCGCCTTCCCGCGCCCGGCGTACCGGTTCTCGATGTTTCGAAATCGGTGAGGCTGCTGCAGGCCGAAACGCCGCGCCTGCGCGTCGAGCGCAGGGCGCACGTGCACGCCTACGGCAATACGCATTATTGGCTCGACCCCTACAACGCCCGGCCGATGACAGCGTCCATCGTTGCCGCGCTTGCGGCGCTGCGCCCCGCCGAGAGGGCGCTTTTCGAGGCGAACCGCGATGCGTTTCTGTCCCGCCTGGGCGAGAAGATCGCGGAATGGGAAACGGCGCTGAAACCCTATCGCGGCACGAAGGTGGTCGTCGTCCACGACAGCTGGGCGTATTTCGCCGAGCGGTTCGGGCTCCAGATCGTGGCTGCGGCGGAGCCCCATCCTGGCGTCCCGCCTTCGCCCGCGGAGCTCGCGGCGCTCTTCAAGCGCATGCGGGAGGCAGGCGTGCCGATCCTCATTGCCGATCCGCACGCGAATCCGGCGCTGGTACGGCAGATCGAGGAGAAGGGCGGAGCGAAATCGGTTACGCTGCTTCCCTCGGGCCCCGACTACATCGGCTTGTTCGAGGAAAACGTGAAACGGTTGTCGGCAGCCCTGAAGCCCGGGTGAAGGCGGATGTTGGAGCTGCTGCTTTGGCCGTTCGTCGCGGGCCTCGTCCTCACCGCCATCCACGCCTACTTCGGCCTGCACGTCCTCGCGCGGGGCGTGGTCTTCGTCGATCTGTCCCTTGCGCAGGTTGCGGCCCTCGGCCTGACCGTCGCGATCCTCGCCGGCCATTCCGTGCAAAGCGAGGCCGGTTACTGGTACGCGTTCGCCTTTGCGATCGGCGGGGCGATGCTCTTCGCGCTGGTGCGGCCATACGAGAAGGCGCTGCAGCAAGAGGCCGTCATCGGCATCGTTTACGCGGTGTCCGCGTCGCTCGGCGTGCTGGCGCTCGATCGCGCGCCGCAGGGGGCGGAGCACATCAAGCAGCTTCTCATCGGCTCGATCCTCACCGTGACGCCGGGGGAGGTGGGTGAGCTCGCGCTGCTCTACGCCGCGATCGGCGCCGTGCATCTCGTCTTCCGCCGCCCCCTCGTCGAAGTCTCCTTCGATCCACCGCTTGCCGCTGCGCGGCACCGGAGAGTCTTTCTGTGGGACGTCGTCTTCTACGGGTCTTTCGCGCTCGTCGTGACGTCGTCGGTGCGCATCGCCGGCGTTCTGCTCGTCTTCAGTTATCTCATCGTTCCCGCCGCCCTCGCCGGGCTGTTTGCGCGGGGGCTGCGTCAGCGCCTTCTTCTCGCCTGGGCGCTTGGGGGCGCGGTCACCGCCGCCGGACTTTACGCCTCATGGACCTGGGATTTGCCGACCGGGCCTGCGATCGTCACAGCGTTCGGAGCGGCCACCGCGCTGGTTGCTCTCGGCTTTGCAGCCAGGAAACTGACAACGAGAACGGCGGGCATTTTCGTTTGCGCGGTGGCGGCGCTCGCCGGATTGCTGCTTGCTGCCGTCCCGCAGATGGGCCAACCGTGGCTGGATGCCCTGGAGGACATCGCGCCGCCCGTTCAGACGACATTCCTCGACTCGGGCGAGCGCCTCACGAGAAAAGAGGCCCTCGAATCCATCGAGCGCAGAAGCGCCGAGCTCGCGCGCCTGCGGGCGCTGGAGCAGGATGTGCGCTGGGGCAAGATAGAAATGGAGCCGGAGAACACAGAGCGGCTTCGGCAGTATCTCGCGGGAATAAGCGAGATCTCCGCAGGAGACCAGTTGGTGCTCCACCATCTTCGCGGCAAGGCGCGCGAGCGCCAGCGTTTTGCACTTGGCCTGCCTCTGCTGCTTCTCGGCGCCGCGGGGCTTTATGCTCTTGTGCGACGAAGGTGATCTATGTCCTGAACTTCGGCTGTCCCTACTCAAAACTCTGAATGCGGCAGAAATTCCAGGATTTGTTTGGCTTTCGGAGTTTTGAGTAGGGACAATGATCAATGGTGTGCCGTAATCACCTGCCTGTCCATCTAAGAAGGTCAAGTTGCCGACTGGGCCACAAAAAACTCCGAGGCTTTCGGCGATGCGCGATGCACGAGTGCGCAGCCATTCTCGCTTCCATTGACACGGCTTTGGGCGGTCGCCGCGACAGCAGATTTTCCGTATGATGCGGCGAAAGTTTAGCTGGAATCTCGGACGACAAGGGCGGATAGCCGTGCCGTTACCCGGCTCCGCTAACGTGACGCTCAGTTATTTCCCAGTTGAGTATGTTCTTATCCAGTACGCGACTTGGAGGACGCAATGGCAAACTTCACATCCTACACTGTGGCATTGCGGGGGACTGGCAGTGGGATACAGCCAGGAATCCGGGCGACAGCAAGTCTTTTCAACGGGACGACGGTCGTCGGATTAGTTCACTGCTGGGACGTCGGAACAACGATACCGAACGATTCCTCGGCGACCCCACTGACGATGAATGTCCCCGTTACCATGCTTCCGGTCGTCCTCGACGTTCTGAGGCACGAGGGTCCGTTACAGGTTGCGTTCAACACTGCACTCGGCAAGGTGCTCCTGTACACAGCGACTACCGAGCCGGTTGGAGAAGATGAGACTTAAACGCTGGGTGTGATTCCTCAAAACTTGATCCACGTATTCGGATCGCGGAGAAACTCGCTAGCATAGGGAGTAGGTTCCGAATACGCGAGATACCCTCGGAGGAGAAGGGAAGGTCGAAAACCAAACGATTGGCCTGATTTCCAGGAGCCCCTGCCAACCCCTATCGGTCGGCAGCCAATAAGAGGAGCCAGTTTTCGATGACAGCAACGCAAACAGCTGGTTCGCCGGCGCTCTATTCGGGTCCCTTCAACACTCTGCACTCGTTGGGAATCGATCGCGGTAACTACATCGCCGTTCATTCGAACAATCCTGCGGCGGCGGCGCAATACGCTGTAGAAAATATGGGGTTCTACCTCGTTCACGCGGACAGCGAGGGACGGCACTACCTCGCGGCCCATGGGTTGGACGCGTACTCACTGGTCTACACCCCGGGGGAGCAGGGTAGACTCGATCATATTTCCTATGTGGTACGCAGCGCGGACGACTTGCTCGGGGCCGAAAAGCGACTCACTGATCTCAGCGTGAAGTGCGAGCGAATCGAGCGCTCACAATTGTGGCGACACGGTCCGGCGCTGCGGTTCGCCAGCCCCGGAGGGCAGATCATCGAACTGGCGCCGGGGGTACTAGTCGATGTACCGATGGCGGCGCTGGTGGCCGAGCCGCAGACGACGCCTGCGCCCGTCTCGTTCGACCACGCAATCGTCCGCGCGGTGGATGTCGGTGCCACATTCGAATTCGCTTCCGGGGTGATGGGATTGAAGGAGTCGGCGCGCATTGTTGCGCCCGATGGCATCCCGGTACTGGGATTTTTTAGATGTCACACGCTGTTTCATTGCTTTGGCACGGCGCGCTCACAGTATGACGGGCTGCATCACATGCAGTTCACGCTGAAGAACCCTGTCGCGGTGCACCGCGCATTCGAGCAAATGAAAGAGCGTGGCAAGGTCGACTTGATCTGGGGCCCCCTGCGGCACGGCGCTGGACACAATATCGTGTTCTATTTCCGCGATTACACCGGAAGCATTATTGAGTATTCGGCAGAGGAAGAGATCATCCTCAATGATGCCACCTATGTGCCGCGCGTGTGGCCGGCCACCGATCTGCGTGCCGCCGATGAATGGAATCTTTCGCACGCCCCAGTTGCCATGAGGTGAGGGTGAGCATGATGAAAGCGCGCCGTCGGGACTTTCTTTCTCTCGCCGCAGCTGCTGTTACGCTGCCGCGTCTATCGCGCGCCGCATGGGCACTTGATTATCCGACGCGGCCAGTACGCTTGATCGTGGCCACCGGGGCCGGCGGTTCGCCCGACATCGTGGCGCGCTTAATCGGACAATGGTTGTCAGAGAAACTTGGACAAGCGTTTGTGGTGGACAACCGGCCAGGTGCCAGCACCAATATTGGCACCGAACTGGCGCTGAAGGCGCCGCCAGACGGCGGCACGCTGCTGTTCGCAATGTCTTCGAGCGCAATCAACCCGGCGCTCTATCGACACCTCAACTTCAATTTTGTACGCGACGCAGAGCCGGTGGCGAGTATCGCCCGGATTCCCCTTGTGATGGAGATCAATCCGGCGGTCCCGGCAATGACCGTTCCGGAATTCATCGCCTACGCCAAGGCCAACCCTGGCAAGATAAATCTGGCATCGGGCGGCCCCGGCACGCCGCTCTACGTCGCCGGTGCGCTGTTCAGCATTATGGCCGACATCAAGATGACCAACGTTTGGTATCGGGGAGGCGAAGGCGCCGCGATGCCCGATCTGTTGAGCGGGCAGGTGCAAGCCATGTTCGGGGTCGTCCCATCCTCACTCGTCTATGTGCGAGCCGGCAGCCTGCGCGCGCTGGCGGTGACGACGGCGAAGCGTCAGCCGGTCTTGCCCGACGTTCCCGCCATGGCTGAGTTTCTGCCAGGCTACGAAGCGAGCGGTTGGTACGGCATCGTCGCACCCAGAGGTACGCCGCCGGCGATCGTCGATAGGCTGAACAAGCAGATCACTGCCGCGCTTGACGATGCAGGCGTGAAAGCACGTTTAGCCGATCTGGGCTGCGACATGTTTGCGGGCTCGCCGGCAGATTTCGCCAAGTTCATCGAAAATGAGACCCAAAAATGGGCCGAGGTCGTCAAGTTCACTGGCGTTACAGCGGATTGATCATACTCATGTCTACAAAAAAGGGACCTTTGCTCTGAAGAGGCAGGCGGTGCGGCACTGAGTGAGGTACTTTGGAACATCGCGAGCAGGGGAGGCGAGGAGTAACATCTCGGGCAGTAACATCCAGGGAGGAGACCATGTCCACCAACTTCACTGTGAACAGCAAGGCGGCGTCAACCGATGCGCCACCGGCAACGCCGTTGTTGTGGGTAATCCGTGAGGGTCTCAAGCTCACCGGAACCAAGTTCGGCTGCGGCACCGGCCTGTGCGGAGCGTGCATGGTGCATATCGACGGCAAGCGCGCGTATGCGTGCCAGACACAGGTTTCCGATATCGGAGGCAAGTCCATCACTACGATTGAGGGGCTGTCGGCGGATTCCTCCCATCCGGTGCAGAAGGCTTGGCTGGCCGAGCGAGTGCCGCAATGCGGCTATTGCCAGTCCGGCCAGATCATGAGTGCGGCGGACCTGCTCAAGCAAAATCCCAAGCCCACCCGCGAGCAAATTATCGAGCACATGAGCACGAATATCTGCCGCTGCGGGACCTATCAGCGCATCGTGCGCGCGGTCGAGCGCGCTGTGCGGGAGGCCTAAGCCATGACGAAGCACATCAGGAGCCTGAACACTCAGCTGTCACGCCGACAAGTCATGACCAGTGCGGCCGGTCTCACGTTCGCGATAGCGCTCGGCGCCGACAGCCGAGCGAGAGCCGCCGCGCCCGCGAGCGCACGCAGCGGCAAAGCGCTAAGCCCGTGGGTAAGCATCGCCGAGGACGGCACGATCACCCTCATGTCGCCGGCGACCGAAATGGGGCAGGGGTCAATGACGTCCTTGCCGCTGATCATCGCCGAGGAGCTCGATGCCGATTGGCAGAAGGTGCGCATCACACCGGCCCCACCGAACGCGGCGATCTATGGCAATCCCGCCTTCGGCGGCCTCATGATGTACACTGCCGGCAGCAATGCAGTGACCGCCTATTTCCGTCCGCTGCGCACATTCGGCGCGCAGGTCCGCCGCGTGTTCCTCAACAATGCGGCCAGGCACTGGGGTGTCCCAGTTGACGAGCTGACGACTGAGCCGAGCGTCGTGGTGCACGCGAAATCGGGCCGCCGCCTCAGCTACGGCGAAATCGCCGCCTTTGCCGAGATTCCCGCCGAGCCGCCGGCCATCAAGCCCGAGGATTTGAAGAAGCCGGCCCAGTTCAGGCTCATAAGCAAGGATGTGATGCGCACCGAGCTGCCGAGCAAGGTCAACGGCAGCGCAACCTACAGCATCGACGTCCAGGTGCCGGGGATGCTGTATGGCGCGGTGCTCCGCGCCCCGGTAGAAGGGTCGGCCCCGCACAGGATCGACGATGCCAAGGCGAAGGCGGTGGCGGGTGTCACCAGCATCGTACGGCTGCCGCACGGCGTCGGGGTGATCGCCGAGACGCCGTGGGCGGCGTTTATGGCGCGTGAGGAACTCACGCGCTCGGTCACCTGGACCCGCACCGGCACGGCGTGGGGCTTCGACAGCGATCGGGGGCTTGAGGACTTCGCCGTAGAAGCGAAGAACCTGCAGGGGCGTGCGGCCGAATGGAGCCGCCAGGGCGACGCGCGCGGCGAGTTCAGCAAGGCTGCGAGCATCGTCGAGGCGGAATACCGCTGCGACTACGCCTATCATGCCCAAATGGAACCGCTAAATGCAGTCGCCGCTGTCTCGCCCGCCGGTGATGCTGTCGAGATCTGGGCCGGCACCCAGAGCCAGACTACGGCGACCGAGACGCCGGCCAAGTTCCTCGACATCCCGCGCGAAAAGGTGAAGCTGCACGATTTGCTGATGGGCGGCGGCTTCGGCCGGCGGGGCAATCGCGACCTCGATTTCATCATGGATGCGGTCATGCTGTCGAAGGAGGTAGGACGCCCCGTCAAGGTCATATGGACACGCGAAGACGATGTGCATAATGGCCGCTTCCGGCCGATCTCGGCGCACTACCTGCGTGCTGGCCTCGATGCCTCTGGCAAGATGACCGCCTGGCATCATCGGGTCGCCGTGGACCGGATCGGGCCCTACTACGAGCCGGTGCTCTACCAGAGGAACGGCGGTCGGGACAACGTCGCGATGTTGGGCGGCGAGCCCCGTGGCTATGACGTCCCGCATCAGTTGGTCGAGCATGTCTACCGCGACACCGGCGTGCGGACCAATCCGTTGCGTGGAATCAGCTTCCTGGCCAACAAGTTCGCGACTGAGACATTCATTGACGAGATCGCCGGCAAGCGCGGCATCGATCCGCTCGCGTTCCGGCTCGCGCTGCTCAAGAACACGCCGCGCGCGTACAAAGCAGTCGAGCGCGTGGCGCAGATGGCGGAGTGGGGGCGCAAGCGTGACGGCCGTGCGCTCGGGCTTGCCTATATCGACTATTCGGGCAGCCAGGTCGCCGGCGTTGCCGAAGTGTCACTCGATCGCACCAGTGGGCAAGTCAAGCTCCACAATTTCTGGTGCACGATCGACTGCGGCATTGCGGTGCAACCGGACAATGTCGTGGCACAGACCGAGAGCAGCATCGTCTATGGCATCGGCGTCGCGCTGAGCGAGCGCATCTCGATCAAGAACGGCTTGGTGGAGCAGTCCAATTTCTACGACTACCGCGTCCCGCGCATGAACGAGGTGCCGCCGATGCACATCGAGGTGATCCAGACTGACAACCATCCCACCGGCGCCGGCCAGATGGCGACGCCGCTGGTTGCGCCAGCAATATCGAACGCGGTGATGCAGCTCGCCGGCGTTCGCCTGCGTCACACGCCGTTCACTCCAGAGCGAGTCAAGAAGGCATTGGCCTAGGGCAACGATAACTAGTGGCACGCTCGCGGAGTTCACGCCGGTGGCGATGCTCGCCACCTATCCGTTCATGGTGGTCGCGAACAACGACCTGCCCGCGAAGTCGATCAAGGATGTCCCCAGATCACCCATCGAGGTGGCTATTCTGCCCGTCGGGCCGTAGAATCAAATGCGGTTCTTTCCATCGGGGATCGTTGTGCCATGCGGGCACTTGCTGTCATCTTGGTTCTTATGGGAGCGGAGCCGTCCTTAGCTGCCGACGTTATTGTTCATGACGGCGACAGTCTGACCCTTGGGAATGCCAGGTACCGGCTTCATGGCATTGACGCCCCAGAGCTAGATCAGGTGTGTCTCGACGAGAACGGCGCTGTGTGGGCTTGTGGGATTCAGGTCCGGGATCGGCTGAAAGAGTTCATCGGGGGGCGTCAGGTCCATTGCGACGACCGGGGACCCGATCCTAGTCTTCCTCAAAGAAGACGCGTAGGCGAATGCCGCGTTCTGGGAGAGCAAATGACTTTGCATCAATGGCTCGTGCGACAGGGGTGGGCTCTGAATTTCGAGCCATACGCGAAGGGCTTGTATAAAGATGACCAAGAGCTAGCTCGAGTTAGCTTGAGTGGCCTTTGGAGAGGCTGCTTTTCAACACCGCAAGACTTCCGACTCGGGAATAAGAGCACGGCCAATCTGTTTGGTGCGAGCTGCGCGGCGCTAGACGACAAGAGGAGGCGCGCCCTCTTATTTCCCGATCAACCCACAATGCCGCCGGGTTGCACGATCAAGGGCAAATTTGCGCTCAGAGCCCAACTCACGCGCCACCGCGGAATTTACCACTTAGAGGGCTGCCGCAGCTATCAACGCACAAAGTCGCCAGACCGCTGGTTCTGCTCTGAAGCAGACGCTCAGGCTGCCGGCTTTCGCAAGGCGTATGTGTGCACGGGCATCGGTAAGACGACGAATTAAGCTGAGCAGCAGCAGAGGTTGGTGGCGCGGCCGGAGAAATGAGCGAAGGCCAGAACCGAATTATGATCTATGGTCCGAAGTCCGATGGGCTATCCCAGGGCGTATCCCAACTTCAAACTTGATGCATATGATGACGTGCTAGTTCGGACATGCGCTGTGCGAGGAAACGCGGCGTGACGATGAAATGGTGGCACCACATTTATCGATCGCTCAGCGACGAAGAGCGTCGGCGCGAAGCAAAATTTCTCCAGGATGAGCAACTTCGCGATGCGAAAGTGCTTACGGCTATCACTTGTGTTGTGGTCGTCATTATCTTGATCGACATCGTGGTTAGCTTGTCTTGGTGGGCGCTCAAATGGCTCTATTCCGTGCCGTAACGGACGGGCTCGCGACCGCGACGACCAAGCGTATGGTCGCGGGCAAGAAGCCGATGCGGGTCACGCGCGTGCGGATCACGGATACGCGGCGGCGGGTGCTGGCCCCAGGCGACGAAGGCTAGACTTTCGCGCCTCTCACCGCGACGGGCGCTAACTCACAGGCTATTCATTGAACGCGAACCAATCTCGTTTCGATGTGGCCGCAACGGGGACATTCGAACGTGTAGAGGTCGTGATAAGGCTTGTCCGACCCTTCAATTCCGACCAAGCGATACGCCAGCTTGCATCGCAGGCATCGCGGCAAGGGGTGGGGTTCCGCTTCCGTTTGATCTGCCATCTGGCACGCGCTTGTATTTTGCGCTCCGGGGCCAATCGCACGACAGGATTTCATCCACGCGGCGCATGATTTGACGCAACTGTTTTCGGACCTCGCGTCGCTCGTCAACGCCGCTAGCCGCGCGCACTCGCGCACGTGAACGATGTACCATCCCGGGTTTTAACGGACACCATCCTTTTGAACATATGTAGAATGAACGGAGCACGAATTTGATTCACTAAGTCCGATTTCCGACTATCGCGGCTGCAAAGAGGCGGACTCAAATAATGATGGTGATTCATGGTCCGCAGCCCGGACTTCCCGATCCAAGCCTTACCGGATGTGACCCGGAGCGGACCTCGGGCGCAACGCACCTCGATTCGCGTCACCCTCACTCATCCGCATCGCACACCCGGCCAGAGCGCCCTCGGTAGTTTCCCCGATCTGAAATGGGGTTTTTCCTGATGCCGCCTTGTCGTTTCCGGGCGTTAAATGCGCCAACGAGGGGGCCGCGTAGCCGTTTGCGGCGTGGGGGTAACAACGGAGGTCGCCCTATGCGCAGATTGATCCTAACGACAGGCCTGCTTGCCACCGCATTGATGGCAATGCCGCAATCGGCGTCAGCGCAGACCAACCAGCCTCCTGGCGGCGGCGGCGGTCAACAGCAGCCCAATCTGTCTGATCCGCGTGCTGGCGGCAATCCGGGCGTGCGGCCGGGCACGCCGCCCAGCGACCAGTCCGTCGGCGGTGGCGGCGGCCAGCAGGAACCCAATCCGTCC
>Ga0126377_10000499_pt1 | contig 23832 bp, 31 predicted proteins | sample PanSoiMetPlot_22_FD_92647 | JGI IMG/M metagenome (GOLD analysis project Ga0126377, IMG submission 92647) | Tropical forest soil microbial communities from Panama - MetaG Plot_22 | ecosystem: Environmental > Terrestrial > Soil > Tropical forest > Bulk soil | place: Panama | collected 2016-02-17 | reverse complement strand
GCGTGTTTCGCGCGGCTCGAGACGACGCCCGTCGCCCCGCCGCGGCGCGCCTCGTAGAATTCCAGCTGTACGCCTTTGCGGAGATTCCCGCCGGCGTAGCGTCGACGAGGCGGCCCGATCGGGTACGTCGTTTGGAGCTCGTCCCGCATCCCGACGGAGGCCTCGCGGACGATCGCCGTCGCCGCGGCCTGGCACTCCTCCGGCATCCGGAGTAAGGCCGCCGAGAGCTCCGCGAGGCCGTCGAATTCGAGCGTCACCGGCGCCATTAGGATCGAATCACTTCCGTACAGAGGAGCTCTTGTTGGGGCGGGACGTCCGGCGTCAGCCGGAGCGCCCGCACGTCAAAGATCCGGCCTTCGTAGTCGCCGTGCACGACCGTGGCGCGCGCCGCGATCGTCATCATCGGATGCGGCTTTCCCGTGAGCACGTAGCTCGCGGCGCCTTCGACCGTCGCGCCGACCGTCCGCTCGAGCGCCTGGCCGGCCGTCTCGATTGCATAGCGCCAGTCCGGCGGATCGAGCGGGATCCAGGCCTCCGCGAATCCGCCGGCGGCGTCCGGGACCGGCGGCGCCGCTTTCTCGAGCCGGACGAGCGCCAGGATCGATCCGAGTCTCATCGCACGACCGGATCCCGCCGGCGCATGAGGAGATTCCCGAGCGCGGCCTCGAGCGCGTCGGCCGGCCGGCCTTTGTCGCCGAGATCGTCGCCGCGATTCCGCCAGTAGAAGCCCACGACGAGCAGCGTCGCGTGCTTGATCGGTTCGGGTACCGTGTCCGGCGTCCAGGCCGGATCCGCGCGATCGCTCAGATAGTCGAGGACGTCGCCGCTCGCGACGACGATCGCGCGCTCGAGCGCGTCCCGATCGGCTTGCGGGAGCGACGCCGAGAGGACTTCGGCGACTTGCCAGGCGGCCTCGTCGATCGTGACGAGCGGAGGCGCCGGGACGGGAATCGGATCGCCGGCGCTCACGAGACGGCCCTCAGATCTCGCCCGTCGCGGCCGCGTTTGATCGCGAGCGTCCAGGCCTTCGCGCCGGCCGTCGTCTCCGGCCGCGTCGTCGTCGGCTCGCGCGCCAGCCAGGCCGATCCGCCAAACGTGACGACGTCGCCGGCGTCATACGTCCGGCCGGCCTCGTAGACGCCGCGGTAAATCGGCCAATCAAACGCGAGGACCGCGAGCTCGCGGACCTGGCCGGCCTTCGTCGCCAGGATCGCGATCGTGCGATCGCCGCGGCGCTCGGCCGTGAGATCGTCGAATCCGAGGCCGTCGACGCCGTCCCGGCCGGCGGCGCCGTCGTGGCCGTCGGCGCCCGGCGGCCCTGGCACCGGCGCCCGCGTCTCGAGGACGGCCGTCCGCTCCCGGAGGCCGGCGAGCTGCTCGGCGACGGCCGCCGGCGTCTCGAGCTGGCGCGCCTCGAGCGCCGCGACGCGCGCGACGATCGGCGCCAGGGTTGATTGGATCGCGAGGACGACGGCGTCGGCCAAAGCGTCAGCTTGCATAACTGATCGTCTCGAGTTTCGTCCGGAGCGCCGTCACGAACGCCGCGAGCGTCGGATCGGGCGCCGGCAGCGTCGGCGCCGGGACGGGAGCAAACGGATCGCCGGCGTCGCGCGCCGCGAGCGCCTCGAGCGAGTAGTACTGCTGTTGCAGATACGGCGAATCGCCGCCGTCGACTTTGCCCAGGCCGAAGAACTTGTAGCGCGCCTCATTCGGCGAGAGCGCGCCGGCGCCGATCGAATCCGCGGCCGCCTTCGTCCGCGTCTCCGTATCCATCCAAATGAGGCCGTCAATGTCGAGCTCCGTCCCGAGATTGGCCGCGAGCTCGAGCCCGTCGTCCAGCGAATCCTCGAAATTTTTCAGGAGCGTTTGGAGACACTGCGAGTAGTACTGGCGGAACAAATATTCCTGTTTGCCGTACGGCGGTTGTTGCGACGTGTCGATCAGCGACACCGGGACGTGATAACACTTGCAGATCTCAACCGTCGTCCACTTCAATTGCTCGATCAGCTGTGAGTCGACGGCGGAGACGCTTAATTGTTCGTACTTGAGGCCGTCCGTCAGGACGGCGACATTGCCGTAATTCGGTCCGGAGAATCCCTCTTTCCACGACGCTTTCATCCGATCCGCTTGGTCCTTGTCGATCTTCCCTGGCGCCAGGAGGACGCCGGACGGCCGGGAGTTGTTGCCGAAAAATTGCGTACTGTTGTCTTGGATCTTCAGGCCTTGGAGCGCCGGCGCCGCGGCCGCGTAGATCGGCGAGATTCCGATCAATGGCTGGCCGGCCAATGGGTACATGAGATCGTGAATGATTTCCGACGACGGGATCACGACGCGGCCGGCCTCGAGGAGATCCGCGAGCGTCGTCGCCGCGGGATCGTTCGTGTCGAGTGTGACCTCGTAGTACACGGCGCCATCCGGCGCGAGGAGCGGCGTCACCTTGAGTGGATCGAGGATGTAGAGCGCGGAGACGACGCCGCGCGCGTCGCGTTGCTTGAGCACGTACGTATTCCCCGCGATGAGTTTCGAGAGGATCCATTGTTCGATAAATTTCGCCGTGATCTGGTAGCGATTCGGCCGGCGGAGGACTGGCGAGTACGCCGGGTTTTTCGTCGGCCGCCAGACGTCGTCGCCGTCGGCATCTTCGACGAGCCGGAGCTCGAGCTTTCCGATATCCGTCGCGATGAGTGTCACGCACGCGAAGGCCGTCGGATTGGCGAGCGGGGAATCCGGGACGAGCTCGGCGTTCTGTTGCCAGGCGCCCGTAAACGGTTCCCGGATGACCGTCAACCATCCGCGGCCGCCCCGGAGTGGACTCTCGAGACGCCGGATCGCCGTGACGGCCTTTGTCACGAGCGCGAGCGCGCGATCGACAAACTGCATAACTGAATAATCGGCGCCGCGCGCGCGCCCAGCTTAGGACGCGCCTCCGTGTGTCCCGAGCATCGCGCGCGCGGCCGCCGGCCTCGAGGCCTACGCCGACGGAGATCCCGTCAAGGGATACGCGGCGCCCGAGACGTACGCGACGGCCTCGTTACGCGCGCGTTGCCAGTTGATGTACCGCTCTACGCGGAGCCCCACCATGTTCTGTTGCCAGAGCGAGACGAGCCCGCCCGTCCCGTCCGGCGCGTCGGACATTTCGACGGAGGCCTCGCGCGAGACGTCGAGGAGGATCCCCTCCTCCGCGAACATGACGAGCTCCGGCGCGAGCGCGATGATATTCGAGCCGGCCGTTTGACTCGTGACGACGGAGAGCCCGCCAGGGAGCGTCCCGCCGTTGACCGTCATCCCCGGAAAGAGCGGCACGCCCGTTGACGTTTTCATGAGCGCGAGCGCGATCGCGTTGGTGTCGCTCATGATTACCGTGACGGACGAGAGCGGGATATTCGCCGTCGCGAAGGCGCCGAGCAAGGCCGCGAGATCGGCGTCCGGACTCGTCGACGGGATCGGCGTCAGGCCATTGGTAATCGACGCCGGATGGACGCCGGCGACGGCCGCGACGGCCGGATCGATAAATTGGCCGTCGAGAAACGCGACCATCGTGTCGATCATGATTCCCTGAACCGTGGAGATCGCGTCCGGATTGGAACGTCGGACGAGCTCGTCCGTCAGGACGACGATCGCGGCCGCTTTCGCTTCGCCGATCTGGACCTTGTCGAAGGCCTGTTTCGTCACTTTCTTCTTGGCGCCTTCGCCGACCCATCCGACCGATCCGCCGTCGGTCACGCGCGGAAGGTAGGTATTGAACGGGACGCGCCTCAGGCCAGAGATCCGGCCGATGATGGTTTTCGGCCGCAACAGATTGAGAAACGAGTTTCCGACTGGCGCGACGGACGGGACGAGCGCGCCAGCCCATGCGGGATCCGTCGTCGTCCCTGGCGCGACGGCGGCCTTGAGAAAGAGCTCCACGTTCGGACACTCTTTGGCGAACTCTTTCGCGAACTCGATCGCGAGCATCTTATCGCCGCGCGCGCGGCCTAGACACATAGCGACCATCGCGAGCTCGGCGCCTGGCGGGACTTTCGGCGCGAGCGTCGTCACGATTCCCGGCGCCTTGGGAATCACCGGGACGGCCGCGCTCTTGTTGATCGTCTCGAGTTTTGTCAGCCGATCGAGCTGCTCGTCAATCCGGACGATCTCGGCGCCGAGCTCGTCGTACTTCGTCGCGTCGTCGCCCGCGAGCGTCTCGCCGGCATCCGTCGCCTTCGTCATGAGCGCGACCATGGCCGCGGCCGTCGTCGCGCGTTTCTCCGTCCACTCGCCGATCGATTCCTGAATCGTTTTCATACTGGACCCCAAACAGATCGAGCTCGAGACGCCGAGCGGATCACGGCCGGACGCGGCCTTAATCGTGAGGATGGTTGCGTCGACATTGCTCGGAATCGCGACGAGCGAGAGCTCGCAGATCTCGAGCGCCTTTATGCGGAGGAGGCCGGAGGAGAGCCGCTCGAGCGCCTTCCCGAGCGTCCGGAATCCGATCGAAACGCCGCGAATGACGCCGGCGCCGATCGAGTGTGTCGCCTCGTCCGTCCGTGTCTTGAGAGCTCCCGGCTCGGCGACGTCGACGATCTCCGCGTCGAACGTAATCGCGTCCGGCGTTTTCGTCAGCCAGGCCAGGCCGATCGGTTGCTTTTGATCGTGATACCAGAGGAGCGGGACAGGATTCGTAAACGTGACGCCGGCGAGATCGATCGAATGGCCGTCTCGATCCGGCGTCGGCGTCGTCGCGATTCCGGAGAACCGACGGCCGGCGATCCCTTTCGTCTCGAGCCGAGCGTACGCGCGATCCATGGCGGATCGCGATTGTCAAGGTCTACTTAGGCGCCTGTCGAGTTTTGAAATCTTTTCGGATGATTCGGCGAATGACTTCCGGGAGCGAAATCGAGCGCCGGAGCGCGGCGCGCGCGAGCTCGTCGTACTGCGCCGACGGGAGCCGGACTGTTACGAGCGTTTCGAGCCGTGGACGTTTCGCCATGGCCTTAGCTTCCGAGGATTAACACGTCGTACGACGGCGTCGGCGGTTGGCGGACGAGTCGATCGATCAGCATGTCGAGCGCGACTTGTCCGTCGATCTTCTCGGCCGCGCGCTCTTTCGCCGGCCGGATCTCGCCGCGCGTCCCGTGTCGCACGACATAGTTTCCGGCCATCCATGTGAGGATCGGATTATCGCCATGACAGAGGAGGCCGGCGACGACGAGCTCGAGTTTTTTTCGGATCGCCTCGTTGAGTTGGAAGCCCTGGCCGGTGTGAATCATCGTGATTCCCTGGCCGGCCAAATGTTGCGCCATTTGCTCCGCGAAACGGTTATCGTACGCGACCTCGCGGACGCCGTCGGCCTGGCAGTCCGCCGCGATCGTTGTCTCGATCACGTCATAATCCGTCGTCGGCCCGTCCGTCACGACGAGGACGCCGGCGCGCCGCCAGTCGTCGTACGGCCGTTTCGGATACTTCAGGAGCGCGGACTCCGGAATCCAAAAGCGGCATTTCACGACGAGCCGGCCATCGTCGAGGATCCATCCGCGGACCCAGGCCGAGAAATCATCGGACATCCCGAGATCGAGCCCGCCGAAACATGGCGCGCCGACGAGCGCGGCGTCCGCCGGCGGCGCCTGGCAGGCGAGCCATTGCGCGAGCGCGATCGCGCGCGTGACGGCCGTCGTCCAGACACAGAAATTGAACCGGAGGAGATCCGACACGGCGTCCGGCCGCCCCTTCGCTTGTTGCACGAGATCGCGGAGGTACGACCACGGGAGCGAGACGCCAAGATTCGGATTCGCTTTCAGCCAATGCGGCCCCTCCGTCCGCCAGTCGTCACAGTCCGCGCAATCGTCGGCGGGAAACTCTTTCCCCGCGGCCAGGCACGCGGGACACGGATCGAGCCCGCAGACGTACGCGAACCAACTATCGTCGACGACGCCGCCCTCGAGGACTTGGCGCGAATAGTCGTGATCGTGCCAGCAAATCGACGTCCGATCGAATCCGCTATTCGTCGTCCGCATGACGAGCGCGTTTCGGCGGCCCTTGGTTCCGCGGCGCATCTTCGAGACGACGACCGGCGTCGCGTGCTCGTGCTCCTCGTCAATCAAGGCGCCATGCACGCGCTTACCGTCCAGGCCGCGCTTTTCGCTCGAGATCGCGCGGAGAAACGAGCTCGTCTCGATCACGGCGAGATTGTTCGCCGTTTGTTGCACGAGCGATCGGAGCGCCGGCGACGCGCGGACCATTTTCTCGGCGTCGGCAAACGCGATCCGCGCCTGTTCGCGCGAGACGGCCGCGAAATAGACCTGTGCAGCGGACTCGCCGTCGGCGACGAGGAGGTAGAGCATCAGCCCGGCGCCGTTCGGCGTTTTCCCGCAGCCCTTCGCGCCTTCGATGTACGCGTCGTGAAAGCGGCGCGTCCCGGCCGCGGTGTACCAGCCCATGAGCGATCCGTCGATAAACGCTTGCCACGGTTGCAGCCGGAACGGTTGGCCGTCGAGCGGATCCGTCCCGTCGTCCTCGAGCGCGTCGCCGGCGGCCGTCGCTTCAGGTAAGCAGAGGACTTCCGCGAAAAATTCCACGACGCGACGCGCCTCCTCCGGTCGCCAGACGAGGCCGCGCGCGGCGCCGTCCTCGAGATCGCGGAGATGGCGCGCGCACGCCAGGCGCGCTAGGCGCCCGACGACGACGCGGCCGGCGACGACGTCCCGCGCGTACGCCGTGACGGGATCGATCGGCGGATTCCGGGACTCCGGGATTCCGGGATTCCGGGATTGTTTCCCCGCGCGCGGAGCTCGCCGGCGCCGAGCTGCTCGAGGCCGCGCGCTCACGAGCGCCCGAGCGCGACGAGCCAGAGCACGACGAGCACGGCCGCGACGGCCAACACGAGCCAGAATTTCGTCTCGTCCGACATGGCCTGTTACCTCCGGAGAAATTTCTCGAGCGGATTCGCGCTCGGCGCCGGCGCGAGCGGTTGAATCTTCGTGACGCGCGCGCGCGCGCTCGGCGTCATCCCGAAATCTGACATCAGCGATCGCAGCACCGTGAGCGCCCGCGCGGCCATCGCGACGTACGGCGACGCCATGAGAAAGCCATTCGGCCCGACGACGACGGCGCGCCGGCGCGCCTGTGCGGCCGCGCGGCGCCAATCGGTAAACGCGACACAGTACGCCGTGAGCGCGTCGAGATCGAGCTCCGAGAGGAGGCCGTTTTTCGCGAGGAGCGGCGCGAGGCGGCGCCATTCTTTTTTGGCCGCGGCCTCGAGCCAGGCCGGCGGCGCCTGGCCTTCGTCGACGAGCGCCGGCGTCGGCTCGCGCGTCGAGATCGGCCGCCGGCCGGGATTCCCGCGGAGAAGTTTTAGTTGTGTCGGTACCGGCTTGCGACCCCGCACAGATTCCCTCGAGACCTCGAGGCCTCCGGCTCGCGCTCCGGCGTGGACGGCGCCGTGACGGCCGCGAGATCGCCGGCGCCGCGGCGCCGCCTACCCCCCCGGCGAATTTCGCGACCGCCCGCGGCCGCGGCCGCGATGGTTTGCAGCCCGCCAGGATCAAACAGTACCCCTCCCCCCCTCCTCCCCCCCTGGCCGCGATTCGTCGTCGCTCTGAGGCCCGCTAATGCGGCCGCCGTTTCGAGGCCTCCGATCACGGGAGCTCACAGTCCGGCCGTATCCGCCAGGCCGGCGGGAGGTACCGACGTACCCGATTGAGTCGGCGCGTCGCCTCCCATGTTCCCCGCACATCGACGACTGGCCCGACGCTCGGCGCCTCGTCGACGGAGAGACGTCGGCGGATGTGGAGGACGCCGACGTCGCCGAGCTCCATCCATTCGCCGAGCGATGGATCGCCGACGCCGGCGAGCTCCTCGCGCGCGCGCGCCTCGAGCGCGTCGGCCGAGAGTCGGCCCGTCGGATCGCGGACGCTTGCGTGCCAGACCGGCCCGCCGAGCTCGAGCTCCATTCACTCGTACCCAGAGTTAACGGTTAGGAGTACCGTGCATCCGTCGATCCGTCGACGCGCGAAACGTGGATGGATCGTTTCGGAGGCGAGTCGACAATGATTGGCGATCGCCGTGAGTTGTGGAGGCGTCACAGTCCGGCCCTCGTTTTCTTGGCGCCACAGGATAGGCAGAGTGCTTGCCAATTGTTCTCCTCATCCCAAAAAAGATCCGGATTCCCCTTGTGCGGGACGATGTGATCGACTTGGCGCGCGGCCGTCACGAGCCGGCGATCGTGACAGTCGCTCATGACCGGCGGCCGGCCGCCAGGCCGCATCCCGCAGAGCGGAAACGTCCGGAGAAACCGATGCGCGCGCGCCTCCCATCGGCGCGTATAGCCGCGCGCATGGCTCGAGCCGCGGCGTCGTTCCATTTGCGGCGCGTGACGCCGGCAGTACGTGACGCCGGGATCGAGGAGCTCCCAACACGTCGGCGCGGCGCATGGATGTTTGACCGGCACCTAGCGTCCATTGGTCCGCCGGCGGAACCGATCCGCATCCGGACACGTCGCCCAATGATTCAGCGATCGATCGACGACGGCGACGATCCGCCCGTCCGGGAGGAGTTTCTTTTCGACGATGCGGATCGAGTTGAAACACATTCGGCGGCCCGTCGCGACGATCGTCGCCCATTCGATCGCGGCCTGGCATCCGCGACACTGCGCGCGCTCGCGGGAATCCTGAAAGATCTCGATCGTCGGCGTCATCGGCCGGCGGCCTCGAGCGCCTCGAGCGCGCGATCGCGCGCGGCGTTGATCGTCGCCATGTCGGCGCTCCCGTGTCCCCCTGTTGACGTGTCAAGCAAAATCGACGAATAAAGAAATATTTTCAGCCGCTCGTAAACATCTCACCAGGTATCAACAACGCTCACCAGCCCTCGCCATCACCCGCCGTCATTTACGCAGTGGACGCCAGTGGACGGCCGCCAAGAAACCGGGTAGAGAATCTCTAGCTGCATAGGAGGCCGCATGAACTACCGCAGCTACCTCGAGTACCTCGCCTCGCCGGCCTGGCGCGCGCGCGCGACTCACGCGAAACGCCGCCAGGACTATCAATGCTTTCGCTGTTGCCGATCCGGATTGCCGCTCGAGGTTCATCACTTCACGTACGCGCGCCTTGGCGACGAATGGCCGGAGGATCTCGTCGCCCTCTGCGAATCGTGTCACGCCGCCGTACATGATCTCCTCCCGCATTTGTCGCGCGAGCAACAGGAGCTCCCGTTTACCGTCGCCGCCTAGAGGCCGGCCGCGGTTTTCTTTCGGTCCCTCGAGGGTCTCCCCTCGAGCCCTGTCAGCCCGCCCGCGCTTTGTGTTTCTCGAGCGCGTCGGCGTCGTCGTCCTCCGGGACGACGCGATAGATCGCCCGATCGCCGGCGCGCGTCTCGAGGAGCCGGAATCCGGGTTGCGGATAAATCGCGATGTAGCAGACGGACACCGGCGCGACGAGCTCGAATCCCTGGCGCGCGAGGAGCTCGAGCTCGACCACGTTGAGATCGTGGACGTCCGCGCGAAAGACGACGCGCCGACAATGGCGCGTGAGATCTTGGCCGGCGACAACGAGCCGCGTCGCGGCGCCGCCGGCGCCGTGCGGCGTCTCCGTGTGGAAGTAGAAATCGATCGCGTCGATCGGCTCGCCGTTCTCTTGTTCGCGTCTCATGCTCGAGGCCTCCGGCGCGCCTGGCGCCGTTCCCAGAATGGGCGTTGCCAGGACACCGTCACGACGACGAGCCCGCACGCCTGGCACCGATCGTCCTCGTTGACGACGTCGCGGCGTTTGGCGACCGTCCGGACGAACGGCCCGACATGGCCGCGCGAGCAATCCGCCAGAACGGCCGGCGCCGGCGCCTGGCCGGCCGCCTGGCGACGAGCCCGCCGGCGCGAAGGCCTCCGGATGGCCGCCGGCGATCGCGCGGCCTGGCGCCGCCTGGCCGGCCGAGCTCCGGCGCCCGTAAGTGGTTTGGGCCGATCGCCCTGATCGAGCCGGCGCGCCGGATGGACGGATGAAGATCGGCCGAGTTTTTCCCCCACTTTTCCCCCGATCGCGCGCCGACGTGCGCGGATGGCGCCGGATGGCCGGCCGCATTGCGCGCGTATTTCCTAACAATTTCGCCTGTGTCGGAGTCTGGCGGCCTATCGCCCGGAATCGAGATCAGCTTAGGAGGCGGGTGCTCTATCCGCTGAGCTACGGGCGCGCGTCAGGCCTAACTACTTGATTCTATTCGCTTTGTTCCCTTTCACCAGACGCGGCCCGCGCGCCGCCTTTTCCCTCGATCGCCCGTTTTCCCCCACTTTTCCCCCGATCGCGGCCGCTTTTGTCCCCGTTTCGGCCGCGGCCGCGGCCTGGCGCGCCTTGTCGTACGCCGCCTGTGCGTTCCGCGTCGAGCCCTTCCGGACGTGGAGGTACGTCGCCGTTTGCTCGATCGAGCTATGGCCGAGTCGCTCCGAGATCTCGCCGAGACTCCAGAGCCCGGACTCGAGCCAGCGACAGGCGGCCTCATGGCGGACGTCGTGGAGATGGAGCCCGATCCGCTTGAGCGCCGCGCGGGACGCCGCGTCGAAATCGCCGGCCGGCGTCCAGGCCGGCTCGATCGCGTTGGCGCGGAGGACCGTCGTCCGCCAGGCCTTGTCGATCGACTGAATCCGGCCGCCGTACTCGTCGCCAAACACGTACGCCGTTTTCGGGAGCGCGGCGCCGGCGGGATCGACGCCGAGCGTCTCGAGAATGGCGTCGAGCGGCGCCGAGATCTCGATCATCCGCGCGCCGGTTTTCCCCGATCCGATCTCCTCCCCGCGGAGGTAAATCGTCCCGGCGCCGCGATTGACGTCGCGCCATTGGAGCGCGAGGAGCTCGCCGACGCGCGCGCCGGTTTCCCAGAGCGCGACGAGGATCGCCCCGAGCCGGCGCGCCGCCGGCGACGTCCGCGTCTCGCGCGCGGCCTCGCGGAGATTGGCCCATTCGGCGTCGTCAATCCGGCGCGTCCGTTTCGCCGCTTTCTTGCGCGCGAGGCGCCGGAGTTGATCTTTCGGCGTCGTCTGAAAGAGATCGGCGCCGATGTATCCGCGCCAGGCGGCCCACGACCAGAGCTGGCCGAGCACCGTCCGGATCTTGTTCCACGTCGAGCGCGCGAGCTCGCCATTCGGCCCGCGTTGCGCCGCGCGGAAGTGGACGAGATCGTCGATCGTGATCGTCGCCATGTCGCGATCGCCGAGCCGGCGGCCGCCGGCGCCGACGTGACCGACGAGGCGCGCGATCGCGGCCTTATCGTTCGTCTTGGAGTTGGGTTTCTTTTCGACGTCGGCGTCGATGACCGACGTCTTGAAGGCCTCCGCGATCGCGAGGAGTGTCGTCGGCCCGTCAGCGGCGCGCGTGGCGGCCGCGGCCGGCGGCGTATAGGCCTTTGCGGAGACGTACGTCCCGTTGCGGATGGCCGTCCGGATGGCCTCCCAGATCTCGATCGCCTGGCCTTTCGTCTCGATCGTTTTGCCGAGCACGTCGAGCGCGTAGCGCGTGACGTTCGGCGCGTACTCGCGGCCCTTGTACCGGAATTTTTTCCCGTACCACGCATCCGGACATTTCGTCCACTTCGCCGGCCCGCAGTCGCAATATTTTTCGACGTCGGCCGTACTAGCGCGCGCCATGGTTCCCGCCTTCCTGGCCGGCGAGCTCGGCGCGGAGCTCCTCGAATAATCCGCGGACGTACCCGACCGTCGCGAGCTGCGCCTCGAGTGCCTCCGGCGTCGTCGCCATATGCGTCCGGAGATAGTCGTCGATCGCCTCGCGGATCATCGCGGAGACGGCCTGGCCGGAGTCGCGCCGGCGCCGCTCGAGCGCGGCGCGTTGCGGTTTGGTGATGCGGAGGAGGAGCGCCTCCGTCGGTTTCCGTTTCGACATGCTCGCCAGTATATCACGAGGATATATCGAGCTAGATTCGGCCTATTTCCGGCCGCGTTTGTTGAACGGGAGCGGTCCGCCGGCGGCCGGATCCGGGACGATCTCATGCGGCGTCGAGAGCGCGACGAGCCAGGCCTCGAGCCACGTATCCCGAATCCGGATGTCTTTGCGATAGCCGAGCCGCGATGCGCGGAGCCGGCCAAGTTTGATGTTTTGGTAGATGAGATCCGTCGAGCATTTCGCGCGCGCCGCGGCCTCTTTGACCGTCAGCCAGACGCCGATCCCGATCTCCGGTGTGTCGGTTGTCGCAGGAGGCATATTGTCAATCCGTTTCGACGATCGCGACGTCCGGGAGCTCGGCGAGCATCACGTCGCGAATCACGCGCCGGAGCTCCTCGCGATTCGCCGGCGTATCCTCGATCGCGAGCGCCGCGAGGAGCTCTGGGAGCGAGAAATGGAGCGCGCCGGCGGTATCGACCCAGGCGCCCGGACCCAGGCGCGACGCGAGGCGCCGCGTCACGGCGCGATCGGCGCTCATAGCCGCGCGCCGTCCAGCCGGCGGCCGCCGTTCCCGTAGCCCCAGACGAGGCCGTCGGTTCCTTTGACGTTGTCGTACGTGCACATGAGGTACCACGCGCGACAATTCGCATCCTCCGGTGTACAGGCCGGCCCGCGCGGCGTTCCGATTCGCGGATCGCCGTTCTGGATTTGCGAGCCGTCCGGGAGCGTTTGCCCGGCGTAGTAGTGTTGCGGCGTTCCGTCGAACATCCAAAAGGCGAGATCTTCCCAGTACCGGAATTTGTGGCCGTACGGTTGTTGCGCAAATTGCCAGAGCGTATCGACCGCGCGATCGGCGGCGTCTTGCGTCGTCCAGTCCGAGATCCCTTGGTAGTTGAGGCCGTCGATCGACGTGTTGAGATCGTCGTACCAGCCAAAGCGGCCGCGCGGATCGCCGTCTTGAAACCATGACGTGACGTGCGGAGAGAAATGGAGCCAACACGAGACGCCGGCCGCGTGACAGCGATCGCCGATATGTTTGATCGCCGTGATCGCGTCGGGCGCCGTGCGATTCCAGAGATCCCACTCCCAGGCCGGGACGACTTCGTCGACGACGGGCAGGAGCGCGTCGAGGAGCGGATCGGCGTACGCGGCCCATTGCGTCGGATCCATGTTCCCCGGCTGAAAGTATTTCGATCCGAGCATGACGCCGACGTACGGGACGTACTGCTTGACGAGCTCGCACGTCGAGACGAACTGGCCGAGCGTCCGGCCGGCGCCGGGCGGCGCCGTCGGCGGTTGGACCGGCGACGCCAGCGAATCGGCGGCGCTCAAATAGAGATGCGTATAGCCGTACCCCGCGTACTCCGTCAGGTACTCGCGTTGGAATCCGAGATCGTAACGATCGACAAACCACGAGAGGATCCGCTCCGGATGGATCGAGCTGGCGCCCGGCACGACCGGCGCGCCGTCGATCACGACGCCCCACGCATCCCCGCGGAGATAGTTTCGATCGTCGGTTGGCGGCCAGGCCGCCGGGAGCGTCGTCGCCCAAGGCGCGCCGTCGCGGTCCGGCCGCGGGAGCGGCGTCGGGAGCGGAGGCCGGACGATCGGCGGGACCACGATCGATCCGCGCGTGGCCGTCGGATGGAGGAGCACAGTCCGCATAGGAGGCCTCCCGTCAGCAATTCGGCAGCTGTACGCAAAAGTACGAAAAAATTTTGTCGCCGGCGTCCGGCCGCGTCCACGACGTTTTCACGCCGACGCCGACGCCGCCCCCGAAGATCTCGTACGCCTTCGCCTCCGTGGCCTTGGAAAAACTGGCGTACTCGTTCGGGTTTTGCGAGACGTACGTCCCGTCCGATCGTTTGAGCGCGACTTGGCCGTCGCCTTTGTCCTCGAAACTCTGGAAGATGGAATTCGGAATCGGCGCGTGCTCGAGAAACGAAAACGGATCGTGATAGAGCGCGTACGACATGACGGACCTCCTCTAGAGTTTCGATGCGAGCGGCTCGAGTCGAATCACGGTATACGCGCGGCCGTCCGCGGAGACGGACTGCGTTGGCGCCGGCCGCTCGGCCCACGCCGGCGAATCGTCGCGGAGCAAGCCGACGCGGACGAGCGCGTCGACGACATGCTTTCCCGAAAACGCGAGGTTATCGACGTCGCGGATCATCTGTTGCGGCCGCGCAAGCCATCGCTCGATCACGACGCGCCGCGGAGGCGCCTCGAGTGTCACGCGATCGCCGTAGACGCGGCGCCGGATGTACGGCCGGCCGTACCCGCCGACGTCGAGCAAGGCCGCCAGGAGCAAGGCCTCCCAGGCGAGCCGCTCGCGTTGCTTCACGCGCCAGTGACGCCAGAGCGTCTCGTTGGGCGAGCGGAGGAGCCGCGGGAGCGTGAACGACCAGACGTCCCGATGCGGATCGTACGAGCACGTCGCGCGGAGGAGCTCGAGCGTTTCCCGCGTCGACAGCTTTTCCACAGGCCGCCGGCGTCCTCGAGCCGCGCGCGGCCGGGATCCCTTTATGGCCTGTGTTTTCGGCCATCCACAGGATCGGCAGAGCGCCGGGAGTGTCGTCGATCGCGATCGTTTTTCCACAGTTTCCACCGACCCTAACTAGCTTGTTGCTACTGAAAGTACCCCGTACGTACAAGAAGCATTGCGTTGGCAATGCAAACGCAATGCGTTGGCATCATTCGCCGGCCGCCTTCCACCGTCGAAACGCGGCCGCGCGCGCGACGGAGCTCCGCGATCGTTGGCGCTCGCGGAGCCGCTCGAGCTCCGGGAGGACGAGCCGGCCGCCGTCGTCGGCGAAACATCCGCCGATGTGTTGCCAAATCCGCCGCTCGAATTCCGCCGGCGCCATCCGGACGAGGACGGCGAGCGCGCTCGGATCACTCGAGACGACGCGCTCGAGCCAGGCATAGAGCGCGAGCGTTCCAAACGCGCCGCGTTGCTCGAGGTTCATCGCTTGAAAGCGGACGGACGCGAGGATCCGCGCCGGATCAATTTGCAGGAGCGACGGCCGGCCGATCACGACGCGGCGCCTCGTCGCGGCGCGTGGACGATCCAGCCGACGGTACGGACCTGGCACCAGAGACACTCGAGCCAGAGGATGCCGTCGCCGTCGCCCCGAATGACGAAATGATGCGCGCACCGGATCCCGGCGAGCGCCGCGAGCCAGGCCGGGATCATGGCCCTGGCTTACTCGCGCCGCGGCCGGGCGAGCGCGTCCTCGAGCGCCTCGTCGCGGAGGCCGGGTACGCCGAGATGGCGCTCCCGTTCCCGTCGCGCGTCGCCGAGCTGCAGCTCGAGCAGTTGACCGAGTTGGAGAAACGCGCCGAGCACGACGGCACGCATGAGCGGATCATCGCCGACCGTCGCCGCGAACAACGACGCTGCGATCGTGTGGACCGCCGCGCGCTCGAACGGCGAGCACACGCGCGCGGCCAGTGCTTCAGACTGTGAGAACCGTTGCCCCGAATCGTGGATCACGTCGACGCCTCCAGTTTGAGAAACGAGCCGATCGATGGTTGGGAGACATCAACCAGCCCACGAGAGACTAAAACGTCGCCGCCGATCGTCGAGGCCGCCACCGTAAACGCGGGAAAAAGACTCCGTCAAGATCTGGTACTTTTGTCATTCGCCCGACAAGATCTTGGCCTGTGCCATCCGTGGCCCGACCGTTTCGCCGCCGGCCCTATAGCCGGTAGTGGCCGCCGATTGTGAAAGTTTGTGTACATGATAATGACGACATAGTCATATGTATAAACGACAGCCGACAGGCCGCCGGCGCGCGTGGGACGATACGGCCGCCAACATGGGAACTCTCGACGACCGGGCGCGCGCCCGCGTGGCCGCCTGGCTGGCCGCGCGTTCCGACATCACGCAAGAAACGATCGCCGCGGCGCTCGGCGTCAGCCAGGGCCACATCAGCCGGTATCTCCGCACGTCGATGCGGTTGCGTCTCGACGATCTCGAGATCGTCGCGCGGCTCTTTGGCCATACGATTTGCGATTTGCTGGACGTCCCGCCCGATCCGACCGACGCCGAGCTCCTCGAGTTGACGCGCGCGCTCACCCCGGCGGCCCGCGAACATTTGATCGGCTTGTTGCGCGAAGGATCGACCGGCGCGCGGCCGCGGCGCCGCAAGAAGCGCCGCGCGCATCGCTAACGATCCGATCACCAGCGGTGCGGCTCGCACGTCCAGCCACAGACGCCGCGACGACAGGCGGCGTCGACGAGGATCTTGACCGGCGCGCCGTCGGGACAGACGAACGACGCCGGCGGATGCAAGGCGCGCGCGCCGAGCTCGCGCTCGAGCGTCACACAGCCCGACGCCAGGCCGGCGAGCGCGACGACGACGATCAGCCGATCCGCGTGGCTTGCCAGGCCCATTGCTGCGAGGCGCCCGCGTTTTGGCCGCCCTCGAGGCCGAGCGTCCAACCGCCGGCGAGCCAATTCAACCCCGTTAAGGCCGCCGACGCCGTCACATGGCCGAGCGGCGCGACCGTCCCCGGCGCGGAAATCCCCCCTCCGAAGACTTGTGTAACGAGCGTCGAGCTATTTTGCCCGGCCGTCCGCAACAAAATATCGAAGATCGACGACGACCAGACCGCAATGGCGTTGCCTGGCAGCAAATCATGGAGCGTCACGATCACGCCGATCCCGGAGGCCGTCAGATAGAGATTCGTCCCGCCCGCCGAGAGTTGGGTCAATTCGATATTGATCCGGACGGCCGACGAATAGAGGAGCGCCGGCATTGGGACGAAGGAATCGATCACGCCGGACGTCGTCGAGCGCGCGCCGAATCGCGAAAAGAGCGGCGCGCCTTGATAGCCGGCGCCGGCGCTCGCGATGGACGACGCGATCGCGGCGTCGATCGGATCGAGGAGGACGCTTTGGATTTGCGCTTTGTTCCACTTCGTCCCCTTGGTGTTGCTCCCGTCGTCGTCGATCAGTGCATTGAATGGAGCTCGATCGATCGCGGCCATCGCTACCCTCGATCCGTGATCACGCGCCGGAGGAGATCTTGGAGTTGGTACCACGTCGTCCCGGCTTCGACCGTCCGGAGCGGCTCGAGCGGTCCGGCGATCCCGAGCTGCGAGATCGTCACGGATTGGACGACGAGCGTCGCCGTCACATTCCACGGCGCCGGCATTGCGATCGGCACCGAGGCGCCGGCTTGGAGTTTCGGATCGCGCGCCGTCAGACGGACCTTGAGCTCGGCCGCCTTGAAGGCCGCGAGATCGGCGTCGCCGGCGGCGTTGGCCGTCGCGATCGTCGTGATCGTCTCGTCGTCGATCCGCGATTCGTGGACGCCGTCGCCGCCCTCGAGCGTCGCGAGCGCCGCCTGTGCGGCCGTGTCGTCCCGTTGGACCCAGAGCGCGACGGAGGCGCCCGTGAGGAGCCCGACCTTGACGGCGCCGGCGCCGCTCGCCGGGACGCCGAGCAATTGCCCCGGCGCGCCAAACGTCCCCGTTTGCTGACCGGGCGCCGGGACGCCGGCCGCGGCCTGGCCGGCCGGGACGGTATCGAGCCAGGTTGTCGTCAGGTTGTCGCTAATCTCGTTGACGCGCCGGTAGACGACGGGCGTCGTCGGTCCCTGATAGCGATAGATCCGGCGCGCCGAGACGCGCGGATCGCCCGTCGCGATCGCCGTCACGATCGCGGCGCCGCCCGTCGTGTTGGCCGTCGGAGGCGGCCCGCCGCGCGCGCTATCGCGAATCTCGTCGCCGTACGTGAGCGCGCCGCCGGCCGGCGGGATCGTGATCGTCCCGACAAACCCATACTGTGACGGATTCGTCGGCGCCGACGCGAGGAGCGGCGAGCGCCAGACATTGATCGCGACGATCCGCGCGTCGCGAATCGCGTCGGCCGGGATCGACCAGTTGACTCGTTGCGCGTTGATCGTCGTCGGGACTGTCGTCGTATTGATTTGCTTCGACGCGCCGAGCTGCGTTTCATGGCCGGCGCTATCGACGGCCGTCACGACGTACCAGTAGTTTTGTTGGGGATAGAGCCCTTTGTTGATCGTTTCGACGGATCCGCCGAGATCTTGGAGCGTGAACGTCCAGCCCGTGAGATCGATCGGATCGACGGCCGTGAGATTGAGATAGCCTGACGGCCCGGCGGCCGTTTCGGCCGTGTCGCTCGCGTACGTCGTTTGCCACCAGAAATCGCCGACGAGCGGTCCGGCCGTCGATCGAAAGAGCGCGCCGATCGTGGCGTCGGCCGGGTTGCCACTGATCGAAAACGTGGCCGTCGTCGCGCTCGGCACGGTCCCGATCGTCCAGCGACCCACGAACGCCGCGACGCCGCAGATCGGGATCGTGATCGTGACGCCGGCCGCCAGATTATGCGGCGTCGCCGTCGTCAGCGTCGCGACGCCCTGCCGCGCGCGGATCGCCGTGATCGACGTCGCGAGGCGCACGGTCCCGCCGTTCTGCGTCCAGCCGCCGGCGACCGGCGTCACGGCGATCTGAAATTCCGTCGCCGACACGATCGCCGACACGGTCCCGAGATTCATCATGATGTTCCCGGCAAACGCGACGAATGACCCGACGGCGAACCCATGCGCCGCCGTCGTCACACAGCGAATAAAGGCCGCATTCGCCGTATAGCTCACAAACGAGACGCCGACGGCCGGCGGATCCGCGGCCGCGATCGGCACCGGCGCCGGAGGCGGCGCGACGATCGGCCCCGATCCCGGCGGGACGCCGGGCGCATAGCCGGCCGCTTGCACGCTCGCATACGAGACGACTTGACCGTCCTCCGAGATCACCGTCCCGGATCCCGGCGCGAGGAACGGCGTCACGTCGGCCACTTGGAGACTCGTCGCGCCGGCGCCGGCCGCGGCCGTCAGGAGGACGGCGACGCCGCGGACATAGACGCGCGTTCGGACTTGCGCGAGATCGAGCGCGGCGTCGAACGTCTCGCACGTCGCCGGCGTAATCGGATCCGCCGGCGAGAGCTTGATCGCCGAGCGGAAAAACTGAAGATCGCGCGCCAGGAGTTTCCATTTCGCGCCGATCCGATTCGCAATGTCGGAGAGCGCCGTCGAGATCGGTTCGCCCGTAAACGTGATCGCGATCGCCGGGAGCCCGCGCTCGAGGCCGTTGATCGTAAAGCCCGGCGCGTACCGCGTCATGAGATCCGCGACGATCGCGTCGGCCGCTTGCGTCGCATAAATGCCAAACGCGAGCCGGCGATCGAGAAGCCAGGAGAAATCCGTCCCCTCGAGATCGAAGGCCGGCGGATTCGTCGGCGCGCCTTCCTTGACTTCCATCCGCCGGAGGATCGTCCCGGCAAAGATCGCGCTCTGCGGCGCCGTCGTCCCGCGCGCGATGCGGATCTCCTGGCCGGGTTGCGGGATCACGACGGCCGGGACTTGAGGCGGGATCGTGTCCGAGACGCGGATCGTGAGCGACGCCGGCGTCGCGTTGATCACGTCCCGAATGAGCGCCCCGATCACGCGCGCGCGGAGGCCGGCGCCGGCGCCCGCGGCGCCGCCCGTGATCGTGACGTACACCGTCGACGGCCCGAAATTGAGCCGCGCGGCGTTGAGCCGCATCACGTTGAGGATCGCGTACCCGAGGACGGCCATCGTCAGCCGTTCCCAAATTTCCGGACGCCTTTAAGCGCCGACATGACGGACTCGTTGACGGCCGAGGAGAACGACGCGCGATCCGTCGAGAGCATCCCATTCATCGTGAGATTGACGGTTGTCCCGGCGAGCGCCGCTTTTCGATCGGCGCCGGGTGTTTGAATCATCCCGCCGTACCCGCCGACGATCGCCTGTGCTTCGCCGATCGTGTACCCCTGCGAGAGCAAGCCCATCACGCGCGGATCCGTCCCGCTCCCGACGCCGGCGCCGGACGTTTGACTCGCGACGACTTTCGCGGATTGCTCAGCCCACGAGACCGCCGATTGCAAGGCGGACGCGAAACTCGAGGCCGCGCGCGTCGCGCCGTAGTTGGCTTGCGTGACGGCGCCCGTCGACTTCGCGGCCTCTGTGTTCGCGCCGACGACGACGGAGAGCGAATCGGCGGCCTTCCGCGTCGCCTCGTCCCATCGCTCCCAAATCTCTTGCTCGCGCGCCGTCGTGTCGATCCCTGGCGCGATCGCCTTGCTCCGTCCGAGCTCGGCCATCTCTTGTTGGTACCGCGCGAGCGGATCGCCGAGCGCGTTCCCGCCGAGATCTTGGCCTTGCTTCGCCGCCAGGCGCGCGCGCGCCTCGAGCTCGAGTTGGAGTTGTTGGTTTTGGAGATTGAGGAGTTTCTCGCGTTGCGCGATCTCGGCCGCGAGGATCGCTTGTTGCGTTTTGGCGTTGGCCGCAACGACTTCGTTGCGCGTTTTTTCGTTGGTTATGAACTGGAGCGCCCAGTCCGCGAGCGTTTGCTCGGCGGCCGCCAGTTGTTGCAGCTGTACGAGCCGCTCGGCCGGCCCGACGCGATCGGCGTAGAGCTGGGACTCGAGCCGGAGCGTTTCGCTCGCGGTCTGGTAGTACTGCCGCATCGTTTGATCGAGCGCCGCCAGATATTGCGCTTGTTGCTGGAGCTCGAATTCCGCGCGACGGCGCGCGTCCGTCTCCTCGTCGAGATCGCGGCCGAGTTTCCGATGGGCGTCGCCGGCGGCCGCGGCCTGGCCGCGCGTCTCGGCGAGATGCGTCGACAGCGTTTGGAGCTCGCCGGCGATCCGTGCGGCCGCGGCGCTCGCGCCAGTCGCCGCGCGCTCGAATCCGCCGATATTGTCGGCCGTCTCGCGCAATTGATTCGCGACGCCGGACAAGGCCGGGACGGTACTCGCGACGGCGGCCGCGGCGCGGAGGTACGTTTGAAAGGCCGTGAGGTAATTCGAGACGGCGCGCGCCGCGAGCGCGGCCGCGTCGGCCAGGAGCGCGAGGCCTTTCACAAAGACGATCGTCGCGTCGGAGACGAGGTTCATCGCCTCGCGGTTGTCTTTGAGCTCGGCCGTCCATTGCGCGACGAGATCGGAAATCCCTGTGACGGCCTCGAGAACCGTCTCGTTTTGAATGACGGCGCGGCCGATTCCCTCCTCGAGATTGTTCCAGGCGTTGGCGAGCTGCTGAATCCGGCCCTCGTACGTTTGCGCCGCGGCCGCGGCCTGGCCGGAGAGTTTCCCGTTGATTTGATCGAGCACGGAATCAAACGACGTGAATTGGTCTTTCGTCTCCTCGATCACGATCCCGGCGCGCCGGAGGCCTTGCGTCGAGCCCTCCGCGGCCCTGGCGACGAGCATCGCCGCCGACGCGAGATCGGTTTTCATGACGGCCGCGAGATTCGCGCTCGCCGTCAAGGCCTTTTCCATGTCGCGCGGCATCACGTCGCCGACGGCGACGAGCAAGGCCTCCGCGCTCTGGACCGTATCGTCGGAGAACGTCGTCGTTTTCTGGAGCGCCGCGGCGTACTCGGCGTACGCGGCCGTGACTTCCGGGACGGCCGTCCCTTGTGCGACGAGCGCCGCCGTCAATTTCGATTCCGCGGTTTCGGCGTCGGCGGCCGCCGTGACACTGGCCGCGACGGCGTCCGTGAGCATCCGCCAGGCCGCCGTGACGGCCGCGATCGCCGTGCCGATCGTGGCAAACGTCCCGAGCCACGTCGTAAACGTGGCGGACATCGTCTCCGTTTCGTTGGAGACTTGTTTCTCCGCGGCCGCGAGATCGCGGAGCGCCGGCGGGATCTCGATCCCGAGCGCGGCCATTTTCCGGACGGCCTCCGCGGCCTTCGCGCCGGCGGCCTCGAGCTCCGTCGCCGTCAGTTTCGAGACGCCGCCGATCTCCTCGATCGCGCGCGACATCATCGTCGCGTCCTCGATCAGTTTCCGGCCGGAAAACTGATCGACCATTTTGTTGAGCGACTTCCCGACCTTTTCGGCGTTGTTCTGCCAGTCCTTGAGCTCGGCGTCCGCGCGTTGGACGGCCTCGTAGAAACTCGAGAAATCCGCGATAAACCGAGCCGTGATCGCCATGGCTTACGCGCGCGCGACGGCCGCGAGCGCCGGCAGATGATCGACGAGGACGCTATAGACGTCGGCCGGGATCGCGTCGAGCTCCTCGAGCGTCCAGCCCATCACGCGACAAATCATGAGATCGCTCATGACGCGATCGCCGTACTCCGGGTTTTTTTTTCCGCGTCGGCCGCGGCCCGCGCGGCGTCGTCGTGTGTCGTGACGGCGTCGAGTATTTCGCGGACGGCCGCCGGCTCGAATTGCGCGAGCGTCGCCTCGAGCTCCGTCTCCGTCGCGTCACGAATCGGCAAGGCCTGGCCGGCGAAATCGACGAGACTCCAATCGACGAGATAGACGGCCAGGAGCACGATCCCGGCCTTCATCACGTCTTTGGTCTCGTCGCGCGCCGCTTGCATCAGCCGGCGCGAGTCGCCAAACGTGAGCCGCTTTTTGACGATCAGATAGTCGCCGTCGGAGAGCTCGAGCTTGACCGTATCCGGCGGGACGAGACGACACCGAGCCATGAGATCACCTTTCCAGGCGGCCGCCGAGCATCGCGCCGAGCCGCGCGCCGTCCGCCGAGAGCCGGACGGAGACGACGCGCCGGCGCGCCTGGCCTTTGCCGTACGGGAGGACGGCGACGAGCCCCGGATACCCGAGATACATCGGCGAGTACGAGACGACGACGGCCGTCAAGGCGCCGCGACTGTACGTCCAGGCGCCGAGCTCCGCGGCCCGTCGATAGCCGGCCTCGAGGACGCCGCGATCCCCGCGGAGCTCGATCGCGTTCCGATCGAGCATCTACGCCGGCCGCGCGGCGTCGCGGACCCACGCGCCATTGGCAACAAACGAGCCCTTGACGCCGACGGCCTTCGAGACGCCGCTCTCGAGCGAGACGGAGACCCAGGCCGGCCCGCCCCAGTTCTTGTCGACCAACCACGACGGGTAAATCTGCATCTTGACGCCGTCGGGTGAGTCGGCCGCGTCGAACAGCGTATCGGCCGTTGAATCCCAGAAGCCCGTAAACGTGCCCTTCATGTCTTGCAGCCCGCGCACGTACGTTTTGTTCGGCGAGCCAAACGCCGTCGTCTCGACGGTATCGGCGCCCGTGTCGAGCGTGAATTCCGTCATGAGCGAGAGCGGCTCGAGCGTCCCGGCGGCGCTCGTGGACATGAAGATCACGCCGTCTTTGCCGTGCGTGGCCGGCGGATTGACGATCGGATTCGGCGGTATCACTGGCGGCGTCATAGGTCAGTCCTCCGGAAGTGGTTGAGCGGAAATTTCATAGAGCCCGCCGATGTACTGCCAGCGACGGCCCGTCGTGTCGTCGATCGATTCGTTCCGCGTCGCGTGCTTGTACTCCGCGTTGATCAGCCGATAGCCGGCGATCGGGATCGGCGCGTCGTCCATCCGCGCGCGGATCGCCGCGGCCGCATCGCGCGCCGGCATCGCGCTCGAGTCTTGAACGATCGCCGCGATCTCGTACCGAATCGTTTCCCAGGCCACGTCGCCGGGAAAGACGCGGACGACGTCGGGCGCGTCGGCAAGATCGACGATCGCGTACCGCGCGGCGCCCTCCGGCGCCGTTTTGAAGTAGACGCCATCCGGGAGCGCGGCCAGGATCGCCGGATCCGCGCGGAGCCAGTCCGTCACGGCGCCATCAATATCCGCGGCCGCCGGCGTCGTCATGCGGCCGTCTCCGTCACGACGAGCCCGAGCGATCGACAGAATTCCATGAGCCGCGAGAACATCGTCCGCCGATAGCGAATCGCCGTTTTGACAAAGAGATCGGTTTTCGGCATGGCGCCGCGCGTGACGCCGGCCTTGTATTTCCCGCGGCCCTTGAGCGTCCGCGTCGTCGTCCCTTTGTCGTACAAGTACGCGTGTTTCGCGCGGCTCGAGACGACGCCCGTCGCCCCGCCGCGGCGCGCCTCGTAGAATTCCAGCTGTACGCCTTTGCGGAGATTCCCGCCGGCGTAGCGTCGACGAGGCGGCCCGATCGGG
>Ga0126377_10000498_pt1 | contig 23847 bp, 23 predicted proteins | sample PanSoiMetPlot_22_FD_92647 | JGI IMG/M metagenome (GOLD analysis project Ga0126377, IMG submission 92647) | Tropical forest soil microbial communities from Panama - MetaG Plot_22 | ecosystem: Environmental > Terrestrial > Soil > Tropical forest > Bulk soil | place: Panama | collected 2016-02-17 | reverse complement strand
GAATAGATGATCATGTTGTGCGAGGGCGGCAGCAGCAGGGGCTGTAGCGAGCCCGAGATCGTGACGTTGACCGCGAACAGGCGCGGATAGCCGTTCCTGATCATCTGCGGGATCATCACCGAGCCGACCGCCGCGGTATCGGCGACCGACGAGCCGGAGATGCAGCCGAACATGGTCGAGGCGACGATATTGACCAGCGCCATGCCGCCGCGAATGAAGCCGACGAAGACCTTGGCGAGATTGACCAGGCGCTCGGCCATGCCGCCGACCGCCATGATCGCGCCCGCCAGGATGAAAAACGGGATCGCCAGTAGCGAGAAGCCGCTCATGCCGCCGGCGACCTTGAGCATCACGGCTTCGAGCGGGATGTCGATCCACAACGCGGCGAGAATGGCCGCGAGCCCGAGCGCATAGGCGACCGGCATGCCCAGCAGGCACAGGACCGTGAAGCCGCCGACGAGGATGAGAATGTCCATGATTGGCGTCCGCCGGTATCTACTCGGTCGAGATCTGGCTGACGGTCTCGGGCTCAGGCTCCTGGAAGAATTTCTGCGTCAGGAAACGCTCGATCACGAACAGCACGGTGAGCGCGCCGCCGAGCGGGATCGGCAGATAGGCCATTCCGGCGGTGACGATCGGGAATTCGGCGATGCTCTGGTACCAGGTGGTCTCGACCAGCCTGATGCCCCAGACCAGCATGAACAGGTTGGTGACGAGCATGCAGACCTCGAGCACCCAGCCGAGCGCCGATTTCGCGGCTCCGTGCAGAAAGGCCGGCAGCACGCCGACGCCGATATGCAGATATTCCCGGTAGCAGACGACGGCGGAGAGGAACGAGAGCACGATCATCAGCAGCACAGCCATCGGCTCGGGCCACGACGCCGCGCTGTTGAGGACGTAGCGGGTGAAGACACCGTAGGGGACGATAAGAGTGATGATCACCAGACAGCTGCCGGCGACGAACAGGCAGGCATTATGGAGAGCATCCATCGCCCGGAAGTATTGCTGCTTCATCCCACCCCTCCCCAAGAACAACTAGTGTGGCGGATTTGACGTTCCTACCGGCATTTCCGCGAGTCCTTCGTAGGAACGTCAAATCCAAAGCCGCACTAGAATCGCATAGTTGCTAGTGTCCTTCGGTTCCGACGTTCGTAAAAGCACATGCTGCAAAGTGATACGAACGTCGGAACCGGGACACTAGCGAGCCGCGATCGCCCGGATCGGCCGGCTCCCGTGGGAACGGTCAGCTCGTCACTTGGTATCTTGAATGCGTTGGATCAGGTCGGCGTGCTGCTTGCCGTATTTCTCCCATACCGGCTTCACCGCCTCCTGGAAGGGCTTCTTGTCGTCGATCTTGATGATCTCGACGCCGGCCTCCTGGATCTGTTTGATCGATTTCTCCTCCATCGCATACCAGAGCTTTCGCTCGTCCTGCTGCGCCTGCTTGGCGAGCTTCATGATCAACGCCTGGTCATCCTTGCCGAGGGTGCCCCAGATCTTCTTCGAGAACACGAGGATCTCCGGGATCATCAGGTGACCGGTGAGCGAATAGTACTTGGCGTAGCGGAAATGCTGCCCAGTGGCGTAGGTCGGATAGTTGTTCTCGGCGCCGTCCACCACTCCGGTCTGCATGGCATTGACCAGTTGATCGAAGCCCATGGCCACGCCATTGCCGCCGAGCGAATTCATGGTGTCGACGAAGACCGGATTGCCCATCATCCGGATCTTCAGCCCCTTGAGATCGTCGATCGACTTGACCGGCTTCTTGCTGTTGTAGACGTGGCGGGTGCCAGCGTTCATCCAGCACAGCCCGATCAGCCCGGCGGTCGGATGGTCCGACAGCTTCTTCAGGAGCTCGTCGCCGATCGCCCCGTCGATGACCTTCTCCATGTGCGCATCGTCGCGGAACATGAAGGGCAGGTTGAAGACGTTGAGCTCCGGAACCAGCGGGCCCATTGGGCCCACGCTGATGCGCGCGATGGCGAGGGCGCCGACCTGCGCCTGCTCGATCATCTCCTTCTCGCCGCCGAGCTGCATGGAGGGGTACATCTGCACGCTGATGCGACCGCCGGTCGCGGTCTCGAGCTGCTTGCCCATCGCGAGCACCGCCTCGACGGTCGGATAGCCGAGTGGATGCACGTCGGTGGCCTTGAGAACCAGTTTCTGCTGCGCAAAGGCGGGGACCCGCCACTCGCCCGCCAGCGCGCCGAGCGCGGTGACGGCGCCGAGGCCGAGCACGGTACGACGATTCATCGAATCCTCCAGGGGTTGATCGCTGTTTGGTTGTTGTCGTTGGGGCTGGCTGCCCGGACCGCGTCAGCCTAGTCGATCGTTCGGTTGATCGACCGGCCGGTGCGTGTTAGCAGTTGTCATATCATATGATGACTGGTCACCCCAAGGTGTCAAGTACGATGAGCCGGCCGACCACTAGCCTTTCGGCGAAGCAGCCGCTCGCGGCGCCGCGCTCGTTGACGGGGGAGCTCGTCGCGCGGCTGACCGACGACATCACCAGCGGCAAGATACCACCGGGCTCGCGCCTGCCGACCGAGCAGGAGATGATCGCGGCGACCGGTGTGAGCCGCACGGTGGTGCGCGAAGCGGTCGCAGCGTTGCGGGCAGAGGGACTGGTCGTCACCCGCCAGGGTGTCGGCGCGTTCGTGCCGGAGAATGCCCGCCGGCCGCTGCGCATCGACTTCGACCCGCTGGCGCCGTTGCGCACCGTCCTCGATGTCATGGAGCTGCGCACCGGGATCGAGATTGAGGCAGCTGGGCTGGCGGCGGAGCGGGCGTCTGCGGCGCAACGGCGTATCATCGTCGATTGTCTCGCTGCGATCGATGCCGCGCTCGCTCGCGGCGAAGACGGCATCCTGCAGGATTTCGCGCTTCACTGCAGCATCGCCGACGCCACCGGGAACCCGCAATTCCGGCGTTTCCTGGAGCATCTGGGGCGCTTCGTCATTCCGCGCGAGACGATTCCCGGTGGACCGGGGCTTCCGAGGCGCGCCTACAGCGAGACCTTCCAGCAGGAGCACCGCGACATCGTACAGGCCATCCGCAACGGGGCAGTGTCGCAGGCACGCGCCGCGATGCGCCGGCATCTCAACAACAGCCGCAAACGCTATCAGCGGCTCGCCGCCAAGCTCGGCGATACCTGACACTAGTGTGGCGGATTTGACGTTCCTACCAGTCTTGTCGCGAGTCCTCGTAGGAACGTCAAATCCAAAGCCACACTAGAATCACATAAGAGTTGCTGGTGTCCCCTTGGTTCCGACGTTCGTAAGAGTGCGCGCTGCAAAGTGACACGAACGTCGGAACCGGGACACTAGCCTTTCATTTTCGGACGAGTGCAGCATGCAAACGGTTCTGGTCACGGGCGCGGCAGGCGGCATCGGCACGCGGTTGCGTCAACTGCTGAAGGGCGTCTATCCCAATCTGCGGCTGAGCGACATGAAAGAGCCCGGCGACCTTGCGCGGGAAGAGATGTTCATGCGGGCCGACCTGGCCGACCTGGCGCAGGTCGAGCGCATCGTCGCCGGCGCCGACGGCATCGTGCATCTCGGCGGCTTCTCGGTCGAGGGACCCTGGGACACCATCCTGCAGTCGAACATCATCGGCTGCTACAATCTGTTCGAGGCCGCGCGCCGACACAGGGTCGAGCGGGTGGTCTTCGCCTCGTCGAACCATGCGGTCGGCTTCTATCCGCGCCAGCGCCGCATCGGGACCGACGCCGCGGTGCGACCGGATTCGCGCTATGGCGTCAGCAAGGCCTTCGGCGAGGCGCTGGCCGCGCTTTACGCCTACAAGCACGGGCTACGGGTCACCTGCATCCGCATCGGCAATTTCGGCGACGCGCCGCTCGATCGGCGCCGGCTTGCGATCTGGATCTCGCCGCCGGATCTGGTGCAGCTCATCCGCATCGGCCTCGAGCATCCCGACGTGCGCCACGAAATCTTTTTCGGCGCGTCGGACAATGCGCGGGCCTGGTGGGACAACAGCGCGGCCTTTCGGCTCGGCTATCGTCCGCAGGGGCGCGCGGAGGACTACAGCGCGCAGGCGCTCGCCGCCGACGCGAAGCTACCCCCCGATCCAGTCGGCGACTGGTACCAGGGCGGTCCGTTCTGCAGCGACGAATTCGACGACGGCATCGAGCGCGCGCCAGTGTGAGCGGTTACAGCGAACGGCCGTCGAAGGTCGTTGGCTTGAGCGCCGCGACATCGATGTCGTCGAGGCAGCGCACGTTCACCGCGACCATCTCGCCGCCCTTCGGCGTCTTCCCGCGCGAGAATGCGCCGACGCCGCATTGCGGGCAGAACAGGTGGTGGAGCGTCTTCTTGCCGAACTGGTAGTCCCTGAGGTCGTCGGAGCCGGCGCGCAATGCGAAGTGTTCTGGCGTCACGAACGTCCAGAGTGCGCCGCGCTTCTGGCAGATCGAGCAGTTGCAGGTGACGACGTTGCTGATGTCGGCCGTTACCTCGAAGCGCACCTCGCCGCAATGGCAGCCGCCGGTATAGTTCTTGGGTTCGGCCATGGTCGCCTCTATTTATCCTGAAACTCGATACGCTTGTCCGGCCGCTCGAGGTCGACGTGCAAGGCCTCACACAGCCGGTTCGAATAGTTCCACATCCCGCAGAACACCGTGAGCTCGACGATCTGCTTCTCGTTGAAGTGGCGCTGCATGGCCGCGAAGGCGTCATCGTCGTCGCGCGCCTGCATCAGCGTGACCGCCTCGGCCCAGCGGATCGCCGCCTTCTGGCGATCGTCGAGGTCGGAAGAAGCCATGTAGTCGTTGCCTTGCGCCGCCGCGATCTGCGCCTGCGTCAGGCCGAGCTTCTTTCCGAGCGGCACGTTATGCGACATGCAATAGGCGCTCCGGTTGAGCGCCGAGGTCTTGATGATGACGAGCTGCTGGATTTTCACGTAGTCGGGGTCGGACTTGACGTTGGCGAGGCGGATCGACTCGTTCGGCAGCATCCAGCCTTCGAGCGCCGCCGGCTGGTGCGCCAGCACCTGGGAGAAGTTGCTGATCCGCCCCCACTGCTTGACGACGCCGTCGTAGACCTTGCGGGTATCGGCGTCGGCCTCCTCGGGCTTGATCATTTTCACGCGCGCCACGGCCGTCTCCTTGCATGCCGGACGACAGTGTAACGGAAGTGACTGTGTCACTCCACGCCGTGCGCCGAGAAAATGCCGTGCGCCGAGCAGCCGTAGGGCTGTGATGTCAAGGACCCCGAAGGCCATGTGTGGACCTTCGGCACCTACGATCCCTCGGCCCCGTCCTGAGCTTCAGCCCGGCTGCAGGCATTTCGCCTTGATGACGGATACCGCGTCCGGCCCGCGCAGGAACTCGACGAACTGGCGCGCCGCCGCGTCCTTGGAGCCGGCGCCGATGCCGGCGACGAACGTCACCGCGCGCTGGAATTCGGCCGGGTAGGGCACGAAGTCGATGCCGGCAACGCAGCGGATCTCGTGCTCGGCCTGCACCGCGAGGTCGGCCTCGCCCTTGGCGATGCGCTCGGCGTGATAGCCGCCGCCGCGATTGAGCACCAGCTTGGGCTTCATCTCGTCGGCGATGCCGAGCCGACCCAGCACCTCCATGAAGTGCACGCCGCTGATGCCGCCGGTCGCGGGATCGGTGATCAGGATTGATTGCGCGGCGAGCAGCGAGCGCTTGAATGCGTCGACCGAGTCGATGTCGGGCCTGGCCGCGCCCGCGCGCACCGCCATTCCGAAGCTGGTGCGGACGATCGGCACCAGGGAGCCGGCGGCGATCTTACCGAGCTGCGCCAGCTCGTTCGCGGTCGCGGTCGGCAGGATGATCACGTCATAGTTGGCACCGCCCAAGATGCGCTGCTTGATCTCGCCGGTCTCGGTAACGGCGATCGTCAATTTGTGTCCGCTGCTGCTTTCGAACTTGCCCGTGAGATCATTGAGCACCGCGCGCGGGCTGTTGGCGCTGATCACCTTGATCTCGGCGGCGCGAGCACCTTGCATCGATATGACTGTAAAGACCGAAATGGCAGCCGCGAATGCGGCTGCCTGCAAATTTCTGCTCATTCTTGCTCCATCCCGGTTGTGGCCTGGGAGCGAAGCTTAGAGCATCTTTCAGCCTGGCGCGCCGGGCGGGTTTGCCTGCGCCCGCAGCCGCGCGCGCTCCTCGCGGAAATTGACGATGCGCTTTGCAGTCTCTGGGCTCAGGCGCTCGAAACTCGCATAGGCGGCGCTGAGGTCGTCGGGCGACATCGATCGCTTGGCGGCAAACATCAGCAGCAGCTCCTTGGTGGTCACCCAGGAGCAACGAGCAGCCTTGGCGAGAATGAGCACCATGTCGCCGCCTTCATCGAGCAGCGCACGCTCGACGAGCTCGATCGGGAAGGGGCCGAGCTTTGCCAGTGCGACCGCCGTCTTCTCGAAATTCTGCGAGCGGGCGGGGAGGCGCACATTGTCTTCGGTGATGTCCCCGCTCTTGAACCGCCGTCCGACGTCGCGCAGCGCCGCGGCGTGCTCGCGCGACGCGTCGCGCGCCTCCTGATGCAGCGCGCCCGCGACCTCGTCGATCGTCTCCCGGATCGCCGCGATCGCTTCCGGGTTGGCTGCCTCCAGCACGTCGCGCACGTTGGCCGAGGCGGTCTCGATCAGCTTGATGAGATATTCGCGCGGAACGTCTTCGCGCTGGACGATTCCGAACGCCAGCACGCAATCGTTGACGGCGCGGTCGGTGAGCTTGCCGAAGCCGGGCTCGGAAAAGTGCGCCCCGGTATTGCGCGCCAGTGCCCGCATCACCCGATCGTTGCCGCGCTCGACCAGCACGTCGGTGATCCCTTCGCTCAGCGTCAGGCGCCGGCCGATGGCATAGAGATGCTCCTGGCTTTTGACCTTTGCGTTCTCGACCAGGTCGGCGTCGCTCAGGCGCGGTGAGAAGGACAGCACCGGCCGCGCCACGTCGATTGCGTCGTCGAAGGCGAGCGAGCGGATCAGCTTGGGGGGCGCGTTGTTCACCCAGGCCAGCCGGTGCGCGAGCTTGGCGCGCGCCTTTATCTCGATCTCGGTCGACAGTCGCAGCAGGACGTCGTCGAACAGCGCGATCTGCTGGTCGGAATACCGGCGCGAGCCCGCCATGAACAGGTCGGCGACCCGCTGCATGATCTTCTCGCAATCGCGGCCGCCGCCGGACGCTAGCGCCTCTTCCAGCTCGTCGATGAGCAGATAGGATTCTCGGCTGGCATAGGCGGGCATGGACATGACCTGCGCAGGTTACCCGCGCGACGCGTAAAGATGGCTCCGTTGAGAGTGTTCAAAAAAATCTAAAATTTTAGGTAAACAATCTGGAACGCGGCCTTTGCTGCAGTGCAGCAAGGAGCCCTCAAGCTGCGCCGGCCCGTCGTTTCTTCGCCTCCGGCAGAAACAGTTCGGCGGCCTCGGCGGCTGGCCTGGCCCGGCTGAAGAGGTGCCCTTGCATCTCGGTGCAGCCCACGTTCTGCAACGTGTCCAGTTGCTGCTGGGTCTCGACGCCCTCGGCGGTCGAGATGATGCTGAGATTGTTGGCGAGGCCGGTGACGGCGCGCACGATGGCGTAGGGCTCGGCGCCGTTGGCGAGGTCCTGGATGAAGGAGCGGTCGATCTTGATCTTGTCGAAGGGGAAGCTGCGCAGATAGGCGAGCGACGAGTAGCCGGTGCCGAAGTCGTCCATCGCGATCTGCACGCCGAGCTTGCGCAGCTCGTGCAATGTGGCGAGCGTCGTGAAGGTGTTCTGCATCAGCACGGTTTCGGTGATCTCGAGCTGAAGCCGGCTGGGCGCCATCCCGGAGCTGGCGAGGGCGCTCATCACGATCTGCACGAGGTTGCGGCTCTTGAGCTGTGCCGGCGACAGGTTGACCGCGACCTTGACGTCGTTCGGCCAGTTCACGGTCTCCTCGCAGGCCTTGCGCAGCACCCACTCGCCGATCGGGATGATGAGGCCGGTTTCCTCCGCGATCGGAATGAAATCGGCGGGCGAGATCATGCCGCGATCGGGGTGGTGCCAGCGCAACAGCGCCTCGAAGGCGGTGATCTCGTTGTTCTGCAGGTTGACGAGCGGCTGGTAGTAGAGCTCGAACTCGTTGTTGACCAGCGCGTTGCGCAGGTTCATTTCGAGATCGCGCCGCACCTTCATGCGCGCATCCATCTCCGGCTCGAAGAACCGATAAGTGCCGCGTCCGTCGGCCTTGGCGCCGTAGAGCGCCATGTCGGCGTTCTTGAGCAGTTGATCGGGCTCGGTGGCGTCGTCGGGAGCGATCGAAATGCCGATGCTGATGTCGACCACGATCTGATGGTCGTCGAGCTGGAACGGCTTGGTGATAGCGTCGCGCACGCGTTTCGACAGCGCGGCGGCATCCGCCGGCTGGCTCATGCCGTTCATGATGATGGCGAACTCGTCGCCGCCCAGCCGCGCGATGGTGTCGGGCTCGCGCGTGCAACGGCGCAACCGATCGGCCACGACCTTGAGCAGCTCGTCGCCGACAGGGTGGCCCAGCGTGTCGTTGACACCCTTGAAATGGTCGAGGTCGAGGCAGAGCACCGCCAGGCACTCGCCGCGCTTGACGCGTTTGAGATCGTGCTCGAGGCGGTCGCGCAGCAGCACGCGGTTGGGCAGGTCGGTGAGGGCGTCGTGACGCGCCATGTGCGCGATGCGCTCTTCGGCGCGGTTGCGCTCGGTGACGTCCTCGTGAGTGGCGAGCCAGCCGATGCCGGTGATCGGCTTGTTGACGAGCGCGATCACGCGACCGTCATTCAGCTTGATCATGTCGCACGTCGGCTGACCTTTTGCGATCGCCTCGAGCAGGTTGCGGGTGTAATCCTCGGGATCGCCGGAGAAACTGCCGGCTGCGATGCGGGCCTGCAGCAGATCGCCGAGTGTGCAGCCTGGCCGCGCGACTTCGGGCGGCAGGTCGTACATCTCGATGTAACGCTGATTGCAGACGATCAGCCGGGCAGCCTGATCGAACATCAGCACGCCCTGGGACATGTTGTTGAGGATGGTATCGAGCAGCAGCTCCCCATCCATCCCCGCGGGAGCCTTCAGGCACGAGGGGGGATCGGCAACCTGCCCAAGTGGCGCGCGGGCAGCAGACGCAGACCGCCGGGTGTTCGTACCCACGTTCAGCCTCCACGATACGGCGATGACGGGCGAGCCCCATTCAAGTGCGCGCCCCCCAAGCCCAGGGGCAGGCCTTATAGCGGACCGACTATGTGAAACTACTCAATCTAATGCTGACCATTTTATTCAAACCGTTGTGCCGATGTTCGGTGCCGGTTGACCTCGCGGGACTGCGCGCGGAGGGAGCGATGGCAGCCCGGCCACTGCAGCGGCACTGCATCGCGATGGTCTAATGCGATCTTAAAACAACCTCGCGTATCGATCGGCGGTCCTGATGCGTCCAATGACAACATCGCGGCCTTCGTCGAGTCGGCGGAAAAGTTCATGCGGGACGCCGAGGCGGATCTCATGGCCGCGCACGCCGAGGCGGGCCGCACCAACGATTTCGACGCGCTGGGAAGGACGCCAGTCTTGAACTATATTTCGGCTCTTGCCCCGGCATCGGCGCCGGAGGAGCCGCATGAGCAACAACACCGTCGCCAAGCCGCGCACCAAGGTCCACACCAAGACGCAGCGGCCGAAGCTCTACAAGGTCATCCTGCTCAACGACGACTACACGCCGCGCGAGTTCGTCGTGCTGGTGCTCAAGGCGGTGTTTCGCATGAACGCGGACCAGGCCTACCGGGTGATGATGACGGCACACCGGCGCGGCGCCTGCGTCATCGCGGTCTATACGCGCGACGTCGCCGAGACCAAGGCCAAGGAGGCAACGGAACTCGGCAAGAACAAGGGCTATCCGCTGTTCTTCACCACCGAGCCCGAAGAGTAGGGGGTAACGCGCCTCGCGGACGCCACATCGGCGAACGGCCGATCAGTGCCACTGCGCCAATTCCACCGTGACGTCTTCCGGACCACAGACGAAGACGAGCTTCCGGCTGTGGAAGTTCATGACGTCGTTGCGCAGTTTGACCCCGCCTGCCTTCAGCTTCGCCACCTCGGCATCCAGATCGTCGACCGAGAAGCAGATGTGATTGAAGCCGAGCTTGTTGAGCTTGGCGGCGTTCGGATCGGGGAGCGCGTCCGGATGGCGGTAGTGCAGCAACTGAACCTCGGTGTGCGGCGTCGCGTTTTCAAGTGCGAGCGTGATGTGATCTGCCTCGATCCCCCGCACGCCCATGTAATCTTCCATGACCTTGCCCGAGATCACCACCGCTTTCGTCTCCTTGAAACCCAGGAGCGCGAAGAAGCGCTTTGCCTTCTCGACATCGCGCACGACGATCGTGACGTGATCGAAGCTCTTGACCATCCCGCATTCCTTTCCCAGTGGCGGGCACATTACCATGGCGGTAAATGGAAGGCTGCCACGCGTAAAAAGCGGCGGGCAAATTGCGCTCTCTGCGCTAAGCCGACCTTAAACAAATTCGCGCATCGTCTTCAAAAAATTGAAGATTCCAGAGGGTCGCAGTCATGCTATTCGGCAAGCGCAAGAAGTCCGTGGACGAGGCGGCACAGCCGCAGGTGCCGCCGCAACAGGTGCCGCTCCAACCGGAGGAGCCGCTCCGGGCGTTTCCCGCCGAGCTTTGGGACGACGGGGAGGTCGGCGATATTCTTCGCAAGCTCGGCATGAGCCCCGATGACGAGTCGAATCTGGTCATGACGGGGGCCATGATCGATGCACGCGTTGCGCGCGACCGGGCCAAGTTCGAAGCCAGGCTCGAAGAGATCAACCGCGACGTCGCGCAACGCAGCGCCGGCGGCAGCGTGCTGCAGTTCTTCCTCATCCCCGAGCCCTGCTGGAACGGAGAGATGGGCACCTTCTTCATGGCGCGCCTGCGGTTCTTCCCTTACGACGAGTGGAACGTGCTGTTCCTGCCCGCGGACGAGCGCACCGCGAAGTTCCTGGATGCTCCGGTGTGTCCCAGGGGAGAGATTCCGGGGGCGGTCGAGGTGGTGCAGCAATTCGTGCAAGAAGCCGAGGCACGGTTGGCCGCCGCGCATGCCGAGACTGACCGCACCCATGATTTCGCGACTCTTGGGAAAACCGTGGAGCAGATCAAGGGCGAAGTGTGGGGGCTCGCGGCGAGCATCGCCAACCACATCGGTGCCAAGTGGGACCCGCCGAAGGTGTGGCCGCCGCGGTAGGGCGACGACGGAATCGTGCTGATCCCGGCAACGACCGCGCCCTGCAAAATCGTTCCGCCACCTCCTGACTGATCGCTGCCCATTCGATATCTTGCAATGCGGACAAGATCAGTGAGGAATTAGATGCGATCCTATCGGTTGAAACGGCGCGAATTCATCACACTTCTCGGCGGCGCAGCGGCTGCATGGCCGCTGGCCGCGTCCGCGCAGCAGCCGGCGATGCCGGTGATAGGGTTGCTTGATCCGACATCGCCCGACGCATCGACCGCGGACCGCCTGCGGGCCTTTCGTCAGGGCCTGCGGGATGCGGGCTTGACCGAGGGCGAAAACGTGGCGATCGAATATCGCTGGGCCGAGAACCGGGTCGATCGCCTATCGGCGCTGGCGGCCGAGCTGGTTCGCCGCCAGGCGACCGTGATTGTCGCGGTCGGAGGCTCCACGCCGGCGTTCGCAGCCAAGGCGGTCGCCGGATCGATCCCCATCGTGTTCACGGTCGCCCAGGATCCGATCAAGCTCGGCCTGGTCGCCAGCCTCGCCCGGCCGGGCGACAACCTGACGGGAATTTTCCTCGCGGCCGAGTCGACGGCGCGGCGTCTTGGCCTGCTGCGCGAGCTGCTGCCGGCCGCGAAGCGCATTGCCGTGCTGGTCGATCCGGCCAATGCCGCAAGCGTGGAATCGACAGTGTCGGAGGTGCAAGCGGCGGCTCGTCCCGCCGGTCTGCAGACCAGGGTTCTGAACGCCAGCACCAGCCGCGAGGTCGACGCGGCCTTTGCGACCTTTGCACAGGAGCGGCCGGACGCCGTCTTCGTCGGTCCGCTCTCGAGCGACCGGCGCGTCCAGCTGGCGCTGCTGTCGGCGTTCCACAAGGTCCCCGCGACCTTTCCCTGGCGCGACTTCGCCGACGCCGGCGGGCTGATGAGCTACGGCCCGAGCCTGCGGGATGCCTACCGCCAGGCCGGCGGCTATGCCGGCCGCATCGTCAAGGGCGCCAAGCCTGCCGAGCTGCCCGTCGTGCAGTCGTCGAAGCTCGAGCTGGTCATCAACGCCCAGACCGCCCGGATGCTCGGCATCACCGTGCCGTCCTCGCTGCGCGCGCTCGCCGACGAGGTGATCGAGTAAGAGCGGTAGCCGCTCGTCAGCCGGCAGGTTCGATCGCGCCGCCGCGCGTCGGACCTTCCCAACCGAAGCCCGCCACGAAGTGGCCGTGGTGGTCGTCCTCGCCGGTATGCATCACCCGGTTGGCGCACAGCAGCGCCGCGTGGGCCCGGCGCTGCCGGCGGGACGGAATGACGATGCGCTCGACCAGGTCCGGATCGACCGGCTCGCAGTAGTGCACGTAGCCCGCCTTCGATTGCAATCGAACGGAGGCGGTGTCGATATTGAGAAATGACAGCGTCCTGGGGTGGGCGGCGCTCAGGTTGATCAGCAGCCGCAGAACGAGGCGGCGCTCCAGGGCGGCCGGGTCGCCGGTGAAGCCGCTCTTGGTGTCGCTGTCGAGGTGAAACGGAAAAGCTCCGGCTTGCTTCGCCAGCGAAAGGCGGACGAAGTTGAACGCGAAGCGCCTGCCCGCCAGCGCCAGGCTCGGGAGGCTCTCCGACAATGTCCGGCAGGCCGGAAGGTTGCTGTCGATGCCGGCTGCTCCCGTCATGCCGGGAAAGTAGCCGTAGCAGGCGTTCGCATCCGCGGCGGCCTTGAGCTTCAACTCGTCATGGGCGTCCTCGATGAGCCGAGCGCCAACCGGCAGATCGAGCCTCATTCGCACGGGGCGAAGATGATCGGGGAGCGGGTGCATGGGCTGAGGATCAGGGGGCGCTCGCGACGCTGGGCACGGCGCGCGGCCACGATATCCGATTCGGCGGGGATCGTTGCCGGGACACACGCGGATTCCGGCAAATCCCGGCTGCGGACCTGTGCCATTTGTTTCAAATGCCGGCAGCCAAGTTGACCTGCGGCTGCCGATCCCTGATGATCGTGCAGTCAACAGGCATTTGGGCTGCGATGCATGATGACACTGCCCGAGCTGGCGGCAGACGCCTTGGGGTCGTTCCTCGCCGCCGATGTGAAGGATCGGTTTGGGTCTTCGCATGCGCGCCTGGCAGAGATCATTCCTTATGCCGCCCGCTTGGCGCTGGAATGCATCGGCAACAGCGATGCGCTCTATCACAACGTCGAGCACACCATGCTCGTCACGCTGGCCGGCCACGACATCTTCAAGGGCCGTGCGCTGTTGAGGCATTCGATGCCGACCGATTATGCGAACTTCATTGTCGCCTGCCTGACGCACGATATCGGCTACGTTCGTGGCATCGTCAAAGGCGACGAGGACGACGGCTACGTCGTCGATGAGACCGGCCGCAAGATCTCGTTGCCGCGCGGATCGTCGGACGCGGCGCTCGGGCCGTATCATGTCGAGCGGTCGAAGCTGTTCGTGCTGGATCGTGTCGCGACCATCGAGGAGCTCGATGGAGAGCGGATCGCACGCGCAATCGGGTTCACGCGCTTCCCATATTCGTCGCCTCCCGACGACACTGAGATCGACGAGGAAGGCGCCTTGCTGCGAGCCGCGGACCTGATTGGCCAGCTCGGCGATCCTCACTATCTGAGAAAAGCCAATGCGCTTTGGTGCGAATTCGAAGAGATCGGCTTGAACAAGCAGCTCGGCTATGAATCGCCGACGGACCTCGTCGACAAATATCCGCAATTCTATTGGAAGCGCGTTTCGCCTTTTATCCAGCCCGCCATCAGGTACCTGAATGTGACCTCGAGTGGGCGCCGGTGGATTGCAGGCCTCTACAGCAACGTATTTCGTGCCGAGCGTGACCAGCGTCTTTCGGGGCCGGAGCCGTAGCCGCTATTGCCGCCTGCACGCGGGCCCGGCTGGTAACAGGATGCGGCGCGCCACGCACGCATCCCGAGAGATGACAGGGGCAAACCCGAGGTCATCTTCAGGGTAAACCCGCATTGATTTGCTTGAGCGAGTTGCTTGTAATTCCGGCAAGGGGGCGCACGCGGCCGGCGCGTGAAGCGAGCATAATTGCGGACGTTTGGCGGTTAGTTCACATCACCCCAATTCAAACGGCATGCAGGGAGTTGGCCCTAAGTCCAACTCGAGATCTGCCACGGCTTGATGCACCTTGCTGGCATCGCGTTGCTGACGGGAGCTTCAAATCGATTGCGCAGATGGACCCGCGGGGCCGACCCTGACACTCAAGGGGACACCGGTGTTTCAGGGCCCAAATTACAATGAGCTTGCGAAGCAAGCTTCGCCGATCCTGGACTTGACGTTTCGCCAACAGCCTGAGCTGCAGCTGATCTACGACACCGCACCGATCGGACTCGCGTTCCTCTCTCCCGATTGCCGCTATCTGCAGATCAACAAACGCCTCACCGACATATGCGGCATCTCGGTCGAAGACCATCTCGGACGTTATGTCCGGGAATGCGTGCCGGCGCTGGCCGACTCGGTCGAAAATATCGTCCGGTCGATCATGGAAACCGGCAATCCGGTGACCGGCATCGAAGTCGCGGGTCAACGCGCCGATCAGACCGATGAGCGCTCCTGGATCACCTATTGGCATCCGCTGCGAGCGCCCACCGGCGAAATTGTCGGCGTGAACGTCGCAGCCGAGGAGATCACCGAGCGCAAGCGCGCGGAGGCGGCGCTGCGCGCAAGTGAAAGCCAGTTTCACACCTTGGCCGATTCCATTCCGCAGCTGGTGTGGATGGCGGATTCAGGCGGCCGGATTTTCTGGTTCAACCGTCATTGGCACGAATACACGGGGACGACCGCCGGGGAAACCGGTGCCTGCGACTGGCAGGCGATACTTTCCTCGAACTCTCTGCAGGAAACCCGGCATCGCTGGATGCAGTCCTTGGCTGCGGGAACGCCGCTCGAGATGGAGCTGTCGTTGCGAGGGAAGGACGGAGATTATCGCCCGTTCCTGACCCGCGCCGTCCCGCTTCGCGATTCAGCCGGCACCGTCTATGGCTGGATCGGGACGCATATCGACATCAGCGAGCGCAAGCGCGGCGAAGAGGAGATACGCAACGCCAAGGATGCCGCCGAGGCGGCCCTGCAAAATCTGCGGGATACTCAGACATCCTTGATCGAGGCGGAAAAGCACGCCGCGCTCGGGCGTCTGGTGGCGGGTATCGCGCACGAGATCAACAATCCGGTGGGGATCGGTGTGACCGTGGCTACGTCGCTGGAACGCAGGTGCGACTTGTTTGCCGCGGAGGTCGCACGCGGTGATGTCAAACGATCGAGCCTGGAGGACTTTCTCGCGGCGTGTCGGACGGGATCCGCCCAGCTAGTCGCAAATCTCAATCGCGTGGCGGAACTGGTCCAGGCCTTCAAGCAGGTGGCGGTCGATCGGGATTGCTCCGACCAGCGCACGTTCGACCTCGGCGAGCTCACGGACCAGGTCCTGCTGAGCCTTCGTCCGAGTCTGCGCAAGCGCAATTTGACGCTCAACGTCGAGTGCCAGCCGCACCTGCTGGTCACCAGCTATCCCGGCCCGTATGGGCAGGTGCTGACCAATCTTGTGGTCAATTCGGTTGCGCACGCGTTTCCGGACGGGGAGGGCGGCGTGATCGACATCAAGGCCCGCCCGTGCGGGGACGCTCATGTCGAAATTCTGTTTTCCGACAATGGCTGCGGCATGGGCGTCGAGGTCAAGAGCCAGGCCTTCGATCCATTCTTCACGACCCGGCGCGATCACGGTGGCACGGGCCTCGGTCTCCATATCGTCTACAATATCGTGACCAATCGTTTGGGTGGCCGGCTCAGCCTCGACAGCTCGCCCGGAAGCGGGACGAAATTTCAGATCATCCTGCCACGAGTGGCGCCGGCGTATCACAATTCACGCGCGCCTGAATGAGTGCGCGCTTCGGGCTTGCTGGAGCGCATCCCAATTGGCGTCAATCGGGATGCGCTCAAGATTCATTGATTGGCGCATGTCCTTTTCGGAAACCGGGTCGCGCCCCGGATCAAGTCCGGCGTCTAGGCGGGGGATGCCAGCGGCTTTCCCTTCTCCACCACATAGGTGATGAGAATCCTGCTCTTGGCGTCGCCGGCCTTGCCGCCGGCGTGGGGCGTGTCGGGCGGGATTTGGAAGCCATCGCCCGGCTTGAGCATCCGGGTTGCCTGACCCTGGATGGGAAGCTCGAAGCCGCCTTCGAGGACAAAGGCGGATTCGATTCCGGGATGGGTGTGCCGTCCGACCGGCACGCCCGCCTCGATTGTCGCTTCCACCAGCATCGTCACATAGCCCGGCGTGGGACCGTCAGCCTGCGACAGGATCTTGCGCGTGACACCGCCGCTCGCCGCGGGCGGAGTCCCCTGGGCGGACGCTGCGGTGGCGACGAACTCGGTAATTCCGCAGAGTGCGCAGGTCGCAAAACCTGCGAATCCTCGTCGTGTCAGCATGGGCTCTCTCCCTGTATTGGTCCGGATCACCAGCGCCCGGACTTCTCGACGTGAATTGTACGCGTTTCATCAAGGGCGTGCTTGCCTGATCTCAGCGCGCAGCCAGCGTCCTGTAGGTCGCGATCGCACGCTTTAGGTCCTCGGTTTCCACGCAGGGGATCAGGCAGATGTCTTCCAAGGTCGCCAGTTGCTGCTCGGCTTTGGCCGGCTCGCCGAGCGCCAGATAGAGCTCGCCGAGGTGCTCATGCGCGCTGCGGTGACGCCGGTTGAGCGTGATGGCCCGCTGGTAATGCTGCATCGCCGGCCCCCATTGGCGCAGCCGGCGATGGGCATAGCCGATATAGTTCTGGATGTCGGCGTTGCGTGGATCGCGCAGCGCCGCAAGCTCGAGCGCCGCGATCGCGCCATTCCAGTCCTCGGCGACCAAGGACCGCTTGCCCGCCGCGAAATCCGGATCGAGCGCGGCCCAGTCAGCCTCCGATCCCATATCGCCCATGCTGCTGCAGATCGGCCAGCTGTCCGATGGGAGCTTCGCCTCGACCGTCTGGTCGGGGATGCCGAGCCACGCCGTAATGGAGCTTCGCCACGGCGACGCGGTGGCCGCCCACAGCCCCGCGACTGCGACCAGCGCGCCGAGCACCGAGGCCGATGCGATCGAGCGGATCATTGTTGTCCTCTCCAGAGCGCATCCCGATTACGTTTGATTCGGGATGCGCCTGTGGATTCCTTGAGTGGCGCATGTCCTGTTCGGAAAACCGGTGTCCACTTTTCCGGGCATGCGCTGGGCGCCGCCGGCGCGCGCGCGCCGGCGTGCGTCCGCGTTGTCACTTTCGCGCCAGGAATTCTTTGGCCTCGCGCGTCTCCGGCCGGTCCGTATCGGCGTTCTTCGCCAGATCCGCGAGCTTGCCGTAGTACTCCGTGGCCTTCGCCCGATCGCCCGCCGCATTGGCGGCGCGGGCAATTCCCAGGAACGTCCGATAACGGTTCGGAGTCTGGTGGAGCGCAGTCTCGAACTCCGTGAGCGCGGCGCCCGGTTGGCCGGTCTCGAGCAGGAGCTCGGCATAGAGCTCGCGCATGGGATAGAGCCGGTTCTCCATTGCCACGTGCTTGACGCTACCGTCCTCGCCGTCGGCGGCCGCACGCATGAGCTTCGAGGCCTGATCGCGCGCACCTTCCTTGAGCGCGACCCAGGCCGAGATCGCCAGCATCTGCTCTTCCGAGCGGTCGGCCCAGTAGGACTGGTTGGCCTTCTCGAGCGCGGCGCGCAGGCCCTTGATGGCCTCGACCTCCGCTTTCGCGCCGGCGACGTCGCCAGTGCGCGCCATGCCGAGACCGCGGGTGAAGCGCGTGAGCGAATCCGGCTGCGGGTACTGACTCGGCTTGAACGCGAGCGCCGCCGCCCCGGCCCAGTCGCCGCGTTCGAGCACATAGCGCGCCGACATGGCGTTCTTGGCCGTCCAGTTGACGAAGGTGATGGGGCGATCGCCGCGGTCGGCCACGGCGACCGATTTGTCGGTCAGCGCCTTGGCCTTGGCATCCTGTGCGAGTTGCAAGTACGCGTAGACCGAGAAATCCGCCGCGTGATAGTAGTCGGGTTGAATTTCGATCGCCGAGGCGTTCGACGCGATCGAGTCCTCCCACATTCCGACCATCGAGTAGATGTGCGAGGGCATGTGCCGGGCGTGCGGCACCGCCGGCGCGATGCCGGCATAACGCCGGGCGGCGGGAATGCCCTTCTCTGCGAGCGGATGATAGTCGTAGGCGTGAATGATGAAGTGCGTCACGCCCGGATGCTGCGGGTTCTGCTCGTAGAGCTTCTCCAGGATCGCCACCGACTTGAGCTGGTTGGCGTAGGTGGTGTCCGCCGGCGACGCCGACGCCTGCAGGGTCAGCGCATAGAACACCTGCGCCTCGTAGTCGTCGGGATAGCGCTGCGTCAGCTGCTCCATCGCCTTGTTGTAGGCGGCCATGCGGGCGTTGACCGGGGTCTTGTCATGATCGCGGTAGTAGGCGCTGAGCGCCTCGATCCAGTCGCGCTCGCGCTCCGTCTTGGCGCCGACCGCGCGCGCCTTTTCGAGCGCGCTCCAGGCGGCCTCGGCGTCCGCCCGCGGCGGCACCACCGCAAGCGAGTTGTTGAGCAGGTCGAGGGCAATGCCCCAATACGCCATCGCGCAGTTGGGGTCCTCTTTCAGGATCCCTTCGAACGTGCGGCGCGCGATCAGGAACCAGTACGAATGGATCATCGCGACGCCGCGCTCGAACTCGGCCTGCACCTTGGGATCGCAGGAGATGGGGAAGCTCAGCTTGCCGAGCTTCTCGTTCTGCTGCTGGCCGAAGGCGCTGGAGCCGAGCGCCATCGACATCGCGGCGGCGAGCATCAGACATGTGAACGTGGATTTGAGCTTGGATTTCATGGGGCGCCTCCATGGGGCGTGCGAGCACACACGATCGCCGTAGCGGTCCGCTCGAAAGACATGATGTCGCGAATGTGATGCCTGCCGATGGCATCAAGCACTGCCGTTCCAAGATGTGAGTTCGGCATCTCCCACTGGCAGTTCACGCCAATGTTACACCCGCCATTCGGATGTGAGGAGGGCGCCGATACCTCCGATTTCGTATAGCAGGCGGCTATTTCCGGTGCCCGGCCATAGGCCGACCGATTCCCTTCGCCAAATACATTGCCGCGCTGGAGCAAGGACAAGCAGCTGCCGCCGGCCGGATCGCGGCCGCGCGTGTCGTTGTCATGCCTGAAGAAAGTACGTGCCCGGCCACCAATCTGCCTTGCTGACGACGCAAGCGTTCAGCAATCTTAATACCTGTGGGGGTTTCTATGACCCGAGAAATGCTTTGACCGCCGGGTTGGCTGAGCCCGCCGGTTGGAAGTGACGGCAGGTAGAAAATCCCACACTGAACAAACATGTCATAACAACCATGTCATCTGGTCCGAGACCCCTGTAATCGCAGGGGGGTGGTTGGGGGAGATGGTTTGGAGTCCCTATGCTTGCGGGGGACGCTCCCTGGCATGTCAGCCGCAGCCGGCATCAACCGGCAACGTATCTGTGCGCCGACATCAAGGACTATGACCGGCTGCTCGCAGTCGACGGGGAGACGACGCGTGCGCATGTCAGCCGGCATCGCCGTGATGTTATCGATCCGGCGATCACCGATCATCGCGGCCTGATCCTCAGGACGAAGCATGACGGCGAGGGCTTTCTTGCGGTCTTCGACAGTTCCATCGACGCCGTGCGGTGCGCGATCGCGATCCGGCAGAGCCTGAAGGGCCGACGGCAGCGGATCCGATATCGCTTTGGAGTCGGGCGCGGCGATGCGCCCCACGACCGTGAGGACATCGACAACGAGGGCGTGGCAATCGCAGTGCAGCTCAAATCGCTGGCTGAACCGGGCACCGTCCAAATCTCGGGCGAGGTGCACGAACAGATCACGAATGAGCTCGAATGCGAATATCGTCCGCTCGGCTACGAGAACCTCGTGAATGTACCCCATCCGGTACGAGTCATCGAGATCCTTCCGACTTCGTCGCTCGCCGAACGCCTCTGGCCGCGCGGTTGGGTCGCATATGTGATCGCGACTTTGGTCGGCACCACGGTCGGCGTTGCCGGCGGAGTCGCAATATGGGCCGGGGGCGTGAACCAGGCCGAGGCCCCGTCTGTCGTGAAGACGGCGCAGTCCACACGGCCCGCGCCGGCCGCTCCCCAACAGCCGGCTGCGGTGCAGGTTTTGCCGCCCGAACCGCCGCCCATCGCCGAACCGCCGCCGACGCCTGCTCAGGCGCCGTCGCAAGTGGCGGTGGCGCTGGTCAAGCCGCCAAGTCCTCGCCTCCAGCCGGCTGCTCCCTACGAGGTCTTTCGCGAATGCGAGCAATGCCCCGACATGATCAACCTCCCCGGCGCGACATTCGTGATGGGGAGCAATGACGACCCGACGGAAATGCCGGCTCGTTCGGTCATCGTCGGGGCTTTTGCGCTTGGGCGATTGCCCGTCACCATTGGCGAATGGAAGCAGTGTGTCGCTGCCAAGGCATGCAAATACGAGCTGGACGGTGACGACGACATGCCGGTTTACAACGTGAGCTGGAACGACGCACAGCAATACGTCAGTTGGCTGTCGACCATCACCAACAGTCGGTATCGATTGCCGACCGAGGCAGAATGGGAATATGCGGCGCGGGGAGGGGCGACCACGAAATACTGGTGGGGCGACAAGCTCGCTGCCGGGAAAGCGAATTGCAAGGGCTGTGACGAAGCTAGCGATCCGCGTCTGCCGATGAAGGCTGGGAGCTTCGCACCCAACCCCTTCGGTCTCCATGACATGGCCGGAGGCGTCACCCAATGGGTGTCGGACTGCTGGCACAGGAACTATGTCGGCGCGCCGAAAGACGGTTCGGCGTGGGACATGCCGAACTGCCAGGAGCGGGTCTTGCGCGGAGGCTCATGGCGGAATGATCCAGGCTATTCCCGCGCGTCGAGTCGCGATAGCTACGATGCCGGCGTGCGTTATCAGACGCATGGTCTGCGTGTCGCCCGTTCGCGCTCGCAGTCGGACTGAGTGGCATCAGGTCAGTCGCCAAAAAAATCGGTGCGGCGCGCCAGGTTGCAGGGGAGGGGAAGTGGTGGCGACGGGGGGAATCACGCGACGGGCGTTGCTGTCTGCTGCGATGGCAGCGCCCGTCGCGTCGATGGCACAGACGCCGGCGCCACCGGATGCTTACCTGTACATCATATGGCCGAACGACGGCGAACGGATCAGAGGGGCGTTCTGGTGCCGTTTTGGGCTGCGCAACATGGGCGTCAGCCGGGCCGGCGATACCACGCCGGGCGTCGGGCACCATCATCTGCTGATCGACGTCGACACCCCGCTCGATCCGAATGAGCCGCTCCCGTCGAGCAAGAACCACCGGCATTTCGGGGGCGGGCAGACCGAGGCGCGCATCGAGCTACCGCCCGGCGAGCATACGCTTCAACTTGTGCTCGCCGACGCCGAGCACAGGTCGTTCAAACCGCCGGTGGTGTCGAAGAAGATTCGGATTATCATCGTCAAATAATCCGCCGGACATCCGCTGATCCCTACCGATGCCGTTCCCGAAGCTTCATCCGTGCGGGTGTGCGCGAGTATTGATCCGACATCGGTCGCGGCGGATCGCCGGCGGGCTCTTGCACTCCCTTCGCCAGACCTGTTGCAGACCGCCATTTCGGCTGGCGATAATCTGCGCGCCTGGCCATCCGGAGGAATATTCATGAAGGCGCGCGATCGGAAGAAATCAAAAGCGGCGGCTTATCCGCGCGACATGGTGGGATACGGCAAGCGCATGCCCGATCCGAAATGGCCGGGACAGGCGCGGCTCGCGCTGCAGATCTCGCTCAACTACGAGGGCGGCGGCGAGAGCAACGTGCTGCACGGCGACCCCACCTCGGAGTCCATGCTGACCGACATCGGATATCCGGCGGTCAAAGGCGCGCGCAGCATGCTGGTCGAATCCGTCTTCGAATACGGCAGCCGGCGCGGGGTGTGGCGACTGTTGCGCCTGTTCGAAGAGCGCAAGATCAAGATCGGCATTCTGGCCGTCGCGACCGCGCTCGCCCGCAACCGCGAGGTCGCCGCCGCCATGATCGAGGCCGGCCACGAGATCGTGAGCCACCACTACCGCTGGATCGACTACCAGTCCGTGCCTGTCGCGGTCGAGCGCCGGCATGTGCGGCTTGCGGTCGAGACGCTCACCGAGATCGTCGGCGAACGGCCGGTCGGGTGGATGAGCGGGCGGCCGAGCCCCAATACCCGGCGGCTGCTCGTGGAGGAGGGCGGTTTCCTCTACGACCGCGATGCGCTCAACGACGAGCTGCCGTACTGGGTTGAGGTGGCCGGCCGCCAGCACCTGGTCATCCCGTATTCCTACGAGACCAACGACAACCGGTTCGACTGCAACCTGGCCTTTGCAACGGCGACGGACTTCTTCACCTACATGAAGGACTCATTCGACATGCTCTACCGCGAAGGCGAGCGCGAGCCGAAGATGATGTCGCTGGCGTTGCACGACCGGCTCAGCGGGCGTCCGGGCCGCGCCGAGGGGCTGGCGCATTTCCTCGACTACGTGCTCAAGCACGATCGCGTGTGGATCTGTCGCGGCGCCGATATCGCGCGGCACTGGATGGAACACCATCCGGCGCCGGCGGGGTAGTCGAGCTCCGCGACTCTAGATCAGCGATATCATTCTGGCACGGTCGCTGGTTTGGTCGGGTCCGACACCTGAATCACAAGATATTTCAGCGGCGCCGTCTTGCTTGCATTGCGCGACACCGCATGAAGCGCATTCGGCGCTTCGTAGAACACCTCGCCTGGCTTCAACGTTTGAAGCGGGCCATCGTCGACCTTGACCTCGTAGGTCCCTTCCAGGATGTAGCCGACCGTATGGCTTCCTGGATGCCGGTGCGCCGCGCTTCCATTGCCGGGATCGCGCTCGGTCAGGCGAACCGTCAATCTGCGGCCGAGGACGTCATCCATCACCCGGTTGAACAATTCGGTGCTTCGTTGCCCCGGTGCCGCCGCCGGAGCCTGCGCAAACGATGACGGAACGCCGAGTTGCCCGATGAGGACGAAATAGGTTGCGACTGCCGCGGCTCCAGCTACGGCGGCATGTGAACAAATGGAATTGATGCGCATGAGCTCCTCCCGTTGGCGTCATCTTCTAGGCGCCATCAGTCTACAGCCGTAGACGGAGACGATACAGTCGCCCAGCGTCCCGGCTATACTATCGGCGTTGATCGCAGGAGCGGCACCATGGCTGACACATTGTCCTCCGAACACACGCAACAACCCTCGACCGATGTTTCGCGCAGGCAGATCGTGACCGGCGCGGTCACATTGGCCGTTGCGGGCGCGAGTTCACCTGCCTTCGCACAGGCAACCGACAGGAGACCAAACATGCCGGACCACATCCGCTTTTCGAACCCCGACACCATGCAAAAGCCGCCGGGCTACAGCCATGTGGTGGAAGCGACCGGACCTGGCCGCACGGTCTATTTCGCCGGCCAGCTCGGCATCGACAAGTCGGGCAAGATGGGCGCCAATGCCCGCGAACAGGTGGAGATCGCGTTCGAGAACGTGAAGGCGGCGCTGGCCTCGGTCGGGGCGACCTTCGAGCACGTCGTCAAGCTCAACAACTATATCGTCGACATCGGCACGAACATCG